>Ga0184623_10000246_pt1 | contig 22974 bp, 28 predicted proteins | sample PLM1_100_b1_FD_133138 | JGI IMG/M metagenome (GOLD analysis project Ga0184623, IMG submission 133138) | Groundwater sediment microbial communities from an aquifer in East River, Colorado, USA - PLM1_100_b1 | ecosystem: Environmental > Terrestrial > Soil > Riparian zone | place: USA: East River... | reverse complement strand
GCCTGGGCGGCGTCGTGGCGGCCGTCGCGGACCTGGTCCCAACGGATTCTGACGGGACCTGTCGGTGGGCGCAGGTCGCCCGGATCGATGACGCTGACCACGAGCAGGTCCGCGCCGTGGCGCTGAGCCAGGTCGAAGGCCCGGTCTGTAGCTAGCTCAGACGTGTGGCCTAGATCCGTGCCCAGGAGGACCCGACGGATGTCGGGGGGCAAACCTTCCGCGGGCTTGTCATGTGGAATGGGGAACATAGCGGCCTCCGTAGCCGAAGCGCCGGGCTGGGGACCCGGCGCGTCGGAGGTGGCAGGACGGGTCGAGGACCCGGTGGTGGCTGTTAGGCGAGGGACGTCGCCGGTCGCAGGGCCCGCGCCTTGACCGCCTCGGTCCCGGCTCGCGTCGCCCACACCAGGCCGATGCCCGTGAGGAAGATCGTGGCGCCCAGGGCGGCGAGGAGGGCGGCGATGCCCAAGCCGATCTGAAGCGCAGAGGCCGTGACACTGCCGACGCCGAGCTCGGCGATCAGGGCGTGTGTCGTGCCGGTCCAGACCTGCTCGCGGGCCGCACCCTCGATCGGGTTTGTCCGGTCGAAGCCGGTCCAGTAGCGGTTTTCGGTCGCGAACTCGTAGGTGCCTGCGGCGAAGACCGTACCGTCGTCGGTCGTGACGGCCTCGTCGAGGACGACCGTTGTCGTGCCGGTCAGGGTGTGGTGGGCGATCGTCGCCATCTGGTACATGTACTCAGAGGCGGTGTTGACGACCGGGTCATTCGGGTCGAGCTCCGACATGTTGACGGCATAGCCCCAGTCGTTCGTCAGGAGCGACATGATGGCCACGGCGCCTGCGGTCTCGCCGCGATCGACGAGCTGCCCAGCTTCGTTGTAGTTGAGCTTGACGTTCTGGGCTGCGCTGAACGCCTGGAGCGACTTCGCTCCCTGGTCAGTCTTGTAGTAGGCGAACCCACCGCCCGCGATGAACGCGAGTCCGATGACCGCCAGCGTGACGCCAAGGACCTTCAATCGACTGTTCACGGTTTCATCCTCGCTGACTTCTTCTGTTGGTTGTCTCAGCACCAGAGTCCGTCATGAGGTGAGATCGGCCATGGGCCATGGCGATCCATCTGACGTGCGGATCGACCCCCGCCCAAAGGGGCCGAACGGCCCCCGCGATCGATGACACGTGATATGGCGCGCGGCCACTTGCACTGCCAATCAATATGCGTATACTCGTACGTATATCTACCTCGCACGATGGGAGTTACGATGGCGTGGTGCCGAACAAGACGATCTACGTTTCAGACGGAGACCTCCCCCTTTATCAGCGCGCACAGGAGCTTGCCGGCGACAACCTCTCGGCGGCGATCTCGGCTGCCCTCCGTCGCTATGTCGACGTCGAGGAGGGTCGGCGAGAAGGCTTCGACGAGATCACGGTTCGGGTCGGGCCCGGCCGCGGCCGAAAGGTGCGCTTCACGGGCGTCCTCCTGGGCGAGTGGGTCAAATCGTCGTTCAGCCGCGTCGAAACCTTCCGGGTCTACCGTGGCCGGACGGGCAAGTTCGTGGTCCACATCGAACGGAGCCCCGACTACTCGATGGTCGACGCCGAGGGCAAGCCGGCCGGATGGCGGGGTTACCTCGGGATCGGCGACATCAGCTACGGGACCACGCCGGCCGAGTCGACGCTCGAGGTCGTCGAGTCGCTCGACGAGCTCCGCTCGCGTATCCCGCAACAGCTCTACGACAGCGTGGCCGGTTCCGCCCAGCAGCCAATCGTGGAAGACCTCGACATCTGATCCTCGTCGTCACCACGCTCACCGATGGGGAGGCGAGGCATGACGACCATGGAGTCCCGGGTCGCGATCCGCGCCACCGGGCTGCGCAAGTCGTACGGCAAGCAGGTCGTCCTCGACGGGATCGATCTCGAGGTCCCTGAAGGGACGGTCTTCGCCCTCCTCGGGCCGAATGGCGCGGGTAAAACCACCATGGTCCGGATCCTGTCGACGCTGATCGCGGCGGACGGCGGCGAGGCGCTGATCGCGGGCCATGAGATCGCCCTCGAGGCCGACGCCGTCCGGGCCGTCATCGGCGTCACGGGTCAGTTCTCGGCGGTCGACGGGCTGTTCACCGGCGAAGAACACCTGCAGTTGATGGCGGATCTCCGGCACCTCGGCAAGCGAGCTGGCCGCCAACGTGTCGACGAGCTGCTCCAGCGATTCGGTCTCGTTGACGCGGCCAGGAAGCCGGTCACGACCTACTCCGGAGGCATGCGACGGCGCCTGGACCTGGCAATGACCCTCATCGGCGATCCGCGGATCATCTTCCTCGACGAGCCGACGGCCGGACTGGATCCGCGCAGCCGGCGCGGCATGTGGCAGACGATCCGGGAGCTCGTCTCCGGTGGCGTGACGATCTTTCTGACGACGCAGTACCTCGAGGAGGCGGATCGACTTGCCCATCGGATCGGCGTTCTGAACCGCGGCCTGCTGGTCGCCGAGGGGACGCCGGACGAGCTGAAGCGGCTGGTGCCGGGCAGCCACATCCAACTCGCGTTCGCCGACGCCGCTGAGCTCGATCGGGCGGCCCGGGCGTTCGACGGTGCGTCGCGCGACGACGAGTCGCTCACCCTCCAGATCCCGAGTGATGGCGGGATCGGTTCGCTGCGCGACCTGCTCGACAAGCTCGAGGCCGGTTCGATCGATGTAGGCGAGCTCTCGCTCAAGACCCCCGACCTCGACGACGTCTTCCTGTCGCTCACCGGCAACCCCGACGAACAGAAAGTGACCGTTCGATGACCGCGTACTCGCTTGTTCTTGCCGACTCGGCCACCATGCTCCGGCGCAACCTCCGCCGGATGCGCCGCTATCCCTCGCTGACATTCTTCATCGCCGGCATCCCGGTGGTCTTCCTGCTCCTGTTCGTGTACGTCTTGGGCGGCACGCTGGGGGCCGGTCTCGGCCTGGTCTCAGGCGGTCGCGCCGAATACATCGCGTACGTCGTCCCGGGGATCCTCCTCATCACCGTGGCCGGCGCTGCCCAGGGCACGGCGATCTCCGTCGCCATGGACATGTCCGAGGGGATCATCGCCCGGTTCCGCACCATGGATATCGCCCGCGCGTCGGTCCTGACCGGCCACGTCGTCGGCAGCGTGATTCAGACGATGCTGGCGATCGCCGTCGTCGTGGTCGTTGCGCTGCTGATCGGTTTCCGGCCGGCCACGGGTCCGATCGAATGGCTCGCGGCGATCGGCCTGCTCGCCCTGACGGCGTTCGCGATCTCCTGGCTATCGGTCGCCCTCGGCATGGTCAGCAAGAGCGTCGAAACGGCGAGCAACCTCCCGATGTTCCTCGTGCTGCTGCCGTTCCTGAGCAGCGGCTTCGTCCCGACCGACTCGATGCCGGACGGCCTGAGCTGGTTCGCCGAGCTCCAGCCCTTCACGCCGCTGATCGAGGCCGTGCGCGGCCTCCTGCTCGGCACCCCGATCGGCGATAGCGGCGTGCTTGCGGTCGGCTGGTGCGTCGGGATCTCGGTCGTCGGTTATCTCTGGGCGCGACGGCTATATGACCGCAATCCAACGTCCTAGACGTCCGAGCCGAATCGGAGTGCCTTGCTCACCGTCCTACGCTCGTGCCGGCCGAGCAGAGGCGGTCGCGCCGGCCGGCACGCGGCGATCCCACTCGACACGGTGGTCGTACAGCCACGCCATAGAGCGCTCGCTCACGAAGAACCGGAAGACTAGCCTCAGGAGCACGTCACGAATGACGCGGCCGATTCGGCCTGGCACCTTGGCGCTACTGCCCCTGGCCCCGAACGCCACGACCTTCTCGACTCGACCGCGGCGCAGCTGCTCGTAGGCCTCGAGCGCCTGCGGGATCGACGGCAAGTCGCGCAGAGTCTTCGCCAGGATGACTCCGTCCTCGGCGGCCATTGAGGCACCCTGACCGGACGTCGGCGACGGTGCGTGCGCCGCGTCGCCGATGATCACCATTGGTCCCCGATGCCAGACCGGCACGTGGCCGAGGTCGTAGGTGTTGTCCCCGGCGAGTTCGAGCTCGCCGGCGCGGATGAGCTGGATAGCAGGGCCGTCGTCGTCGGTGAACAGCTCGATGAGTCGGTCCTTCCACGCCTGATGTGAGGTCGTGGCCCGCTCTTCGCGGCTGATCTCAGCCCGCGGCCAGTTCACGAACCAGACGACGTCACCGTTCGCCGCGGCGTAATAGCCGAAGAACGCCCGGCGGCCGAAGATCATGTGCCACGCCTCGCCCTCGACGTCGAGGGACGCACCGTGCGTGATTCCGCCGAAGTTTGTCAGCCCTACGTAGCGGCCGTGCGGAGCGGCCGAATCGATCAGGCGCCGCGTGACTGAGTGGATTCCATCGGCGCCGACGAGGAGGTCACCGGTCGCCAGGCTGCCATCCTCGAAGCGGGCCGTCACCTCGCCGCCGGGCCCGATCGAGGCGTCCGCCAGCCGCCTGCCGAACTCGACCCTGATGCGGCGCGCGATCGCCTCGTCGAGGAGGAGGCGCGAAAGCCGGGCGCGTTTCATGGTCTGCGCCACCGTCCCGTCCGGTAAAGGAGCGCCCAACGCTGGGACGCCCAGTCGGCGTCCGCCCGAATCCCACAGGACGTTGCGCCGCGTCGGGAGCCCGGCGGCCTTGGTCAGTTGAAGAGCACCGACGGCGTCGAGCGCGTCGAGGCCGTTCGGCGAGATCGTGAAATACGAGCCGACATCGGCATCGGTCTGTTCATGTGACTCGAAGATCGTGGACTCGATCCCCGCCTGCTGAAGAGCCATGGCGGTCACAGATCCTGCGACGCCACCACCCGCGATGAGTACCCGCATCGTGCTATCCTCTCTTTGATCTCTGGTATTGCTGATTTGGAGTAATTCGGAAACCGAAGGATAAGGTAGTGCGAAAGAGTCGTCAAGCGCTGGTCAACGAAGCGGGTTATGCGATGCAGGCGTACCAGCGCAGCACGCAAGCCTTCGACGACGCCGTCGGTCGCGCCCTTGGCCTCAATCCGACCGACGTGCGCTGCCTAGACTGGCTCGTTGATGGCGCGAAGGCGGCGGGCCAGCTGAGCGCCGGGACCGGGCTCTCTTCGGCGGCGACCACGACGCTCATCGATCGCCTGGAGCAGAAGGGTTTCGTGCGGCGCGTCCGCGATTCGGTTGACCGGCGACGCGTCCTGGTTGAGATGACCCCCGATGGTCGCGAGCGCGTCAACCGCTACTACGGACCGATCGTTTCGGAGGGAAACGCGCTGTTCACCGACGCGACAGACGAGCAGCTCGCCCAGATGCGGGACTGGCTCGTGGCGGCTCGGGAGCTCACGGATCGGCACCGCGATCGCATCCGGGGCTGAAGCCGTCGCACCCAAACAGCGCTCAGACTCGCGCGCGACCGAAGTACATGAGCTCCCAGATCGCGTCCTGGGTGGCGTACTGGTCGACGATCTCGGCGCCCAGGTAGTGCTCGACGCGAATCTCGCCCGAGAAACGCAGGTAGGCGCCGTCGAAACGGAGGAGCTCCGCGCCCGCACGCTTGACCCCATGCAGGCCCTCGATCATCCGGTTGCGCGAGAGATCCTGATGCCGGGTGAACGTCACCACGTAGCGCTCGTCGTCCGTGCCGTACGTGTACCGAGTGATGTTCGCGACCGGCTTCCTCGTGACTGAATCGGTGAACGTTCCGAGAGTTTCGAACCTTAGTAGTGAGGGGTCATCGCCAATGAGCACACCATCCTTGGCCAGCATGAAGATGGGAATGGCCGCGAAGTCGTACTTCTCGTGCGCGGTGATGTAGGAGGCGATCACCGAGTAGGGGCCGGCCTGACCGCGCGCCCAGTACCAGTCGTGAATGACCGCCATCAGCCCGACGTTGCCCCAGTTGTGGTCGTGATAGCCGGTGCCGGAGCTCTCGTGCCGCTCGTCGCCGATGCTGTACGTCGCGTATACCCTGCCCTGCGGCACGGACGGGAGCCAGGCGAACTCGAGGTCTCGAGCCTCGCCGAACAGCATGTAGCCGGTCTCCGGCCGCCAGGCGGGAACCTCGCCCTCAAGCGTGATCTCGACCGCGATGTCATCGACGGTGGCCTTGATCCGATAGGTGTGCAGGTCGCCGCTGAAGCGGTTCTCGCCGATGCGGACGTCCGCATGTTCCTTCGAGCTGCGCCAGGCGGCCGGATCGAAGGTGACAAGCTTTTCGAAGCTGCGGCCATCGGCGAGATCGAGATTCAATCGGATCGTTGGTTCCAGTGGTTTCTGGGGCGAGGCCAGGTCCTTGTCCATGAAGACGACGACCAGCTTGGTGCCATCCACCAGGTGGGCATCGAAGTACCACCACTCAAAGGAGCCTGGACGGTCGTCCGTGCGAGCCCCGTCCTCCCAGGGCTTGATGTCCTTGCGGGCCAGTCCCAGTCGGGCGTAGTCGGCGTCCGAGCTGGCAGTTGCGGCCAGAGGCGCGGTTGTGGCGATCACGGCGTGCTCCCAACTTGACAAGTGTCAGATTCGAATTACATGTACAGTACGCGCCTGATCTGACACCTGTCAAGTAACCTGCTCTTATCGAGATCGGAGCTGATTAACCGTGAATCCTCCAGCGAACGGACCGCCTACCAAACCGCCCGCTCGCCGGCCTGGGCGTCCGGCCCAGCCAACCGACATTCCCGCCGAATCAGAGATCCTGGAGCGTGGACTGGCTGCCTTCGCCGAGCTCGGCTATGAGGGCGCCTCCGTCCGCGAGCTCGCGCGGCGGCTTGGGGTGAGCCACAACTTCATCAATGACCGCTATGGCTCGAAGGAGCAGTTCTGGCGGGCCGTGATCGATCGGTCCATGACTGCCCAGGTTGCACGACTGGGCGCGGTGCTGAACGTCCCGGGCGAGGACGAACTGGCGCGGCTTCGGGAGTTGGTCCGGGCATTTCACCAGGCGAACATTGCCGAGCCGGATCTCCCGCGGATCCTGAAATACGAATCGATCCGGGGGAGCAACCGGCTGGACTACGTGTTCCAGCACTACCTCGTACCGGTTCGCGATGCGGTGGCCCCGCTGGTGGAGAGCCTCGTGGCCCAAGGTCGCGTGCAGCCGTTCCCGCTCGACCTGATGGTTTATGCAGTCATCGCGATGACCTCGGTCAATGCCGAGGTGCCGCTAGTGACGTTGCTCGGCGACAGTTTCGCCACGGACCCGAGCGGGTTCGCCGCCATGCTCAGCGACGTCGTGCTGGACGGTCTTGTGGTCGAGCCCGAAGGCTGACTCGGCATCAAGTTGTCACGGGATGCCCTCATCCGCGCGGTGGCGGCTCCCCTCCTGTTCGGCGGTTGTTCGCGGCCTTTCGCCCCTCATGTATGAACGTATATACGGCCATCACGAACATGAACCCACCGACGACGATGAGAACCCCGCTGAGGACCGGGATCCCGAGAAACCAGGCGGCAATGGCTATGGCGCCGCCGATGCCGCCTGCGACGGCGGCCTGAATCGCGCCGCCGGGCCAGAACGTCGCGCTGGCGTAGGCGGCCATCTCGTCGAGCGGGAGGTGGACGCGCCGGCTCCGAGCGTCGAACAGGACCAGGTCGTACTTCGTGGCGAGTCCGAAGATCGCGTCAAGCGTGTCGCGCGGCGCGGTCGGCGCCACGCTGATCCCAACCACCCGCGCCGGCGGCTCGTCTGTCGTCGCCAGCCAGATCGGCGCCGCGCTCGGGTTCCCCACGGCGTCCGACTTTGCAACGACTCCTGGGACATCTTTCAAGAGCTCCCGGTAGAACCACCCGACGTTCGTGCTCGGCTCGAACTGGCTCGTGCTCGGATCGCCGCCCGCTTCCTGCCAGCTGTCGAGCAGCGCGGCGGCCTGATCGTCGTCAAGGTCGCGTGGGGATTTCCAGACGTAGAGATCGAAGGCCATATCGGGTGAACCCTCCCTCGTTGAGTTCGTCGTCGGCGTGTCAACGGATCTGAATCGCGAGACGGACGCGTTTCGGATGAGGCCCGGCAGTTCGCGTGAGACGATCGGCCCAACGGGTCATTGCAAGGATCCGTAGAGCCGGCGCGTAGAGATGTCGTGACCGAACAGGACCAGCGGCGCGTTGCTGTCGACCGGGCGTACCGGGATCATGCGGACGATGTCTACCGCGTGGCCTTCGCGATCCTGCGGGACACGGACGCCGCGGTGGATGCGACGCAGGACACCTTCGCTCGCGCATTCGAGCGCTGGGATCAGTACGACAGCAACCGCTCGATGACGGCGTGGCTTCACGGCATCGTCAGCCATGCGGCGCTCGATAGCCTGCGACGGCGGCGCGTCCGCCGGCTCACCGCGCCGGCGGTGGCGCAGGTCGGCCGCGTCTCTGCCGGCGCCTGGGGTGCGGACCCTTCGACGGGTATTGGGGACCGCGACCTCGTCGCCGCTGCCCTCGCCGACGTCAATCCCGATGTCCGCGCCGCGCTCGTGCTCCGCCACTACTACGGCTACGACTACGCCGAGATTGCAGGCTTCCTCCGAACGAGCCCGGGGAACGTCGGCTCGATCCTCAGCCGCGCCCACGCGGCGCTTCGTGCGCGACTGACCGCGGACGGCGCGACTCCCGACTCCGACCCAGCAATCCCGAACCGAGCCGTTCGATGAGCCGAGGTACCCCAATGGATCCCGATCGCCCGACCACGACGGATCGAGCCCCCCTCGATGATGCAGCGCTCGCGCTCCTCGTCCGTGACATCGCCGACGAGTGGAGCCTGCCGCCCCAGCGTCTCGACGCGCTCACCTGGCGCGACCGGGTCAGCCGTGGTCGTCGGGCCGGCGGCGCGGGCGGGGCTTCCCGTTGGCGATGGCCGCGCGGGCTCCGTGGCGCGACCGCCGTGGCGGTTGCGGTCGTCACGACGGTCTCGCTCTCGTTCGCCGCGGTGTGGCTGACGGCACAGCGCGGCGAGCACGGGACACTCGGATCGTCGCCCTCGCCCGGCGGGACTTCGAGCCCCGTGCCTGCGGGGAGTGCGTTGCCGGCCGCGTCCCCGATGCCGAAGCTCGTCCGCAACGGCGACCTGCCGACGCCGTCTCGCCTCATGGTCCGGACGGGGCAGGGCTACCACCTCGCGGACCTCGCCACTGGCGAGCTTGGGCCGGTGCTGATCGAGATTGGTCACGGGCCGACCGCCCTCCTCGCTCGCCCGGGTGGTGGCTGGGTCTGTTTCTGTGGCGACGGGCAGGGGGTTATCCGACTGTCGCTTACGACGGTCGATGCGAATGGACTCGTGGGCGCACCGAAGCCCATCAGGGACATCGTGGGCTCCTACGATCCGAGCGCGTCCGAGGCCCTGCAGCCGCTGCGCGCCGATGTCAGGGTGAGCGCCTCGCCCGACGGGCGGCTTGCCCTCATCGGTTGGATTCGCCGCGACGGCGAGGCGGGTTGGCAGACCGGGGCCGACGTGATCAACCTCGACACCCTCGCGACGGTCGCCTCGACCGAGTTCCTGCTCGATGAGCCGGTCGACGTCGACGGCCGACCGCGAATCCGGCCCGCTCCCCTCGTGCGCCTGTCGCCCACGGGCGATCAGATCCTGCTCGCGAGCCAATGGTTCGTTAGCGACCCGGGCCCATGGTCACCGGGCGCGGGGATGGATCACTGGCTGGCGTCGTTCGATGGACGATCGATCGGTGCCCTCGTCGACGCCGGTGCCACGCCCGGCGACGCCTGCTTCGAATTCGATGCCGGTCATATCGACGTTGATCCGCCCACCGACGACGCGGTCTACTACGGAACCTGCTGGTCGCCGGCCGGTGCCCTCGTGGTGAATCGGGTCGCGGCGGACGGTCGGCTGGTGGGCGCGACCGAGTTCCCCGGCAGCCTGGGCGGTGTCGATAGAGGTACCCTGGCGCTCCCCTCCGGCGACGCCTTCTTTTCCTGGAATCCGTTCGATGGCGTGCTGTCGCGACTCGACCTCCGGAGCGGCGAGCTGAGGGTGGGGGAACCCCAGCGTCCGAACAGGAGCGGTCGGACGGACCCGTCGGCCGACCTTATCGTGGTCAACACCGATGGGACGCGAGTCTACACCCTCGGAATCGCGTCAACCGATGGTTCCCGAGACTCCGCCGGGGTGTATGCGTTCGACGCTTCGACCCTCGCCCCGCTCGGCCACTGGCCGGCGCAGGCGGATCTCACGTCGATCTCGGTCAGCGATGACGGTCGATACGTCTACGCGGCGGCGACTGGCGGTTTGAGTGCCGCTGGCGACCCGGCGCCGGAGTTCGGCGCGTCGATCACCGCCTACGACACGTCCGACGGTTCGGTCGCGCTCATTGCCGGGCGGCTCGCCGCACGCGACCTGACCTTGGGGGAGGCGATCTGCCGCTAGGATATCGCGGGCCGCTCCCGAAGACCGTAAACACGCATGGCGTTCAACCCGAAGATTCGACGTTTGACCTCATCGGAGGGTTGTCCGAGGGCCTCCTGCAGGCCGTCGACGACGCCTGCGTAGGTCGCGACGAGCAGGCAAACCGGCCAATCCGAACCGAACATGAGCCGCTCGACACCGAACCAGTCGGCGACCGACTGGACAAACGGGCGCAGGTCGGCGGGCGTCCACGACGCCCGATCGGCCTCCGTGACCATGCCGGAGAGCTTCACGGCGACGTTCGGGAGCGCGGCCAGCGCCGGCATCTGCTCCCGCCACGCGACGTCCTGGCCAGCGACGATGCGCGGCTTGGCAATGTGATCGAGCACGAATTGGAGATTCGGCAGGCCCGCGACGGTGTCCACAGCCGCTGGTAGTTCGCGCGCGCGCACGAGGAGGTCATAGCGGAGTCCACGAGCCTGCACGGCCGCGAGCCCGCGTCGAACATCAGCCCGACGCAGCCAGTCGGGATCGGTCTCGTCCTGGACTTGATGGCGGACGCCGACGAGGCGGTCGCCGCCGGGGCCGGCCATCAGGGCGTCGAGATCGTCGCCAACAGCGGCTGACGCGAGGTCGACCCAGCCAACGACGCCCCAGACGAAATCCCATCGGGTCGCCAGCTCGAGGAAGCCGCGCGTCTCGTCGAGACTCGAGATCGTCTGGACGAGCACGGTCCCGGAGATGCCCTGGGCCGCGAGCTCCGGCGCGAGGTCTTCCGGACCGAAGGGCCTGCGAATGGGAGCCAACGCTTCGCCGGCCAGCCAGGGATAGGAGGTTCGGGCCGGGTCCCAGAAGTGGTGATGCGCATCGATACGTGGACGAACACGGTTCATCGTGCTCGTGACTCTAGCGGGGCGCCGCCAGGCCGCGACGTTCGGCCACGCGCTCCCGCACCCGCGGGACTACCTGCGTAGCGAAAATGTCCAGCTGGGCCAGCGGCGCGGTCACTGGCCAGAAGATGAACGTGTCGAAGCCAAGGTCGACGGACCATTCCGTGAGGGCGTCGACCCACGCCTCCACATCGCCGGTCAGGCCCGGCCCGCCGCGTGCCGAGCCGATCGCGCCGACGACGTTGTAGATCCGGCGCACCTCCGCGGGGTCCCGCCCGGCCGCGCGTGCCGCGTCGTCGATAAGCTGCTGCTTGGCCGGTACGTCGGACGGCGGCGTGTACGTGCTCAGGGGTGAGACCCAGCCATCGCTCGAGCGTCCGGTAACGGCCAGCATCCGCGGCCCCTGGCTGCCAAGCCAGATCGGAATCGGCGCCGGTGGCAGCGGCCCCGCTTCGTAGCCGGCGACGGCGTGCTGCTCGCCCCTGAACTCGACGACGTCGCCGGCCAGCGCGCGACGCATGATCTGCAAGGCCTCTTCGGTGAAGGCGATCATCTCTCGGCCGCTGCGTCGGGCGCCGCCCATCGCGGCGATGCCGCCGGCGCTTGCCCCGCCGCCGACCCCCAGCACGATCCGGCCGCCGGCCAGCACCCCGAGTGACGCGGCGGCCTTGGCGAGGATCGTCGGCGGCCGGAGCTGGAGGTCAGCAACGTCGGGGAAGAACGAGATGCGCTCGATCTCCGCGGCCAGGTACGTGATGAGCGTCCAGACGTCGAGGAATTCGGGGTTGTAGGCATGGTCCTGGATGGCCAGGTAATCGAGGCCCGCCGCGTCGGCCGCCTTCGCGAGCTGCCTCGTCTCGCTCAGCTGGTCGACCGATGGGTACAGGCTGAGGCCGAACGTGATCGGATGCCCGTAGTCAGTCATGAAGGTCGTCAGTCCACGTACGGTCCGTTGTAGATCGGCGCCTCGCCGTAGGGCTTGCCGGCCATCAGGACGAACCGCGTCCCGGGCTGCGCATCGGCGACCGTCAGGGCACTGCCGGGTCCCAACACCGCGATCTGCGCACGGCCAGCCCGACGTCCGTTCGCACCGAACGTCGCCTCGCCTTCGAGCAAGTAAACGAAGCCGTTGAAGTCCGACGGGACCGGGCTGCTGAAGGCGCCGCCCTTCGGCATCTCGACGTCCAGGATGAGCCCCGGCGTCCCGAGCTCGACCGATGAGCCCTCCCCCACCAGCGTCCGGACGGTCGCGTCGCCATCCTGCCGAACGGGAATGTCGTCGGGCTGCAGGACCTGAGCCGTCGGCTCGACGTTCTTGTCCTTCCGAGCGAGGTTGACCCAGAAGAGGATGCTGCGCATCTCGGTGGCCGTGCCCGCCCTGATCTCGTCTTCACCGAGCGCCTCGGCGTGCAGGACGCCGCGACCAGTTCGGAGTTTCAGGAGCGACCCGGTCTCCAAGCGCGCCCGCTCCATCGTCCCGCCGGGTCCGGTGCTGTGGCCGGTGCTCGACGAGCCCGAGATCGCGTACCAGAGGTTGTCGAAGCCACGATGGGGGTGAGTCGTATCGACGCTCGCCCCGAAATTTGCGGGGACCACGCCTTCATGAACGAGGATGAACGGGTCCACATCCGAGTACGGGATATGCGCGGACGGAAGGGGTTCGAGGATCTCGAGGCCCATCATCGGGCGGGTGTGCGCGTCCTCCACGAGCACGACGTCTCGCTGCAGTGTGTCGATGCTGGTTGCCATGATGGCTCTGCTCCGTTTCCCTGTTCGGCGGACTCATTCGCCGCCGTAGTTGCAAGTGCAAACACCTTACGCCGATTTGGTTGCGCGTGCAAGTACGTTGGGTTCCCGCGTTGGAACACGTTCACGTGAGCACGAACGACCCGACAGCGTGGGACGATCCGTTGATGAGTGCCTCGACAAGATGGTCGCCCCGGTAATGAGTCCGCGTCGTCTGCTGACGGAGCGATATGACCTTCGAGAGGCTGACCTGTTCGCCGGCGTCGAGCTCGACTTCACGGAGCTTGAATACCTTCGGGCTGGTGGCACCGGTGGCCTTCATGAAGTGGATTCGCAGGTCTACGTTGAACGCGGCCCGTCGCGTCCCGGCGTTGCCGACGGTCACAGTGATCCGGACGGTTCCTCCGATGGGCGGCCGAGCCGGTTCGATGGTGCCCCCGGTGAATCTGGGCTGCGTCCGTGGTACGGAACCCGAGCACACCCAGGGCCGCCGCGTCGCCGCGCTTGATGGCCGACCGAAGGGCATGGCGGACCACCCAGCGGCGTGCCTCCGTGGGGCGGGCCATCCAGCGCCGACAGGTGGCGACGAGCAGGTTCGGGTGGTCCTTGCCGATATCGTTCAAGTTGTTCGCGACCGACCGGCGGACGTAGAGCGAGGGATCGTCCTTCAGCAGTTCGAGCAGGTCGAGCACCGGCGCTGGATCGACCTGAAACCGTCGTAGACGCGGCGCCCAAGGCAGCCGTGGTCGGGTGCCCTCGCTGACCAGGCGACGGACGTCCGGACTGGGATCACCGACCCACTCGCGGAGGCGCGCGAGCGTTCGTGCCGGCTCGCTATCCAGAAACCTGCGGATCGAATACTCCGCAGTGAACAACTGGGTGAGCTCGTACTGGGCCTGCATGGACGTCTCCCAGCTGTCGAGCCCGTAATCGGCCACAAAATACACGTGCGGGGCGTAGATGAAGGCCGCCATACCAGTGAGTGACTCCCGGTCGGATGGCGGCCCGAGAGATGCGAGCAGGATCTCGATCGCCTGATCGTAGTCGGCCGGCAGATGGGAGTGGAGCGCGCGCGCAATGCGTCGGGCCCGTGGCGTCAGCTCGAGTTCGTCATAGCCGTCGAGTGCTTCGGCAAGGAACGCATTGACCGGGAACGTCGGCTGGACAGCCACGATCGCCGATGCGATCCGGGCCGGTATCTCAGCCCCGAAGCTGTCTTTCAACGGGGCGGCCATCATCGAGTCTCCACAAATGCACTATCGCGCTCATTCCTGACGATTGCCGGCCACTTCCCGAAAAATCGGTCCCCCTCCAACCGGCATCACACCGGACCCCGCGCCCTCTCGAGGCCGTCGAGGATCACGTCGAGGCCGTACTCGAACTCGTCCGCATAGTCGTAGCCCGGCTGCATGGCGTGCTCAGTGATGAAGTCGGCCAGGTTCGGGTACTCCCCCGCCGGGAACGGCTCGAGCATGCTCTCGGCCATCTCGGCGATATCGGTCGTGGTGTCGAACGGCAGGTTCATCTTCGTCAGGGCGAATCCATAGATGTAGCTGTCCAGGAGCGAGTACGCAGTCGCGGCCGTCGCCATATCGAAGCCGGCCGCCCGAAGACACCCGATGACCGCGTCGTGGTGTCGAAGGTTCGCCGGGCCGGGGTTGGTCCGCGACTCCATGAGGCCGATCGCCCATCGATGCCGCAACAGGGCATCGCGGACCGAGATCGCCCGCCGACGCATGGCCGACTTCCAGTCGGCGCCGATCTGGGGCAGCTCGATCTCGCCGAAGACGAGGTCCACGATGCCGTCGAGGACCCGCTCCTTGTTCGCAAAATGGTAGTAGAGCGCCATCGCCTCGACGCCGAGCGCCTGACCGAGCTTGCGCATGCTGAGTGACTCGAGTCCGCCCTGATCGGCGAGCTTCAGGGCGGCTTCGAGCACCCGCTCGCGACTCAACGGGATGCGGCGCTGCTCCTGCTGAGTAGTGCGTGTCGACATGGGATTTCCTTTCGGCCCCGATGGCCACCGAGCCAGGGGTTGACAGGTTTTACTTTACACCGTACAGTCGCGGTGTTGGTGACTTTACACCGTATAGTTGATGGAGTCCAATCATGAAGGCAATCGTTCAAGACAGGTATGGCTCAGCAGAGGTCCTGGAAGCACGGGACATCGACAAGCCGGAGATCGGCGACAACGAGGTGTTGGTTCGCGTCCATGCCGCGTCGATCCACGTCGGCGACTGGATCCTCATGACGGGCTCGCCGTTCGTCATGCGCTTCGCTACCGGACTGCGAAGGCCAAAGAACCGTGTTCCCGGAACGGATGTCGCGGGGACGGTCGAGGCGGTCGGCAAGGACGTGACGCAACTGCAGCCGGGCGACGAGGTCTTCGGCTGGGCCTCCGGCGCATTCGCCGAATACGCTCGGGCAGCTGAGGACCAGTTCATCAAGAAGCCTGCCAATCTGACGTTCGAGCAGGCGGCCGCCGTCGGCGTATCCGCGTCGACCGCCCTACAGCTTCTCCGCGACAACGGCAGGGTTCAGCCCGGGCAGAAGGTCCTGATCAACGGGGCGTCCGGCGGCGTTGGCACGTTCGCCGTGCAGATCGCCAAGGCCTTCGGGGCCGAGGTGACCGGCGTTACCAGCACAAAGAACGTCGAGATGGTCCGCTCGATCGGTGCCGACCACGTCGTCGACTACACCCGGGAGGACTTCACCGAGGGCGCCGAGCGCTACGACCTCATCCTCGACAACGTCGGCAACAACTCGATGGCCCGGACCCGGCGCCCGCTGACGCCAACCGGGACCCTGATCTCGAATGGCGGCGGGCACGCCGACGGCAAGCTGGGCCGCACAGTTCGGGCCATGCTCGCCTCGATGGTCGTGCGCCAGCAGGCGAGCCCAACTATCAAGACGCAGAACCACGACGACCTCGTCGCCCTGAGGGGCCTCGTCGAAACCGGGAAAGTGAAACCAGTCATCGACCGGACGTACCCGTTGACCCAGACCTCCGAGGCGATCGATCACGTCGCAGCGGGACATGCCCGGGGCACGGTCGTCATCAGCGTCTGACCTGCATCCTGATCACATCCCCTCCCCTAGACAACCCGAAAGGAAACCACCATGTCCAAGGCAACAGTTACGAAACTCTTCATCGGCAGCGCGATCACCGTCGGCGCGGGCGCCGTCATCGCGATCGCCAGTGTCTGGTTGGCGATCGCCAACAACGTCTTCGTGATGAACGGGCCCGACATCGTCGCGGTCCAGGGGAGCGCGCTCGCGTGGCTCCTGCTCGGGTTCGGTCTCGTCGGCGGAGTCGCGTTCACCGGCGGGTTGATCGGCGGCCTCGTGTCGTGGATCGGGGCATTGCTCAACACCTCACAGCTCGAAAGCAGGACGTGGTTCATCGGCCTGCTGCTGCTTGGGATCTTCAACCTCGGGGTCCTGGCGATGATCGCCTACGTGATCGCGGGGCCGGACGGCACGACAGTGGCCAGTCCGCGAAGGTCGCAGGTTCCCGCCTCAGCCTGATCAACTCGATCGACCACGACCGACGTGGCATGCCCGACGTCCACCAGCAGGGACGTCGGGCTTGTTTGATATTTCGAGGCGTTCCGGGCGGTTCCTGCGTAAAACACTCTTGACATGATGTAAGCCTTGCTTTACATTGCCCCACGTCAACGATGCTTTACACAAGGGAGCAAGGAATGTCCTTCGAAGAGAAGAGCACCTGGATCTACGCCGTGCTCGCAGTCGCGATACCGGCCGTCTATTTCGCGACGATCATCGGGCAGGTTCAGAACACGGCCGTCACGGAGATCGCGTACCAGGGGCCGCTACTCGCGGCGATCGGTGCGGCGATCGTGATCGCGATCGTGGCCAACATCGTCGTCGCGATCTCCTCACCCAAGGACGCCGGCAAGGCGGACCAGCGCGACAAGGACATCAATCGCCTCGGCGAGTATGTCGGGGGCATCATCCTGTCGGTCTGCGTGTTGGTGCCGTTCGGCCTGGCGATGGCCGAGGTCGACTACTTCTGGATCGCCAACGCGATCTACCTCGCGTTTATCGCGTCTGCGATCTCTGCGACGACCGTGAAGCTGGTCGCCTATCGCCGAGGCTTCTAGCCATGGGGAAGCCGACCAGGGTCACCAATGACATCCGATCGCTCAGGTTCGCAAAGGGCGAGATGACGCAGGCGGACCTTGCGGATCGGATCGGTGTCACGCGCCAGACCATCATCGCCATCGAGCAGGGCCGCTACTCACCCACTCTCGAGATGGCGTTCCAGATCGCGCGAGCCTTCAACGTGCCGCTCGACGAGGTCTTCCACTACCCGGAGAGCGACTCATGACCACGATGAAAGCGATTGTCTTCTCGAGGTACGGCTCACCCGATGTCCTGGAACTCAAGGAGATCGACAAACCGGTGGTCAAGGACAACGAAGTCCTGATACGGATCCGGGCAGCTGCCGCCAATCCCGCTGACTGGCGCGTAATGCGCGGCGATCCGTACGTCTTGCGGCTGCTAACGGGCCTGCGCAAACCGAGAAGGGTCGCCGTCCTCGGGAGCGACATGGCCGGCCAGGTCGAGGCGGTGGGCAAGAACGTGACGGGGTTTCGCCCGGGCGACGAGGTGTTCGCCGAAGTCGATGCGGGAGGCTTTGCCGAATACATCAGCTTCCCCGAGGACCAGCTCGCTCTCAAGCCGACCAACCTGACGTTCGAACAAGCGGCAGCGGTGCCGATGGCAGCGTTGACGGCCCTTCAGGCCCTGCGCGACCCAGGAAGGATCGAGGCGGGGCAGACGGTCCTGATCAACGGCGCGTCGGGAGGGATCGGGACGTTTGGCGTCCAGATCGCCAAGTCGTTCGGCGCCGAGGTGACCGGCGTGTGCAGCACGAGAAACGTGGACCTGGTTCGCTCGATCGGGGCGGACCATGCCATCGATTACACCCGCGAGGACTTCACCAGCGGCGCCCAGCGCTACGACTTGATCCTCGACACGGTGGGCAACCACTCGCTCGCAGCATTCAGGCGCGCGTTGGTTCCGAAGGGGACGCTCGTCGTGACCGGAGGCGGAGGTGGCCGATGGTTCGGCCCTCTGACACAGATACTCTCGGCGATCGTTTCCTCACCGTTCGTCAGTCAGCGACTGGTACCCGTGTATGGCAGGCGAAACAAGGACGACCTTCATGTCCTGAAGGGACTCATCGAAGCGGGTAAGGTCACCCCCGTCATCGACAGGACGTATCCCCTGTGCGAGGTTCACGAGGCCATCCGATACCTGGAAACGCGACACGCGCGAGGAAAGCTCGTGATCACCGTTTGATGTGATCGCCGGTGCTAACCGAATATCCTCGTTCCCGTGGCATCAACAGCGGAAGGATCGATGGCGATGACGTATCCCGAACCGCGATACCTCGGCGACAGGGGCGAGGTCAGCGCCCTTTACCGCCCGGCCGACCAGGAGGCCGAACTGACGTACGCCAATAGCAACACGGCCCATTACTTGGCCACCGGAGCCTCAACCGACGGTCTGTTCGGGCTCTACCTGGGTGATGGGGCCGGAGCCGAGTGGCCCGGGCCCGCATTTCCATCGGTCGATCACCGAGTCGTTCTACATCATCAGTGGGACGGTCCGGATCTACGACGGAGCGCGCTGGATCGACACCCAGCCGGGTGACTTCGTCCACGTACCGATCGGCGGGATCCACGGGTTCCGCAACGAGTCAGGCGAACCGGCGACGATGCTCCTCCATTTCGCACCGGGCGCTCCCCGCGAGGGCTACTTCGAGGGCCTGGCCGAGTTCGCCCGATCGGGGAAACCAAGCGATGAGGAGATGGCCGACTTCTACCGCCGCCACGACAACACGTGGCTATTGAGCGCAGAGCAGGCTAGAAGCCGAGGACCTGGTCGACGAGGACGACGGTGATGCGGCCGGGCACGATTTCCCGGTTAATGATCAGGACCTTGTTGACCCCGCTGTGTATGCCGTACGCGGCCTGGGCGCGGGTGTCCTCGAGTGGGAACGAGTACTCGTTGATCCGGGTGAGCCCCTCGTCGAGGTCGGAGACGATCTTCTGAGTGCCCACGACCAGGATGACTCGCCTGGCGCCCGAGGCGTACGGGCCGAGCTGACTGCCGCTGTTCGAGGCAACGAGTAACGAACCGGTCTGCGTCACGGCGTGGACGCTCCCGATCATCACGTCGGGCGCAGCCGACAGGCGGCGGATCTCGTCGGCCTGGGTCGCGCGGTCCATGCTCCAGATCCGCGGGTGCAGGGGATCGTAGCGACCGGACTTCTCGAGCTCGTCGGCGATTCCCGCGACCTCGAGAGTCTGCGATGCACCGTGATGAACCTGGGTTCCGTCCGGGATGAGGGCGAGGACCATCCGTCTGGCGTCGGCTGCGTTCGCCGCCCGGAGCACGTTGATGCCATTTCCTTCCAAGGCGGCAGCCGTTCGCTTCACGCGGGCATCGTCAGCGACAGTCCCGAACCGCCGGCTGAGTGATCGATCGAGGTCGGGCTGGAGTTCCGTCGTCATCGGATGCTTTCCTTCCGGGTGGTGAGCCTGCTATCGTTGCAAGTGCAAATACCCTACGGCAATGTGGTTGCACATGCAAACACTCGCGAATCAGGACGTAGCGGGTCTCCTCGAACGGCTCGTGGCGGAACAAGTGCCGGATGAGCACGGATTGGAGGCGTGGCGCGCGCTGCTCCAGGCGCACGCCACGCTCATGCGCAGGCTCGAGACAGACCTTGAAAGGGAAACTGGCCTTGCCCTCGCCGACTTCGACGTCCTCGCTCAATTGGCGGTTGCCGGCGGCGACCTTCGCATGACGGAGCTGGCGACGAGGGCGCTCATCTCGCGGTCGGGCATGACCCGTCGGGTGGCGCGCCTGGTTGACGAAGGTCTCGTGAGTCGAGCAAGCGCCGGTGCCGACGCCCGGGGTGTCGTGGTGACGCTGACCGACGCGGGCGTCGCCCGCCTGGCCGAGACCGCGCCCGTTCATATGCGCGGGGTTGCGGAACTGTTCGTGGCGCAGCTCGACGATCAGGAACTGGCAGTGCTCCAGGGCGCGCTGAAGAAGGTCACGGTCGACTGCACCTTTGGCTGAGGCAACACAGGAAGGCGATCAAATGACGGATAGTTTCGACATCGACCCCGAGGTTCCGCCCAGCGGCGACGGCTGCGTCGAATGCCTCGCAACGGACGGCTGGTGGTTCCACCTGCGCCGGTGCGCGCGGTGTGGCCATATCGGCTGTTGCGACTCGTCGCCCTCGCAGCACGCCAGCCATCACGCAGCCGATGCGCAGCATTCGGTCGTCCAGAGCTACGAGCCGGGCGAGGACTGGCTCTGGGACTACACGACGGAGCAGTTCCTCGAGGGTCCCGACCTGACTCCGCCCCACCATCACCCGCTCGATCAGCCCGTGCCGGGACCAGCCGGCCGCGTGCCCCCTGGATGGGAGCGCCGGCTGCACTGACGCTACGTCGAGTCGGCTAACGCAAACACCCGGGCCGGCAGCACCACCCGATCCTCCAGCTCGGTGGTCGTTTGGACGTCATACGTGGCCAGCCGGATCAGGCCCTCCGCGGGTAGATACCGCCGGCCGGGGTCGCCGACGAGAACCCGCGTGCCGCTGGCTGCCGCCCGACGAAGCCACGGCAGAACACGCTCAGCCAGGGGGCTCTCGTACCAGGTGTCACCGGCGAGGAGCACATCGGCATCGGGCGGGTCGTCGTCGAGCATGTCCCGGCCGACGAAGCCAACCTTCACGCCGTTCGCCCGCGCGTTGAGTGCCACGGCCGCCTCGGCGAACGGGTCGGTGTCGATTCCGGACGACCTCGCGGCTCCCAGGCGCATCGCCACGATCGCGCACAGGCCGGATCCCGTCGCGAGGTCGACGACCTGCTTGCCGCTCACCTCGTCCGGGTACTCCTCGAGATAGCGCGCGATCGCGAGCCCACCGGCCCACGCGAACGCCCAGAACGGGATCGGTGCCCCGGTGATGCCCAGCGCGGTCTCCGTAGCGCGCCAGACCGGCGCCAGCTCGTCCGCCAGGTGAAGCCGAACCCCCGTCACGCCCGCGATTGGTTGCAGCCGCGTGTGGCGGGCGATCAGCGCTCGGCGATGCGAGAGCGGGACGCGACGGGGGGTCCTGTCGGCGCGAGGCCTCGTCGTCATCGCTGCCAAGCGTGCCAGACTCAGCGACAGGACCCTGGATCAGCGGCGCGCGTGCGCACGAACGCACGCCACGAGCTCATTGATTGGAACGGGTTTGATAAGGTAGGCGTCGTCGCCGAGATGGAGTCCCTGGACGCGGTCTGCCTCGTCGCCGGACCCCGTGACCAGGATGATCGGCAGCCGCGCGGTCGCCGGATCAGCTCGCAACCGCCGGACCACGGCGAGTCCGTCGAGCCGGGGCATCGAGGCGTCCAGGAGGACGAGCGAAACCTCGATCGCGGCCAGCCGGGCCAGGGCATCCTCGCCGTCGACTGCCTCGGCCGCGTCGGAGCCCGCCGTCGATAGGACCCGTGAATACAGGAGACGGATCGCGGGTTCGTCATCGGCGACGAGCACGACAGGGCGTCCGGGGGCGAGGTCCTCGTATGACATCAGGCCACAGGTTTCTTTGCGGCGAGGGCCAGGCCGGCAGACCCTCCTCCCGCCGCCCCGGCTCCGGCGTTGAGGAGGGCCTCGGCGAGGAGGGCGATCGTGATTGCGGTGTCGCACTGGCGACGGAGCGCGGTCACTGACCGGGCTCCGGAGGTTCCCACGACCCGGCGCTGCGCTGCGATCGTCTGGCCCGTGAAACGAACGCGCGGATCTTGCCAACGACGCGCTCAGCCGCCGTCCATTCCGTGGCATCAACGAAAAGGCTCACTGCCTGCCATGGATATGGTCCAAGACGGATGACGACACGCCCGTTTCCGTGGCGCGGGGGCACGAGCTGGACGTCGCGCAACGCGGTGTAGGGCCACGACCTGACCCCGCTTCGGGGGCGGTATTGGGCTCCCTGTCGGACGAGGACGACGCGTGTGGGGGTGATGATCAGCGTCGCCCCGAGACCCGAAACCTGGTCGAGGACGTCCTCGCCAAGGCCGGCCATTGGAGGGTGGGACGACCCCGGATCTCCGCCCGCCGGTCCTGGTGGCTCGTCAGCCATCGGCGCACTCCGTCAAACCGAGGACGATCAACTCCCTCCTGTTCCGACACCGACGGTGTCACAAAGCCACCGCGTGTCGACCCAGGAGAATCACTCGGGTCGGTCCGCGTGACGGGCTCAGACCGGCGGCGGGCCCACGATTGCACCGGCACACGCCGCGTGGCGAGGAATATGTTCCGGTAGTGCCCGGGCACGGGACCCGCCCCTTCGCGGCAACACAGGGTTTTCATAGATGCGGGGCACTCCGGATACGTGCATAACTTGACTTCGGGACGCGGCGTAGATCTCATCCTGCTCGACCTGAACCTTCCCAAGATGGACGGTCGCGAGGTCCTGGCCCGGATCAAGCGCGATGAGAACCTGCAGACGATCCCGACAATCATCCTGACGACGTCCGGAGCGCACGCGGACATCCGGTTCGCGCCGCTTCAGCCGCAGCCGATAGGGATCTCCGGCAACAGACGGCTCACACAAAGCTCGATCCACTCCGGAAAGGACCGACCCAAATGGGCCGGTCCTCTATGTTGAGTCGGGGACGCCGTCCCGATGTGATCGCGTCAGGCGCTCAGAGCGACGGGCGCTTGGTGAAGCAGCGGTGAGGAGAGGAACAGGTCCGCGCCGGCGACGTTCGTAGCGATCGCGACGCTGTGGACGTTGCAGACGCGCAGGACGGTCTGGATGTCCGGGTCGTGTGGATGGGCGCTCAACGGATCGACGAAGAAGATGACGGCCCGGATCTTGCCCTCGGCGACCATGGCCGCGATCTGCGCGTCGCCGCCCATCGGGCCTGACAGCACCGACTCCACGTCGAGTCCGACCTTGTCGCGCAGAAGAGAACCGGTCGTCGCG
>Ga0184623_10000244_pt1 | contig 23014 bp, 21 predicted proteins | sample PLM1_100_b1_FD_133138 | JGI IMG/M metagenome (GOLD analysis project Ga0184623, IMG submission 133138) | Groundwater sediment microbial communities from an aquifer in East River, Colorado, USA - PLM1_100_b1 | ecosystem: Environmental > Terrestrial > Soil > Riparian zone | place: USA: East River... | reverse complement strand
TGGGTTTAGGACCGGCCAAGTTCCCGGCCGGGCCGGAGCTCGTCGGCCGCGGCCGCGAGGTCTGCCTGCACCTCGGCGAGCCGGTCCCTCGCCCGGCTCACCTCGCGCCCCAGCCTCCGGGCCTTCGTCCAGATCCGCCACGAGATCGCGCCCAGGACCAACGCGGCGACCAGAGCCAGGCCGGCGAACAGCAGCACCCATTTCACGCCGCGCACCCTAGCGGGCGGCGCTCACGCGTAGGCGGCGAGGGCCGCGGCCGCCTCCGCCCGGACGTCGTCGGCCAGCTGCGGTGGGTCTGTCACGCGCCCGGAGCCGCCCAGCCGCAGCGCCAACCGGCGGATCCACCGGGTGTCGGCCGTTCGCAGCGAGACCCGGAGCCGGCCGCCGCCGATCTCCTCCACCGACTCGTTCGGGTAGTAGTCGGCCACCCACGCGGCGTCCGCCTCAAGGTCGAGGGTCACCAGCGTGTCGTCGGGCGACGGCGTGTAGAGGCTGTCGCCCAGGTCGCGCGAAACCGCCTGCGGCGGCAGCTCCGCCGCCCTGTCGAGCAGGGTCAGCTCGACGACCCGGTCCAGCCGGAACAGCCGGACGGCCTCGGCCCGGCGGCACCAGCCTTCGAGGTACCACCGCCCTTCTGCGAGCAGCACGCGCATCGGGTCGACGTCGCGCTCGGTGGTCTCGTCGCGGGTCGGCACGAAGTAGCGCATATGCAGCCGCCGACCCTTGAGCAGCGCCTCCTTGCACGTCGCCAAAGCGCTGTCGCTGTGCTGCACATCGACCGCCACATGCCCGCTCGCCGCCGCGGCGTCGCCCGCGGCCGACTCGAGCTTGGCGATGGCGCGGTTGATGGCGGCCCGGTCGTGCAGGCCGGGCGCCTCGCTCAACGTCCGCAGCCCGACGATCAGCGCCAGCGCCTCGTCGACGCCGAGGCGGAGCGGGCGGGCGATGGTGTCCGCGTTGCCGACGTAGACGTGGCCGGTGTCCCACTCAGCTTCGATCAGGTCGTCAGGCAGCCCGCCGGGCAGGCCGCACACGAACAGCAGCTCGAGGTCCTTGACCAGCTGCCGCTCGCTGACCCCGAACTGGCGCGCGGCCTCGCGCACGGGGATGCCGGGCCGGCTGAGCAGGTAGGGCACCATGGCGAGCAGCCGCGACAACCGCTCGGTCGCACCGGCGCTCATCGTGACACGCTTTCCACCGTCGAAAGGACGGCCCGGAGGCGGCGGACCACCGCCGCGCGGAGCTCGGGCGGCTCGAGGGCGACGACCGCGCTGCCGCAGCCGGCCAGCTCGTCGGCCAGGGCTCCCACGTCGCGGTAGGGCAGCTTGACGACGTCCCAGCCGTGCGGCTCGTCGGCGTCCGGCGACACCGAGCTAGCCCGTCGGCGCAGGAAGAAACCGGCGCCCGACCGGACCCGCACGACAGCGTCGCCCTGCTGCGGCTCGCTGTCCATCGACACGACCGCGCCGCGGATGTCGACACCCTCGGGCACGAACACCTCGCCCGGCGAGCCGATCGGGATGACCGGTCCGACGACCCGGCTGAGCCGGAAGACCCGCGTCGCCCCCCGGTCGCGATCGTGGCCGACGACGTACCACCGGCCGCGCCAGGAAACGATCCCCCACGGTTCGAGGTGCCGCTCGGCGACGCCATCGTTGCGCATCGCGCGGTAGGGGAACCTGACCGGCCGCCGGTCGCGGACCGCCTGGTAGAGCCCTTCGAACGCCGGCTCGTTGGTGCGCACCCGCTGCTCGATGCCGAGCAGCGAGGATTCGTCGGAGTAGGCGTCGGCGCTGTCGGCGGTGAGCTTGAGCAGCGCGCGCGACGCGGGTCCGGCCAGGCTGGCCTGCTGCCACACTCGTGACGCCAGCCCGAGCACGGCAAGCTCGTCGGGCTCGAACGACACCTCGGGCAAGGCGTAGGTCTCACGGTCGATCCGGTAGCCCACCTCGTCGTCGAAGATCGCGCTCGTGCGGCCGGTCTCGATCGGGACGCCCATTTCGCGCAGCTCGTCCTTGTCGCGCTCGAACATCCGCTCGAACGCCGCGTCGCTCTCTGATCGGGCGTAGTCGTCGACAGCGCGCCGGATCTGCTCCCGAGTGAGGAAGCGGCGGGTCGCGAGCAGGCAGATGACGAGATTGAGCAGGCGCTCGGTCTTGGCCGCGGACATCGGGCTCCCCCTCTCCTCCCGGAAACCTACCCCGGCGGGCGGCCCGGCCAGGTGCAAGGCGGCCGGCGGGGGTGGCCGGCCGCCTACAGATCGCGGAGGGTTGTTGCTTCGCTAGGCGGGTTGTTGCTTCGCTAGGCGTGCTGCGCCACTACGTCGACGACGACCGCGAGGCTGTCCTTCGCCGGCTTGCCACCCTGTTGCGGCGGCAGGAGCAGGAGCACGCGGCTGCCGACCGGCACGCCGGCCAGCTGGTCGAACGGGCTCGGCTGCCCCTCGACACCCACCGGAACCCCCTGCGGGAGCCCCTGCTGCCAGGTCGAGCCGACGGCCTGGCCGGCCCAGCTGACCGCCTCGAACTGCGCGACGAGCAGCGCGCCCTTCTCCACCGGCTTCCCGGTGCCCTGCGCGACCACCACCGTGCTCGGCTTCGCGGGCGGTTTGACGCCCTTGGCCACCGCGAGCTTCGGCCGGGCGCCCAGCTCTCCGGTCACCGACGGCAAGTCGGCGGCGATCTTCTGGCGGGCGGCGTCGGCCTGGCCCACCGAGTCCTTCCCGTAAGACGCGATCACGTCGATCACGAACACCAGCGTGTCGTCGCCCTTGATGCCGGCCTGCGGCTGGCCCTTGGCGCCGTAGCCCTTGTCCGGCGGGATCACCAGCTCGACCCGGCTGCCCGCCTTGACGCCGACCAGCGACTCGTCCCAGCCCGGGATGACCTGGCCGGTGCCGATGACGAAGCCGGTCGGGGCGCCTCGGTCGAAGGAGTTGTCGAAGACCTTGTTCTCGCGCCAGGTCTGGCCGAGGTAGTCCGCGACGAGCAGGTCGCCCTTCTTCACCGCCGTGCCGTCGCCCTCGGAGAGCGTTTTCGACACCAACTGCGTGGCCGGCTGCTGCCCGTCGGGCGCGGTCACGCTGGGCTTCTCGCCGAACCCGCCACTGACGGCCGGCAGCCCTTCGGTCTGGGCGGATCCGTTGTCGGAGCCGTCGTCGGAACCACAGGCGGCGGCGAGGCCGAGCACAGGCACGAACAGCATCGCGGCGAAAAGGATCACGGAGAGAAATCGGCGCACTACCTCACCCTACCCGCCCCCCCAAACCGCCTTACATGCTGGCGATCAGCTTCTCCACGCGCTCGTCGACGGACCGGAAGGGGTCCTTGCACAGGACGGTCCGCTGCGCCTGGTCGTTGAGCTTCAGGTGCACCCAGTCGACGGTGAAGTCGCGGCGGCGTTCCTGCGCGCGCCGGATGAACTCGCCGCGCAACCGCGCCCGCGTCGTCTGCGGCGGCACCGACTTCGCCTCGAAGATGTCGAGGTCGCGGGCCACCCGCTCGACCTTGCCGCGGCGTTCCAAGAGGTAGTAGAGGCCGCGATGGCGGTTGATGTCGTGGTAGGCGAGGTCGAGTTGGGCGATGCGCGGAGACGACAGCGGGAGGTCGTGCTTGCGCCGGTAGCTCTCGATCAGTCGGTGCTTGATCACCCAGTCGATCTCGCGCCCGACCATGTCGAGATTGCCGGTGTCGACCGCGGTCAGCGAGCGCTGCCACAGGTCGAGCACGCTCTTCCCGACGCCGGTGTCGATGCCCCGCCGGGCGGCGAAGTCGCGTGCCTTGGTGAGGTACTCCTCCTGGATCTCCAGTCCGCTTGCCTCGCGACCGTTGGCCAGCCGCACCTTGCGCCGGCCGGACATGTCGTGGCTGACCTCGCGGATCGCCCGGATGGGGTTCTCGAGCGTGAGGTCGCGCATCACGACGCCGGCCTCGATCATTCGCAGCACGAGGTCGGTCGCGCCGACCTTGAGCATCGTCGTCGCCTCGCTCATGTTCGAGTCGCCGACGATGACATGCAGCCGCCGGTACTTCTCGGCGTCGGCGTGCGGCTCGTCGCGGGTGTTGATGATCGGCCGCGAGCGGGTGGTTGCCGACGACACGCCCTCCCAGATGTGCTCGGCCCGCTGGCTGACGCAGTAGACCGCCCCGCGCGGCGTCTGCAGGACCTTCCCCGCGCCGCAGATGATCTGCCGGGTGACGAGGAACGGGATCAGGACGTCGGCCAGCCGGGAGAACTCACCGTGCCGCTGGACGAGGTAGTTCTCGTGGCAGCCGTAGGAGTTGCCCGCCGAGTCGGTGTTGTTCTTGAACAGGTAGACGTCGCCTGCGATGCCCTCCTCGCGCAGCCGCCGCTCGGCGTCGACGAGCAACCCCTCGAGGATCCGCTCGCCGGCCTTGTCGTGCACGACCAGGTCGCGCAGGGAGTCGCACTCGGGCGTGGCGTACTCGGGATGGCTGCCCACGTCGAGGTAGAGACGGGCGCCGTTGCGGAGGAAGACGTTGCTGCTGCGGCCCCAGGAGACGACCCTGCGGAACAGGTAGCGCGCGACCTCGTCCGGGGACAGCCGCCGCTGCCCACGGAACGTGCACGTAACGCCGTACTCGTTCTCCAGGCCGAAAATGCGGCGATCCATGGGACCACACTAAGCCGAGTAGCGTTCTTCCGTCGCCCGCCACGGGAAGGTGTTGTGCGTGAGTGACACCAGCCGCCTCGCCACCTATCGCCGGAAGCGGGACCCCCGCCGCACTCCCGAGCCGGTTCCTCCCGAAGGTCCGCTCCCCGAGGGACGCGACGACACGTTCGTGATCCAGGAGCACCACGCGCGCCGGCTGCACTGGGACTTCCGCCTCGAGCGCGGCGGCGTGCTCGTGTCGTGGGCCGTCCCCAAGGGCCTGCCGATGGATCCCAAGACCAACCGGCTGGCGGTGCACACCGAGGACCACCCGTTGGAGTACGCCGCGTTCGCGGGCGAGATCCCGGCCGGCGAGTACGGCGGCGGGAAGGTGCTCATCTGGGACCGTGGCACCTACGAGACCGAGAAGTGGACCGACAAGGAGGTCAAGGTCGTCCTGCACGGCAGCCGGGTTCAGGGGCGTTATGTCCTCTTCCGAACCAACGGCGACGACTGGATGGTGCACCGCATGGACCCGCCGCAGGACCCCGACTGGCAGCCGCTGCCGGCGCGCATCCGCCCGATGCTGGCCGTCACCGGCGAGCTGCCACCGGTCGCCCAGGACGACCGGTGGGGGTACGAGATGAAGTGGGACGGCGTGCGCGCGGTGGTCTACGTCGAGGGCGGAAGCGCGCGGGTGCTCTCGCGCAGCGACCGGGATGTGACCGTCACCTACCCGGAGCTCCGGCCGCTGGGCGAGCAACTCGGTGCCCGCCAGTGCGTGCTCGACGGCGAGATCGTGGCGTTCGACGACCAGGGCCGGCCGAGCTTCGGCGCCCTGCAGCCCCGGATGCAGATCGGCGATGCCGCCCGCGCTCGCCGCCTGGCCAAGGAGGTGCCCGCCACCTTCCTGGCGTTCGACGTTCTGCACCTGGACGGGCGCGACACCACGGCGCTGCCCTACCAGGAGCGGAGGGACCTGCTGGAGGCTATGGACGTCAACGGTGCCCGCTGGAGCACGCCGCCCTGGTTCCGTGGCGATGGCGCCGCCGCACTGGCGACCAGCCGGGCCCAGGGTCTCGAGGGAATCGTGGCGAAGCGCCGGGATTCGCCCTATCTCCCCGGCCGACGCAGCGACAACTGGCTAAAGATCAAGATCTTCGACACCGCTGAGGTCGTCATCGGCGGGTGGAAGCCCGGCAGCGGGCGGCGCGCCGGCGGGATCGGGTCGCTGCTGATCGGTGTGCCGAGCCCGGCCGGCCTGGAGTACGTCGGCCATGTCGGGACCGGCTTCACGCAAGCGATGCTCGACGATCTCGCCCGGATGCTCCGCCCGCTCGCCCGGCAGACGAGCCCGTTCGCCCACGAGGTTCCCCGGCAGTGGGCGAAGGACGCGCGTTGGGTCACGCCCAAGCTCGTCGGCGAGGTCGCCTACGGCGAGCGCACCAAGGACGGCCGGTTGCGGACCCCCTCTTGGCGCGGGCTGCGTCCGGACAAGCGCCCGGAGGACATCAACCCCGAGTAAAACCTGCCCCAGACCTGCGTGGCGCAGTGGTCTAAGGTGCCGTGCTGCCGGTCTCGTGGTCCTCGGCCGCGGCCGGGTCGCGCGCCTCGCCGCCGAGCAGCCGCTCGAGTTGCGGTCCCTGGAGCCGCCGGAACTTGCGCCGTGGCCGGGTCCGGTCGAGGACGGCGACCTCGAGCTGCGACGGACCGAGGGTGCGTTGCTCGCCGCCGCCCTTGCTCAGCACGTCGACCGCGAGCCGCAGGCCCTCCTCCAGGCCCATACCGTCGCTGTAGCGCTCCTTCATCGCTGTGGAGAGCTGCTCAGCGGAGCCCCCCATGGCGACGAAGCCGTGCTCATCGGCGATCGAGCCGTCGTAGGTCAACCGGTAGAGCTGGTCGTCGGCCGCGCGGTCGCCCACCTCGGCGACGACCACCTCGACCTCATAGGGCTTGGGGGTCTCGGTGAAGATGGATCCGAGCGTCTGCGCGTAGGCGTTGGCCAGGCCACGGCCGGTCACGTCGCGCCGGTCATAGGAGTAACCCCGCAGGTCGGCCAGCCGGACGCCGGCTTGCCTGAGGCTCTCGAACTCGTTGTACTTGCACACCGCCGCGAACGCGATGCGGTCGTAGATCTCGCTGATCTTGCGCAGCGCGGACGGGTTCTCGGCCACGAACAGGATGCCGTCGGCATATTGCACCACGACGACGCTGCGGCCCCGCGCGATGCCCTTGCGCGCGTAGTCCGCCTTGTCCTTCATCTGCTGCTCGGGCGAGACGTAGGGGAAGACGGTCACCTTGGACGCTCCTCCGGTCGTGGAGTCGGCTGGCGCTTGCGGGGTGCGGTCAGTCGGTGGCGATCACCGTAGCGGCGCCAGCGGGCCGCCAGGACTGGACATGCGGGTATCGATGACCTGTTGGACGATCACGCCGACGGCCTCGTCGTCGAGCCGGTGGAAGCCGTCAGCGGTGACCATCGCCACCACCGGGTAGATGCCGCGGGTGAGGTCGGGCCCGCCGGTCGCGGAGTCGTCGTCAGCGGCGTCGTAGAGCGCCTGAACACAGGCCAGCACGGCGTCGTCGGAGCTGAAGTCCTCGCGGAACAGCTTCTTCAGCGCTCCGCGCGCGAACAGCGAGCCCGAGCCCACGGAGTGGAACGAGTGCTCTTCATAGCGCCCGCCGGTCACGTCGTAGGAGAAGATGCGGCCCTCGTTGGTCTCGCGGTCGAAACCGGCGAACAGCGGCACGACGGCCAGGCCCTGCATCGCCAACGGGAGGTTGCCGCGGATCATCGTGGACAGCCGGTTTGCCTTGCCGTCAAGGGAGAGCGTCGCGCCCTCGATTTTCTCGTAGTGCTCGAGCTCCACCTGGAACAGCCGCACCAACTCGACCGCCATGCCCGCGGTGCCTGCGATGCCGACGCAGGAGTATTCGTCGGCATGGAAGACCTTTTCGACGTCGCGCTGCGCGATGAGGTTGCCCATGGTCGCCCGGCGGTCGCCGGCCATTACAACGCCGTCGGGAAAGGCCACGGCCACGATCGTCGTGCCGTGCGGAACCTCCGTCGTCACCGGCGTCGACGGCGGCGTGCGCCGGGCTGGCAGCAGCTCTGGGGCGATGGACCCGACGAACTCCGTGAAGCTCGACGAGCCCGCAGTCATAAAGGCAGCTGGTAGCCGCCCAACCCCACCAAGGTCGCTCGCCACGCCTCTCCCCTCCACCTTCCGGCTACGCCGTGTCTGGTGCGCAAAGTCCTACTGCACAAGCGCGGCCAGAGCAAAGCGCCGCGCGCATTTTGGCCATGGCCAGCTTGGACGCGGACCCGGCGTGCTGCTACTCGCCGCCCTTCTGCACGAAGGAGCGGACGAAATCTTCCGCGTTCTCCTCAAGCACCTCGTCGATCTCGTCGAGCATCGCGTCAACGTCTTCGTCGAGCTGCTCCTTACGATCGGTCAGCTCTTCGGTGGCCGCAGCTTCCGCTTCCGCTTCGGCCTCCTCGTGCCCGGAGTCGCGTCGCGCGTGGTGCTGCTGCCCACCCGTGTCTTTAGCCATGCGACCTCCCTGTGATCGGGTGCACAGCTCGACCCTACCTAGCCGGACCGCCGATCGGGACACCGACGTGGGATCGTCCGAAGCGTTGGGTGGCGACTTTCGCGCAGGGCGTACCACCGCTGAGGCCGGGCGGGACCGTGCCGACTCTCGCTCAGCTGCCGCCAGTGAGCGCTTCCACCAGGTCGGTCGCGGTCTCGCAGCGGTCGAGCAGGCCGGAGACGTGCGCCCGGGTGCCCCGTAGCGGCTCGAGGGTCGGGACCCGTTGGAGAGACTCCTTGCCGGGGAGGTCGAAGATGACGGAGTCCCAAGACGCGGCCGCCACGGAGTCGGCGTACTGACGCAGGCAGCGGCCCCGGAAGTAGGCCCGGGTGTCGTCCGGCGGGTTGTCGACGCTGCGGGCGACATCGGCGGGATCGATCAGCCGGGTCATGCGGCCCCGCTCGACGAGCCGGTTGTAGAGACCCTTCTCCCGGCGCACGTCGGCGTACTGGAGGTCGACCAACTGCAGGCGGGGGGACGACCAGCTCAGGCCGTCGCGGGTGCGATAGCCCTCGAGAATTTCGAGCTTGGCGACCCAGTCGAGCTCGCGGGCCAGCGACATCGGTTCGCTCTCGAGCCGGGTCAGCGCGGACTCCCAGCGGTCGAGCACGTCGCGGGTGACCTCGTCGGCGTCAGAGCCGAAGCGGTCCTCGATGAACTTGCGCGACTGCTCGAGGTACTCCATCTGGATCTGGATGGCGGTCAGCCGCCGCCCGGACCGCATGGTCACGAGATGGGACAGCGAGGGGTCGTGGGAGATCGCGTGCAACTCGCTGACCGGGTGGGCGATGCCGAGGTCGAGGGCCTCCAGGAAGCCGGCCTCGATCATCGCGATGACCAGGGCGGTCGTGCCGAGCTTGAGGTAGGTGGACACCTCGCTGAGATTGGCGTCGCCGATGATGACGTGCAGGCGGCGGTACTTCTCGGCGTCGGCGTGCGGCTCGTCGCGGGTGTTGATGATCGGCCGCTTGAGAGTCGTTTCAAGGCCCACCTCGACCTCGAAGTAGTCGGCCCGCTGGCTGATCTGGAAGCCCTCTCCCTGGCCGTCCTGCCCGATGCCGACCCGCCCCGCGCCGCAGACGACCTGCCGGGTGACGAAGAACGGCGTGAGATGGCGCACGATGTCGGCGAATGCGGTCGCCCGCGCCATCAGGTAGTTCTCGTGGCAGCCGTAGGACGCGCCCTTGTTGTCGGTGTTGTTCTTGTAAAGGTTGATCGGCTGGGTCCCCGGCACCATCGCGGCCCGCTTCGCCGCCTCGGCCATGACCCACTCGCCCGCTTTGTCCCAGGCAACCAGGTCGCGCGGGTTGGTGCACTCCGGCGTGGAGTACTCCGGGTGCGCGTGGTCGACGTACAGCCGGGCGCCGTTGGTGAGGATGACGTTGGCCAGCCCGAGGTCCTCGTCGGTGAGCTGGCTGGGGTCGGCGAGCTCGCGGGCCAGATCGAAGCCGCGGGCGTCGCGCAGCGGGTTCTCCTCCTCGAAGTCCCAGCGTGCCCGCCTGGCGCGGCTGGACGCCGCGGCGGCGTAGGCGTTGACGATCTGGGACGAGGTCAGCATCGCGTTGGCCGTTGGATGTCCGGGCACGGAGATGCCGTATTCGGTCTCGGTGCCCATCACACGCCAGACGCTCATGCACGCGCCTCGCTTCGCTCGGGAGCAGCATCAGCCCAGGCCCTCTGCTTACTGATTCGCTCGCTCCGCTCGCTCATGACCCCACGGTAGCCTCCGCAAGCCGGATCCTGGCCTGCCGCGCTGTTACGTCCTCAAGTTTGGCGGTGGGGAACTGTTGCGAGCAGCGCTGCGCGACACGCTGAGAGGGGCGCCCGGCAGGTGCCGCGCGCCCCTCTCCCGGCGTAGCTCAGAGGTACTGGCCGGTGTTGGCGATCGTGTCGATCGACCGCCCCGCCTCGGAGCCCTCCTTGCCGGAGATGAGAGTGCGGATGTAGACGATCCGCTCGCCCTTCTTGCCGGAAATGCGGGCCCAGTCGTCGGGGTTGGTCGTGTTGGGAAGGTCTTCGTTCTCCTTGAACTCGTCGACGCAGGCCGCCATGAGATGCGAGATGCGCAGCCCCTTCTGGCGCTGGTCGAGGAAGTCCTTGATCGCCATCTTCTTCGCGCGGTCGACGATGTTCTGGATCATCGCGCCGGAGTTGAAGTCCTTGAAGTACAGGACCTCCTTGTCACCGTTGGCGTAGGTCACCTCGAGGAAGCGGTTCTCCTCGATCTCGGAGTACATCCGCTCGACCGTCCGCTGGATCATGGCGCTGGCCGTCGCGACCCGGTTGCCGCCGTTCTCGGCCAGGTCGTCGGCGTGCAGCGGCAGCTCGGGAAGGATGTACTTCGAGAAGATGTCGCGCGCCGCCTCGGCGTCAGGACGCTCGATCTTGATCTTCACATCGAGCCGCCCGGGGCGCAGGATCGCCGGGTCGATCATGTCCTCTCGGTTGGAGGCGCCGATGACAATGACGTTCTCGAGCCCCTCGACGCCGTCGATCTCCGAGAGCAGCTGCGGCACGATCGTGTTCTCGACATCGCTGGACACGCCCGAGCCGCGGGTGCGGAACAAGGAGTCCATCTCGTCGAAGAACACGATGACCGGGGTGCCCTCGCTGGCCTTCTCCCGGGCCCGCTGGAACACCAGCCGGATGTGCCGCTCAGTCTCGCCGACGTACTTGTTGAGCAGCTCCGGGCCCTTGATGTTGAGGAAGTAGCTCTTCCCCGCAGGCTCTCCCGTGTGCTCGGCGACCTTCTTCGCCAGCGAGTTGGCGACCGCCTTGGCGATGAGGGTCTTGCCGCATCCAGGTGGGCCGTACAGCAGCACGCCCTTCGGCGGGCGCAGCTGGTGCTCGCGGAACAGCTCGGGGTGGAGGTAGGGCAGCTCGACCGCGTCTCGGATCTGGTCGATCTGCGACGCGAGCCCGCCGATGTCGTGGTAATCGATGTCGGGCACCTCTTCGAGGACGAGCTCCTCGACCTCGGACTTGGGGATGCGCTCGTAGACGTAGCCGCTGCGGGCCTCCAGCAGCAGCGAGTCGCCGGCCCGGATCGGCTGGTCGCGCAGCGGTTCGGCGAGCCGGACCACGCGCTCGTCGTCGGTGTGCCCGATGACCAGCGCACGCTCGCCGTCGGCCAGCAGCTCCTTGAGCATGACGACTTCGCCGATGGACTCGAACTCCATGGCCCGGACGACGTTCAAGGCCTCGTTGAGCATGACCTCCTGACCGCGCCGGAGCTCGTCGACCTCGACGGAGGGGCTCACCGTGACCCGGAGCTTGCGACCGCCGGTGAAAACGTCGGCAGTGCCGTCTTCGTACGCGCCGATGAAGACGCCGAACCCGGCAGGAGGCTGCGCCAGGCGGTCGACCTCCTCCTTCAGCGCGACGATCTGGTCCCGAGCCTCTCGCAACGTGGCGACGAGGCGTTCGTTCTGGCCGGTGACGCTGGCGAGGCTGGACTGCATCTCGGCCAGCCGATCCTCGAGCGCGCGGGCCTGCCGCGGCGAGTCGGCGAGCCTGCGCCGCAGGACCGCCACCTCTTGCTCGAGGAAGGCGACCTGTGCGGTGAGGTCCTCCCCGCCCCGCCCACCGTCACCGGAGCGCGACCTGGAGTCGTCGTGTGCCGGCACGGCCATCACCTCCTGAATTGCACTCCACCGAAGTTGACCCTACCTGCGTGCGACTGGATTGCTACCTGTAAGACCCATCCAACACGTCTTCGATACGACGAGAACAGCTTGTTACCGTGGCTACGTCGGTGGAATCGGCGTTGCGAGCCAGGGAGATCATGAGCATGGCCGGGTCGAAGCAACCCCTCGAGGTGTGGATCGATCAGGACCTGTGCACAGGCGACGGGCTCTGCGCGCAGTACGCCCCCGAGGTGTTCGAGCTCGATCTGGACGGCCTGGCCTACGTCAAGGGCGGTGACGGCGAGCTGCGCAGCGCGCCGGGCGAGACCGCTCCGGTGCCGGCCGGACTCGTCCTCGAGGTGATCGACTCAGCCAAGGAGTGCCCGGGCGAGTGCATTCACGTGCGACGGGCTGCCGACGGGGTCAAGGTCGCCGGACCCGGGGTGGGCGAGGAGGCCTAGTCGGCACGGGCGAATCCCGAGCCCGACCACTGCCAGCGCCAGTCGACCTCCCGGTCGGGGCAGCAACGCGGCACGTCCGTCGAGGAGTAGCCGTATCCCCCGACGGTTATCCCCTCCACGCTGGCGCCCGCCTCGTCGATCAGCAGGTTCTGGTCCGGCCGGACCAAGGTGGCCAGCAGCTGGGGTTCCGCCTGCCCGGCCACTGATCCGTACACGAAGACCGCCGATGGCGGGCTGCCGGCTCCGGCCGCGCACCGGACGACGACGACTGCCTCCGCTCGGCCGTCGCCCGTGGCGTCGCCGATTGCGAATTTCGTCACTTCCTGGGGGATCTCTTGGCAGTCGACCGGGTAGTGGATGGCCGACCAGTCGACCTGTTCGAGCGCTGGCGCCGTGGGGGTGCTGTCGCGCACCAGGCGCACCGTGACCAGCATCACTACTGCGAGCACGATCGCGGCCCCAACGAGTGCCAGCAGGCGCCCCCTAGTGATCATGCGCCCGCTTCTTCGCGTGGCGAGGCCCAATCGTCGCCGTACGCTCCCTTGGCCGGTCGGCGCCGGCGGGTGGGCGGGGTGACGCCGTCGGCGAGCCGTCGGCTGGTCACGAGGAATCCGGTGTGCCCGATCATCCGGTGGTCGGGTCGCACCGCGAGGCCCTCGACGTGCCAGGTGCGGACCATCGTCTCCCACTCGTCGGGCTCGGTGAACGATCCGTGGCCGCGCAATGTCTCGACGGTCCTGGCGAGCTGGGTGGTGGTGGCGACGTAGCAGCACACGACGCCGCCAGGGACAAGCGCTTTGGCTATCGCGTCGATGCAGTCCCAGGGCGCCAGCATGTCGAGGACGACCCGGTCGGCGTCGGCGTCGGCGTCGGCGTCGGTCAGGCTCACGGTGAGGTCGCCGACGGTCAGCCGCCACGCCGGGTGGGGGCCGCCGAAGAACCGCTCGACGTTGCGCCGGGCGATCGCCGCGAAGTCGGGCCGCCGCTCGTACGACGACACGACCCCCTCGTCACCGACCGCTCGCAGGAGGTAGCACGTGAGGCCGCCCGATCCGGCGCCGGCCTCGACGACCCGCGCCCCGGGGAAAATGTCGGCCATGCCCACTATCTGCGCAGCGTCCTTAGGGTAAACGACGGTGGCGCCGCGCGGCATCGAGAGCACGTAGTCGGAGAGCAGCGGGCGGAAGGCGAGGTACGCGGTGCCGCCCGAACTCGGCACGACGCTGCCTTCAGGCGCGCCGATCAGCGCGTCGTGGGAGATGGACCCCTTGTGCGTGTGGAACGACCGGCCCGGCTCCAGCGTCAGCGTGTGCCGACGCCCCTTGGGGTCGGTGAGCTGGACCCGGTCCCCGACCTGGAACGGGCCCCGCCGCTGGGACCCGGTCGGTGCGGACATGGCCGACAGGCTAGTGGGGGCGTGACCCCTGCCGGGCCGCGGGCGGCCGGCCTGCGCGGGCGGCCGGCCTGCGCGGGCGGCCAGGTGGCGGCGGTCAGGCGCGGGCGAACACGGCGTCGACGTCAGAGGTTGAGAGCACGCCATAGACATCGCCGGTCGGCTCGACGACGAGGTACTCCGTGGCTGGTGTCGCCTGCATCGCGCGCACGAGGTCTTCGCCTTGCAGGTCGGCGTTGATGACCAGGCCCTGGTCGAGCGAGCGAGCCAGCCCGCCGACCGACACCCAGGGTCGGCGCTGCTCGGGGGTCGCGGTGACGGCGGCCTCGTTGACCAGCGCTGCCGGCCGCCCCTCTCCATCGACGATGACGAGGGCGCGGGCGCCGTCGGCGTGCGCGCGGCGCAGCGCCTCGGCCAGCGGCACGTCGGCGGTGACCGGCAGCGCACGGCGGGTCAAGGTCCGGGCGCGCAGGGTGGGCAGGCGCTCCCGCACCCGCGCCGTCTGGATGGCCTGGGTCGCTCCCGACCAGATGAAGGTCGCGATCAAGACGCCCCACAGGATGGTGAACAGGCCGATCCGGCCACGGCTGGTCATCGAGACGAGCAGCGGGATGGCGACGACGAGGACCGCCACGCCCCGGCCCACCCAGCCGGCCGCGAGCAGGCCCGTCGTGCGCCGCCCGGTCGCCTTCCACACAGCGGCCTGCAGCACCCGGCCGCCGTCGAGCGGCAGGCCCGGGAGGAGGTTGAAGATCCCGACAATGAAGTTGGCGATGGTCAGCTCGAGCGCGAGGAAGCCCAACACCGTGTCGGGGTCGAGCATTCGGGCCAGGGCATAGCCGACGCCGGCCAGCGTCAGCGACAGCACCGGGCCGGCAATGGCGACCGCGAACTCCCGGCCTGGTGTCTCCGGCTCCTTCTCGATCTCGGAGACGCCGCCGAGGAGGTAGAGGGAGATGCGGCGCACCGGGAGCCCGAACCGGAGCGCGACCACCGAGTGGGACAGCTCGTGGACGAGCACCGAGAGGTACAGGAGCACGGCGAACGCCAGGGCCACGACGTAGCTCCCCGCCCCGAGGCCGAGCCGGGCGTCGACAGACGGCGCGAAAACCACGGTGATCAGCGCGGCGATGAGGAACCAGGTCGGCGCGACATAGACGGGCACGCCGAACAGGCGGCCCATCAGCAGCCCGCCGCCGCGCGCACGGCCGCGGGAGTCATCGGTGCTCATTCCTCGATGCTAGACGCGATCGCATCACCCCAGCCGCTCGCAGCACAGCGTGTGCAAAAGGGCGGAGAAACTTGCCTTGTGGACAGCCGCCCAGGGAGGTCGGCCGCCAGTCATCCTCGGGTCCGTGTCCCAGGAGCTTCCGCGCCCCCGCGGCGTGTTCGCCCGGCGTGATGCCGTGCGGCGTGGGTACGACGACGCCGCGATCCGGCGGGAGCTCCGAAGCGGCCGGTGGGTCCGCTTGCGCCACGGCATCTACGCGCCAGCGCTCTTGGTCGAGGCCGCCGCTGGAGATGAGCGGCTCATGCATGCCCTGGCGGTCGCGGAGCTCTGCGCGCGCCGATGGAAGGCTGCGGCCAGCCATAGTTCCGCCGCGTGGCTCCACGGACTGGCGACGCGGGCGCCGCGACCGGCTGGCGTCTTGCTGACGGTCGATCGCGATACAAACCAGCACCGCCAGGGCGTCGATGTTCGGGTGGCCGCGCTGCCGCCGCATCACGTGGACCGAGTCCTCGGCCTGCCAACGACCTCACCAGCGAGGACGGTCGTCGACCTGGCCCGCGAGCTACCTTTCGGCGACGCGGTCACGGTGGCCGACTCCGCGCTGCGTCTCGGCTCGGTTGACGACGATGGGCTTCGTCGCGTGTTGGGCGACTGCCGGAGGTGGCCCGGCATCGAGTCGGCCGCTGCGACAGTGGATTTCGCCGATGCCAGAGCGGAGTCTGCTCTCGAGTCTCTTGGCCGGGTCCTCTGCCGCGACCACGATCTGCCGCGACCGCAGCTGCAGATGCCGATCGTGGACGATCAGGGCGTTTTCGCGTTCGCGGACCTCGGCTGGCCTGACCTCTGGACCGTGGGCGAATGCGACGGACTGCTGAAGTACTCCGATGCCGGCGTGCTTCGCCGGGAGAAGCTGCGGCAGGAGCGCATCGAGCGGGCTGGTTACGAAGTCGTCCGTATGACGTGGCATCAGGTCACGCGCGAGCCGGAGCGGACGGTTGCCCGCATCCGCGACGCCTTCGCCCGCGCCCGGCGTCGACGCTCGGCCTGACTTGCCGTCCGAAATCGCCAGGTGAAACGGACATCTCAGGCGTGATCATGGCGGTTTCGGACGGCAAGTCGACGCCGGGATTGTCGGCCCGGTGCCCTAGATTTTCACCATGACCGTCACCGACCTCCCGGCTCCGGTGGTGGGCTCGCTGTCGCCGTCCCGCGCGGCCGACTTCATGGCGTGCCCGCTGCTTTACCGGTACCGGGTCATCGACCGGCTGCCCGAGCCGCCGAGCCCGGTCGCGGCGCGGGGCACGGTCGTCCACGCCGTCCTCGAGCAGCTTTTCGAGCTTCCGGCAGCCGAGCGCACCCTCGATAGGGCGGTGTCCCTCCTCGCGCCGGAGTGGCAGCGCCTGCTCGCGGCCGAGCCGGAGCTGGCCACAGTGCTCGCCGACGAAACCCCGGAGGGCGAGCCGGACCTGATGGCGACGGCGGCCGACCTCATGCGGCGCTACTTCGAGCTCGAGGATCCACAGCGCCTCGAGCCGGCCGAGCGCGAGTTGCTCGTCGAGACCGTCCTCGACTCGGGGCTGGCGCTCCGTGGCTATGTCGACCGGCTCGACGTCGCGCCGGGGGGCGACATGCGGGTCGTCGATTACAAGACGGGCAAGGCGCCCAGGGAGACCTTCGAGGCCAAGGCGCTGTTCCAGATGCGGTTCTACGCCCTTGTGCTCTGGCGGCTGCACGGGCGCGTCCCGCGGGTGCTCCAGCTGCTCTACCTCGGCAGCGGCGAGGTGTTGCGCTACGAGCCTGACGAAGCCGACCTGCGGGCAACCGAGCGCAAGCTCGAGGCGCTGTGGGCGGCGATCCGGCGGGCGACCGAGCAGGCCGACTGGCGGCCGCACCCGAGCCGACTGTGCGAATGGTGCAGCCACCAGGCGCTCTGTCCGGCTTTCGGGGGCACCCCGCCGCCATTGCCCGAGCCTTTGCCCGAGCACCTGGCGAGCGAGCCGGCAGCCAGCGGCATGTCCGAGGCGCCCTCCCCGCGATCCCCCGCCGACGAGATTTAGGAGGCTGCTCCTCCCCGGGGAGGAGCCCTCCGTCGGTGCGGAGGATGATTGCGCCCGCACGCAGCACGCCTACGGTTATGGCATGGCCGCGTCCCCGCACCTGCACCGTCTTCGCGGCCGGCCGTTTCTCGTCGACGCCGCCATCGCCATCGCCCTCGCCGTTGTCTCGACCCTCTCGTTGTGGGTCACCACCAGCTACATCGAGGTCGACTTCCGCGAGCCCGACGCGCTCGGAGTCCTGCTTTCGGCGGCCAGCGCGCTGCCGATCGCCTGGCGGCGGCGCTACCCGATGACCGTCGTGTTCCTCACCGGCGTCCCGACCGTGCTGATCAGCGAGCTCAACTACGCGCAGAGCGTCTCGGGCATCGGGTTGCTCATCGCGGTCTACACCGTGGCGGCATACACCAGCCGCCGCCGCAGCCTCGCCGGGCTGCTCGCCGCGATCGTGTTCCTGGTCGTCGCCGTCAACATCGACAACCTCCCGACCAGCCTGCTCGACCTGACCGCCAGCGTTGCGATCATCTTCGGCGCCTGGGCGTTCGGCCGCAGCATCGGCATCCGGCGCGTCTACACGGCTGAGCTCGAGGAGCGGGCGAAGCGGCTGGAGCGCGCCCGCGAGGCCGACGTCCGCGCGATCGTGGCGGAGGAGCGGAACCGGATCGCCCGCGAGCTCCACGACGTGGTGGGGCACCACGTCAGCGTCATGACCGTCCAGGCGGCCGCCGCCCAGCGGACGTTCGACCGCGACCCGCGGCGCGCCCGCGAGGCGATGGCGGCGATCGAGTCGACCGGTCGCGAGGCGCTGGCTGAGATGCGCCGTATCGTGGGAGTCCTGCGGACCCACGACCAGGCCGACCACGACCTCGCTCCCCTGCCCGGCGTGGGCGAGATCGGCCGGTTGGTGGAGCAAGTGCGAGAAGCCGGGCTCGACGTGGCGTTCAGCATCGACGGCGTGCCGGCCCCGCTGGCCCCGGGCATCGACGTCACCGTCTACCGGATCGTCCAGGAGGCGCTGACCAACACCCTCAAGCACGCCGGGCCCACCCGTGCCGAGGTCGTGCTGCGCTACCGCCCCAAGGATCTGTTCGTGCGCGTCAGCGACGACGGCTACGGCCTGGCGAGCGCGCTGGCCAAGCCGGCCTTGGTCAACGGCGCCCGGCCGACCGGGCATGGCCTGCTGGGGATGCGGGAGCGGGTGACGCTCTACGGCGGGCGGCTTTACACCGGGCCGCGCTCGGGTGGGGGCTACGAGGTCGTAGCGCACATCCCGCTGGAGCCGAACTCCTCATGACCAACGCCATTCGCATCCTGCTCGTCGACGACCAGCCGCTGCTGCGCACCGGCTTCCGGATGATCCTCGAGGCCGAGCCCGACCTCGTCGTCGTGGGCGAGGCAGGCGACGGAGAACAGGCGCTCGAGCAGGTCCGCCGGCTGCAGCCGGACGTGGTCCTGATGGACATCCGGATGCCCCGCATGGACGGCGTGGCGGCGACCAGGAGCATCACCGGCGCCGATCGCGACAGCTCGGCCAGAGTGCTCGTGCTGACGACGTTCGACCTGGACGAGTACGTCGTCGAGGCGCTGCGCGCCGGCGCGAGCGGCTTCCTCCTCAAGGACGTCCCGGCCGACGACCTCGTCGCGGCGATCCGGGTGGTCGCCGCCGGCGAGGCGATCGTCGCGCCGAGCGTCACGAAGCGATTGCTGGATCGTTTCGCCAGCCGGCTCCCCGCCGCGAACGCGCCGACGCCGCGCGAGCTGGGCAGCCTGACCGACCGGGAGCTGGACGTCATTCGGCTGGTCGCGCGGGGCATGTCGAACGCCGAGATAGCCAACGAGTTGTTCGTCAGCGAGACCACCGTGAAGACGCACGTGGGCCACCTGCTGACCAAGCTCAACCTCCGCGACCGGGTGCAGGCCGCCGTCTACGCCTACGAGACCGGGCTGGTCCGCCCGGGCACCCTGTAGGAGGCCACTGAACAACATCTGTCCGGCTCTAAGGGTTGCTGCTCCTCCCGGAGGAGGAGGTGGCGACCGCCGTCGTCCCGGCGGCGTATCCCGACACACTTCGCTGGGCCGATCCCCTGGCTCGCCCAGATCCTTAGCGTTTTCCCTGAACTCATAACGTCCAATCAAGGAGCAGCAGTGACGTCCGCACCGACTGATCTCTCCTCAGCCCAGGCGGGCACGACCGTCGCCGCGCGGGCTGAGAACCTCACCAAGGTCTACGGCTCTGGCGACACGAGGGTGGTCGCCCTCGACTCCGTGTCGGTGTCCTTCGGCCGGGGCCAATTCACCGCGATCATGGGGCCGAGCGGTTCCGGCAAATCAACCCTCATGCACTGCCTGGCCGGGCTCGACAGCGTCACCAGCGGGTCCGTCCAGATCGGCGACGTCGACCTCACCCGGCTCGACGACAAGCGGCTGACCCGGCTGCGCCGCGACGCTGTCGGGTTCATCTTCCAGGCCTACAACCTGCTCCCGACGCTGAACGCCCTGGAGAACATCACCCTTCCCTTGGACATCGCCGGCCGGAAGCCCGACAAGGAGTGGCTCGACACGGTCATCGACACCGTCGGCTTGCGCGACCGGCTCACCCACAAGCCCAGCGAGCTCTCCGGCGGCCAGCAGCAGCGGGTCGCCTGCGCGCGGGCGCTGGCCAGCCGGCCCGAGGTGGTCTTCGCCGACGAGCCGACCGGCAACCTCGACTCGCGCGCGGGCGCCGAGGTGCTGGGCTTCCTGCGCCGCTCGGTGCGGGAGTTCGGCCGGACCATCGTCATGGTCACCCATGACCCGGTCGCCGCGGCCTACGCCGACCGGGTCGTGTTCCTCGGCGACGGCCGGATCGTCGACGAGATGCCCGACCCGACCGCTGACAAGGTGCTCGACCGGATAAAGGCGTTCGAGATGGCCGGGCGGGCTGCCTGATGCTGCGCGCCGCCATCAAGAGCCTCCTGGCGCACAAGTTGCGGCTGACCCTGTCCGGGGTCGCGGTGGTCCTGGGCGTGGCCTTCGTGGCCGGGTCGATGATCTTCACCGACACGCTGGGCAAGACCTTCCGCGACCTGTTCGACCAGGTGTCGGCCGACGTCACGGTCTCTCCGAGGACCGAGTTCGAGACCGACGGCGCCGTGGTCCCGACCGCGAACGGCGAGATCGCCGCCATCCCCGAGACCCTGCTGCCGACGATCGGCGCGGTGGACGGGGTGGATCATGTCGAGGGCGGGGTGAGCGCGGGAGGCGTGCGGATCCTCGGCGCCGACGGCGAGGTGCTCGGGACCCAGGGCGCGCCGGGCTTCGGCGTCGATTGGTCCGACACCGAGGGGATCTCGCCCTTGACGATGCAGCAGGGCCGCGCGCCGCAGGGCAAGGGGGAGGTCGCGATCGACTCGACCGCGGCCGAGAAGGGCAAGCTGGGCGTCGGCGACACCGTGCGGCTGCTGATGCCGAACGGCCCACCTATCCAGGCCGATCTGGTCGGGGTCTTCAAGTTCGGCGACTCCGGCAACCTGGCCGGCGCGACCATGGCCGCGTTCGACCGGCCGGTCGCCCAGGATCTGTTCCTCGAGCCCGGCTACTTCTCCGCGGTCTCCGTGCGGGCGGCCGACGGCGTGAGCAACGAGGCGCTTCGTGACCGGCTGGCCCAGGCTCTCCCGGCCGACCTCGAGGTCAAGACCAAGCAGCAGGTCAGCGAGGAGGCAGCCAGCGACATCGAGGAGGGCCTCAGCTTCATCAACATCTTCCTGCTCGTCTTCGCCGGTGTCGCGCTTTTCGTCGGCTCGTTCATCATCCTCAACACGTTCTCGATGCTGGTCGCGCAACGCACCAGGGAGCTGGCGCTGCTGCGGGCGGTCGGCGCGAGCCGCCGCCAGGTGACGCGGTCCGTGATGGTCGAGGCGCTCGCGGTTGGCCTCCTCGGGTCGACCGTCGGGCTCGGACTCGGATTCGTCCTCGCGATCGGGCTGCGCGCGCTGTTCGGGGTGATCGGTCTCGACATGCCGACCGGGTCCCTGACCCTCCAGCCGGACACGGTCGTGTGGTGCTACGTCGTGGGCGTCGTGGTCACTTTGGTCGCGGCCTACTTCCCCGCCCGCCGCGCGGCCAAGATCCCGCCTGTCGCCGCCCTGCGCGACGACGTCGGCATGCGGCCCGCGTCCCTGACCCGTCGCGGCATCATCGGCGGATTGATCGCTGGCGCCGGCGCGGTCATGCTCGTGGTGTCGAGCGTCACGGAGGGCTCCGGGTCGCTGCAGCTGCTCGGCCTGGCCGTCTTCGCGCTGCTGGTGGGCGCGGCCGTGCTGGCGCCCACCCTGAGCCGCCCGGTGGTCGCCGTCCTGGCCGCGGCCTACCCGCGGGTGTTCGGTGCTGTGGGCAAGCTCAGCCGCCAGAACGCCGTCCGCAACCCCCGTCGCACGGCGGCCACCGCTTCGGCGCTGATGATCGGCTTGGCGCTGATCAGCGGCATGAGCGTGCTCGCGGCATCCACCAACGCGTCTATCGACCGCCTGGTCGACCGGTCGCTCGGGGCCGATTTCGTGGTGTCCGACTCATTCGGCACGCCGTTCGCCGGAACGGTGGCCGACGAGCTCGACGACGTGCCGGGTGTCGCCCTGGCCGGCTCGGAGCGCTACGGCCCGGTCAAGATCAACGGCAAAGAGACATTCGTGGCGACTCTCGACCCGGCGCTGCTTGGCGACGCGATCGCGGTCAAGTACGTCAGCGGCAGGCAGGGCCTGGCGGCCGGCGAGGTGCTGGTCGATCAGCCGACCGCGGACGACAGCGGCTGGCAGGTCGGCGACCGGGTGCCGATGACCTTCCCCGGCGGCGACACCACCGTGACGATCACCGGGATCATCGAGCGCAACGAGTTCCTCGGGCAGTACGTCTTGGCGAACGAGACAGCCGAGCGGGCCGGCGCTGACGTCCGCGACAACTACGTCCTGATCAGGACCGATCCGGGCGCCGACCTCGCGCAGGTGCGGAGCGGGCTGGAGAGCAAGCTGGCCGCCTACCCGAACGTCGCGCTGAAGGACCAGACGGAGATCAAGGAGCAGCAGAGGGACTCGGTCAACCAGATCCTCGGCGTGATTTACGGCCTGCTGGCGCTGGCGGTCGTGATCGCGGGGCTGGGCATCATCAACACGCTCGCGCTGTCGGTGATCGAGCGGACCCGGGAGATCGGGCTGCTCCGCGCGGTCGGCATGAGCCGGCGGCAGCTGCGCCGGATGGTCCGCCTCGAGTCGGTGGTGATCGCGGTGTTCGGCGCCCTGCTCGGGGTTGCCCTCGGCATCGTTTTCGGCACGGCCCTGCAGCGAAAGATCGCCGACGAGGGCGTCGAGGTGCTCAGCGTCCCGGTGGGCCAGATCGTGCTGTTCGTGGTGCTCGCCGGGCTGATCGGGGTGGTGGCCGCGGTCTGGCCGGCGCGCCGCGCAGCCAAGCTGGACGTGCTGAGGGCCGTCACGACGGAGTGATCAAACCCCGCCGCGATCTTGAGCCTTTTTCGCTTGGGAGCGCTCCCATCAGCCAAAAAGCTCAAGATCGCGGCGGTGGTGGGGGCGGTTCGGCCGGGCCGGCCACCGGGGCGGATCGCGGCTGGAGCCCTCCGGCCGCGATCCGCTCCGCGTAGTGGCAGGCCACCCGGTGCCCGGGCCGCGCCTCCCGCAGCTCAGGGCGCTCGTCGTGGCAGCGCTCCGGTTGCCGGTAGGGGCAGCGGGTGTGGAACCGGCAGCCAGGTGGCGGGTTGGCCGGCGACGGCAGGTCGCCGTACAGCAGGATCCGCTGCCGGCTGTCCTCAACGACCGGGTCCGGGATCGGGATCGCCGACATCAGCGAGATCGTGTACGGGTGGAGGGGCTCGGTGTAGAGGCTCTCCGACGGCGACTGCTCGACGATCGTCCCGAGGTACATCACGCCGATCGTCTCGGAGATGTGCCGGACGACGGCGAGGTCGTGCGCGATGACGACGTAGGTCAGCCCGAGCCGCTGCTGCAACTCCTCGAGCAGGTTGATGACCTGGGCCTGGATCGACACGTCGAGGGCCGACACC
>Ga0184623_10000242_pt1 | contig 23168 bp, 20 predicted proteins | sample PLM1_100_b1_FD_133138 | JGI IMG/M metagenome (GOLD analysis project Ga0184623, IMG submission 133138) | Groundwater sediment microbial communities from an aquifer in East River, Colorado, USA - PLM1_100_b1 | ecosystem: Environmental > Terrestrial > Soil > Riparian zone | place: USA: East River... | reverse complement strand
CATGGCCAGGAGCAGGACGTCGACGATCCTCTGAGACGTCTCCACGTTCCCCGCGGCGACCGCGGCGGGTGGCCTCGCGTTCACCAGGGAGCCCTTCGGTGCCGTGACCGAGATCGGCGCGTAGCAGCCGGAGTTCGGCGGGGCCTCCGGGTCCGTGAGGCATCGGAACACGTAGTACGTCGCGGACAGGGTGACGGACAGCGGTGCGTTGAGGTTCCCATCGATCTGGCTCGCCGTCCCGTCGTAGTCGACGCGGATCCCGCTGCCGCCAATCGTGACCTCCGCGGCGATGGGGATCGGCTCTTCCGTGCGGGGATGCTCCAGGAAATCCTCCGCCGTCCACGAGCCCCTCGGCATCGACGCGATGGCGGCTCGCACCCGCCGCTCGCTGTACGCGAGAATCTCCGAGGCGAAGGCATCCATCGTGGCGACACCGTACTTCTCGAGGAGGGCGACGAAGCGGGAGGTCCCGAGGTTGTTCGCCGCGACCTGCGCCCGCAGGTCCCCGAGCCGCTCCCTCGGGTTCCGGGTCGCCCTCAGAACGGACCTCCGGAGCCGAACGTCCTCCACGCCCCTCCGAAGGAATTTCGTCGGCGGGATCACGATGCCTTCGTCCTCGAGGACGACGGAGTCCGCGGGCATCGAGCCGGGCGCGGACCCGCCGACGTCCGCGTGATGGGCCTTGCTCACCGCGTACCCCCGCAGCGTCCCGCGATGGAAGATCGGTTTCACGAGCGTGATGTCCGGGAGATGGGACCCGCCGCGATACGGGTCGTTCACGATCACCTGGTCCCCCTCGACGAGGCTCCCGCCCATCTCCTCCCGCAGGACCTCGATCGTCACGGGCATCGACCCGAGGTGGATGGGGATGTGCTCCGCCTGTGCGATCATCCGGCCGTCCGCATCGAAGAGGGCGCAGCTCGCGTCCATCCGCTCCTTGATGTTCGGGGAGTACGCGGTCCTCCGGAGGGCGATCCCCATCTCCTCGGGGACGAACGCGACCGCGTTCTGGAGCACTTCGAGCTCCGCGGGCCTCACGTCAGGCGGCCTCCATCTCGAGGACGCCGTAGCGGACGACGCGGAACCGCCAGGAGGGCGGGACGACCGTCGTCGCCTGGTCCTCCTCGATGATCGCGGGGCCATGCCCCTGGAACCCGAGCGGGAGGTCCGGCCTCTTCCACACCACGGACTTCCGCCATCCATCGTCGAACAAGACCGTCCTCGATGTTGATACGGGTGCAGGACCGGCGTGTACCTTCGGGAACCCCTTCGGTCGGGGGACGACTGCGGTGAGCCGGACCGCGACGACCTCCACGGGTTCCGTGCGGGAGGCGTAGCCATAGCGGCGGCGGTGCTCCCTTCGGAACGCGGCCTCCATCGCAGGCGAGAGCGGGACGTTGATCTCGTAGCTCTGGCCCTCGAAGCGGAGGTCGACGGTCGCGAGGAGTTTCGCGGAAGCGGGAGACAGTCCCTGGGCCGCGAGCCCCTTCCGCGCACCGGTCCGCAACCCGTTCAGAATCTCCTGAATGGCAGTCCGGGAACCGCGAATCGGCCGGACGAGGCCGCGGGAGTAGTCCAGCCGGACGTCCGCCGTCAGGATCCCGTACGCGGAGAACGAGCCCGGGAGGAACGGGACGAGGACACGGGGCGAGCCAATCTCGTGCGCAATCGCCGCGGCGTGCACGGGCCCCGCCCCGCCGAAGGCGAGGAGAGGAAGGTCCCTCGGATCGAGCCCGCGCCTCGCGAGGACTCCTTTCATCGCGCGGACCATGTTCGACTCCACAACCCGGCGGACGCTCAGGACGCATTCGTCCCGGGAGACCCGCATCCGGGTGGCGAGGTCTTCGAGTCCTTTCCGGGCGAGGTCGGCGATCAGCGGCATCGCCCCACCAAGGAGGCCCTCCGGGAGAAGGCCACCCACGAGGTCCGCGTCCGCGACCGTGGGCTGCGCGCCGCCGCGTCCGTAGCACATCGGCCCGGGGTCCGCGCCCGCGCTCGCGGGGCCCACCCGGAGAGCGCCGCCCCGGTCGATCCCCGCGAGGCTCCCGCCCCCCGCACCGATCGACGCGATGTCGACGACGGGCAGCGCGAGGGGCAGTCCCTCCACGATCGCCTCGTTCGTGGTGGTGGGTTGTCCGCCGAGGATCACGGAGAAGTCCGCGCTCGTGCCGCCCATGTCGAACGTCACGAGCTCCTTGATGCGGAGGCCTTTCGCGACGGACAGGGCCGCGGAGACCCCGCCTGCGGGCCCGGAGAGGGCAAGGTCGATCGGGCGGTCCAGGACCTGGCGGGAGTCCGATGTCCCGCCGCTGGACTTCATCACGACGAATCGCGAGCCGATCGCCTCCTCCAATGCGGTGAGGTGCCTCCGGACGAGCGGCTTTACGTACGCGTCGAGGGCCGTCGTCGAAGTCCGCTCGAATTCGCGGAACTCCGGGTGGACGACGGAAGAGATCGAGACATCGAAATCTTCCTCCAGAGCCTCTCGGAGGAGTTCCTCGTGGCGGGAGTTCGAGAAGGAGAACAGGAGGCTGACCGCAACGGACTCGGCCCCCATCCCGCGCAGGGAGCGCTTGACGCGGCGCACCTCGGATTCGGAAAGACGCTTCAGGACGCGTCCGCTCGGTCCGACCCGCTCTCGGGCCCCGACCGCCATCCCGCGAGGAACGACCGGGGCCGTTCGAGCGATCCTCCAGTCGTACAGAGAGGGCCGGTCCTGTCGTCCGATGACGAGCACGTCCTCGAAACCCGCCGTCGTCACGAGGGCGGTCCGGGCGCCCGTCCGTTCGACGATGGCGTTCGTGGCGATCGTCGTGCCGTGGGCCATCTCGGTGGCCCCTGTGGCTCGCATCCCCTCCAGGACGGCCTCGGCAGGCTCGCGGGGGGTCGACGGGACCTTGTGCGTGACGAGCTCGCCGTCGCGGAACCCGACGAAGTCCGTGAACGTCCCGCCCACATCGACGCCGATCCTCACGACGGTCCGCATGGGTCCGCCGTAGGAATCCCTTTCGCCTCGATCGAGGGGCGTGCGATATTATATATTAGATATAACATATGACCGACGATGGCCGCGACTCGATCCAAAGTGCGACGATGGGGCTCCTCCCTGGGGGTGGTGATCCCGAGCGACGTGGCGCGACGGCTCCACCTCCAGCCGGGGGACGAGGTCTTCTTTGACGTCCAGCGATCCAGCGGGGTGTTCGAGGCGTTCGGCTCGCTGCGGGACTGGAAGGTCGACACGCAGAAGCTCAAGGATGAACTGAGAAGGGGCTGGTAGGGCGCCGAGATTTTTCCTCGACGCCTATGCGATGATCGAGATCGTCAAAGGGAACGAGCGGTACAGGCGCTACGTCGCGGCCGAACTGTCCACGAGCCGGTGGAACTTGGTCGAGCTCTACCTCGCCGTCCTCCGCGAGCGCAACGAGGAGGAGGCGAGGCGCCAGTTCGTCCGATTCCGCCCGCTAGCTGTGGACGTCCCCGACGACTGGATCTTCGAGGCAATGGCGATGAAGCTCTCCCGGTCGTCCCTGTCCTACGCAGACACGATCGGGTACACGGCCGCGCGTCGTCTCGGGGCCCGCTTCCTGACCGGGGACGAGGCGTTCCGCCGGCTTCCGGACGTCGAGTTCCGCTCTTGATCAAGTGGATGGCGGAATCTTGGAGACCCGCCGACCCGGTGGTCAGGCCGGCGGGAATGGGCTGATGAATCTTAGGTCTCCCGCAGGGTGCCCGCCATGTACTGCGCGTACCCCTCGAGGTCGAGCAGCCCGTGGCCGCTGAAGTTGAACGCGATCACCTTCGGCTCGTTCCGCCGCTTCGCCTCCAGGGCGAGCTCGATCGCGCCCTTGATCGCGTGGCACGTCTCCGGTGCGGGCACGATGCCCTCCGTGCGGGCGAACATCAGCCCCGCCTCGAACGTGCTGAGCTGGTCGAACGCTCGGGCCTCGATGATCCCCTGGTTCAGGAGGAGGCTCACGATCGGTGCGGCCCCGTGGTACCGCAGCCCGCCCGCGTGGATCGCGGGCGGGATGAACCCGTGGCCCAGGGTGTACATCTTCATCAGCGGGGTCATCTCTGCGGTGTCCCCGAAGTCGTACTCGTACCGCCCCCGCGTCAGGGATGGGATCGACTCCGGCTCCACCGCGACGAAGCGGGTGTCGAGCTTCCCCTTCAGCCGCTCGCCGATCGCGGGGAACGTGAACCCCGCGAAGTTCGAGCCGCCGCCGACGGACCCGACCATCACGTCCGGGGTCTCGTCAATCATGTCGAGCTGGGTCAGGGTCTCCTGGCCGATCACGGTCTGGTGCATCAGGACGTGGTTCAGCACGCTCCCGAGGGAGTACTTCGTGTTCGTCCCCGTGACCGCGGACTCCAAGGCCTCCGAGATCGCGATCCCGAGGGAGCCGGGGTTGTGGCCGTTGTTCTCGAGGAGCTTCCGCCCGTAGCTCGTCCGGTCGCTCGGGGACGGGAACACGTCCGCCCCGAAGAGGTGCATCAGGTGCTTCCGGTACGGCTTCTGGTCGTAGCTCACGCGGACCATGAAGACGGTGCACTTCAGTCCGAAGTAGTTCGTCGAGTACGCGAGGGCGGAGCCCCACTGCCCCGCGCCTGTCTCCGTGGAGAGCCGCTCGACGCCCTCCCGCATCGCGAAGTATGCCTGCGCGATCGCGGTGTTCGGCTTGTGGCTCCCGACGGGGTTCAGGTCTTCCCGCTTGTAGTAAATCCTCGCGGGCGTGTCGAGGAACTTCTCGAGCCGGGTCGCGCGGAACAGGGGGGTGGGCCGCCCCAGCCGGAGGTACGCCTCCCGGACCTCCTCCGGGATTGGCTCCCGCGGGTTCTGGGAGACCTCCTGGCGGATGATCTCCTTGGGAAAAATGGGAGCCAGGGCCTCGGGCCCGATCGGCTCCCGTGTGGCTGGATTCAAGGGAGGAGGAAGCGGGACCGGGAGGTCCGGCAGGATGTTGTAGTACGTCCGCGGCAAGTCCTCAGCGCCCAAGAGCACACGCATCGAGCCGTTCTCCATCGTCTCGTTCCCCCTACTTGGGATGTGTATTTCTTGGACGTTAGATATACTTTTTGTTCATTAACGCTCTTTTATGTTCATCGTATTCGATACCCAATCGTGTTCGCCTGTGCGCCTTCCGAAACCGAATCGTTAAGTGTTGACGTACTGATAAGTGCATTGTCGGGTTATGTGGGAGAAGCTGCGTCCGCACTTCCGGGGGTTCCCCGCCCAGGAGAAGGTCGCCCAGCTGATGGTCCGGTACGGGCTCCGGGTCCGGGAGGGCCAGGTGTACGCGGGTCCGATCGAGATCAGCGACACCGCGATGGCCCGCGCGGCGGGCGTGGACCGCCGGGTCGTCACCGCGACCGTGAAGACGATCGAGAAGAGCCCGGAGGCCCTGAAGTTCTTCGAGCGGCTCCGCCCCGTCTGCCACCTGGGGGAGGTCGCCCAGCTGATGGGCTGGGGGGCGATCGAGATCATCCCGACGAGTGCGTCGAAGCCCGGGATCCTCGCGGGGGTCGCGACCGCAATCGCGGAGGCGGGGATCAGCGTCCGTCAGGTGATCGTGGACGACCCGGAGGTGTCCGACGACCCCCACGCGTTCATCGTGACGGAGCAGCCCGTGCCGGAGCGGCTCCTCCCGAGGATCCGGGCCGTCGAGGGCGTGAAGAGCGTCGTCCTCCACTAGGGGGGACCTACGGTCCGAGGAGCCGGAGGTGCTCGGTCCGGATGCAGCGGCTCTGGATCACCGTGAAGCCCGCGGCCTCCGCCTTCCTCGCGGCCTCCTCGTTCCGGATCCCGAGCTGGGTCCAGATCACCTTCCCGCGGCCGTCCTGGATGGCCTCGTCCACGACCGCGGGGACGTCCGTGCTCGGGCGGAACACGTCCACGACGTCGTACCCGCCGGGGACGGACCGCAGGTCCGGGTACGCCTTCCGGCCGAGGATCTCCGTGGCGGTGGGGTTCACGGGGACCACGTCGTACCCCCGCTCGATCAGGTACTTCGGGACCGTGTGCGCCTCCTTCTCCGGGTTCTTCGACATCCCCACGACGGCGATCCGCTTGTACCGGGTGAGGACGTCCTTCAGCAGCCGGTCGTCCGTCATCGCGGCGTCCAAGGCATCCGCCGACTTAACCCTTGGCCACGGGGCCCCGGCGGGGGCGCTCGAGGGCCCATTCCGTCCCCCAGGGCCCCGTTTGGACGGTATTTCCTCCCTTACCGGCACGTATCCGGCGACAAATATATTAACCCGCTATAATATGCGGGGGCGAGGGTGCACTCTAATGCAACCGCCAATGATGCCTCCCATGGGGCCCAGACAACCGCCCGTCAACATGCTGCTCGCCCTGTCGTTCCTCGCGGGGCTCGGCCTGCTGATGCTCGCGGGAATCCTGGTGAGCTCGACGTCGATGGCGAACGTGAACGCTACGGACGCGCAGAACTGGAGCGCGTACGCGCGGATGTCGTGGAACGCGGGCTTCTTCTTCCTGCTCGCTGCGGTCTTCGGGAGCGCGGTGCTCCGGAAGGACATCGACCCGCTCGGCCGGCTGTTCCTGTGGCTCGTCGCGTTCATCCTCGTGCTCGTCCTGTTCGCGGCCCCGGGCATGTTCTTCACGCGGCCGAGCCCGTAGGGAGGTCGGGAGATGAACATGGACCTCTCCCAATCGTGGCTGGCCCAGATGGGCCGGTCCGGTGCCCGTGACGGGTTGATCGTCCTCGGCCTGATGGCGATTACGGCGGGCGCCCTCGCGCTCGCCCTGACGATGCTGACCGCGGCCCCCACCCTCGTGTTCGTCGCGCGGGTTCTGACCGCGATCGGCGGGTTCTTCCTCGCGCTGCCCCTGTTCCTCGGGGCGACCGGGGATGACCGGTGGTCCGGCGGCGTGCGGATCGCGGGCCTCGTCGTCGGGTTCTTGATCATCCTCGTCACCCTGATCCGGATCTGAGGCCGTTCGACTCCGGGGCCCCCGCGATGCGGGGCGCCCTGCCTTCCGGAGCTTGAAGGCGACTCTCTCCACGCGGGAAGCCGCCCCGCGCTCCGGGTCGTCCGGGCACCCGCAGGAAATCTTCATGGCCCACGGCCGCCCATCGTGACCCGATGGAAGCGCAGGCCCAGCAGATCGCGGAGCGGCTCCGGTCCGCGGACCGGGTCGGCGTGTACTGCCACATCGACGCGGACGGGATCACGGGCGGAGCGATCGCCTCCGAGGCGCTGTCCCGCGCGGGGATTACCCACGAGATCGCGTTCCTGAAGAAGCTGGACGAGGCGTCGATCCAGGTGATCCGGCGGGAGGCCCCGCCCGTCGCGTGGTTCGTGGACTTCGGGGCGGGCCAGCTCCACCACATGGAGGGGCTCGATGCGGTGATCACGGACCACCACGTCCCGACCCTCCGGGACATCCCGATGGAGCGGCGACGGGACCTCGTGCGGTTCGCGGAAGAGGAAGACCGCGTCCTGATGCTGAACCCGCACATGGAGGGGGAGGGTTCCGACGTCGTCAGCGGCGCGGGCCTCGCGTACGCGGTCGCGAAGGCCCTGGACCCGGGGAACCGGGACCTCGCCGCGGTCGCGATCGTGGGCGCCGTCGCGGACGTCCAGGACCAGGAGTTCCGTCGGCTGCGAGGGTTCAACCGGACGATCCTCCAGGACGGCATCGAGGCGGGCGTCCTCCAGGCCCACACGGACCTCCGGCTCTTCGGCCGGGAGACCCGCCCGATCCACAAGATGCTTGAGTACTCGAACGACCCCTGGATCCCGAAACTCAGCGGGAAAGGGGAGGCGTGCATCGCGTTCCTCCTCGAGGTCGGGATCGACCTGAAGGTCGAGGACACGTGGCGGACGTGGTCCGAGCTCGACCCCGGGGAGAAGCGGAGGATCGTCTCCGAGATCGTCACCCACATGCTCTCCCGCGGGTGCGGATGGCGGGAGACCGTGCGGCTCGTCGGGGAGGTGTACACGCTGGTGCGGGAGCCTGTCGGCAGCCCGATGCGGGACGCGAAGGAGTTCGGGACCCTGATCAACGCGTGCGGGCGGTACGAGGCCGCGGAGGTCGGGTACCGGGTGTGCCGCGGGGACCGGGCGGAGGCCCTCGAGGCGGCCCTGCGGCTCCTCGCGGGCCACCGGGAGCACCTCGCGTCCTCCCTCGGATGGATCGAGCAGGTCGGCCTCTCCCAACTCGACGCGATCCAGTATTTCCACGCGGAGGACAAGATCCGGGACACCGTCGTCGGGATCGCGGCGGGGATCGCGCTCCAGGCGAGCGGGAACCGGCAGATGCCGATCCTCGCGTTCGCGTTCGCGCCGGACGGGGTGAAGGTGAGCGCGCGGGCGCCGAGGGAGCTCGTCGCGCGGGGACTCGACCTCGCGGCGATCATGCGGGAGGCGTCGAAGCGGTTCGGCGGGGAGGGCGGGGGCCACCACGGCGCCGCGGGCGCGACGATCCCGCGGGGGACGGAGCAGGAGTTCGCGAAGGTCGTAGACGGACTCGTGAAGGCGCAGCTCTCCGCAGGGCCCGCCGCGGACTAGGCCCTCGGCCGCCGCGGACCGGCGGTGATGCACGCACCGCCCTGATACCTTTATATCGCCACCCAGATTTGCGAAGCGAATGCCCGAGAGCGAGTACGAGGTCGAGTTCTTTCGCACTCAGGGCTTCCGGCGACTCCAGTGCGCGTCGTGCGGGAAGTTCTTCTGGACCCTCGGGGACCACTCGACGTGCGGGGAGACGCCCTGCCAGGAGTACGACTTCATCGGGAACCCGCCGTTCAAGAAGCGGCTCACGCTGCGGGCGATGCGGGAGGACTTCCTCTCCTTCATGGAGGCGAACGGCCACACCCGGGTCCGGCGGTACCCGATCGTCGCCCGGTGGCGGGAGGACGTGTTCTTCACGCAGGCGAGCGTGTACCCGTTTCAGCCCTGGGTGATCAGCGGGGAGGCGAGCCCGCCCGCGAACCCCCTCGTGATCTCCCAGCCCTGCGTCCGGTTCACGGACATCGACAACGTCGGGAAGACGGGCCAGCATTTCACGATGTTCGAGATGATGGCGCACCACGCGTTCAACTTCCCGAAGAAGCCCGTGTACTGGAAGGACCGGACCGTGGAGCTGTGCCACCGATTCCTCACGGAGCGCCTGGGGTGCGATACGAAACTCCCGCGGTACAAGGAGAGCTGGTGGGAGGGCGGCGGGAACAGCGGGCCGTGCCTCGAGGTCGTCTTCGGCGGGGCCGAGGCCGCGACCCTCGTGTTCATGCAGAACCGGGACACGAACGGGCACCGGGTCCCGATGGAGACGACGGTCGTGGACACGGGATACGGACTCGAGCGGCTCGTGTGGCTCTCCCAGGGGACGACATCCGCGTACGAGGCGGTGTTCGGGGACGCCCTCGCGTACCTGAAGCGGGCGACGGGCGCGAAGAAGGTCGACGACCGCGTCCTGACGGAGTACTCAAAGGTCGCGGGGATGACGAAGGTGGAGTCCATGGCGGACGTCCGCGCGATCCGGCAGGGGACCGCGGACCGCCTCGGGATCCCCGTCGAGGAGCTCGTCCGGCAGATCGCCCCCCTCGAGGCCCTGTACGTGATCTGCGACCACTCCCGCGCTCTGATGTTCCTCCTCGGGGACGGCGTCGTGCCGTCGAACTCCCGCGAGGGGTACTTCGCCCGACTCCTGATCCGCCGCGGGCTCCGGACCCTCCGGAACCTGAACATCACGTACTCGATGTCGGACACGATCAGCTTCCTGATCGACCAGAACCGGGAGGACTACCCGGAGCTGTTCTTCAACAAGGGGGACATCCTGAAGCTCCTGAAGGTGGAGGAGCAGCGGTACCGGGACACCCTGGAGAAGGGCCGCGACACGGTCCAGCGACTCGAGGCGAGGATCCGGGCCGCGGGCGGCGAGTCGATCGGCCTCGGCGCGCTGATCGAGCTGTACGACAGCCACGGGTTGACACCGGACATCGTGAAGGAGTTCGCGACCCTCAAGGTCGAGGTGCCCGACGACTTCTATTCGCAGGTGGCCCGGCGGCACGAGCGCCCGACCCCCGCGGAGACCCCGAAGCGGATTGACGTCCCACAGAACCTCCCGACGACGCGGCTGCGGGTGTACGAGAATCGGAGGAAGCAGAAGTTCCGCGCGAAGGTCGTCGCGGTCCACGGAGGCGCGGTCCTCCTGGACCAGACGTTCTTCTACCCGGAGGGGGGCGGGCAGGAGGCGGACCACGGGACGATCGGCGGGCGGGACATCGTGGACGTGCAGCGGGTCGGGAACGTCGTCCTCCACTTCGTGAAGGGGGAGCCGAAGTTCGAGCTCGGGAAGCCCGTGACGTGCGAGATCGACTGGGCCCGGCGGACGGCCCTGATGCGGAACCACAGCGGGACCCACATCGTCCTCGGCGCCGCCCGCAAGGTCCTCGGGAACCACGTGTGGCAGACCGGGGCCCATAAGGCGGTGGACCTCGCCCGCCTCGACATCACGCACTACGACGCCCTCACGGACGCCGAGGTCGAGCGGATCGAGCGGCTCGCGAACGAGATCGTCCTCTCGGACGCGCCTGTGCGGATCCGGACCCTCCCGCGGGACGTCGCGGAGTCGAAGTACGGGTTCCGGCTGTACCAGGGGGGCGTCGTCCCCGGCGGCGAACTCCGGGTCGTCGAGATCCCGAAGTGGGATATCGAAGCGTGCGGCGGCACGCACGTCGCCCGCACGAGCGAGGTCGGGGTGATCAAGATCCTCCGGACGAAGCGGATCCAGGATGGCGTCGTGCGCCTGGAGTACGTCGCGGGGACGCCCGCCCTCGAGGCGATCGGGAGGCAGTCCGCGACCCTCGCGCAGGTCGCATCCGCCCTCGGCGTCCCCGTCGACCAGGTCGTACCCGCGGTCGAACGGGTCCTCGAGGAGTGGAGGGAGCAGCGGCGGGAACTCGAGAAGGCCCGCGCCGCGACCGCAGGGGTCGCGGGGTCGGAACTCGTCGCGAACGCGGAGGAGGTCGGCGGCGTGAAGGTCGTCGTCCACCGGATCCGGGGCTCGATGAGGGACCTCCTCCCCCTGTCGAAGCAGCTCGCGGAGGTCCCGAACGTCGTCGCGATCCTGGGTGCGGAGGGGGAGGGGGCCGCAAGCATCGTCGTCACCCGGGGAACCGCGGGGCGGGTCGACTCCGCCGCCGTGCTCCGGGCCGCCCTGGACGTCGTCGGCGGGAAGGGGGGCGGGCGCCCCGAGTTCGCGCAGGGAGCCGGACCGAAGGTGGAGGCCCTCGACGAGGCCCTCGCGGCCGCGAAGCGCGAAGTCCTCTCCCTCCTGTCCGCGGACGTGTGAGATGAACCTGGGCGAGATGCGGGAGTGGTGGCGGGAGCTGGACGAGGTCACGAACCTCGGCCCGATCGTGCGGCGGTACTTCGTGATCGGCGCGTTCGACGGAGCCCTCACGGTCCTCGGAATCGTGATCGGGGTCTCGGCGACCGTCGGCGATCATCCGAGCGCCGGCGCCTTCGTCGTCGCGGTGAGCGTCAGCGCGTCGATCGCCCTCGCGATCTCCTCCGCGGTCGGCGCGTACGAGGCGGAGCGGGTCGAGAAGAAGCTCCACCGCCACAGCATCGAGCGCGCGATGCTCGTCGAGCTCAGCGGGGAGCACCGGTCCGCGTTCCGCACCGCCGCCCTCGTGAGCGCGGTCGTCCACGGGGTCGCCCCCGTCCTCGCCGCCCTCGTGCCCGTCGTCCCGTTCGTCCTTACGGACTTCCGGACCGCGACGATCGCTGCGACCGTGATGACCCTCGGATTCCTCTTCGGCCTGGGCGCGTACCTCGGGTCCCTCGTCCGCGAGCGGATCGTGATCACGGGCCTGCGGTTCGTCGCGACGGGGCTCGGGACCGCGGCGATCCTGTGGGCCCTCGCCGCGATCGGCGTGCAGGCCGTGCCGTAGGCCCGAGTACCGAGGGTATTTATGGGCTTCCGCGGTACGCGGGACGCGAATGATGGGGATGGACGCGGAGGTCGAGGGGCTGCGGGCCTCGGTCTCCCGATACTTCCCGGTGTCCCAGGTGATCGTGACCCCGTTGGCGGTCACGTTCCACGTCACCGTCGACCCCGCCACGCTGGATGAGGCGTTCGACAAGCTCCGCCGGGAGCTCGTCCCGAAGAACTACATCCCTTCGATCGCCCGGGAGAACGGCGGACACGTGATCCACGTCCAAGAGAGGCCGCCGACACGGTTCCGCGGCGTCCACGTGAACCTGGTCCTCCTCCTCGCGACGGTCGGGACGACGTCCGTCGCGGGGGCGTACAACTGGTCGTCGTTCGCGAACGTTCCCATCTTTAGCGGGGAGGCGTTCCTCTACGGAATCATCAGCTTCACGGTCCCGCTTCTCGCGATCCTCGGGGCCCACGAGATGGGGCACTACCTGATGGCGAAGCGGCACGGGGTGCGGGCGTCCCTCCCGTTCTTCATCCCCTCCGTCCCGATCCTCGGGACGTTCGGCGCGTTCATCTCGATGCGGGACCCGATCCCGAACCGGAAGGCCCTCCTCGAGATCGGGATCGCGGGCCCCCTGATCGGCTTCGCCATCGCCGTGCCGATTACTCTAATCGGGCTGTTCCTCACCGCGACGGACCCGCGGCCCCCGGCCGTGGGCGGCGGGGGGGAGATCATCTCCCCGTCGATCCTGTACGGGTGGATGCTGAACCTCTTCCCGAACGCGATGTCGGACCCGTTCCGGCGCCACCCCACGGCGTTCGCGGGCTGGGTCGGGCTCTCCGTGACCGCGATCAACCTCCTCCCCGCCGGGCAGCTCGACGGCGGGCACGTCGCCCGCGCACTCTTCGGGGAGCGGCACCGGTACCTGTCGTGGGGCGCGGTCCTGTTCCTCCTCATCCTCGGGGTCTACTACACGGGGTGGTTCCTGTTCGCCCTGATCATCCTCCTCCTCGGCGTGCGACATCCGCCGCCGCTGAACGACCTCACGAAGATGAGCCCCTCCCGCCAGGTCATCGGGGCCCTCGCGATCGTGATCCTCCTCCTCACGTTCGTCCCCGCGCCGTTCATCGAGGTGCCGCCGCAGGCGTCGTTCGCGTTTGAGACGTCGACCGCCCCGCACATCTCGATCGGCCACCTGAACTGGTCGATCCCCGCCGCGGGGCAGGACACCGTGTTCCTCGACGTGAACAACACCGGGAACGTGCCGACGACGATCCGGGTGGAGATCCGCCCGCAGAACCTGGATAGGATCGGGTGGACCCTGCAGATCGTGAACTTCACGGTTTACGGGGACGGGACCAACCAGACCGTCGCGGTCGGCGGCGGGACCGCCTTCATCTCCCTGAACGTCACGGAGCACGCGACGGTCCGCATCCTCGTCGCGGTCGCCGGAAGCACGGCCCCCGGGACGTACACGTTCGTCGCCCGCGGCGAGATCTCGGATCCGCGACTCCCCGAGCCAATCCTATCCCGGGATTTCGACGTGAACATCACTGTGACCTGACGAACGCGCAGAACGTGCGGGTGAGGGTCCCGTGGACCCGCAGGGTGTGGGCCTCCTCCAGGCGCAGGAACTCCTCGCCGATGGCAATCGCCTCCTCGGAGGGGAGCACGACCGCGGCGAACCCTCCCTTCGGGAGGATCTCCCGGAACGCCGCGAACGCACGTCGATACAGGGCCGCGATCGGCTCCCCGCGGGTCGACGCGGCCCGGCCATACGGAGGGTCCGTGGCGATCGCGTCCAGTTTCGCGACCCGGCGGGGGACGTCCCCGACGTCCGCGACGAACGTCTCCGCCCGCAACCCGTAGTGATCGAGGACGGACGCGGTGCCCCTCACCATCTTCTCCTGGAGGTCGGAGGCGAAGACCTTCATCCCGAGGCGCGCCGCCTCGATTGCGATCCCTCCCGTCCCGCAGAACGGGTCCAGGACCCGGCCGCCGCGGGGACAGCGGGAGAGGTTCACGAGCGTCCGGGCGAGCTTCGGATGGAGGGAGATCGGCATCGAGAACGGCCGCCGCGCGACCTTGCGCGCCTCCATCGCGGACCGCTCGACCTCGTACAGGACCTCCCCGAGCAGGAACCCGTCGCCGTAGCGGAGGAGCCGGAAGTCCCGCTCGGGAGAGTCGAGGTCGACCCGACCCGTTGTGGCGATCGCCGCACCGACGCGTCGCTCCAGGTCCCGCTTCTCCTCCGCGGTGAACGGACCGTGGGCCCGGACCCGGAACCTCTCGCCGTGGACATCGACGAGCGCCGCGGCGCGGAGGACTGAAGGCAGGAACCCGATCGCGAGGACGCGGTCCGCGTACCGGGAGAGGGCCACGCGCTCCAGAGCCCGCCTCGGCGGCCGGACCGCGTCGACGACCAGGATCTCCGGAGCAAAGGAGACACCGCGAATCCGCACCCGCTCCGCCTCGAGGGCGGCGAGGGCGTCCGCGCGGGGGAGCGTGGCATGTTCCAGGGAGAGCTCGAACGCGACCCGCATCGCGGCCCTCCATGGGGCGGGCCCCTTTCAAGGCTCCGAAAACCGCTACGTTCAAGCCGGAATCCGCGGTGCACGCGCCGTGCTGCGGCTGCGGCCCTTCTCTCCGAACGACATCCCCTCGGTCGCCGGGGTCGTGCGGGAATCCCTGCGGGAGAACTATTCCGCGACGATCTACCTGGACATCCACAAGTGGTGGCGGGACGGCTTCATCGTCGCGGAGAACGAGGGGCGGATTATCGGCTTCATCGCGGGCGTGAACAACGCGCCGTACAACGCCCGCATCCTGATGCTCGCGGTCCTGGAGCCGTACCGGAAGCGGAGGATCGGCTCCGCCCTGATGGACGCGTTCCTCCAGCAGTGCGCGCTCCGCGGGATGCGTACCGTGGAGCTCGAGGTGCGGGTGAGCAACGAGACCGCGATCAGCTTCTACAAGCGGTACGGCTTCCAGATCGCGGGGACCCTGCCGCGGTTCTACACGGACGGCGAGGACGGATACAAGATGCTCCGCCATCTGTGATGACCTAGGTCGATATCGGCGCCAAGAGAACCACGGCCACCGCAGCGGCCGATACGAACAGGAGGATGACCGCAAGTACCCCGGCCGCTTCGTCTCGGATCCGGGGGGGTTCGTGGGAACGGCGGCCAGCGACCCAGAAAGCGATGCACAACGGACCTGCCAGGAACGGGAGGAGGAGAGCCAGAGCCGCGGCGAACTGCAAGGCAAGGTTCGGAGGGAACGTCAGGCCCATCGCGCCGAGAACCAGGACCAGGGTAAACGACGTCACCTCCAAGATCGAGAGTCCGAGGATGAGTTCGGTCGATCTCTTTCTGATTCGTACGAGAATTCCAGCGAGCCCCGTTACTGGTACCCCTGCACGTCGTCGTCCTGGTGGGCGTTCCAGTAGTGATACGGGGACGTCTCCTTCTGCGCTTGTGAGATGTCGGCGCCAATCCCGGCAGTGTACGATCCGTACCGCTCGCGAATCTGTTCCTCGATCGGGCGGGAGCGCTTGATCGCCCGCTTGATGTGGTCCGCCTCGATCACCTTGCTCCGCTCCGTGACCGCCAGGTCCCCCGCCGCCCGGATCAGCCCGCCGAGCTCCCGCAAGCGTAGCGTGAGGGCCTTCTCCTTCTTGTCCCCCTCCCGGGCCCGGCGCTTCGACTCCTCGATGATCGCCTGCACGGCCTCCCGTGTCGCCGGCGGGATCCGCTTGTCCACGGCGACCTCCTGCGCGAAGAACTGCGCCATCTTCGCGCGGTTCTCCTCGTTGTCCGGCATCGTCGTCTCCACGAGGACCTCGTAGCCGGACCCCGTGATCCTCGATCGCAGCGGGGAGAGGAGGTGCGGAAGGTCCTGGATGTTGCACGCGCCGACGAAGATGAAGTCGCACGGGACGTTGTCCACGCGGACGCTCGCCCCCGCGCTCTGCGGGTTCCTCCCGCTGATCGGGAACCGCTTCTCCTGCATCGCGGTGAGGATGAACCGCTGGAGGTTCCCGAGCTGGGGCAGCTCGTCGATGAACAGGACGCCCTGGTGAGCCTCGTGGATCGCGCCGGCCACGACGCGCTCGTACGGCTGCGTCCCGAGCTGCGGGTGGCCGCCGTACGGATCGTGCCGCACGTCCCCGAGGAGCTCCGTCTCGCTCGCCCCCGTCGCGAGGACGAACGGCCGGCGGTTCACGGGGACGAGGACCTTGCGGGGGCTCGTCTTCTCCATCTCCCGCCGCTTCTCGAGGGCCTTCTGGTCCAGGACGCGGACCATCTCGCCCGCGCGCTCGTACACGACGACCTCCTCCTGCCCGAACTGGCGGCGGGTCGTCGTGACACGGTCCCGCCCGCCGAGTTGGCCGAACGTGACCTCGAAGATCCCGCCGAGGAGGTCCCCGAACGGGTTCTGCGCGGCGTTCCCCTGCACCGCGGTCTTCGGGCGGGCGCACTTCGGGCACACGCGGTCCCGCGGGGCCGAGTACGTCCCGCAGTTCACGCACTTGAAGCCGAGCCGCTCCGCGACGTTCACGGGGGCCTCCTTCGGGTCGATCAGGTCCCCCTCCGCGCCCTCCCGCTGGATGTCCTCCTTCACGACCTCGTCCCGCTTCTTCATCTCGATGAGGGGCCGCTCCGGGTTCTCCGGGTTATGGACGACCCGCAGCTCCTCGTCCGGCGGGGGCATGTGGAGGGCGAGGGCCTGCGCGATCATCGACTTCCCCGTGCCCGGCGGGCCGACGAGGAGGAAGTGCCGCCGCTGCATCGCGGCGAGGCGCGCGAGGTTCACGGCCTCCCCCTGCCCGATCACGCGGGCGAGGGGGTCCGCGGGGATCGCGACGTCCGCGGTCGTCTCGATCTCCTTGAGGGAGAATCCCTCGGCGGTGTTCACCACTTTCCCTTTCGCGATGGTCTCGCCCTCACGGGGACGGCAGGTCCGTCTTCGTGTACACCTCGATCCCGGACGGCTGCTTCGTGATCGTTCCCATCTTCATCCCCACGACGCTGCGCATCCCGATCTCCGAGGCGATGTCGAGGATCCTCTGCGTGATGATCCCGTCGAACACGACCGCGCGGGCCTGGCGGTTCGTCCGCAGGGTCTCCACGAGGGCCCGCACCGGCACCTCCGCCGCGATGGTGTCGTTGTCGTTCAGGATCCGCGCCTTCGAGGAGCCGCTGATCTGCGTGAGCATGTCCCGGTACTTCTCGAGCTTCGGGTTCCCGGGCCGCGGGGCCGCGGGGGCGGGCTCCCGCATCGGGGGCTCGATCCCGGGCTCCCCGACGGGCTCCGGCCTCGGCTCCATCCGGGGCTCGATCCGGGGCTCGTTCCGGTGGTCCTGGCGCGACATCGGGGCGGGGATCGGGCCCTTCGGCTCGGGCCGCGGGGGCCGCTCGTCGCGGTCCGCGGGACCCGCGGTGTCGTCCTCGGGCTTGTACACCTGGCCCGTGAGGCCGTACATCTCCACGAACTGCTCCGCGGGGATCTTGTTCCGCAGGGACTTCATGATCTGCTTCTGGGTGAGCTCCTCGACCTCGCGGCCCCTCGGGGCGCGGGCGATGAAGTCCACCTCCCCGACCTGGAGGAGTTCCCGGAGGATCAGGTCTCCGCCGCGGTCCCCGTCCACGAAGGCCGTGACGACCTTCTCCTTCGACAGCTCCTGGACCGTCTTCGGGACGTTCGTCCCCTCCACCGAGATCGCGTTCTTGATCCCGGACCGCAGGAGGTTCAGGACGTCCTGGCGTCCCTCGACGACGATGATCGCGTCGCTGTCCGCCACGTTCGGCCCCGCGGGGAGCCGCTCCGGGCCGTAGCTCACGATCTCGGAGATCTGGACGCTCGCGCGGACCTCGTCGAGGAGGTCCATCCCGCTCGTCTTCGAGGACTCCAGCATCGACGTGAGGAGGGCTTTCGCCCGCTCCACGATCTTGTTCCGCTTCGTGACCCGGACGTCCTCGACCTTGTCCACCCGGATCGTGGCCTTGCACGGCCCGACCCGGTCGATCGTCTCCAGGGCCGCGGCCATGATCGAGGTCTCGACCTGGTCGAGGCTCGACGGGATCAGGATGAGTCCCTCGGTGCGTCCCTTCTTGCTCTGCACGTCGACTTCGATGCGCCCGATCCGCCCGGACTTCTGGAGGTCCCGGAGGTCGAGCTCCTCGCCGAGCAGACCTTCCGTCTGCCCGAAGACCGCGCCCACGATGTCGGGCTTCTCCACGATGCCCTCCGCCTCGAGGCGGGCCGAAATCATGTACTTCGTTGTGCTTGGATCGATGTTCATTTTCCTTCGCCTGTGGGGCGTCCGCCGACGTGCGCCTCGGTCTCCGCTGCTCCCACTCTACCCTCTCAGAGGGTCAGGTCCTTGCGGACCGCGTGCCTCACAAGGCGTGAAACAAAGAATATGACAGGGAAGTGTGGCGCACACACGGGCGTCGCTGCCCGGAGGGTCCAGTGCCTCCCGCTCTATTTAAACGTTTGCGGACGAGTCACGGGGGCGAGACCCTCTCACGGACCCCGCGGCCGGGACCGGGTCGCGAGGATCCGGCGGGCCCTCCGGGTCTGGACCGCGCGGGACTTCCGCTCCGCGTAGAACTTCTTCGACGCCTTCCCCTGCCAGCCGCCGTCCGCCTCGCGGGCGAGCCGCTCAACATGGGCCGCGAGGGACTCCACGTCCTTGATGTCCTTCCGGGTGAGGAGGGTGAGGCGGGCTCGCAGGTCGACGTCGTACCGCACCTGGTTCGCCTCGAACGCGTCCATGAGGACCCGGCACAGCTGCCCGCCCCGGCGGTCCCAGTCCGTCAGAATGATCGCCCTCGATTGGCGCCGGCTGAACGCCTCCACGAGGTTGAAGATCGGGATCCCGGAGTTCAGGGTGACGATCTCCCCCGAGAGCCCGAGCTCCCGGAGGGACCGCACGTCCCGCTCCCCCTCGACGATCACGGCGACCGTGAGGTTCGCCTCCACGAGGTCCGCAACCGCGTCGACGAGGTCCTGGTGCATCTCCTCGTGCGCGTTCATCGGGACTCCCGGGCGATCGCGGATGCCAGCGCGGCCCGCGAGACGCCCCGGACGAGCACGGTCTTGCGGCGGGCCGTCGCCCCCCGGACGACGCGGGCGTCGCATCCGTCCCCCCCGACGCGGCCGAGGAGGGCCTCGAGCTCCCGGTTCGCGGCCCCCCGCACGGGCGCGGCCGCGACGTCGACGGTCAGGGACCGCCGCCACACGTTGAACCCCGAGATCCGGGTCTCCGGCGCGCCGGGCCGCACGTCCACCGCGACGAGAATCCCGTCGGAGGCCTCCCGCAGGGCGTCTTCGTACATGGCCTGAGGGAGACGAGGGAGGCGCACGCCATAAGGGTTCCGACGGCGATGCGGGACGGGTCCCTTCGGCCACCCTCCCGTTATGGTTAAATGACCATAACATCTTGCGGGGTCATGCACACCGGGTGCGGCGTGTACGAGCTCCGGATCCGGGACCGGCCGTACCTGTACTTCTGGCACTACGAGTCGAAGAGGGGGCGACGGGTCCAAGTGAAGGAGTACATGGGGCCCGCGGGATCCCCGGAGGCGCGCTCGGACGCGGGCCGCCGGTGCGAGGCGTACTTCGACCGCGTCGCCACCGCCCTCGCCCGATTGCGGCAGCGGACCGTGGCGTCCGCGATCGGGCATCGATGATCCCCCACGGAACCCCTCGCCCCTCGGATGCGTTATGGTCAATTGACCATAACACGCGCGGCGACCTTACCGCGACCGCCCCCATGGCGTCGTCCCGGACCCCCCGACCCGACGCGAGCCTGCCTCGCCAACATCAAATACCGCCCTCCCGATGGCGTCCGCGATGGCGGGCGAGGAGGTGAACTTCGAGCGGGTCACGAAGATCTACCGGGAGGAGAGCTCGAAGAAGGTCCTCTCCCGCCTCGAGCCCGACTTCTACGGGAAGCTCGCGACATATGTGCGGGCGCTCGAGGCGAAGGCCGCGGAGGAGGTGTTGAAGGGCCCGAACTCCACGAAGGCGATGCTCCTGCAGGACGAGCTCCGGAAGGTCCTGAAGAAGCGGGAGCAGATCGTCCAGTACCGCCAGCGGAAGATCGCGCTCCTCGCGGCCTCGAAGGCGAACGGCGGGGAGGCGGACGTCACCGGGCTCGCGACCCCCGAGGCGGAGCTGTTCGACCGCCTCCTCGCGACCCTCTCCCAGGCGAGGGAGGTGGCGTTCGGGGCGCCCCCCGCGCCGGCGCTCGCGCCTCCACCCTCCACCCCGCCAGCGCCGGCACCCGCGGCCGCGGGGGCGACCCCCGCCCCCGCATTCCAGAGGCTCGCGGACCCGCCGAGGAAGATCGCGCCCCCCGCCCCGAAGGACCTCGTCGTCGTCCACGTCCTCGAGGACGTCCCCGCGTTCGCGGGGATCGACGCGCAGTACACGCTGAAGAAGGAGGACGTCGTCACGCTCCCCCGCGCCCTCGCGAAGGTCCTGATGGACCGCGGGAAGGTCCGCCTCGTGCAGACCGCGTGAGCCGCATCCCGATCCGAAACCCGCCGCGGTATCGTCGTGAGGGAAGAATTATATAGCGTACGCGCCTATGAGTTCAGGCTCTCTGCGACAACGGGGCTCTGCATCAACGTCGATGGCACCCCCATTTTCCGTCGCGCGAGACGTACGGTGCACCCCCCACGCGCGCGGGCGTTGGGAGGGGAAGGGTCGAGGACGCTGGAGGCCTCCGACAGGCCGCATAACAGCGCTCGTTGAGACCGATCACATGCAGACCTGGACGTGTGCTAAGCCGATAGGTCAGCGGCTAACTCGCTGTCTGGGGAATGGCTCGGCTCGGGCGCCGATGAAGGACGTGCCAAGCAGCGATATTGCGTCGGGTAGGCGCAAGGAACCTGTGATCCGACGATGTCCGAATGCGACTTCGTGGCCGCAAGGCCGTTCCGTAAGGAACGGGGACCCCCGGGATCGAAGCATCCTAGTACGGGGAGGAAAAGGAATCAATTGAGATGCCCTCAGTAAAGGCGATCGAAGAGGGCGTTGGGCAAACCGAATCCCGCGCCGAAAGGTGCGGGAGGTGTGGTGTTCGGACCCCGGCACACCTTCCCTCGTGAACGCGATACTCCGGTGGAATGCCGAGGCCAAAGAGGGTGACAGCCCCGTAGCGGTAAACGAGGAAGGTGATTCGGGGTCTCCCGAGTAGCGCGGGTCGGATATCTCGCGTGAATCTGGGTGGCATTGACATCCAACCCGAAATACGTCCCGAGACCGATAGTGCAATAGTAGCGTGAGTGAAAGCTGAAAAGTGCCCTTGACGGGAGGTCAAAAGCGCCTGAAACCAGACAGTTACAGACCGACACGGCGTGAAAGCGACGAAGTCCGAAAGGATGGAGCAGCGTCGTGTCGTCCGTTTTGAAAAACGGGCCAGGGAGTTCTGATCCACGGCGAGGTTAACCACTTGAAGTGGGGAGCCGTAGCGAAAGCGACTAGCGCGCAACCCCGCAAGGGGCGAGGCGCGTCGTGTGCTCGCGAGGAGTCGTGGGTGCGAGACCCGAAGCCGGTCGATCTATGCCTGGGCCGGTCGAAGCCTACCGAAAGGTGGGTGGAGGACCTAACCGGTATTGATGTGCAAATCATTCGGATGACCTGGGCATAGGGGTGAAAGGCCAATCGAGGCCGGGAATAGCTGGTTCCCCTCGAAACCAGTCGCAGCTGGACCTCGGACGAGGCAGACGGTGGGGTAGAGCGACCGATTGGGTGCTTAGGCGGAGAAATCCGTCGGCATCCTGTCAAACTCCAAACCTGCTGCCGCCGTAGACTCCGGGAGTCGGGCATCTGGGGTAAGCTTGGTGTCCGTAAGGGTGAGAGCCCAGCCTGCGGTTAAGGTCCCAAAGTGTCGACTAAGTGCGAACCGAAGGGAGTTCGCGGTCTCAGACAGCTGGGATGTGGGCTTAGAAGCAGCCATCATTCAAAGATAGCGTAACAGCTCACCAGCCGAGATCGTGGGCCCCGAAAAGGGACGGGGCTAAGTCGATCACCGATACCGCGGAGCACCGAAAGGTGATCTTGTAGAGGGGCGCCGTGCGCGGGTGGAAGTCGGGCCGTGAGGTCCGGTGGACCGCGTTCGAACGTGGATCCTGGGAGGAGTAGCAGCAAAGAGCGGCGAGAATCCGCTCCGCCGAAAGGGCCAGGGTTCCTCGGCAATGTTCGTCAGCCGAGGGTTAGTCGGTCCTAAGTGTTCCCTTAACCGAGGAACGCGAAAGGGAAGCAGGTTAATATTCCTGCACCGTGCGGACCCCTGCTTGGCACCGGACGCATCCGGGTACGTTGAGCGTCTACATGCCAATTCGTTCAAGCGCCGAAGCCCGCGGAGAGCCGTAATGGCGAGAAGTGGGCGAATGCGCGAGTAGGAGCAATCTTCAGCGGATCCCGGGTGCCCGTGAAAAGGGTGCCAAGGCCAGTCCGTGCGTCCGTACCAAGAACTGACACAGGTGCCCCTGGGTGAGAAGCCCAAGGCGTGTCGGCGTTAATCCAGGCGAGGGAATTCGGCAAATTAGCCCCGTAACTTCGGAAGAAGGGGTGCCAGCCACGGTGGTGGCTGGTCTCAGTGACAAGGGAGCTCCGACTGTTTAATAAAAACATATGTCGCCGCAAGTCCGAAAGGATTTGTATGGCGGCTGAAGCCTGCCCAGTGCCGGTATCTGAAAACCCGTTTCAACGGGGCGAAGGACCGGTAAACGGCGGGGGTAACTATGACCCTCTTAAGGTGACGGAGTTGCCTTAATAAAAGTCGGCCATTTGCGGGAAACTCCGAGGATCCCTGCGTACCGAGGAATCGGTAACAATCGCAGGGTGCGGACAATCCGCAGGGAAGGCCGACCTCGAACGAGGTCGGAACCCTCAGAGACTGTGCGCCGATCACCGCATTCCAGCGGTGAAGATACAGTCCGACCCCCATGGCGACATGGGGAGGTCACGAGAAATCGTGGCCCGCCTCCCGCGATCGGGAGGTCACGGAAAGCAACAGAGGTGAGCGTAATACCTTGTCGCTTAATTGGCGACTTGCATGAAGGCCCAACGAGAGCTCTACTGTCCCCGCCTGGAAGCCGGTGAAACTGACTTACTAGCGCACAGTCTAGTACCGTCCACCTGAAAGCGAAGACCCCGTGGAGCTTTACTGCAGCCTGTCGCTGCCGTATGAGTTCGGATGTGTAGTGTAGGCGGGAGTCGTTACCAGGGCCGGCCGCT
>Ga0184623_10000241_pt1 | contig 23239 bp, 24 predicted proteins | sample PLM1_100_b1_FD_133138 | JGI IMG/M metagenome (GOLD analysis project Ga0184623, IMG submission 133138) | Groundwater sediment microbial communities from an aquifer in East River, Colorado, USA - PLM1_100_b1 | ecosystem: Environmental > Terrestrial > Soil > Riparian zone | place: USA: East River... | reverse complement strand
TACTGGTGGACGATCCGGTTGGGAAGCGGGCTGATCCGCAGGATGTGGCTGCGAGCGATCAGGCGAAGAGCTGAGAGGATTGGGAGCTAGAGGGTGGCGGCGGCCGCATCCCCGCCAGCGCGCGCCCCGCATCCGACCAGCGCGAGCGCAGCCATTCGCTGAGCCACAGCGGCAGCGTGCGCGTGCGCTCGAGCGGCTCATCGGTGACGGTCGGCTTGGCGCCGTTGAGCATCTCGCGCGCGAGCGACTGCACCGCCGCCATGTCGTTGCGCGCCGAAGCCGGCTTACCGAGCGCGGTCGCGATGCCCGTATCGACGACCAGGATCCCTTCCTCCGCGAGCAACACGTTCTCGGGCTTCAACTCGCCGTGCGCGATCTCCGCGGCATGCGCGTGCGCCAGACCGTTCAGCACACCGCGCAGAACTTCCACGGTGCGCGCCAGCGGCACCGCGCCGTTGTTGCCGATCCAGGCCCGCAGCGTCGTGCCGCGCACGAAGGGGCGCGTGTGATACACGAACGATCCCGCGCGTCCCGCGCCGCGCGCGCGCACGAGATTCGGATGGCGCAGCTTCTCGGCCGTGAGCAGAACGGCGCGCTCGAATTGCAGGTCGTCAATGCCGAGGGACAATGCGGCCGGCAGAATCTTGATGAGGAGCTCGGTGCCGTTTTGGGATTGCGTTGCAACGAACAGCCGGTACTCGCCCACCGGCCGGACTTCACGCTCGATCCGATACAAAGGGCCGAGGGCGTCCGCTAGAGCAGCGCGGAGTTCGGACATGGTCGCAAGTTAGCCCCCGGCAGTCACGAATGGGAAGGGACTATTCGCCGGTTTCCCTTCTAATCCCTTGGTATAGGTTTCGCGCTCGTTCACGCTCGGCTGCGGTGCCGAAGATCTTCTCGCCGTCAAACCGGCCGTTTTCGATGAAGATCTCGGAGATCTTGTGGCCCGCCGTCACACTGCCCGCCACGTGCACGCCCGGAACCGACGTCTCCAGCGTGTCCGGATTGATCTGGGGCCTTCCCGATTCGCGGTCATACGCGATGCCCACGCGATCGAACAGCGCGAGATCAGGGTGAAATCCAATCAGTGGATAGACCCGATCGGCCGGGATCCCTTCATCGCCACCCAGTCCGTGCACGCGCACTTCACGCGGCGTGATCTCAGCGACGTGGGCACCGAGCCGGGCGGCGATCTCGCCCGCTTTGATGCGGTTCTCGAGATCGGGCCGCAGCCAATACTTCACGCTCTTCGGCCAGGCGGTGCCGCGATAGATGATCGTCGTGCGAGCGCCCGCGCGGAACAGCTGCAACGCCGCTTCGACGGCTGAATTCTTGCCGCCGATCACGACGACGTCGCGGCCGTAGGAGAGATGCGCCTCGTCGAAGTAGTGATGGACGTGGGGCAAGTCCTCGCCGGGTACGCCGAGACGGTTCGGCTGGCCGAAGTATCCCGTGGCGAGGACGAGTTTATCAGTGGAGATCTTCTCCCGGCCGAATCGTGTCTCGACCTCGTTCTTTCCTACGAGCTTGGTAAACGTCTGAACCCGCAGCCCTTCGGCACGTGCGACGCCGCGATAGTACTTCAGCGCCTCTTCACGTGTGGCTTTGCTCCCGGCGCACACGAGCGGGTGATTGCCGATTTCGAGCCGCTCGGGTGTCGTGAAGAACGTCATGTTGATCGGGTAGCGCACGATCGAATTGGTGAGCGCGCCGGCGTCGATCACGAGAGGATCGATGCCGCGGCGCTTCGCGGAGATGGCGCACGCCAGGCCGATGGGGCCGGCGCCGGCGATAATGGTCTCCGGCATCAGCGTTTCGGCCGTGTCAACCCGAGCCGCTCCCGCACCTCCGGCTTCACGCTGTCAATGAGCTCTTTGGTCTGCTTGCCGAGCATGCCGCTGATGTCGGTGGTATCGAGACCGGCCATGCGGGCCTCGACGATCACGCTTTCGAAGTGAATCCGGGCTTCCTGAATCATCGCGCCGAACGGACCGGTACCCGAGTCGCGCTCCCCTACCGCGAGGGCGAGCAGGTACAGGTCACGGGCGCCGTCGAGTCGCTGGGCGAGGTAGTGTTGCGTGGCGGCAGGAATCGGCGCGGGCATGCGGCTCTCGGGGCTCGGGACTCGGGGCTCGGGGCTAGGGGTTGGGTCGCTGAATACTACCCACACGCGACGCTTTCAGTGCGTGGGGCGTCTGTGGAGTATGATCGCCATCCTCGCCTTCGCCGCCGCCGCCGCCTTCCAGATCTCCCAGGCTCGTGTCGACAGCCTCGCCAACGCTCAACAGTTCTCGGGCGTCATCTTGGTGGCCAGAAACGGAACGCCGCTCGTCGAGCGGGCCTACGGCATGGCCGATCGCGAGGCCGGCCGGCCCAATGATCTCGAGACGGCGTTCAACCTTGGCTCGATCAACAAGTTCTTCACGGCCACCGCGATCCGGCAGCTCGCGGCGGCGGGCAAGCTCGAGATCGATTCGTCGCTGGCGCGTGCCTGGCCCGACTACCCCAATCAGGACGTTGCTCGGCGCGTCACGATCCGGCAGATCCTGGCCCATCGTTCGGGGATTCAGGGCAACATCTTCGGCGCGCCGCCGGGAAAGACGCGCCACGAGGTGCGCAGCCTTAGGGATTACGTCGAGCTGGTCAAGAACCAGCCGCTGCAATTCGAGCCAGGGTCACGCCAGCAGTATTCGAACGCGGGGTACATCGTCCTCGGCCTGCTGATCGAGCGGCTCTCAGGCGAGAGCTATTACGACTACGTGCGCCGCCACATTTACGAGCCGGCAGGGATGACGCGGTCAGGGAGTTGGCCGGTGGATTCGTTGCCCGCCAACACGGCTTTTGGCTACACGAGGGGCGGCGAGGGGGCGGCGTTGTCCCGGAATACCGACTTGCTTCCAGGTCGTGGAAGCTCTGCCGGAGGTGGCTACGCTACCGCGCACGATTTGTTGCGGCTTCTCAATGCCCTGCGTGAGAACAAGATTCCCAATGCCCCGCCGGCGGGAGGGGTGGGTGTCGCTGGCGGGGCGCCTGGGATCAATGCCGTGATGGAAGGAGATTCGGGCGGCGGCTACGACGTGATCGTGCTAGCGAATCTCGATCCTCCGTCGGCAGAAAAGATGGCGGAGGCGATTCGAGGGGCGCTCGGCATCGTAGGGCCGGTCCGCCGGCGCCGGCCTTGACATCTTAACTACGCAACAATATTGTTGCGTAATGGCGAGACGCGCACGCGGCAACAAGTCGCTGGTCAAACAGCGGTATCAGATCGCAAAGCTGGCCTTCCCCGACGACGCCGATCTGGCGCGCAGTCTGGGCGTGCACCGCAGCGCGGTCGTGCGGTGGAAGCGGGGCGAGGCTCCCGCGCTCGAGAACTGGGAACAGCTTGTGGGTTTGGACACGGTCGTGTCCTTACTGGAAGGGTTCCTGGAGCTTGCGTCGATTTCCAAGTGGTTGCGTGGAGTGAACGCGCACCTCGGCGACCGCCGGCCGATCGATGTGATCCGGCTCGGGCGCCTGTCGGAAGTCGTCGCCGCCATCGAGGCTGAAAAGGCCGGCGCCTTCGCCTAATGCCGTGGCGGGTATTTCCGTGGGATCCCGCCGCGCCGGCCGGCGACCCGTTCTCTCCCAGTTCCATCTATCCCAACCAAGGCTCAGGCCGCTTTGATCTGAGCGGCAAGCTCGTCGTCTATCTCGCCGAGACGGCGGTGCACGCGGTCGCGGAGAAACTGCAGCGCTTTCGCGGCCAGAAGATCGATCGCAAGGACTTGATCGAGTCTGGCAAACCCCTGGCGCTCGTCGAATGCCGGCTGGAGAAGACGAAGCTCGCGGATCTCTGCGATCCCGCGGTGCTCGTGAAGTTGGGCATTGCACCCGACGTGTTGGCGAGCCGAGAGATCACCAAGACTCAGGCGATTGCCGCGGCGTTGCACGCAGCGGGCTTTGGCGGACTGCGGTGGTGGTCGGCGCTGTCGGGGGATTGGCACACGATCGTGGTGTTCCAGGGAGCGATCGCGTACGGCGCGCCCGAACAGTTGACAATGGGGCACAAGGCGGTGCAAGAAGCAGCCATGGCTCTCGGCGTTCGCCTCTAATGTTTCCGCTCGTCAGCGCAGTGCCCTTCGTGGTGCTGCTGCTCGCGATCGCCATCGCGCCGCTCGCCGCGCCCCACTGGTGGCATCACAACCGTAGCAAGGCTCTCGTGGCGTTCGTCATCGCGGCGCCGATCCTCATGTACTTGGGAGTCGTTGCGCCACATCTGCTCGCCGAGAAGGCGCACGAGTATCTGGGCTTCATCGTCGTGATCGGCGCGCTGTTCGTGATCGCGGGCGGCATTCACATCCAGGGGTCGCTGTCCGGAACACCCTTCGTGAACACCGCGATGCTTGGCATCGGCGCGATCCTCGCCAACCTGGTGGGAACGACGGGAGCTTCAGTCTTACTGATAAGACCGCTCCTGCGGGCCAACAAACGACGCAAGCGCGTCGCGCACATCGTCATCTTTTTCATCTTTGTGGTCGCGAATTGCGGCGGGTTGCTGACGCCCATCGGCGATCCGCCGCTGCTCCTGGGCTTCCTGAAGGGCGTCCCGTTCGAGTGGACCTTGCGTTTGTGGCCGCAATGGCTCGCGGTCAACGGCATTCTGCTGGTTCTGTTCAACGTGTGGGATCAATGGGCCCTCGATCGCGACGAGAAGGAGCTGCCCGGTTCCCAGCACGAGGAGGTGCTCATTCACGAGCCGCTCCGCGTACGGGGCATGATAGAGCTGGCGGCGCTGATCGGCGTACTCGGGACGGTCGTGGCCGCCGGCCGCTCGGCGGCCGCGGGAACGCCCTGGGCAACCGGAGTGCAGGAGACCGTCATCGCGCTGCTGGCAGTCGTCGCGTACTTCACCGGATCGCGGGAATACCGCGCCAGGAACGACTTCACGTGGGGACCACTGGTGGAGGTCGCGGTGTTGTTCGCGGCTATCTTCGCCACAATGGCGCCGGTGCTCGAGATCCTGAATGCTTGGAGCCAGGGGACGCGGACGGTGCTGGGGAGCGGATTCGGCGTCACCGAGCCGTGGCAGTTCTTTTGGGCGACCGGCGCGCTCTCGAGCGTGCTCGATAATGCGCCGACGTATCTCGCGTTTGCGGCGAGCGCCGCGGGACTGCAAGGCGTGGCGCCGCACGGCGCCTACATCGGCACGCTGGCGCTCGATCCAACCGCGGCGAAGCTGCTCGCGGCGATTTCCACCGGCGCGGTGTTCATGGGCGCGAACACGTACATCGGCAACGCGCCGAACTTCATAGTGAAAGCAATAGCCGAAGAGAACGGCGTGAAGATGCCGTCGTTTTTCGGGTATATGGCGTACAGCTTGGGGATCCTGCTACCCCTCTTTGTACTCGTGTCCCTCGTCTTCTTCTAGGCGAGAGCCGGTTCCCTACTCCACTCCTCCACCAGCTCATCCACCGTCTTCATCTGGCTCTTCGGATCCGTCGCGTACCAGGCCTCGAAATAGCCCAGTCCTGCCTTATGTGCTTCATCCGTAAACGCTTGGAGCGCGTCGCTGACCCACACGAGGTCGAAGCCCCGCTGGAACGCGTCGCCCGACGTATGACGAGCACAGCAGTCGGTATGCAGGCCGGTGATGTAGAGCTTCATGATCCCGCGCTCTTCGAGCATCTGCTCGAACCCGGGATTCAGAAACGGCGAGTAGGTCTGTTTGCCCCACACGACGTCACCCGGCTGCGGCGCGAGCTCGGCGACGATTTCCGCTTCGTGCGAGCCGGCCATCGAGTGCGGCGGCCATTTTCGCAGCTCCTTGTCCTTGGGTGTGTGCGCGTCGGTCGCGTAGATGACCTGTACGCCGGCCGCGCGCGCCGCGGCGAGCAGCTTCGCGAGCCCCGGAATGATGCGTTGCGCCCGCTGTTGATACTCGGGCCCGCCGGCGTCCGCGATCGTGCCGCCGGGATAGACGAAATCGTTCGCCATGTCGATGACGAGAACTGCCGCAGACTGTGACATTAGGAGGCTCCCATTGTTAGAAGGTTTCCGGCGGGGGGCCGATTGGGCAACGCCTCTCTCGCCGCTCAGAATTGTAATATGATAGGCTCGTGTCTTTCACCCCCCTGCCCCAGCAGCGATTAGCCATCGAATCGGGCCTCGGCCCAGTCCTCGTCGTCGCAGGTCCCGGCGCTGGCAAGACTTTTTGTCTCACCGCGCGAATCCAGCATCTGGTGTCCATCGGATTTGATCCGCAGCGGATTTGCGCGGTCACGTTCACCAACCGCGCCGCCGAAGAGATTGCGACGCGCCTCAAGCAGGATGTCTGGCGCGGCACGATTCACGCGTTCTGCCTCGCGTTGCTGCGCGAGTTTCACGAGGCGGCCGGCCTGCGCAAGGGATTTGGCGTGGCCGACGAAGACTACCAGCGGGTCATTCTCAGCCGGCTGCGGGTTCCGGCTGACCGGCGCGGCCAGCTGCTGACGCTGTTCAGCCGCCATCGCTTCCAGGGTTACCGCCTCACCGCGAACGATCAGCGCCTGTTCCACGAATACACGAGCTGGCTCGCGCATCGCAACATGGTGGACTTCGACGAGCTGATCACCAAGGCGGAGCCGCTCGCCGATCGCATCGCCGACCGATGGCAGTATTTGCTGGTAGATGAATTCCAGGACGTCAACGACGTGCAGTACAAGTTCCTGAAGCGGCTCGCGGAGCCCCACGGCAATTTCTTCGCGGTCGGTGACGACGAGCAGTCCATCTTCACCTGGACGGGCGCGGATCCGTACGTGCTGGTGCGCTTCAAACGGGACTACGACGTCGAGCCGATCATTCTCGAGAAGAACTGCCGCTGCTCGCGTCAGATCTTCCAGACCGCGCGACGCGTGCTGGCGCAGAATCCGCAGCTGTTCCAGAAGCAGCTCACCGCCGATCGCGAATCGCCGCACGAGGTCCAGGCCTTTGCGTTCCGTGACGAGGAGGAGGAGGCGGCCTGGATTGTGGAAGACGTCGGCAGCGACCGCGACGTGGCCATCCTGTACCGCAAGCACCGGGTGGGGGAGTACATCGAGGGCCGGCTGCTGCGCGCCGGGATTCCCTGCCGGCTCGCACGCGGCCGCTCGTTGATGGAAGACGACGTCATCAAATACGTAATCACCGCGCTGCGCGTCGTCCGGCATCCCGACGATCCCGTCGCGCTCGAGGCGTTCGCACGCTGCGTGCTGTCGGAGCACTTTCTTCAGGAGGTTGAAGCAGCTCTCGATGATAGCAGTGATTTCTTGTCGTCGGTTCGTGCGCTCGCGCAACGGCGACCGTCGCAAGATCCAGACACAAAGAAGCTGTGGCGGCTCGTGTATCAGGTCGAGAATCTGCGCGCCCTGCCCCGCTCGCACGGCACGCTCCAAGCCGTCGTTGACGAGCTGCTGTCGCAAAGCATCGGCCCCTATCGCAACGCGCTCGAGGAGCGACACGACGAGCTGACGGATCCGGCGACGATGCCGGAAGCGGTGCGGCTCGCTAAACAGCTGGCAGGACCGGTTGCCTTCGCGCCGGTGGACGGTTTGGAGATCGCTCTTCGAGGCATGCTTGTCGCCGCGGGTGTGCGAGATGTTCGCTCAGCCACGCCCGGCGCCATCAAGACCGACGCGCTTACGCTGTTCAAAGCCCTGCAACTCCTCCACGCCCGCGACCTGGACGCGCGCCTCGGCCGCTACGTCACGTTCGACTTCGAGACCACGGACACCGATGTCGCGACGTGCGGGGTGATCGAGATCGGCGCCGCACGCGTGGTGGATGGCGAGATCGTGGAGCGGTTCCACGCAATGGTGAACCCGTTCCGGCCCATTTCGGCGGGCGCGACGAAGCTGCACGGCTACACCGATGCAGACGTGGCACCCGCCCCGCCGTTTGCCGAAGTATTCCCGCAGTTTCGAGCCTTTGTCGGTGACGACATCCTGGTTGCCCACAACGGCCAGAAGTTCGACATCCCCGTGCTGCGCCGCCTCGCCGCGGGACGCGACAGCGTGGACGACCTCGTGTTTTACGACACCCTGCCCCTGGTGCGGTCGCTATCGCAGGACAGCGGCAAGCTCGAAGACGTGGCCCTGCGGTTCGGGATAGACTGCGGCCGAGTGCATCACGCGCTCGATGATGCCTGCACCCTGGCGCTGGTGTATCGCGAGCTCGAGGCGCAGCGGGTCATTCGCTCGCGGAAGGCGTTGCTCAACAACGCGCTCGACTACGTGGGATTGGCCCTCGCCATCGAGCACCGAGCACGGAGCGCGGAGCAAGAGCTGCTCTTCAACATCGGGCGGTTCCGCGCACTCGGCCGTTATTCCGATGCGCTCGAGTTCTACGCGATGGAGCGCGAGCGCACGGGGTCGTCCGCGCCTGATGTCGAGGAATTGATTCGGAGACTCGGCGGCCGGTCGCTCATGACGAAGCTGCGCGCGGAGACTGATCCTGCGCAGCGGTATCCAGCGGCGGTCGCGCGGCTCGGCGCGTTGATGGTGGATGCCGGGACATTAGACGCGAGTATCGATCAGCTGCTGGAACGCGTAGCGCTCTCGACGTCCGATGGCGTCGATCTCGCGCCCGACCGGATCAATCTCCTCACGCTGCACTCGACGAAAGGTCTCGAGTTCTCACGCGTGTACATCGTGGGCGTCGAGGACTACGAGATCCCCGGCTTCCAGGCGGCGACGAACAACATCACGGATGAAATCGAAGAGGCGCGCCGCCTGCTTTACGTCGGCATGACGCGGGCGCGGGAACGGCTGATTCTGACGAGATGTGAACGAAGGTTCGGCCGAGACGGTGGGGGAAGCAGTTTCCTCGAAGAGATGGGCTGTGACGTAGTCGCGGCAACGGCGGGTATTGAAAGGTATGACTCGTAGCGTACTCGCCATATTCGCGGTGCTGATCGCAGCCTGTCGCGACAGCTCGGCCCCGATCGCGATCAATCCTCTGGGCCAGCGATTCCAGATTGTAGGGGAGGCAGCCGGCGGCGATGCCGCCGGCCGTACGATGGGAGACGAGTCTCGACCCGCGGCTGGTGCGGTCGACTTTCCCGGCATCATGGGCGGCGCAGTCTCCCGCACCGTGCTCGAGGAAGAACATCGCGATACTGGTTGTGCAGGGGACGTGGAGAACCGAGCCTTATTGCGTCCGGATCTTGAGCGGTATCACCGTCGTCCCCCAATGCAACCGCAGTACGGCCGAATCAGCGTCTACCATGGGGAAGTAGTAGGCGAGAGTCTCCATGTGCGCGCCAGTCTCGGGTGTGACGGTCAACCGCAGCGCGTCGAGCGAGTCGCCCGGATACGCCGTGTGCCAAACGTGCGTGCCGCGGCTGAAGATCACCGTCCACGGCTTGGGGGGCTGCTCGGGAATGGCCCACAGCGTGTAGCTCCCCGCGGCGAGGGCGCGACCGTCGATCGTCACATCCTTACTGAACGAGAGGGTCGTCGCCGAGTCGGCGCCGGGGTGCCACATGCGTCCCCAGCGAAGCAGCGTGCCGAAGATCTCGCGGCCGCGCGCCACCGGGCGGCTGTACGTAATCGTGACTTCGGTGGCGGCGATGCGTTGAGTGACGGAGCCGTGCTGGCTCCTTGGCGTCTGGAGTAATGCGAACAGCACCAGCGCGACCCACACGTTCATCTAAGCTCCTCGGCTATGCAGCCTGCGCACGGTCTCGATGGTATCGGCTTCTTCGGGCTTCTTGTCTTCACGATAGCGTACCACGCGGGCGAATCGCAGGGCGAGCCCTCCCGGATAATGGGAACTGTCCTGTAATCCGTTGAACGCAATCTCGACGACCAGCTCGGGCCGTACCTCGACCACATGGCCGACCTCGCGAACCTTCAGCTCCTGCAGTTTTGCCGTTTGCCATTCCAGGAGCTCGTCGGTCATTCCTTTGAACGTCTTGCCCAGCATGACGAACCCGCCGTTCGGATCGCGGGCGCCGAGGTGCAGGTTCGACAGCCAGCCCTGCCGGCGGCCGTGACCCCACTCGGCGGCGAGCACGACGAGATCCAGCGTGCTGGCGCGTTTGATCTTGATCCAATTTCCGCCTCTCCGTCCAGCCTCGTACCTCCCCTCGATCGCCTTCGCCATCAAGCCTTCCTGTCCGGCCGCGATTGCGGCGTCGAAGAACGCCTGCGCCTCGTCCTTGTCGGCGGTGACCAGGCGGGGCGGACGCTGCGACTCGGGGATGTGCTCGGCCAATACTTTCGAGCGTAGCGAGTACGGCTGGTCGAGCAGCGACGTACCCTCGACGTAGAGGATGTCAAAGAAGAATGGGACGCCCCCACTCAGTCCTTTCATCGTCTCCTGAAACGACTGCGGTCTGCCTTCAGCCGTCAGCCCGATTGCTTCCCCATCCAGGATCATCTCGTCGACCTTCATGCCCTTCACTTGATTCACCACTTGCGTGAGTCCCGCGGTGATGTCGTTCAGAGTTCGAGAGTACACGCGCACTTCATCGCCGCGCTTGTGTACCTGTATTCGAATGCCATCCATCTTGTATTCGAACGCCGCGGGCCCTAACGCCTCGAACGCCTCGACAACACCGGTCGCCGTCTTCGCCAGCATCGGCTTGATGGGCCGAAACAGCTGGATCGCGAAGCTCTTCACGTCACCCTTAGCCGCCGCTCCCAGACTGCCGGCGAGCATGACGGCCCGCCGCACATCCTTGGCGGGAAGCTCGCGGGCTTTCGCGACGGCTTCGACCATGATCCCTTCGAGCGCCCCCTGGCGCAGCTCTCCCGTGATGAGCCGAACTAGAAAGTCCTGCTCTTCAGCGGTGGCGCGAGAGAAGAGGTCGCTCACCAGCTTCTTCTTGGCGGTGCCGGATCCCTTCCCCGATGTATTGGCAATGAGACCCAGCGTCGCATCGACATCTCGAATCTCGATTGTTGCCTCTCGAGCCCCTACTCCCTGAGCCCGAGCCCCTTGCAGCGCCGCCCAGCCGACGCCGACCTTCGACTGACGGATCGTTCCCGACAGATAGCTGATGGCCAACTCGATCTCGTCTGGGCCGGCTTGCTTCAGGAGGTCGGCGAGGAGCTGGATCTTGGCGAGGCGGCCGGAGGTGGCCGACACCGTTCGCGAGGTTTCAACGAGCTGCTGAAGGAGCACAGCGGAAAGCTAGCCGCCGTGCTCCCTCTGGTCAGCGAGGCTGCACTACTTCCAGGCCGTAACCCTCGCCGGCCGCAACCTTCTGATTCTCGGTGTCCACCATCTCGACGACTTCCGTACGATAGCTCGACACCTTTCGTACGTCGGGAACGCGGAGACGCACGAGTGCGCCTTGCAGCTTCGCACCGATGGCGACGACGGATACCTCGTCGTCATCAGTAGTGGTGAACACAGTGATGGCCGGGTCAGCCGCCGTCACCTGCGCGATATTTGCGCCTTTGACGGTGAACCGAATCGCACCGAGCGCCGCCCCGGACGATCGCAGCGTGACGACGAGCTCGCCCGGCACGGCCGACAGATCACCGGTGGGCGGGCCGTCGCTGCACGCCGCCAGCAAGAGGAGTAAGGCGAGGCGTTTCATTATTGGCCTCCTTGCATCACGGTGAGGTCGTCGTCGCCGATGAGGCGCGTGCCGTCGCGGAGCGAGCCGGTGAGGACGAGAACGCGCGCTATGCCGTTTGTCGAGGCGAACTGCCTCGGGCCGCCCACTCCGCCGCCGGACATTACGAATGCCCGGAGCTCACCCAGCTCGCCCGAGCCGTTCATGACGGCTGATACCAGCGTCCCCAGTGTCACCGGTTGGCGCGACCCGCCCTCTCCGGGAGGAGCCGGCAGCGGAATGCTGGCCAGGATCCGCTGCTCGAGCGCGCTCAGCACATCGGGGAGCCGGAACTTGACGGTCAACTGGCCGCTCGACGAGAGATTCCAGTTCTCCGGGGCGATTCCTTCGAGGCGCAAGCCTTCCGCATCGATCTGTCCCGCATCGATCCCGGTTGAGATGACTCGCGTCGGCAGCACGCCATTCGACCAGGCGCTCACCTGATCGGGAATGATCTCGAACACGACCATGCCAAGCGCGTCGCTGGCGTCCGCCGAGACATTCGTCCCGATGGGACTCCTGCCGGCTGCGTGCACATCGCTGCGGTAAATGCTGCCGGCGTTTACCGCGAACACGACCTGCACCTCTCCTTCCGCGCCGGGCGCCAGCGCGTTGCCGCCGCCGAGCAGATCGGGTTGGGCGCCGCCGTCAAAGGCCGGGTTGGTGACGAGCGTCGGGCTCGACACACTGAGCACCGTGAAGGCCCCGCCGGACAGCAGTGCCGCGATCGCGTCGCGTAATGCCGCCGCCGACAGCGTGACGTCGCCTTCGTTGCGAACGCGGACAATTTGGACGATCGAACCGGCTGGGCCGCCACCCAGCGCGCCGCTGCCAAGATCGGTCGTCACGGCGATGCGCGGATCCTCGGGATCGAGGATGAACGGCGCCTCAGTGAACGTCTGCAATCCGGCGAACTGCCACTGACCCGAGCGATTGCCGGTCGGGAAGAGCGGCAGCGTTTGCGTCTCATTCACGAGCTGCCGGGTGAGCAGCGGACCGAGGTCGACATTGGCCGGCGGCACGACGTGCGTGACCGTCCGCGTGATCGTCTGGAGCACGCCGCCGACGGCCCGGCAGATGGCCTCGATGGCGTCGATGCCGGCGATGCTGCACACCGTTTCCGTGAATTCTTCCGTCACGTTCGCGCTGGGCGTGTGCAGGCTGAAGCGCCCCGCGGTCACGACGAGCCGCTCGTTGAACTGAAAATCGGTGCTGCTGGTGAATGTGTTAGACAGGCCGTAGGTCGGCGTCCCGGGCAGCGGGTCGCGCGGGCCGGCGGGCATCGTGACGCGCAGCGACTGGCCGACGTCGAAGCTCGCCGTCATCCCCGTGCCCGACGACGCCGTCGAGCCGTCCGCGTTCACAACGGCGAACTCCACCGCGACCGGGAACTGCGCCTGGAGCGTCACGCGCGGCACGAACCCGAACGTCTGCCGCTGCGTAACGCCGAACAGCAACGCCAGATTGGCGACGTCGTAGCCGAACGACGCGCCCGTCACCAGCTCCAGCCCTGGATTGCTCTGGAACCCGAGCGGCGGTACGCCGACCAACGTCAGGTAGCGATCGAGGTCAGCGGTGAGATCCACGAACCGGTGCTGCCCCGCCGCGGTGAGCGTGCGCCCGTCGGTCCCGACGGTCGCCGTCGTCGCGACGTGAGGCTTGTCCACCGGGCCCTCGAAGCCGAGCACGGGGCCGAACGGATCGAGCAACCCGCCGAACTGGTACGGCAGCGTCTCGATGACGAGCGGACGCGGGAACGGCGCCGGCAGTACGGCCGGCAATGTGAGCGTCCCCTGGCTGGTCACCGAAAACAGCTCGAACGGGTCGCTCGGTACGTTGAAATTGAGCAGCGTCCCGTTGCCCGGGCAGCCAAAGAAGCAGAACTGCCCCGATGCGCCGAGGTGCGTACCGAAAACCCCGTTGAGCGTCAGCGAGCCGCCTGGCGGGGTCGTGCCGAGACTCCAGCCTGGCAGCAGCTCGAAGCGGGAATCGATCGTGACTGCGTCGCCATCACGGAACGAGTTCGGTGCGGGGACGTCGAGCACAACGCGGACGGGATAATCGAGGTTCACCGCGCCCGTGCCGATGTCGAAGATCCGGAACGAGAGTCCCACTCGTCCGGACGTACTGGCGCTGAGCGATGGGCCCCATTGCAGGCCAAACGCGCTGAAGATGCCGCTCGCGGTGCCGCCTTCGGCCCACGATTCATCGAACAGCGGCACGGTGAAATCGAGATTGGAGGGCGCGTTGGCCGGGCCCCACATGCTCTGGTTGTGGCTCGAGAATGGCAGGTTGTAACTCACCTGCACTCGATCGCCCGGCGCCTGAGCGTCCAGTGACTGCCAGACAAAAAGCGCGAGCAGGGCGAACAGGCTTCCTATCTTTGCGCGGTGCATAGGTCTCCCTCCGGGTACAGCCCCAGCCTTGCAGCCCGGGGCGGGAGGGGTATGTTCGCGAGCATCGGTTAGCCCCGCGTCCTACCGCGGTTAGCTGCCGCTTAACCGGGCGGCGCATGGTCGCTTTGAAGCTGCTGGGTGGCGCACATCTCGTTGGCGCGGATGGTTTTCTCACCGGCCAGGTCTCGCAACGCCACCGCCTCGCCTTACTCGCGCTGCTCCGCGCGGCACCGCGTTGTACGCTGCCGCGGGAGCGGGCGACTGCCTCGCTTTGGCCCGAGCATCCCCAACACAGAGCCCGGCGACTGTTGAACCTCACGGTCCACGTGCTGCGTCGCGCGCTGGGTGAGGACGTTCTCGTCAGTGCGGGAGACGAGCTGCGGCTCTGCTGCGACAAGATCGGCAGCGATGTCGCCGCATTCGAGGCGGCGGTCGCGGCCGGTGACTACGCGAAGGCTGTCGGGCTGTACACCGGCCCATTCATGGACGGCTTCTTTCTCCACGACGCGCCCGAATTCGAGGAATGGCAGGCGCTGGAACGCACGCGTCTGGGGCGCGCGCACGCCACGGTATTGGAGGCGCTGGCGCACGACGCCGAACGGCGCGGCAGCGCGGTCGAGGCGGCGGCGTGGTGGAATCGCCGCGCCCGGTCGGACCCCCTCGACTCACGCGTCGTGCTGCACCTGATGACCGCGCTCGAGGCCGTGGGCGCGACGGAGCAGGCGCTGCGCCACGCGGCGGCACATACCGCGCTGCTGCGTGCCGAGCTCGAGGCTGATCCGCCGCCGGAGCTGCGCGCGCTGACCGAACGGATGCGTCACGAGCCCCGCCCCCCGGTCGAGCTGCCGCACATGCCGGTTCCCTCACCGGCTCCGACTCCCCGAGTCTTACCGCGCATACGGCGCCATCCGGCGTTGGTCGTCGCAAGCGCACTGGGACTGGCGCTGATCGGGTTTCTGCTGGTCCGCCCGGCGTCGATTTCGTCGTCGCCCCGCGAAAAATGGATCGCCGTCTTGCCGTTCGCGGATTTGAGCGCGGGCGGGGATCAGCAGTACTTGAGTGACGGCGTCTCCGAGGAGCTGCTCAACGCGCTGGCCCAGATTCCTGACCTCAACGTCGTGGCCCGGACGTCGGCGTTCCGCTTTCACGCACCGATAGATGTGCGTGAGGTCGGCAACCAGCTCGGCGTGGGCATGATTGTAGAAGGGAGCCTGCGGCGGCAGGGAGACCGCGTCCGGGTCACCGCCCAGCTGATTGACGCCGCCAGTGGCGCGCATCGCTGGAGCGCCGCGTATGATCGGCGCCTCACGGATCTCTTTACGCTCCAAGAAGAAGTGGCGCTGGCGATTGCGGCCGAGCTGAAGGTCGAGCTGGGAGGCACGACGCGACAAGCGCTGCGGCGTCGTCCGACCGATCGCGCTGAAGCGTATCAGCAGTATCTGCGCGGGCGGTACGAATGGAATAAGCGGACCGAGCCCGGAATCTGGAACGCGATCGCGGCATTCAAGCAGGCGGTCGCAGCCGATCCGACGTTCGCGGCGGCGTTCGCCGGCCTAGCGGATGCGTATCGCTTGCTGCCGGCTTACGCCAACGTCGCGGGACCTGACGCCTTGCGGCAGTCGCGCGCGGCGGCGGAGCGCGCGGTCGCGCTCGACAGCATGCTGGCGGAAGCGCACACCGCGCTGGCCGCAAGTCTCGAGGAGACGTCACACGACCGTCGTGGAGCGGCCCGCGCGTATCGCCGGGCAATCGCCCTCGACCCGCATGACGTCACCGCTCTACGGTGGTACGGCCTGCATCTCGCCGGGGATGGCGCATTCGACTCGGCGCTGGTGTATGTCGAGCGCGCGCACCGGCTCGATCCGCTCTCCCCAGTCACCCTCGGCTCGATCGCGACGGTGCACTACTTCGCGCGCCGGCCGGCGGCGGCGATTCGCGCCTTTGAGGAGGCGCTCGCCTTGCAGCCCGAGTGGGCCACGGGCTACGCGGTTCTGGGACGTGTCCATCTCATGTCGGGGCGGTTGGCGGCGGCCATCACCGCATTCGAGCGGGCGGTACAGCTCTCGAACGAGGAAGCCGACGACCGCGCGCTACTGGCGACCGCGTATGCGCTGGCCGGGCGCCGCACCGAAGCGCAGGGGATCGCGACCGCGCTCTCCGTCGGCTCGGCCGGCGGTTACATCCCGGCGGTGGACCTCGCGGGAGCGTACCTGGCACTCGGCGAGCTTGACACGGCGCTGAGTTGGCTGCGCCGCGGATTCGATTTGAGCGACACCGACCTCAAGTACCTCAAGGTGGATCCGCGATTCGACGGGCTGCGATCGCACCCAGAGTTCCCGGCCATACTAGCGCGTTTACAACTACAGTAGGCTACCCGCGAAAGTGTAGTGGGTCCCGCAGGTTCTGGAGCTCGCGATAATAATAGAGGGCGGTGGGTCGCCGGTCCGGGAACTGCAAGGACTTTAGGAACGCAAGCTCCTCGTCGGTGGCCGTGCCGCTGAGCAACGGGTCGCGCAGGAATTCCAGCAGTCCCTTGTCCGAGTTTCCATTCATGCGTTCGACGTACTCGAAGCGTTTGTGGTCGCCCGTCTTCAGCGAAACCGCGACCGCAAACGTGGCCGGGTCCCACTCCCACCACGCGATCATGGCGTCGAGCCGGGCGCGCTGCTTCGGCGTGACGTGCATCACGTCGCCGCCGAGGCGCGCGACGCGAAGCAGCGTCTGCACCACGAGCCGCTCCAACTCGCCGAACGACTGTCCTTCGATGATCGCTCGCACGGCTTCGAATTGCGGGGGCGCGCACCTGCGCAGAATCAGCTCGCGCAATTCGGGGAATAGTGGCGCGACGTCGCCGAGCCGTCGCTTACGCTCTTCCTTGAGGTGCGCGTCGGCGACGCGCGCCAGCTCGCCGTGCGGCAGCTTGAGGAAGCGGTCCATCCGGTCGTAGATGTCGGTGCGCTCGGGCGCGGGCGGGGACTTCTTGTGGGTGAGAAGTTGGGAGACGTAGGACTCCGTGACGCCGGCGGCGCCGGCGAGATCGCGCTGATCCAGGCCGAGCTCGTCGAGGCGTTGCCGAATTACGAGGGCTACGTCCATCTTAACTAGTCCCTGTTAATTTGGTGATTTCAATGTCGTGCAGCTTGACAAACTTAGTACAGTCGGGTAGGTTGGGCCAGTAGGGTAGTGTCAATGAACCGAGTTTCACGCTAGTGTAGGCAAGGAGTCTCTATCATGTACGCACGCAACGTCACGCTGCATCTCAAGGCCAACAAAGGCGCCGAATTCACCCGCACTCTCGAGAACGACATCCTCCCGATGCTGCGCAAGCAGAGCGGGTTCAAGGACGAGATCACGTTTCTCGCGGCCGATGGCAACGAAGCCGTAGCGATCAGCCTGTGGGAGAAGAGAGAGAACGCCGAGGCGTACAGCCGCGATACCTATCCCGCCGTGTTGCAGACGCTGGAGCGGGTGGTCGAGGGCACGCCTGAAGTAGATAGCTACGAGGTGTCGAACTCGACATTCCACAAGATTGCCTCGCAGAATTCGAATCAGAGTCAGCCAGTCGCCCGCTAAGCGGAGCGAAGGAGCCGTTCATGCTGGAGATTCACTGTCATCGTTGTGGCGGGTTTATTGGTAATCCAGCAGGGACGACGTACCGGGAGGCGTCGATGGGGACGCCCCCGGCTGCGCCGCACAGCGGCATGTGCGTGTGCGGTGCGGCGACAGTATACGGTCCGACGCCGGAGGGATCGGTGCGCGGGCTGCGAGGTATACATCACATCCGATCGGCGTCGCGCAATTAGCTCGAATCGGGCGGCGGCGCGAAGCCCACTCGTTCCGGACCGCGGGCCCGCCCGTTGTCCCGCCTGCGGCGAGTTTCTCGAGTTCCGCACCGACCGCAACGGCCGCATGATGGAGTACTGCGCGTGCGGCCACCGCTCCTTTGTGGAGCGGCGCACCGGCAAGCGCGACGAGCCGCCTCAGAACATTGAGCCCTAGGAGCCGATTCCAATGCCCAAAGAAGCCGACATCGAAATCGAGGGAAAAGTCGCGGAGCTGCTCCGCAACTCCACGTTCCGCGTGACGCTGGAGAACGGCCACTCCGTGCTCGCCACGATTGCCGGCAAGATGCGCAAGTTCCGGATTCGCGTGCTCGCAGGTGATCGGGTGACGCTCGCGCTGTCGCCGTACGATCTCACGAGGGGAAGGATCGTGTACCGGCATAAGTAGGCAGTCCTCAGCACCCCGCTCCAAGAAGACGCTCGAGTGGTTTACAGCGCATAGCAATCAGACAACTTCATGAAATGTCAAAGACCAGTGCTGGTCTTCTATCAAGGGCCGCGAGTTTCCGGAGGTCGATCGCGCGGGGTGGTTCAGCGTAGCGGAAGCGCGAACCAAGCTCCTGCGGGGGCAGGTGGGGTTTTTGGAGGAGTTGGAGACAAAGGTTAGCGAGAGGTCGCCACACGGTTAATATGACGGTCATGTTCCTTCGGGACTCCCTATGAGACGCGTGTGCTATTCCGTCGCGATGAGTCTCGACGGCTACATCGCCGGCCCAAAAGGCGAATACGACTGGATCGTGATCGATCCGGAAATCGATTTCGCGGAGATGTTCAAGCGATACGACACCGTACTGATGGGTCGCAAATCCTACGATGCGGCGAAGCAGCACGGTGGCTACGGGATGCCCGGCCCGAAGGCGTATGTCTTCTCGAAAACACTGGACCAGGCGAATTGCCCCGATGCCACCGTGTCGCGCGATCCGGAGAAGACGGTGACGGCGCTCAAGAAGGCGAAGGGCAAAGATATCTGGCTGTTCGGTGGTGGCGAGTTTTTCCGCAGTCTGCTCGAGCTGCAACTAGTGGATGCCGTGGAGGTGGCTGTGATACCGGTGCTGCTCGGCAATGGACTGCCGCTGTTGCCGAAGTCGGAGAAGCGGGCGCGGCTCACGCTGACGCAGCACAAGCTCTTCAAGAAGACGGGGACGCTGTTGCTGAACTACGACGTGAAGTACTTGAAACGCTAGTCCCCGAGTGCCAGCACCGCCCCTTCGTGTTCGAGCAGCCAGCGCTTCGTGTCCAATCCTCCACCGAATCCCGTCAGCTCTCCTTTTGCCCCCACGACCCTGTGACAGGGGACGATGATCGGGATCGGGTTTTTGCCGTTGGCGAGGCCGACGGCGCGCGTGGCGTGCTTGTCACCCAGGAGTTTGGCGAGCGCACCGTAGCTCGTGGTCGTGCCGTAAGGGATTGCGCGCAGGGCGTTCCACACGCGGTGCTCGAACGCCGAGCCGAGCGCTTCGAGCGGCAGCTCGAACGTGGTACGCGTGTGCACGAAGTATTCCTCCAGCTGCTGGCGAGCGCGTGCGAGCAGGGCGGCAGCGGGGCCTTCAGTCGCTTCGGCCCAGCCCGCCTGGTGCGTCGGCGGAGGACCTCGTCGCGACGTCGAGAAGTAGACGCCGGTGATCGCGGTGTCGGAGGCCGTGATGACCAGCTCGCCGACGGGGCCGGGGGCGCGGAGGCGGGTGAAGGTGAGGGACATGTGTATGGATAATAGTCGGGTTTAGCGCACACGCACCCTGAATGCGCCCTCCGAATCGTCCAACGCCCAGTCGGACACGAAACCGCTCAGTTTGGTCTTGAGGACGGAGCCATCGGGTGAGCCCTTTCCCTTCCCTGTAATAATGAGGACGACGGCGCCCGGTTCTCGACGGCGCCAGCTGTCGATGAAGCTGCGGACGGCGGATTCGGCCTGATCGGCGGACATGCCGTGGAGGTCGATGCGCCCGGCGAGCGGTGCGCCGTGGAGGTCGTCCGAGGCGTCGAAACGGGGGTGGGTGGGGCGGCGGCGGGGCATGGTTTCGTTTACCCCGGGGCACCGCCCCGGGGTCAGTCGAGCAGTACTTTCCCCATGTGAACAACGATCGGTTCGCCGAGCGCCTGCGCGGATTCGGTCCGATCGGCGTGCTCGCGTTCCTGGTCATCCTCGCGGGAAATCTGCTGTTCGTGCCGCTCAGCGCCCTGCTGGTCCTGGCCTGGGCGTCGCGCTCCGGCACACCGTGGCACGAGCTCGGGTTTGTCCGTGCGGTGAGTTGGACTCGCACGGTCGCGGTCGGTCTCGCGTTCGGCATCGCGCTCAAGCTTGTGATGAAGGCGATCGTCATGCCCCTGCTCGGCGCGCCGCCCGTCAACGCCGCATACCAGCATCTCGTCGGCAACACGGCCGCGCTTCCCGTCATGCTCTACCTGGTGATTGCCGGAGCCGGCTTTGGTGAGGAGACGCTGTTCCGGGGATATCTGTTCGAGCGCCTCGGGAAGCTGTTCCGGCCCGGGGTGTGGTCCAAGGCCATGACCGTCTTCCTCACCGCAGCCTTCTTTGGTCTCGTTCACTATCCTGAGCAGGGCGCAGCCGGCGTCGAGCAGGCGACGATTGTGGGGCTGGTATTCGGTACGATCTTCGCGATCACGCGACGGATCTGGATGCTGATGGTCGCGCACGCGGCGTTCGATCTGACGGCGGTCGCGATCATCTACTGGGATCTGGAAAGGGCTGTGGCTCAACTGTTTTTCAAGCTGTGACAATTCTCGTCGAGGCGGCGGTCGAGTCGCTGGAGGCTGCGCTCGCAGCCGCCGAGGGTGGGGCGCACGGCATCGAGCTGTGCACGGATCTCGCCCAGGGTGGCACCACGCCCGGCGTGCAACTGCTCCGCGACTGTCACTCCCAAGTCGTCATTCCAATCTTTGTGCTGGTGCGTCCGCGAGCGGGGGACTTCGTATACACGGATGCCGAGCATCACACGATGCTCGAGCAGATTCACCGCGCGAAAGACGCGGGTGCCCACGGCATTGTGACCGGAGCTCTCACCTCTGCACACGAGATCGCCGAGGACCGGACGGCGGAGCTGGTCGACGCCGCGCGGCCGTGGACGTTGACGTGCCATCGGGCGTTCGACGTCTGTGTCGATCTCGCGGTGGCGTTGGAGCAACTGATCCGGCTCGGCGTGGACCGGGTATTGACGTCGGGTGGAGCGCGGACGGCGCCGGCAGGCGCCGAGCGGATTCGCCAGCTGGTTACCCAAGCGCAGGGGCGGATCCAGATTGTGGCGGGCGGCGGGATCGATGGGAGCAATGTGGCTCGGCTCGTGCTGGACACCGGAGTCCAAGAGGTGCATTTCAGCGTGAGGGATGCGGAGAAGGTGAGGGCGGTGGTAAGGAGTCTGGGCGCCCATCAAGTTCGTGGTCGTTAAAACCCCGGGGCATCGCCCCGGGGTTAACACACCCTGGTTGGAGGTGGATCATGCGGCGATCGTTGTTCGTGCTTCTCGTTCTCGTACTGCTTCCGGACCGCGCGCCGGCGCAGACGCCAGCCGACACGCTGCGCCAGCTCGACAGCGCGTGGGCACGGTCGTACGCGACGAACGACACGGCGCTTGCGGCCAAGCTGTTCGATGACAGCTTGGTCGTAACGAGCGGCACTGGCCGGCTCAAGGACAAGAAAGGCGAGATGGAGGATGTGCGGCCCTACCCTGGCTTACGAATGCATTATTTCCGAGCGCGCGATGTTGTGGTACGATCATACGGCTCAGCGGCCGTGGTCACGGGATTGGCGGAGTGGTCGTTTGCAATGAGCGAGCGAGTGAGCAATGTCAGCAGACGATATACCGCGGTGTATGCGCGCGGTGGACCGTTAGGGTGGCGGATGGTAGCGTTGCACATTGGGCCGGCACCGCAGCCGTAGGCCCGGGGTACGTAACCGACATGCCGTCAACATTCACTTCAGCCGCCGGAGGTTTTCGATGCGCGTCCTTGGTCTGGCAACTCTTGCCATCGTGGGATTATGTGCGTGTGGTGGTGGTGATGGCGGTGGTGGCGGTCCGGTAGCGGGTTCGATCGCGCCGAGCGCCGGCGACGATCAGATCGCCGCGGCAGGCACGGCGTTGCCCGAGTCGTTAGCGGTGATCGTGCGCGACAATGCCGGCGCGCCGCTCGCTGGTGTCTCGGTGGCGTGGACGGTCACGGCAGGTGGCGGCACCGTATCGCCGGCCAGCCGCACGAGCGACGCGTCTGGCATTGCGAAGACGCGACGCACACTCGGCCCCAACGCCGGCGCGCAGACCGCGAGAGGCACCGTCACCGGTCTCACTCCCGTCGAGTTCAGCGCCGTTTCCCAGATCCAGGGCGCCGTCAACATCGCCAACGCGACGACGGGTCCGCTCACCGATACCGTGCTCGCCACGAAAGCCGATTCGCTCAGCGTCCTCGTCACCGATCAGACCGCGGCGCCCGTTGCAGGCGTCGCCGTCCTGTGGGCGGCCACGGGCGGGACGGTTTCCGCGAGCAATAAACCGACGGGTGCCACGGGTCATTCGCGGGTGCGCTACACGTACGGATCCGGCGCCGGCGCGCAGTCCGCCACCGCGACCGTCGCGGGGCTGTTTGGTTCGCCGGTGGTTATTGCGTTCCAGGCGAACGCCGGCACGGCCACCAACATCGTCAAGACGGCGGGAGACGGCGGCACCGCCCCACCCTCGTCGCAGGTGACGTACACGGTCACCGCGCGGGACGCGAGCGCCAACCCGAAACAGGGGGTCGCGATCGACTGGGCGGTGGCGACGGGTGGCGGGACGATCGCGCCGGCGCAAGACACGACCGCAGCGAACGGCACCGCCAGCGCCACGCGCACGCTGGGGAGCGGGACCGGAGCGCAGACGGCGACGGCCACCGCGGCGGGGTTGACCGGATCGCCGCTGACGTTCACGACCAACGCCGTGGTGATGACGATAATCGAGGTCGCGGACAACAGCTTTACGCCACAGTTGCTGACGGTTCCGTCGGGCACGACAGTGACGTGGGAGTGGCAGGGCACCACCGTGACGGCGCACAACGTGACCTTCGCCGCTGGGACCGGCGCACCGTCAAATATCCCCAACCGGACTTCGGGGAGCGTGACCCGCGATTTCAATACGGCGGGGACGTTCAACTATCAGTGCACCAATCATGGGGGGATGACCGGGTCGGTGACGGTCAACCCGTAGGCCGCACGAAGGCAATCGAAAGCCGGGGAGCGATGCTCTCCGGCTTTCGGTTTTCTGGTCGACGTAATTGCCCCGTCGTCGTTTTATCCGTGCCCTGAAGGGCCGGCTCGGCGAGGACGCGCGCCCTTAAGGGCGTGTGAAGTGGCCGAGCCGCGGCTTCAGCCGACGGATAGACCCCGCGCGGAAGTGATCCGTCCATCGTTGGTTTGATACATCCCAACTCACATTATGCACACATCGTTCTGGCGC
>Ga0184623_10000240_pt1 | contig 23323 bp, 16 predicted proteins | sample PLM1_100_b1_FD_133138 | JGI IMG/M metagenome (GOLD analysis project Ga0184623, IMG submission 133138) | Groundwater sediment microbial communities from an aquifer in East River, Colorado, USA - PLM1_100_b1 | ecosystem: Environmental > Terrestrial > Soil > Riparian zone | place: USA: East River... | reverse complement strand
CGGGTGCCGGTACGGCCTGCCGCCGGTCTCCCCAGACCCTAGGCGCCGACCTCGTTGGCGAGGCGGGCGAGGTAGCCGGCGAAGCGGTCCCGGTCCTCCGGCAGCCAGGCGGCGGTCAGCTCGGCGAAGGTGTCGCCTTGCCGCGCGCGGGCGCCGTCCAGCCGGACGCGCCCGGCGGCGGTGAGGTCGAGGACGGAGCGGCGGGAGTCCAAGCGGTCGGCGCGGCGGTTGACGTCCCCGGCGGCGACGGCGTCGCTGAGCATCCGGCTCGCGACCGAGCGGTCGAGGCCGAGTTGGTACGCCACGGCGCCGATCGTGGGTTCGTGCGCTGCGGCCAGCGCTTCCAGGACGAGTACGCGCTGCCCGTTCTGGTCGCCGTCGGGCCCGGACGCCCAGCGGCGCGTCCAGAACCGGACGAGCCGGAACAGCGCGGGGCCGCCCGCGCGGTAACTTTCCACATCACGACGGTATCGCATGCAATCTGCACACAGCCCGGCAGCAGCGAGGCCTCTCGCCTCCGCGCCGCGATCCGCCGCTCAAGCCGCACCCGATAAGAGCACGCACCCGATAAGAGCACGCACCCGCCAAAACCAACCGGTCGCCGCCAGCCAACGGGGGGAAGCGGGCTGACGGCGACCGGCTATCGGGCAACGACGCTGGGTGGAGGGCGCGGCGGGCTGGATTACTGCCCCGCCGCGCCCGTAAGCATCGTTACCCGACGCAGAGTTGCTGGTAGGCGCGGCGGGTCTGGTCCATCTGGCCCACGATCTTCGGGTCGTACGTCTGGCCGTTGAACCGGATCCGGACCCACCCGATCGAGGTCACCAGGTCCTGAAGCGGCTTCGCCAACTGCTCGTCGGCGTTGGCCCGAGCCTCGGCGATCTTGGCCTGCCGGGTCCGCAGCTCGGTACGGTCGGCGGCCGAGACGGACTCGGCCGAGACGATCTTGCGGGCGAGCTTCGCCAACCCGAGCACGTCCTGGGCGGTCGACTGGCAGGCGCCAGCCTTGAATGCGGACGCCGCGGGCAGATCCTCCAGCGGCAGGTCCGACTCGTCGGCGTTGGCTGCCGTGCACGCGCTGGCCAGGCCCGCCACGAGCGCCAGTCCAGCTAGGGCCGCGAGGCCGCGTTTGGTGAGGTGTCGCACCTCATCCTCCTTTGCTTGGTGACCCCGTGGGTCAGCTCTCGTTGACGGCCTTGGTGTTGGCGACGGCGACGTACGGGAAGTGCCCACGGAAGTCCTGCTCGTTGGCGTCGACCGCGTCGCCGAGGCCCTTGACGGCGTCGGCGGCGTTGCCGAGCAGTACGCCCTCAGCGGCCTGGAGGGTGATGTCGATGACGTCGTCGCCGAGGCGCCGCCCGTTCGGGAAGCCCGCGGTGTCGCCGCCGACCACGCCGAGCCGGTTCGGGCTCTTGGCCGGCGCGATCGACATGTTCAGTCGCAACTGCTCGCTGGGGCGGAACCGCCCACGGTCCACGTCCTGGTTGAGCTGCTGGGAGTTGAGGTCCACCGCGACCGGGCCACACGCCTTGCAGACGCCGGTGAGGAAGACCTCGACGAGGTCGTCACGGGGCGTGGCCGGGGCCGGGATCATGTAGATCGCCTCGATCAGCTTCGGCACCTCGGGCTCCTGGACGAACTTCAGGAACTTCGCGTCGTCCGCGGGGCGGCTCGCGTTGAACTCGTCCTTCTTGCCGACCGGGATGACCACCTCGTTGACCAGCGGCATGCCGAGCCGGGACACCTGCACGAGGTCCTTGGTCCGCTCACGCACGTTGTTCCGCTTGATGACCTCGGTGGACGAGCGGGCCGTGCTGGCCCAGATGCCGATCACCGGGTTGCGGTCGGCGTCGCCGTTGAGCGCGAGCGCCGCCTTCGGAATCTGCAGGGCCAGGGTGTTGACGTTGAAGCCCTTGAGCGTGTTCTGCCCGACCTTCGAGAGGTCGGCGCCGTAGAGCAGGTCGAAGACGCGCAGGTCGGCGAAGAACGGGTCGTCAGCCTGGCCGGCGAATGCCTTGATGCCGGCACCGACATCAACCACGGCCTGGTTCGAGAGCTTCTCGTACTCCGGCATCGACGCTTCGCCGGTCCGGGACGGGGCAACGATGCCGTGGTCGACGAGCGTCAGGCGCCCGTCGCGGCTGATCCGCTCCAGCGTGTAGGTCTGGACGAAGTTCAGCGTCTCGTCGTTGAGGTTCCGGACGACGCCCGTGTTGTACAGGAACGTGTTCTGGTCGCGGAAGTTGTCCTTGAAGGACCACCGGTACGTGATGTCGGCCCGCGCGTCGCCGTCGCTGTCGATGTTGATGTCGTACGCGGTGTTCTGGGCGAACGCGTAGAAGTTCGGCCCACCGTTCGGCTCCTGGAACGGGATGTAGTTCGCGATCATCGTCACCGTGTCCGGATGGTCCGGGCTGACGAACGCGTAGAGATCGGTGTTGTCCAGCCGGGGCTCCCCGGCGATCAGCGGTGCCTCCCGGTGGCTGGACGCGTTACCCGTCTGGGGGGCAAGGGTCGCGATGCCAGCCGCGGCGGTGGCTAACGCCACCGCGCCGACGAGGAACCGCCGGCGGGGCTTTCCACTTCTACGTTGTTTCATGAGTTCCTCTTCCAGGGACGCACACACAGCGGCGCTGGGCCAGTTGCCGAGCCTGTCTCTCTCTGCGGCGGACCGCAGCGCACAGGGGTACGTGGCCGAGGCGCTTTCGGATCATCCGGGGCAATTTCGAGCGCCGATGAACCTTGCGGGGCACTGCTCCGAACCTCTGTAAGGAAGCACCGCGACCCCCGCTGACCGGGTCGTGGGCACAGCCAGGGAGGGCCTCGTGCGAGGACTGTCCACAACACGCGCCCGGATGGCGGGCGCGACCGTGGTGGGAGCACTACTGGTAGTGGGCGCGGGAGCCGTCCTCGCCCCGCGCGGCGAGGAGCCGGCCGGCGACCGGCCCGCCACTCGGGCACAGGTGGTGAGCCGTCCCGGACCGGGGCAGGATCTCGCCGCCGGCATCGCCCGCACCCAGGAACACCTGCGCAAGCTGCCCGGCGACTGGGCGACCTGGGCCGAGCTGGGCATGGCGTACGTGCAACAGGCCCGGATCACCGCGAACCCCTCCTACTACCCCCGCGCCGAAGGTGCCCTCAAGCGCTCGCTGGAGGTACGCCCCAAGGACAACGCACTCGCGGAGACCGGCCTGGGCGCGCTCGCCGCCGCCCGCCACGACTTCGCCGGCGCCCTCCGCCACGGCCAGCAGGCCACCAAGCTGGACCCGTACCTGGCGACCGCGCACGGCGTCGTCGCCGACGCGTTCATCGAGTTGGGCCGGTACGACGAGGCCTACCAGTCGGTCCAGCGGATGGTCGACCTCCGGCCGGACGTCGCCTCCTACACCCGCGCGTCCTACACCTGGGAACTGCGCGGCGACACCGCTCGCGCCCGCGCCGCCCTGGAGCAGGCCCTCGCCGTCGCCCCCACCACCGCCGACGCCGGCTACGCCCTGTTCTACCTGGGCGAACTGGCTTTCAACGCCGGTGACCTCACGACTGCCGCGGCCCGCTACGAGGAGGGGTCGCGGCGGGCCGCGGATTACCTACCACTACGCGCCGGGAAGGCCAAAGTGTTCGCCGCGCAGGGCAAGACCGCCGAGGCGATCACCGAGTACCGGGCCGTGGTCAACCGCCTACCGCTCTCCGGCTACGTCGCCGAGCTGGGTGACCTGCTCGCCGCCACCGGCGACAAGGCCGGCGCCGAGCAGCAGTTCGCGCTGGTCCGGGCCGAGCAGAAGCTGCTGGCTCGAGGCGGCGTCGACACCGACCTCGAACTCGCCCTCTTCGACGCAGACCATGGCGCCGCGGCGGCCGCGCTCACCGGGGCCCGCCGGGCGTACGCGAAACGCAAGAGCGTCTTCGCCGCCGACGCGCTTGCCTGGGCCCTGCACGCAAACGGGAAGTATGCCGAGGCCCTGAAACACGCCCGCGAGGCGGTTCGCCTGGGCACCCACAACGCCCAGTTCTATTACCACCTCGGCACCATCGAGGCCGCGCTCGGGCAGCCCGCCGCCGCCCGCACCCACCTCGCCCAAGCGCTCAAGATCAACCCCCATTTTTCGGTACGCCACGCAGCTGACGCCAATACCCGGCTGGCGAGTCTCGGTGGCCTCCGATGAACCGCCGCGTGGTCAAGCTGGCGGCGCGGGCTGGTGCGATCCTGGTTGCCGCACTCGCGATCGGTGCCGTGATCGGCGTCGAGCCCGCGGCCGCCCACCCACTCGGCAACTTCACCGTGAACCAGTACGCAGGGGTCCGGGTCGGCGCCGGCGAGGCCCGGGTCGACCACATCGTCGACATGGCCGAGCTGCCCGCGTTCCAGACCAGGAACTCCGATGTCGACGGTGACCACAACGGCACGGTCTCGACGCCCGAGCGGGACGCGTTCGCGCGGAAGTCCTGCGAGCAGATCGCGAGCGGCACGCGCCTGCTCGTCGGCGGACGGACGGTCACGCTCGCCGTCGACCGCGTCAAGATCACCTTCCCGCGCGGGCAGGGTGGACTCGACACTCTGCGGCTGGAGTGCGCGCTGCGCGGCGCGGCGACCGTCGAGCGGCAGACCGAGATCAGCTACCGCGCCGACTCCTACGCCGACCGCATCGGCTGGCGCGAGGTGACCGCCATCGGCGACGGCGTCACGCTCCGCCGCAGCGACGTCCCCACGGAGAGCCGCAGCCGGCGCCTGACCAAGTACCCGGCCGACCTGCTCAGCTCGCCGCCGGACGTCCGCGCGGCGAAGCTCACCGTCGTCCCCGGCGGCCCGCGGGCGGGCGGCGATGCGGCGGGGCAGGGTGACGAGTCAATCCTCGCGTCCGGACGCGGCGTCGACAGCCTCACCAGGGCGTTCACCGACCTGATAGGACAGCCGCAGCTCTCACTCGCGTTCGGGCTTCTCGCCGTGGCTATCTCGATCGTCCTCGGCGCCGCCCATGCGGTGGCGCCCGGCCACGGCAAGACCGTCATGGCCGCGTTCCTCGTCGGCGAGCGCGGCTCGTTCCGGCAGGCCGGCGTCGTGGCCCTGACCGTGACCGTCACCCACACCGCCGGCGTACTCGTCCTCGGGATCGTGCTCACAACGTCGGTGGTGCTTGCCCCGCAACGCCTCTACGCCTGGCTCGGACTGCTCAGCGGGTTGCTGCTGGCTGGCGTCGGCGGCACCCTGCTCCGCCGCGCGTGGCGCAACCGGCAGGCGGCACACGGGCACTCGCATGACCACGACCACGGGCACGATCACGGGCACGGGCATCACCACCACCATCACCTTCCCAGCACGCTGAGCATCCGGAGCCTGATCGCGATGGGGTTCGCCGGTGGTCTGGTGCCGAGCCCGTCGGCGCTGGTGGTGCTGCTCGGCGCCGTCGCGCTCGGCCGGACGTGGTTCGGCGTACTGCTCGTCCTGGGCTACGGCCTGGGCATGGCATGCACGCTGACCGGCGTCGGTTTCGCGCTGGCGCGCTGGCGGTCGGTGATCGAGCGGCGTACGGCCGGCCGGTGGGCGGGCGTGGCGCGCCGGACGGTGCCGTTGGCCACCGCGAGCCTGATCGTCCTCGTCGGCCTAGGCCTCGCCAGCCAGGCCGCCGTGACGCTGGGCACCGTCTAACCCACCTCCGCATGTCGCGTGGCGGTGAGCGCTACGGGATGAGCGCTACGGGATGAGCAGGAGGCCGCCGCCGGCCAGAGCGGCCAGCGCGACAGCCAGGAAGAAGCCAACCCAGACGATGCCGGGGATCGGGGTGAGCTGTGCGAGCTGGTCGGCGTCGGACTGCGGTGCCTGCCGCCGGCGACGCTTGTGCTGAAGTTCGAAGACGGGCCGGACGCCCGCCACCAGCAGGAACCAGGTGAACGCGTACGCGAACACGGCCTGCACGGTGGCCGTGGCGAACCAGGAGACCGCGAAGACGATCGCGCCGGTGACGAGCAGCGACACGGCGCCGTAGACGTTGCGGATCATCACCAGCATCGAGAACAGCAGCGCCAGGCTGATCCAGAGCAGCGCGGTGATGCGGCCGCCCTCCAGCACGAGCGCGTAGCCGAGCCCGAGCAGCGACGGCGTGACGTACCCGGCGGCGCCCGTGAGCACCATGCCCGGCCCGGACGGTTTGCCCACCGACACGGTCACGCCCGAGGTGTCGGAGTGCAGCCGGATCCCGGTGAGCCGCCGCCCGGTGAGCAGGGCCGCGAGCGCGTGGCCGCCCTCGTGGGCGATCGTCACCACATTGCGGGAGAGGCGCCAGACCCGGTGCGGCACCACGACCACGAGCGCCAGCGCGGCCGTGATCAGCACGAACGGCAGCGTCGGGTCGGGCTGGGTCCCGGTCAGGCGGTCCCACATCTCGGTCAGGCTGGTGAGCTCCACGGATCGCCTTACGCTCGGGGACAGGACCACCGAGCCTGGCATACGGCCAACAGCGACGTTCACCCGGCGTTCGCCCGAATGCGCCGCCTCACGGCGTTCCGCCGTTACCGGGGCTCCTCAAGCTGCTGCTGCACGTTGGTCTCCACGACGTCTGGGAGCGGCGATATGTCTATCGAGTCAGGCCTACTCTCCGGTGTGCTCGCCCGGACGCCGCAGACCGACGTCCACGACGGGCAGCCACGCTATGCCGTACTGGTCGCCTCCGAGCCCGCCGAGATCAGGGCCGCCCAGCGGCTGCGTCACCAGGTCTTCGCCGGGGAGATGGGCGCGCGGCTCCACTCCGCCGTGGCCGGCGTCGACAGTGACGACCTCGACGCGTACTGCGACCACCTGATCGTGCGCGACGACCACACCGGCGCCGTCATCGGCACGTACCGGATGCTGCCGCCGCACCGCGCGGCCCAGGCTGGGCGGCTGTACTCCGACGGCGAGTTCGAGCTGGACGCGCTCGCCGAGCTGCGGCCGTCGCTGGTCGAGGTGGGGCGCTCGTGCGTCCACCCGGACCACCGGAACGGGGCCGTCATCAACCTGATGTGGTCCGGGATCGCGCGGTACATGCTGCTCACGGGCCACCGCTGGCTCGCCGGCTGCGCCTCGGTGCCGCTCGCGGACGGCGGCGCGACGGCCGCGTCGGTCTGGGAGTACGTGCAGAACAAGCACCTGGCACCGGCGGAGTACCGGGTAGCGCCGCGACACCCGTGGCCAGTGCCGGACGCCCGCCCGGCGAGCCGTGCCGCGCTGCCGCCGCTGCTGCGCGGGTACCTGCGACTGGGCGCCTGGGTCTGCGGCGAACCGGCGTACGACCCGGACTTCGGCGTGATCGACCTGTTCGTCCTGCTCGCAATGGATCGCGTCGACCGGCGGTACCTGCGGCATTTCCTGGGAGACATGCCGTGAGACCGGCGATGGCCTGGATCCCCTGGTCGCCGTGCGACGCCTCGTGCCTGCCGGCGCCGGGAACGCTCGACGAGGTGCCTGCTCAGCAGCGGCTGATGCGGTACGCGCTCACGGCGGCCGTCATCGTCGCCGCGTTCGTGACCGCGCTGGCGTTGCCGCTGCTCACTCCGGTCCGGCGAGAGCGGGCAGTGCAGCAGTTCGCGCGCTGGCTCCTCGCGGCACTGGGGGTCCGGTTGGACGCGCCGCCGGACCGACGGCTCAGCGACAGCACCCCAGGCGCCGGCACGCTCGTCGTGGCCAACCACGTCTCGTGGTTGGACGTGATCGCGCTGCTCGCCGTGGAACCGGTCGGCATGCTGGCGAAACGGGAGACCCGCGAGTGGCCGTTCATCGGCACGATCGCCGACCGGATCGGCACCGTCTACGCCGACCGCGAGCGGCTCCGCGCGCTCCCGGGCACGGTCGCGGAACTCGCCGGCACGCTCCGCTCCGGCCGCAGCATGGTCGTCTTCCCGGAGGCAACGACCTGGTGCGGCACATCCTCGGGCCGGTTCCGGCCGGCGATGTTCCAGGCCGCCATCGACGCCGCGGCGCCGATCCGGCCAGTGGCGGTGCGGTACCGGCTGGCCGGCGGGCGGTCCACCACAGTGGCGGCGTTCATCGGCGAGGACACGCTGCTCGCGTCGCTGCGCCGGATCGCCCGGACCAACGGGCTGGTGGTCGACGTGCGCCCCCGCACGACGCTCGCGCCCGACAGCGGCCGGCGGAACCTCGCTCGCAGAGCTGAGGCGGCGATCACCGCGCTCCCTGCCCACCGCCGGAGGACCACAGTGATCCGCACCGCCGACGGCCGCCAGTCATCCCGGCGGCTGACGACGAGATGACTCACTCCGCACAGCGCAGGACAGGAGCGCCCCAGTCAGCGTGATCGTGCGCGTTGCCGTCCGCCGCGTCGGTGACCCGCAGCCTGAGCACCCGCGCGCCACTAACGTCGACCTCGGTCCGCGCCGGCCCGTCCTGGCCGGTCAGCTTTGTGCTCGTCCAGCGGCGTGCGCCGTCCGCGTAGACCTCGAACACGACGCTGCCGTCGCCGCCGACCTCGTCGTCGACGCCGGCGTCCGCCGTGAACGTCGTGCAGCGTTTCCCGAGGTACACCTCGACGACCGACTCGGGATGGACGCCCAGGCCCTTCGCGTACGCCTGCCCACCAATCCTGATCGGGCCACCGTCGCCGCCGGACGCTTCGCCGTTACTGCGGTCCCGCTCGACCGGGCCCCAGCCGTTCTGCGCGCTGAGGAAGTCGAGCGCGCTGACGTCGACCTGCCCGCGCGGCGCCCGGGGATCGCCGATCAGCACGAGCGAGGCCGACGCGAACGTCTCGGACGGCTGCGCGGTCACCTCGACGGTCACCGGCCGCTGGCCCGCCGGCGAGTCGGCACCCCTCGTGACCGTCACAGGAACGGTCTTCGACGCACCGGCCGCAAGCGCGCCGATCGGCACCGCCGCCGGTGAGACCGTCCAACCGTCCGGGGCGCCCAGCCGCGCCTCCACCTGGGACAGCCCGACCCGGCACGGGTTCCGCAGCGTCACCGTGACGGTGGTCGAGGCGCCCGGCTCGACGTGCGCCTCGTCGGTGGCGAGCGCCGCCTCCGGGGTGCAGGCCGCCGGCCCGCCCGGCTGGCCACCGCCCGCCACCTCGCCCCTGCTGAGCGGGCGGAGCAGCAGGCTGTACGCGTACTCACGGTCGGCCCGCGCCTGATACTCCGGCAGGACGGGGTGGAACGTCTCGCTCACGCCGCTGACGGCGTGGTCGACGTGCAGCGTGTTCCAGCCGTCGTTGCGGCGCAGCGCGAACGGGTACGCGGCACGATCGGCGTCGTCGTACTTGCTCACGCCGACCTCGAGATCGCCCGCGACGAGCAGCCCGCCGGACCGGCCGTCGGTGATCGTGGCCCACCGGACGTCGTCGTGGTTACCGTAGTCCTGCGGCGACGTGTACCCGACGTACTCTTCATCTACTGTGGACGACCAGACGCCCATCAAGCTACCGTCCTTGCGGTCGTTGTAGTTCTCGGTCGGGCCCCGGCCGTACCAGCTGAACCGCTGCATCGCCGCGGGCACGCCCAGCGAAATGCCGATCCGCGGCAGGTACGGCAGCGCGCGCATCCGTCCGCGCGGGTCGACGCGGTGGCTGAGCCGGATCTCACCAGCACCCGTGACGGTGTACCGGACGGTCTGCTGGAAAGACGCGCCGGTGACTCCGGGAGCGGCGACCGTGCTGGTCACCGCGATCGTGGCCGTGGCGCCCGGCGTGACCGTAAAGCTGTCCACCGTCGCGGCCAGCCGATCGAGCCCCGCGTTGCGCCAGTCCCCAGCCTCCTGCCAGATCTCGTTGCTCACCGGCGCCCGCCACGCGTCGAGCTGCGGCCCGGTGCGGAGCAGCTCCGCGCCCCGCACGCGCATCGACGTGAGCGTGCCGGCCTTCCGGTCGAACGTGTAGCGGAAATCCCGGCCAGCGACGACCACGCTCGCGGCGCTCTCGGCCACGGTGACCGGCCCGCCCGGCGACGGCGAGGCCACGCCGGCTACCTGGCTGCCACCCACCGCGAACTGACTGGACGCCACGACGTGACCGGAACGAGCCTGTACCGACTCGGCGGTGAGCCACCGCTCGGCTGCGCGCGGGTTGGCCGGCGGCTTCGGCAGCGCGACCGTGGTCGACTCCCCCGGTCCGAGCCGCAGCGGGCTGGTGCCGGACTGCACCACCCGCTGCCCCTCGGTCACCCTCCAGCGCAGCATGAGGTCGTGGGTTCCGGCGAAGGAGCGCTCGTTGTGGACGGTCACGCCGCCGGCCGCCCGGCTCATCCGGATCGGCGCGTGCACGGCGGCCATCGTGATCGCCTCCGGCTGCAACGCGCGATCCGGGCCGACAACGCCATCCACCCCGCCCTGGCCAGCGCCGTAGGAGAGGTAGGTACCGCGCTCGTCGATCCGGTCGAAGTCCAGCGCCAGCGCGGCGTCGCCCTTCGGGTCGGCGGCGAGCTGCTCGGGGGTCAGCGCGCGGTGGTAGACGCGGACGGCGTCGATCGCACCGTGCGCCATCCGGTGCGTGACGTTCTCCTGCATGGTCTCGGCGTTGCGGCCAATGTTCACGGGCTGTGCCGACCGATCGATCGCGCCCTTCGCCGGTGCGTTGCCGACCTGCACGCCATCGACGAGCAGGCGGACGGTGCTGCCGTCGTAGATGCCCGAGACCCGGTGCCAGGTGTCGTACCAGTCGGCCGGCACCGCGGCCCGCACCTCGTGCCAGTCGCCCTCGGCGTAGACGAAGAACTCCAGCGTCTCGGCGTTCGGCATCTTCAAGGCGTACTGGTGATCGCCCTTCGAGATGATCGTGAAGTCACCCGTCCACGGCCGCGCCGGCTTGACCCACGCGTCGAGGGTGAGCGCGTCATTGACCTCGTCGAGGCGGCGGTCGCGGTACACCTCGACGAAGTCGTCCAGGCCGGACAAGTCGAGCGCCTTGCCGTGCCTGCCGTCGACCACGTCTGGCTTGCCGGTGACCCAGGCGAGGATGTCGTTGCCGGACGAGTCGGGCGTGGTCCGCAGCGGCAGCCGGATCTGCTGCTCGATGAAGTCCCAGATGAAGCCACCCTGGACCTGCGGATACTTGCGGACGACGTCCCAGAACTCGCGGAAGTTGCCGAGGCTGTTGCCCTGGGCGTGCGCGTACTCGCCCATGATGATCGGCTTGGTCGTGGTCTGCGCCATCCCCTCCAGATCGGACGGCGACGGGTATCGCGGCCCCCAGACCGCGGCGTACGGCGCGTCGCCGTTGGGCCCGTTGGGCTGGTGGTAAAGCGGACGGGTCGGGTCGTTCGCCTTCGCCCAGTCCGCCATCGCGTAGTGCGCCTTGCCGAGCCCCGCCTCGTTGCCGGTGTCCCAGAGCAGCACGCTGGGGTGGTTCTTGTCGCGCTCGACCATCGCGACGAACCGGTCCAGGAACGCCTTCTGCCACTCGGGCCGCTCGGCGAGGCAGTTGTTCGGGCAGCCGTCGTGGTGGTGGGTCTCGACCTCCATCTCGTCGTCGATCCAGAGTCCATGCTGGTCGGCGAGGTCGTAGAAGTACGGGTCGCTCGGGTAGTGCGAGGTGCGGACGGCATTGACGTTGAGCTGCTTCAACAGCGTCACATCGCCGAGGATCCGGGCTCGCGGCACGTGCCGGCCGCTGTCGGGATCGGTGTCGGATTTGTTGACGCCCTTGATGAGGATCCGCTGGCCGTTGACCTTGAGCTGGCGGTCCTTCACCTCGATCGCGCGGAACCCGACAGGTTGGCGCACGACGTGCGTGGTGCGGCCGCCGGTGCGCAACTCGACGACGAGCGTGTAGAGGTTCGGCGTCTCGTCCGTCCACTTGGCCGGGTTGGACACCTTTGCGGAGAGGCGCGCCGTCACCGAGCCACCAGCAGCGTCGAGAGGAGCTGACATCGTTGTCACAACGCGACCGCGCCCATCCCGCAGCGTGGCATGCACGGTGCCGGCCGGGCGCGCCACCTCGACCTCGGCTCGGAGCGTCGCGTCCCGGTACTGCGCGTCGAGGTCGGTGCGGATGCCGACGTCGCGTATGTGGGTCTGCGGCGTCGAGTAGAGCCAGGTCGAGCGGAAGATCCCGGCGAAGCGCCACTGGTCGTAGTCCTCCAGGTGCGAACCGGCGGACCAGCGGTGCACCTGCACGGCGATCGTGTTCCGGCCCCGCCGGACGACGTCGGTCAGGTCGAACTCGGCCGGCGTGTAGCCGCCCTGGTCGTAACCGACGTACGCGCCGTTGACCCAGACGAAGTACGCGCTGGTCACGCCCTCGAAGCGGAGGAACGTGCGGCGGCCGTCCCAGCTCGACGGGACGTCGAACGATCGGACGTAGGCGCCCGTCGGGTTGACGTCGCGGGGAACGCGAGGCGGGTCGTCCGGATACATCTCCGTCGGGATGTTGCGGAACATCGGGTGATCGAGCCCGTCGGTCTGCCAGGTGTGCGGCACCGTCACGGCACGCCAGGTCGAGGTGTCGTACCCGTCCCTGTAGAAGCCGGCCGGCACCTCAGCCGGGCGATCGGCCATCCGGATCCGCCAGCTGCCGTCAAGCGAGCGCGTCCACGGTGTGTCCCGACCACCGCGCACCGCTGCGGCAGCGTCGGCGTAGGGCCGCAGCTCGACGTGGTGCGGCTCCTGCCCCTCGCCGACCAACTGGGGATCCTCGAAATAGCGGTACACATCGGCCGGCGGTTCCTCGACGGCCGACGCCGCTGGCACAGGAAGTCCCGCTACGAGCAGGAACGCGGCAACAAGTAACGCGAAGGGGCCTCTCCGCACGGTGGCCTACCTCTCAGGGTCGCACTAACCTAACAAAATCTACTAACCCGACAAAATCCAACATCAACTAACAAGTCAGCAAATGTTTCACCAAGATTGCGGACGCTACTCAACGGACGTCGGCACGGTCAATGCCCCCATTGCGCCGACCTTTGGAGAACTACTGACCAGTGGGTGTCTCAGGTCGTAACCTCCACGTACGTGCGACGCGGGGTGACCACGCTGCCAGAGAGGTGCGGTAATGAGCGTTGACGACGAGCTGATCACCAAGCGGGCCCGGTCCATTCCCGTGCTGTTCTTCGAACGCGTCGCTGCCACGCCGGACCGCACGGCGTTCGAGTTTCCGGCCGGCGACGGCTGGAAGTCGATGACCTGGCGGGAGGCCGCCGACCGTGCAGAGGCCATCGCCGCCGGCCTGATCAGCCTGGGCATCGAGACGGAGGAGCGGGTGGCGATCCTTTCCGCCACCCGGGTCGAGTGGATCCTCGCCGACATCGCCGTGATGTGCGCGGGCGCCGCCACCACCACCGTCTACCCGACTTCCAGCGCGGATGAGGCCGGCTACATCCTCGGCGATTCCGGCAGCCGCGTGATCTTCGCCGAGACCGCCGATCAGGTAGAGAAGGTGCGCGCAAGCAAGGCGAACCTGCCTGACGTGATCAAGCTTGTGACGTTCGACGGCACCTCCGACGGCGACTGGGTGATCACCCTTGAGGAGTTGGAGGCGGCCGGGCGCGAGTTGCTGGCGAAGGACCCGGAGGTGGTACGCCGCGCTGCCGACGCCGTCGAGCCCGAGCACCTCGCCACGCTGATCTACACGTCGGGTACGACCGGCCGGCCCAAGGGCGTGCGGCTCGTCCACGACTGCTGGACGTACACGGCCGTCGCACAGCAGGCCAGCGGCCTGGTCGTTCCCGACGACAAGCAGTACCTGTGGCTGCCGCTGTCGCACTCGTTCGGCAAGGTGCTGCTCACCGGCCAGCTGTCCGTCGGCTTCGAGATGGCCGTCGACGGCCGCATCGACAAGATCATCGAGAACCTGCCTGTGCTCCGGCCGACGATCATGGCCGCCGCCCCGCGCATCTTCGAGAAGGTCTACAACCGGATAGTCACGCAGGCCAAAGAGGCCGGCGGGGCCAAGTACAAGATCTTCACCTGGGCTGTCCACACGGGCCAGGAGGTGTCCCGGTCGCGGCAGGCCGGCAAGGAGCCGTCAGGGCTGCTCGCTATCAAGTACGCGATCGCCGACAAGCTGGTCTTCTCGAAGCTGCGGGCCCGCTTCGGCGGCCAGTTGCGCGGCTTCGTCTCCGGCAGCGCGCCGCTCGCCCCGGAGATCGCCGAGTTCTTCGACGCCGCGCGCATGCCGATCCTGGAGGGCTATGGCCTCACCGAGACGAGCGCGTCGAGCGTGGTCAACCTCATGGACGACAACCGGATCGGCACGGTCGGTAAGCCGCTCCCCGGCACTGACGTGAAGGTGGCCGAGGATGGCGAGATTCTCGTGCGCAGCCCAGGCGTCATGCGCGGGTACCACAACCTGCCCGCGCAGACCGCCGAGGTGCTGGAGCCGGACGGCTGGCTGCACACCGGCGACATCGGCGAGTTCGACGACGACGGCCACCTGCGCATCACCGACCGCAAGAAGGACCTGATCAAGACCTCCGGCGGCAAGTACGTCGCGCCGAGCTTCGTGGAAGGCCAGTTCAAGGCCATCAGCCCGTACGTCAGCCAGATCATCGTGCACGGTCACGGCCGGAACTTCTGCACGGCGCTGATCAGCCTCGATCCGGAGGCGATCACCAGCTGGGCCGCGCAGAACGGGCTGACCAGCACGCCGTACACCGAGCTGGTTGCTGATCCGGCGGTCCGCGCGCTGATCTCGGGACACGTCGACGAACTGAACGGCCGGCTCCAGCGCTGGGAGACGATCAAGTCGTTCGCGATCCTCCCCCGCGACCTGACCGTCGAGGACGGCGACCTGACGCCGAGCCTCAAGCTCAAGCGGCGCACCGTCGAGGACCGGTACCGCAACCTGATCGACGACATGTACGCCGGCGCCGTCGAGAGCATCTAACCCCGTCGAGTTGCGCGGCGACGGCGGCCCTAGAAGGGTCTAGACCAAAGTTGGTACGTTCCTCGGCGTGAACCCACCGGGAGTCCCCCGCGCTGGCGTCCGCAATCTCGCCACGAGCGAAGCGCGGGCGCGCCAGCGCGGGAGGCTGCTGGGTCCGCTGCTCGTCCTTGCCTGCGTCGCCGTGGCGTGTACGAGTGAGAAACCCTCCGCACCGAGAGAGGTATCGATGGAGCGCAGCATCATTCCGGCCCCGGCTTCGGTCACCGCCACCGACGGGGTCGAGTTCGAGGTCACCGACGCCACCCGCATCGTCGCGCCGACCGGCTCGGAGGCGGCCCGTATCGGCGGGTACCTCGCTGACCTGCTGCGCCGCTCGACCGGCTTCCCCGTCGAGATCGGCCCCACCGCCGGCATCGTTCCCGGCGACACGATCTCCCTCGCGGTCGACGCCGACGCCGCCGATCTGGGCGACGAAGGGTACGAGCTGAAGGTCGACGCCGAAGCCGTGACCCTGCGCGCCCACCGGCCGGCCGGCCTCTTCCATGGCGTGCAGTCGTTGCGCCAGCTCCTCCCGTCCAGGGTCGAGAGCGGCGAGAAGCAGGACGGGCCGTGGCACATCCCCGGCGGCACGGTCGTCGACAAGCCCCGCTTCGCCTGGCGCGGCGCCGGGCTCGACGTGGCCCGGCACTTCTTCACCGTGGACGAGATCAAGAAGTACGTGGACGAGATCGCGCTGTACAAGATCAACGTCCTCCACCTGCACCTCACGGACGACCAGGGCTGGCGGATCGAGATCAAGAAGTGGCCGGAGCTGACCAAGGTCGGCGCGTCGACGGCGGTTGGCGGCGGCAAGGGCGGCTTCTACACCCAGGAGCAGTACGCCGAGATCGTCCAGTACGCCGCCGAGCGGTTCGTGACGATCGTCCCCGAGATCGATATGCCGGGGCACACCAACGCCGCGCTCGCGTCCTACGCCGAGCTGAACTGCGACGGCAAGGCCCGCCCGACGTACACCGGCATCGACGTGGGCTTCAGCGCGCTGTGCGTGGACAAGCCGGTGACGTACGAGTTCCTCGACGACGTGCTCGGCGAGTTGGCCGTGCTCACCCCCAGTCCGTACCTGCACATCGGCGGCGACGAGGTGAAGACGCTTCCAGCGGCGGAGTACGCGACGTTCATCGAGCGCGTACAGCAGATCGTGCTCAAGCACGGCAAGCAGGTGCTCGGCTGGCAGGAGATCGCGGCCGCGAAGCTGGTGCCCGGCGCGGTCACCCAGTACTGGGACATCAACGCCTCGCCGGCGCCCGTCGCGGCGGAGGTGAAGGGCGGCGCCAAGGTCATCCTGTCCCCGGCGTCCAAGGCATACCTGGACATGAAGTATCACGAGAACAGCAAGCTCGGCCTCCAGTGGGCGGGCTTCGTCGAGGTACGGGACGCCTACGACTGGGAGCCCGCCACGCTGCTCGACGGGATCGGCGAGGACGCGCTACTCGGCGTGGAGGCGCCGATCTGGAGCGAGACGCTGGAGGATCTGGACGCCGTCGAGTTCATGGCGTTCCCGCGGCTCCCGGCGATCGCCGAGATCGGCTGGTCACCGGTGGCTGCGCGCGAGTGGGAGAGCTTCGGCTCGCGGCTCGCCGGCCACGGTCCGCGCTGGACGGCGATGGGCGTGAACTTCTACCGGTCCGAGCAGATCAGCTGGCCGGAGTAGGACGGGCACTAGCCGTTGTACGGGGCGAAGATCTTCGAGAAGTCGTAGGGCTGCTGCGGGATGTTGGTACAGCGGTAGAGCGCCCCGGTGCAGGCGTTGCGGTCGCGGGTCATCTCCCAGAAGGACAGGAACCCGACGTGCCGCTGCGCCGAGGTGTCCACCAGCGTCCGCGCGTTGGCCAGGCTGAACGTCGAGTTGTCGTCGTTGACGCCAAGCATCGGGGTGACGCCGACCATCGACCAGACCTGACTGGTGGTCTTGTTCGGGTAGAGCGGCCGGAGCTGGTTGTACAGGCTCTGCGCGACCTGGTTGGCGGCCGCTCCCATGTCGATGTTGCCGCGGTAGTAGTCCATCGCCATGCCGTTCACCACGTCCAGGTCGACACCGGCATTGATCGCCGACCGCACCACGCCCAGGCCGTCGGCGGTGAGCCCCTCGGGCAGTACGGGAAGGGTGAGTGAGACCTTCAACCCGGGGTGCGCCCGCTGGACCTGCGCGATCGCCTGCGAACGGCGGGCCACCGTGGTGGGATCGGCTACGGCAGCGCCCTCGATGTCGAAGTCCAGATATGTGGCGCCGTACGCGTTGACAACCGCGTTGTACTCGGTGGCCGTGCTGGCCGCGTCCCCGCACGCCTGGGCCAGTTCGATGCCGCTCGCGCCGCCGAACGAGAACTTGACGGTGCCACCGCGGGCCCGGACTCCGTCGAACTGGTCCTTGGCCCAGCCGGCGCGCGGGTCGTAGGCGCCGAACCAACTCGCCTTGCAGCCGTACGAGGTGATGAAGGCGGCCGTGAAGCTCTTCACTCCGCTCGCTGCGGTCATGTCGCTGAGGACCGGCGTCGGCCAGGAACCCATGTCCACGTACGGCGCGAGATGCGTGCCCGGGCCGGGGTCGGGCGGTCCGCTGCTGGTAGTGGCGCTGACCGCCGCACTGGCAGCGGAGAGGTTGCCGGCCGCGTCGAACGCCCCGACGGTGAACGAGTACGTGGTGCTCGGTGCCAGCCCGGTCACGGTCGCCGCGGTACCGGTCACGGTGGTGGCCAGGGTCGAGCCGGTGAAGACCCGGTATCCGGCGACGCCCGTGTTGTCGGTGGAGGCCGACCAGGTGAGCGAGGCCGACGAGGACGTGACGCCGGAGACGGCCAGGTTCGCCGGCACGGACGGCGGCTGGGTATCGGACACGCCCGTACAGGATCCGCCGTTGAGCCGGCAGTTCGTCGGCGTCCCGGTCCCGTAACCGACGAACCCGAAGGTGACGCTCGCGCCTGGCTGGATGGTGCCGTTGTACTCGCGATTGGTGAACGTGTAGTGGCTGCCGGACTGGGTCATCAGCGAGTCCCAGTAGGCGCCGACGCTCGTACCGGCGGCCAGGTCGAACTCCACCCGCCAGCCGCTGATCGCGCTGGTACCGCCGTTGCTGATCGTGTACTGGCCCTGGTAGCCGGTGCCCCAGTCATAGGTCTTCGTGAACGTCGCGCCAGTGGGCGCCGCGTGGGCCGCCGTGGCCGGTGCCAGTACCCCGGCGCCAACGAGTAACGCGGCCGTCAACATCGTCCGCCATGCGAATCGGGGGGTCGCCATGAGGTTCTCCTCAGCAAGATATGCAGGGGAACGGAGAGGGCGATCTCACGATGACAGGTCTATACCTGTTGGTCTAGACCTTATTGACTGGCTGTCGACAGGCCATGACGTGGTTCGTGGATGTTACGTATGTCGGTCACGTGTCCGAGATTTGCAACATCCCTAAACCGTGATGGGTAGGGGCTCGTCAGGGCAGGTACGACGCCAGGTCGAGCTGCTTGCGGATCTCCTGCTGCACGGTGGCCTTGTCCGGTCGGGCGTCCACGGTGACCACGAACTCCTTGCGGCGGAACAGCTCCAGCACCGGATCTGTCTTGCCGTGGTAGTCGCGCAGCCGGGCAGTGAGCGCTTCGGTGGTGTCGTCCTCGCGGCTCACCAGCTCGCCGCCGCACACGTCACATCGCCCCTCCTCCTTCGGACGGTGCGCGATCAAGTTGTAGTCGAGGCCGCAGCGGGAGCAGAGCCGTCGCGCCAGCACGCGGCGCCACACCTCCTCGTCGGGCAGGTCGAGGTGGATCACACCGTCGATGTCGTAGCTCTCCAGGAAGAACTCGGCCTGGCGGCGGTTCCGCGGGAAACCGTCCACGATGTACCCGTAGTTCCAGTCGTGCTGCTCCAGCCGCTCCCGCACCACCGACTCCACGAGGTCGTCACCGACCAGTTCCCCCGCCGACATGATCCGGCGGACGTGCGCGCCGAGCTTGGTGTGGTTCTGGACGTGCCAGCGGAAGATGTCACCCACGCTGATTTGCACGAGGTCGAAGTCACGGCAGAGCATCGCGCCCTGCGTCCCCTTGCCGCTGCCCTGCACACCCATCATCACGTACTTCCGCATGCCGGCACGGTCGCACGCCCAGGGCCTAGGCTCAACCACATGCGTGCAGTAGCGGTGTCGAAGTTCGGTGCGGTTCCGGAATTGGTCGAGATGCCCCGGCCCGCGGTGGGCGACGGCGAGGTGCTGATCCGGCTGGTGGCGGCGGGGGTCAACCCGTTCGACTGGAAGGTCGCCGATGGGATGCTCGACGGCCGGATGCCGCACACGTTCCCGCTGATCCTCGGCGTCGACGGGGCCGGCGAGGTGGCCGAGATCGGCGCCGGCGTCAGCCGGTTCGCACCCGGCGACGCGGTGTACGGGCAGTTCTTCCACGCGCCCGTCGGCGCCGGTACCTATGCCGAGTACGTCGCCGTACCGGAGAGCCAGTCGATCACCGCGGCCCCGACGGCGGTCCCCGCGACCGTCGCGGCCGGGGTCCCCACCTCGGGAATTGCCGCGCTCACCCTCGTCCAGAAGGTCGGCGCCGCGCCCGGACGCACCGTGCTCGTCGTGGGCGCCACCGGCGGCGTCGGCTCGTTCGTCGTTCAGCTTGCCGCCGCAGCCGGCGCGCACGTGATCGCCACCGCGAGCGGCGACGCGGCCGAGCGGATCCGCGGCTACGGCGCCGCCGAGATCATCGACCATCGCGCCGCACCGGTCTCCGAGCAGGTGTCCCCGGAGATCGACGCGCTCATCGACGTGGTCAGCGACGGGCCGGCGTTTGCCGCCAACGCGGAGCTGGTCCGGGACGGCGGTACTGCCATCACCACCGTCTTCGCCGCCGACGTCGACGCCCTCGCCCAGCGCGGCGTGCGCGGGATCAACGTGAACGCCTCGGCCAGCGCGGAGCTGCTCGACCGGCTCGCCGCCGAGGTCGACGCGGGCCGGCTGGTCGTGCCGGTCGAAACTGAGCTGCCGCTGGACGGCGCGCCCGAGGCGATCACCATGAGCCGCTCCGGCCGCAGTCGCGGCAAGACGGTGATCGTCATCTAGGCCGGGTTCGGGCGACACATTCGTGCCTATGGCCACCAACATGTGGCCCGGATCGGTTATGGTCACCCTCGTGAACGCCCGGCTGAACTCCTGGTGGCGCGCCTCCTAGGCGGCCACCTTCCGCGCGTTCGCATTCCGGAACCGACGGCCGCCCACCGGGGCGGCCGTTCGCATGTCCGGCGTTCCTCCTCGGTGTCGTGGCTCCCCGACCCGTCAGGAGACGCTCATGACCGTGCTAGACCAGCTACTCGTCCCCAATCCGCCCCCCTTTGCCCTGCTATGCCGCGAAGGACGTGACGAGGTCGAACTCCTCACCGGCGAGCTGATCGAGGTCGAGCGGCTCGCCGACATACCCCTTGAGACGCATCCCGACGTGCTGGCGCTGGTGCCGTTCCGGCAGCTCGCCGAGGTCGGCGTCGAGCACCACGACGATAGGACGCCGCTGCGGGTCCTGCTGATCCGGGAGCGAACCGTCCTCGATGTCGGCGACGCGCTCGCGCAGCTGCCCGACGTCCCGGTGGACGCCGTCGCCAGCGGCTTCGACGTGGACGACGAGGCGTACACGGCCATGGTCAAGCGGGTCATCGCGGACGAGATCGGGCGCGGCGAAGGCGCGAACTTCGTGATCCGCCGCGACTTCCGTGCCACGATCCCTGGATATACGCCCGCGACGGCGCTGACCCTGTTCCGGCGGTTACTGGCCCAGGAGGCGGGCGCGTACTGGACCTTCGCCGTCCACACCGGAGCCGAGACACTGGTGGGCGCCACGCCCGAGCGGCACGTCAGCGCCAGCGCCGGCACCGTCGTGATGAACCCGATCAGCGGCACCTACCGCTACCCGCCGACCGGCCCGGATCCGGACGGCGCGCTGCGCTTCCTCGCCGACGTCAAGGAGGTGGAGGAGCTGTACATGGTGGTCGACGAGGAGCTGAAGATGATGAGCGCCGTATGTGACCGCGGCGGTCAGGTACGCGGCCCGTACCTCAAGGAGATGGGGCACCTCGCGCACACCGAATACCTGCTGGAGGGGCAGAGCGACCTCGACGTCCGCGACGTGCTGCGGGAGACGATGTTCGCGGCGACGGTGACCGGGAGTCCGGTTCCGAACGCGTGCCGGGTGATCCGGCGGTACGAGCCGACCGGGCGCGGTTACTACGCCGGCGTGCTCGCGCTGATCGGGCGCGACGCCGATGGTGCCCAGACGCTCGACGCGCCGATCCTGATCCGCACGCTCTATCTCAGCCCGGACGGCGAAGTGCGGTTGCCCGTCGGCGCCACCCTGGTGCGGCATTCCCGGCCGGCCGACGAGGTCGCCGAGACCTACGCCAAAGCCGCCGGAGTCCTGGCCGCCCTCGGCCTCCCCGTCCAGTTGCGGACTTTCGAGGGTTCCGGATCGATTCAGCACCCTCGAAAGTCCGCAACTCAACGAACGACGGGCGCCGCGCTGGTGGACGATCCGCAGGTGGCGGCGGCGCTGGCATCGCGCAACGCCGCACTCGCCAGCTTCTGGCTCGACGTGCAGGATCCGGCCGTCCGGCGTGATCCGGTGCTGACCGGGCGGCGGGTCCTGGTCGTCGATGCCGAGGACGGCTGGACCGCGATGCTCGCCCACCTGCTGCGGACGCTCGGGCTCACGGTGGACCGGCTGCCGTGGACGGCCGTGACCGGCACAGCCGGGTACGACCTCGTTGTGGCTGGCCCCGGCCCCGGTGACCCGCGCGAGCTGTCCGTCCCGAAGATGGCCGCTCTGCGATCCCTTGTGGACACCGCACTCGATGCCGGGCTGCCGCTGCTCGCGGTGTGCCTGGGACATCAGGTGCTGTGCGGGGCGCTCGGGCTGGAGCTGATAGCGAAGGAGACGCCGTTCCAGGGCACGCAGCGGGAGGTAACGCTGTTCGGCCAGGTCGAGCGGGTCGGCTTCTACAACACGTTCGCGGCGCGGTGCCCCGGCACTCCCCCGGACGGCGTCGAGATCAGCGCGGACGCCAGCGGCGAGGTCCACGCCATTCGCGGTGCGGGCTTTGCGGGGGTGCAGTTCCACGCCGAGTCGATCCTCACCACCGACGGTGTCGGGATCCTGCGCCGGCTCCTCACCGGACTGCTCTGAGCGGCGACCGAACGCATGATGAAGGTGCCCGCCATCCACTGTTCGGACCAGGGCACCTTCATCTGCGGCCCGTCCTGTCCGGCTTGCCCGCCGCGCGGCAATAGCATGCCGGCATGAGACGCGTCGTCATCACGGGCAGCGCCGGATGCATCGGCACGGTGCTCACGCGGCAGTTGCCGTACTCGATCACAGGGCTTGACCTGCCCTCGCACGACATCTCCGACTACCGGCTCCTCGTCGACCATTGCCAGGGCCGCGACGCTGTGGTCCATCTGGCCGGCGAGTTCGGCACGGAGAACTGGCGTTCGGGCGACATCAATCCGCAGAACTTCCGGCTCGATCTGAACGTCCTCAAAGCGGCGCTCGAAGCGGGCGTCCGCCGGGTTGTCGTGGCGAGCTCGGTTCACACCGACGATTTCCTTGCCTATGACGGCTCGGCGCTGTTGAGCGTCGATCGTCCGCACCCGGTCCCCACCAGCCCATACGGTGCCCACAAGCTGTTCCTCGAAGGGCTCGGCCGCCACTTCGCCGCCCACGCGGGGCTCGAGGTCGTGGCGATCCGGTTCGGAGGGGTGACGCCGGACGGTCGGCGCGGCTCTTCCGGCATCGAGCCATTCGTGTACCTCAGCCATGCCGACCTGGTGGGTTGTGTCAGCGCAGCGATCGAAGCGCCGATGCCGCCCAGCGGATTCGCTGTCTTCTACGCGGTCTCCGACAACGCCGGCCGGATCCACGACACCGCGAACACGGTGGGTTGGCAGCCCGCCGCCCGGCCCGGCTAACCCCGCTAGCTTCGCGCGGTGTTGTACTGCCAGCGCAGCAAGGCGATGCCGACCAGGATGAAGAAGATCAGCACGACCACCGTGCCGGCCTGGCCGCTCGTCGAGCTGGACACGATCAGATCGACATGGGTCGTGAGCACCGGACCGCACGTCGCCGTGACGACGCGGCGCCCGGGTTCGAGCCGGGTGAACTGCACGGGCGCGGTGAACACGCCGGCGCTGTCCGCGGTCGCGGTGCCGACCTGGTCGGTGTCGGAGGTCAGGACAACCGGGGCACCCGGGTCGCAGCCCGAGCCGGTCGCCGTGAGCGGCTCGCCCGGCCGCACGTTGTCCCGGTCGAGCACGAGCTGACCGCCGCCCGGAGTCGGCATCGCCTGCGGCAGCGGCGACATCGACCCCGACGGGGTGGCCAACGGCGTCGGATCGGCCGGGTCGCTCGGGTCCGTGGTCGGTGTCGACGGGTCCGTGTCCGAGGGTGTGGGCCGCGGCGGGGCGGTGGTCGGCGGCGGGGTCGGCGTGGTCGTGGTGGGCGTCG
>Ga0184623_10000239_pt1 | contig 23330 bp, 26 predicted proteins | sample PLM1_100_b1_FD_133138 | JGI IMG/M metagenome (GOLD analysis project Ga0184623, IMG submission 133138) | Groundwater sediment microbial communities from an aquifer in East River, Colorado, USA - PLM1_100_b1 | ecosystem: Environmental > Terrestrial > Soil > Riparian zone | place: USA: East River... | reverse complement strand
GGCGTACACGACCGCGGCGGCGGACAACGCGTAGAAGACGAACTTCGCCAGCCCCCACGGCAGCAGCGCGAGCGGCACGAACGGCAGGACGGCCGCGATGGGGTAGACGAACGCGTGCTCGGAGTAGACCTCGGCCGTGCCGAGATGGGGGTACGGGCTCTCGCCGTCGAGCACCGATTTCCCGGCGTCGTAGAAGACTCGCAGGTCCGCATGGGCGTCCTGAAGGCTGAGCCACCACGCGAACACGAGGGCGACCGCCACCGGCAGCCAGACGGTCAGGGCACGTGCGGGCACCCGGGGTGACGGTTGCATCGGTGGGCAACTCCCGGGCGCTCGGCGATCGACACAGCGACGGCAAGGGTAACCGGTGCGCACCAGGCCAGCGCCGATGGTTGGTTACACCGTGTTGACAACGCTTTACACCATTCCAGCACCTTGACTAGCTTTGTGACACCTACGGGGAAAGGAAGACCCGACATGTTACGAAGTTCCCGATCATTCGCCCGTACCGCCGCCATCGCCACCGCCGTGCTGCTCGGCGCCGCCGGGCTGACGGCCGTGGCCCCGACCGGCCCCGCGCTCGCCCATCCGGAGGTCTGCTCGACCGGGGGCCACGACGACGGTCACGAGCACGGCCACGAGGAAATCTGCTTCACCCAAGAAGAGATCGACGCGATGGACGACTCCGGCGCCACGCTGCCGGTGGACGAGATTGCCAAGAGTGACAACGTTCGTCATCTCGCGAACGTCCCGAAGCAAGGCGGGTTCGAACCGGAGAATTCGCTCAACTCGGACCTGGCCTTCACCGGCCACTACGTGATCGACGGGAACTACAACGGCTTCACGGTCTACGACGTCCGGAACCCCCGGAAGCCCCGCGTCGCCACCGTCTTCAGCTGCCCGGGTAGCCAGAACGACGTCTCGGTGCACGGCAACCTGCTCATCACCTCGACGGACTCGTCCCGGAACAAGGCCGAGTGTGAGGGGAACATCGCGCAGCCGGCGTCGGTGAAGGAGTCCTGGGAGGGTCTGCGGATCTTCGACATCTCCGACCCGGAGCACCCGCGCTTCATCAAGGGCGTCGAGACCAACTGCGGCTCGCACACCCACACCACGATCCCGGATCGCCGGCACCACCGGGCGCTGGTCTACGTCTCCTCGTACAGCCCGAACGCGGCGTTCCCGGACTGCCAGCCGCCGCACGACAAGATCTCGATCGTCGAGATTCCGGACCGCGCGCCGCAGGACGCCAAGGTCATCTCCACGCCGGTCCTCTTCCCGGACGGTGGTTTCCCCGGCATCCCGGGCCAGACGTCGGCCACCAGCGGCTGCCACGACATCACCGCGTACCCGGCGAAGAACCTCGCCGCCGGCGCCTGCATGGGCCAGGGCATCATCCTCGACATCGCCGATCCGGCGAACCCGAAGGTGCTCTCGTCGGTGACCGACCCGAACTTCGCGTTCTGGCACTCGGCCACGTTCAACAACGCCGGTACGACTGTGGTCTTCACGGACGAGCTGGGTGGCGGCGGCGGTCCGACCTGCAACCCGACGGTCGGGCCGAACAAGGGCGCGGACGCGATCTACGACATCCGCAACCCGCGGGCGCCGAAGTTCGCCAGCTACTACAAGATCTCCCGGGTCAACACGAACGAGGAGAACTGCGTCGCGCACAACGGTTCGCTGATCCCGGTGCCGGGTCGGGACATCATGGTACAGGCCTGGTACCAGGGCGGCATCTCGGTGTGGGACTTCACCAACCCGTACCGGCCGAAGGAGATCGCGTTCTTCGAGCGCGGGCCGCTGAGCAGTGAGCGGCTCGTCGTCGGCGGTTCGTGGTCGGCGTACTGGTACAACGGCAAGATCTACTCCAGCGACATCCAGAAGGGTCTGGACGTCCTCGAGGTGAAGGACTGGCGGCTCTTCGGCGCCGGCCTCTACCGCACGCGCCAGCTGAACGTGCAGACCCAGACGCCGTTCTGGGGCTGGTAACCACCGTCGCCGAGGTGGTCGTGGTCCTGAGTGCGGATCACGACCACCTCGCGCGGAGGGTGGCGATCCGCGGGTCGTCCGGCACGGCCATCGTGGTGAAGACGGCGAGCGCCTGCTCCCACGCCGACCGGGCCGCTGGCTGGTCGCCGGCGGTCGCGTGGAGGTCACCGATCCGGGCCAGCGCCTCGCCCGCACAGGACCGCTGGTCGTGCGTGCGGAACAGGGCGAGCGCCTGCTCCAACCAGGTGAGTGCGGTGACGGTGTCGCCGCGCCGGGCGGTCACGATCCCGAGGCTGTACCGGGCCTGCGCCTCGCCGGCCTGGTCGCCGATCTCCTGGAACGCCGTGAGGGCCGCGTCGAGGTTGGCCAGCGCCGCCTCGCCGTCGCCCTGCTCGCCGCGTTCGATGCCGAGGCCGTGGACGGCGTACGTGTAGCTCGGCTGGTCGCCGAAGCGCTCCACCGCGTCGACGCCGCGCGTGAACCGCGTCATCGCCGGGTCACCCTCGATGAGTGCGGGCGGGTCGGCGCCCCAGTAGCGCTGCGTACGGCGCACCACCGCGACGCTGTGGAGCGTGTGGCCCTCGATCCGGCGTCCACCGAGCTGGGTCGAGATGGCCAGCGCCTCGGACAGGTGGCGGTGCGCGGCATCGAACTGAGCCTGGTCAGCGCGGACGGAGCCCAGGCTGCGGTGGACGAAGCCCGCGTTCTCGCGGTCGCCCAGCTCGGCGAAGACGGGCAGGCACCGGCCGAAGTGATCGAGGGCCGCCCGCCACTCGCCGCGCTCCTGATGGAAGTCCCCGAGCCGGCGCTGCACCTCCGCGACGATGATGCGGTCGCCGGCCTCCTGGAAGATCGCCAGGCAGCGCTCGAAGCCGGCGATGGCCTCCGCCGTACGGCCCTCGTTGCGGGCGATCAGCGCGATGCTGCCCAGCGTGTACCCCACCCCGCGCAGGTCGCCGAGCGACTCGAAGGCGGCCAGGCAGTCGTGCAGCCGGGCGGACGCCTCAGCGAGCCGGCCCTGCGCTCGGTACAGGTCCGCGAGGGCACGCAGCGCGTAGGCCTGCCGGCGGCGGTCGCCGAGTTCGGTGAACAGCGCCACGCACGGCTCCAGCCATCGCATGGCGCCCGCGGCCCGGCCGGCGCCGCTGTAGGTAACGCCGAGCTGCCACATGCTGATCGCCTCGGCAGAACGGTGCCCCGCGCGGCGGGCGGCATCGAGCGCGAGTTCGACCGCGCGGAGCCGGTCTTCCCACACTGGCCGGGACTCGAAGAAGTCGTCCGAAGTGTGGGTGATCGCCCACGTCAGCTGCCACAGGCCGGCGGCGTGGGCCTGCTCGGCGGCGGCGTACATGCCGGCCTGCTCGGCGGCGAACCAGGCGATCGAGTCGGCCTGCACGGATTCGAGGAGAGCGGGATCCACGTTGGCGCCGACGTCCGCGTCGTCGTAGAGGTGGAAGCCGGACGGGTTGCTCAGCGCGCCGGCGGTCCGCACGAGCACGAGGTAGGTGCGGAGGAACCGTTCGAGCGCGGCCTGGCGGGCCTGTGCGGGCTCCTCGGCACGCAGCCGCTCGCGGGCGTACGTGCGCAGGAGGTCGTGGAAGCGGTAGCGGAGCTGGCCGGCGCCGTCCCGGCCGGCCGTCTCCAGCAACTGCTGGTCGACCAGGCGCTCGATCAGGTCGTCCGCGTCGGCGGCCGGGCAGTCGAGGATCGGCGCGAGCACCCAGCTGCCGAAGTCCTGCTCGGGCAGGAGGCCGAGGTACCGGAACGCCCGCTGCTCGCTGGCCGACGCGCCGTCGTAGCTGAGTGCGAGGCTCGCCCGGACCTCCAGGTCACCGGCGCTCAGCTCGTTGAGGCGGGTGTGCTCGTCGCGGAGCCGTCCAGCCAGGCGCGCGAGCGGCCAGTGCGGTTTGGCGGCCAGCTTCGCGGCGGCGATCCGGAGCGCGAGCGGCAGCCGCCCGCACAACCGCACGATCTCCTCCGCCGCCGCCCGCTCCTGGAACGCGCGCTCCGGCCCGACGATCTTCGCGAACAGCTCGATCGCCTGCGGATCGTCGAGGACGTCGAGCTCCAGCGCGTGCGCCGACTCCAGCCCCGGCAGCCGCGACCGGCTGGTGATGAGGACGGCGCACGTCGGGCTGGCCGGAAGCAGCGGCCGGACCTGCGCCTCGTCCGCCGCGTTGTCGAGGACGACGAGCAGCCGCCGCCCGGCGATGCGGGCCCGGTAGGCCGCGGTCCGCTCCTCGACGTCCCCCGGGATCGCGGCGTCGTCGGTGCCGAGGGCGCGCAGGAACCGGGCGAGGACGGTACCGGCGGGCACGGGTTCGGCCTCGGCGCCCTGCAGGTTGACGTAGAGCTGGCCGTCCGGGAACCGGTCCCTGAGCTGGTGGGCGACGTGGACGGCGAGCGTCGTCTTGCCTACCCCGCCCTTCCCCGCGATCGCCGAGATGACGACCGCCGTGGAGGCGCCGTCCTGTTCGAGTAGCCCGCGGACCGTGGCCAGCGCCTTCGCCCGGCCGGTGAAGTCGCCGATGTCCGGCCGGACCTGCCACGGTGCTGGCACGTCGTCGGACTGGTCCAGGTCCAGCGCCGGATCGGCGGCGAGGATCGCCTGCTCGAGGCGGCGAAGAGCGGCGCCGGGCTCGATGCCGAGTTCGCCGACCAGGATCCGCCGGGCGGTGCGGTACTCCTCCAGCGCGTCAGCCTGCCGTCCGGCGCGGTAGAGAGCGAGCATCAGCTGGCCGCGGAACCGCTCGCGGGTGGGGTGCGCCGACGTGTGCGCGGTGAGTTCGGCGATCAGCTCGTCGTGCAGGCCGAGGCGCAGTTCGGCCTCGATCCGCTCCTCCAGCGCCGCGAGTCGCAGCTCCTCCAGCCGGCCGCCTTCCCGCTGGCGCAGCACGTCGGAGTCGATGTCGGAGAGCGCCTCGCCACGCCACAGGCTTGCCGCCGCGCGCAGCGTCGCCGCGGCCGAGCCGGCATCCCCGCGTTCCAGGGCGGCGCGTGCCTCGCCGAGCCCGCGCTCGAACGCGTGGAGGTCGAGCTGATCGGTGGTGAGGGTCAGCAGGTAGCCGGGCGGCAGCGTGAGCAGCGCGGGCGCCGGCGCGTCCGGAGACCGCGCCAGCCCGAGCACCTTACGCAGCTCCGAGACGTACCCCCGGAGAAGGTTGAGCGCCGACGCGGGCGGGCGGTCACCCCACAGGTAGTCGACGAGCTGGCCGATAGTGACGAGCTGATTGGCGTGCAGGAGCAGGGCGGCGAGCAGCGTGCGGTGCTTCGGGCCGAGTGGCACCAACGCGCCGTCCCGGGAGACCCCCAGCGGCCCCAGAAGCCTGAACTCGGTGCTGTTGCTCGGCACGCTCATCCCGTGGTGGTCGATGTGACCACCGAGTCTGCCCGGTTTGCGCCGCCGATCTCTACACGACCTCCATCACATCTCAACCTCGCCCTGATGGAGTGATCTCGCGCGGCGGTCGACGTCGCGCCCCATCTGCGGAGGAGGAGCGACCATGCAGCGAACCGTGACCGGCCGGCCTGCCGCGACGCCTGGGTGCGTCTGGATCTAGCCGAGTGTGTCCTGGCGCGACCGACGGGGGCGCGCCGTGACCCTCAACGCGCAGCGCCGGCCGGCTCGGCGGTGCGAAGTTGCGTCATCCGGCGGGTGCGCGCAGGCCCGGCGGCGAGGTGCCCGACCGCGGCGGCGGCGCCGATCACGAAACAGCCGATCCACAGCGGCGGGTCGCCGTGGTGCTGGATCACCCAGCCACCGAGGATCGGCGCTGAGTTTCGGCACGCGACTGCGTACGGGGCCGGAACGGGGCCTAGGTTGGGCGCTGCGGCTGTCGAGGCCCCGACGTACCTCCGAGCGCCCGCGCAAGCTCTCCTGCCAGATCGGCTGGCGGACGCCCCATCTCCGTCAGTTCCACCCGTTGGCGCCGACCGGGTAGCGCGAGCGTTGGTCGATCAGGGATGCTTCCCGCTGCGCCAGCTCTGCTTGGATCGTGTCGCGCATCTCGACCAGCTCAGCCGGCCAGCCATCGCTGTCGAGCTGGTCGGTGTCGTCGTCTGCCATGGCGCACCTCCGACTGTCATCGGCCCATCGCCAAGAGTATGGCACGAGTTGGCCCTGGTATTGGCCACTATTGACCATGACGCCTTGACACGAATCGGGCATGAAACCATCGCCCGCATGGGCCAACTTGACGACGCTGTCCGTGCATTCCACGAGGCCGAAGACGCCGTCAGGACCGTGGAGCGCGACCGGATCGCGGCAAAGGCAGCAGTTGAGAAGGCGCGCACGAAGCTGGCGGAGGCAATTGTGGAGGCCGTGCGCGGCGGGATGCGCCAGGTTGACGTCGCCGCTGTGACCGGCTACTCGCGGGAGCGTGTACGGCAGATCTGCCGCGCAGCCGGCGTCGAGCCTGTCAGTTGATGCGACGCCAGCCGTGGTCGCCGGGCTCGCCGCGTTGCAGCCGCGCCCACTCCTCCAAGGCCGGCTCAGCGTTCACAGTCTCAGGATCAGGGTCGAACTCGCTCGCTTTTGGCGCGGGACGGGTAGGCCAGGTGCCGCAGCCGTCGTTGGGCACGTCCTGGGTGGGGTTGTGCGGCATGATGGCTCCTCAACAAGGGTTAGGCCCCTCGCAGCGGTGGGTTTCGGATAATGACTGATCCGGCGCCAGCAGCCCGCCGGGCTTGCACAGTCACGATGATGGCCTCATGCACTTCGGTTCCAGGCGAGAACAGCTGCTGCGTCAGGAATGCGGCGTTAGCGGTTGTGCCCACCGGAATGACCACTGGAGTCTGACTTGCAAAGAAGACTGGCAGCGGATCTCCGACGTGGTTGACCACTTGCAACTCGCCGGAGGTGGTCCCGTCGCTGCACCGGGCGAGGCAAGCCACCTCGATGAACGCGTTAGCTTTGCGGAACGATGCGGTGAACAGGTCAACAAACGTGCCACTGGTTGTGGAACGCTCGAACGCCGTGTCAACCGGCATCAGTGGCACCGGAATGGACGGCCGGTCACTGCCGACGTACGACAGCACCGAGTCAGAGAAGAGTGCGCCGCCAGCACATAGCCAGGGCCCATACGGGGCCGGTCGTACGACCAGGAAGGGGGGTTTCCGCAGCTAGATCACGCGGAGGCGCCCTTCCCAGTAGTTCAGCGAGAACGCCCGTAGCCGGTCTTTCGGCGGGACGATGTCGGTCATCATCGCGCCGAACGCGGGCCGGGCCATGCCGGCGCCGGCTCGTGCCCGACGCTAACCGCGTGACGTTTCGGGGCCCACCGAATTTCCGCCAGCTGTGGCAGGGGCCACGGTTCCGGGCGCGGCGGGTTCTGGCAGGCTGAGAGCCTGTAAGTTCGTGGAATGCGCACCAAGACGCTCGTCCTGCTCCGCCACGGCGAGAGCGAGTGGAACGCGAAGAACCTCTTTACCGGCTGGGTGGACGTCGACCTCACCGCCAAGGGCGAGGACGAGGCCCGGCGCGGCGGCGAACTGCTGGTGGCCGCCGGCCTGGAACCCGACGTGCTGCATACGTCGGTGCAGCGCCGGGCCATCCGCACCGCGCAGCTCGCCCTCGACGCCGCCGACAGGCTCTGGATCCCGGTCAAGCGCTCGTGGCGGCTGAACGAGCGGCACTACGGCGCGCTACAGGGCAAGAACAAGAAGCAGACGCTGGAGGAGTTCGGCGAGGAGCAGTTCATGCTCTGGCGCCGCTCGTACGACACCCCGCCGCCGCCGCTCCCCGAGGACGACGAGTACTCCCAGTTCCACGACCCGCGCTACGCGGAACTGCCGCCGGAGGCCCGGCCGCGCACCGAGTGCCTCAAGGACGTGCTGGTCCGGGCGCTGCCGTACTGGTACGACGCGATCGTCCCCGACCTGCGCGTCGGCAAGACCGTGCTGGTCGCCGCGCACGGCAACTCGCTGCGGGCGCTGGTCAAGCACCTAGACGGGATCAGCGACAAGGACATCGCCGGCCTGAACATCCCCACCGGAATCCCGCTGCGGTACGACCTGGACGATGACCTCCTTCCGACCAACCCTGGCGGCACCTACCTCGACCCCGAGGCCGCCGCGGCCGCGGTCGAGGCCGTCAAGAATCAGGGCCGCTGAGCGCCCTTCTCTCGATGAAGGTGCCCTTCATGCGGTCATAGGCACATGAAGGGCACCTTCATCAACAAAGGAGGGCGTCACGAAGCGGGCAACTCGCCGGTCACCAGCTGGACGACCCGGCGCGACAGCGACACCGCGTGGTCGGCGTACCGCTCGTAGAACCGGCCGAGCAGCGTCACGTCGATGGCGGCCTCGACCCCGTACTGCCAGTCCTTGTCGAGCACGATGGTGAACAGCTTCTTGTGCAGCGCGTCCATCGCGTCGTCGTCGCGTTCCAGCTCGGCAGCCAGCTCGATGTCATGTCCGGCGAGGACGGCGCCTGCCTTGGTAACGATGTTCTGCGCCACCACGCCCATCTGCTTGATAACGTCGCGGACCTCGCTCGGCACCGCAGGATCGGGGTAGCGCAGCCGGGCGATCTTCGCGATGTGGACGGCGAGGTCGCCCATCCGCTCCAGCGACGCGACCATGCGCAGCCCGGTGATGATGACCCGCAGGTCGCCGGCGACGGGCTGCTGCCGGGCGAGCAGGTCGAACGCCCGCTCCTCGGTCTCCTGGTGCAGTAGGTTGACCTTGTCGTCGCTGGCGATGACCTCCTCGGACAGCGTGAGATCGGCGTTGAGCAGCGCGGTTGTGGCTGTGCTCATCGCCGTGCCGACGAGCCGGCTCATCTCGATCAGCGCGGCGCCGATCTGGTCGAGTTCGTCGTGGAAGGTGTCGCGCATCGAGGCTCCTGGTCCGTGGGGGTCATATCGACCTTTGACCCGCCTGGGTGAACCGTCAACGTACCGCCAGTGAACTCCTAACGACCGTTCTCAGTACGGCGCGGCGCTGTGGCGCAGGTAATCAATTCCGGCGCTTACCATCTGGGCGTGGATGTTGTGTTGGCGCTGGCTGTGGGGTTGCCCGCGGGCCTGGCCGTGGGTGTTCTGGCCACGGTCCTCGTGGTCGTCCTCGGTCGGGCCCGCCGGGCCGAGCGTGCGGCGCGGATGGCCGAGGTGCCGGCGCCGATCGCGCTCGACCTGGATCTGAGCCAGCGCAGCGTCGAGGCGCTGAGCACGGCGCTGGTCGTGCTGGATCTCGCCGACGAGGTCGTGCTCGCCAACCCGGCGGCCCGGCGGATCGGCGTGGTGCGCGACGGTCGGATCACGCACAACGCGTTGCGGATGCTGGCCCGCCGTGCGCGCCGTGCCGGCGAGCCGCGCGACATCGAGTTGGAGCTGCCGCGCGGGCGCGGCCTGGAGCCGCTGGGGGTTCGGGTCCAGGTCGCCCCGCTCGGCCCGACGGGCCACGTCGCGGTCCAGGTGGACGACGTGACCGAGGCGCACCGGGTGGCGAAGGTGCGGCGTGACTTCGTCGCCAACGTGAGCCACGAGCTGAAGACGCCTGTCGGTGCGCTGGCGCTGCTCGCCGAGGCGTTGCTCGATGCGACCGACGACCCGGAGACGGTGCGGCGGTTCGCGCAGCGGATGCAGCACGAGTCCAGCCGCCTCGGCCGGCTCGTCCAGGAGCTGATCGACCTGTCCCGCCTGCAGGGCGCCGACCCGTTGCCCGAGCCGATCACAGTCCTGGTGGACTCCGTCGTCACCGAGGTGGTCGACCGCAGCCGGCTCAGCGCCGAGGCGCGCGCCATCACGGTCGTCGCGGGCGGCGAGCGTGGCCTGGCCGTGCAGGGCAGCGAGAGTCAGCTGATCACCGCCCTCGCCAACCTGGTGGACAACGCGGTCGCGTACAGCCCGGAGCGCACGCGGGTCGCGATCGGCACCCGCCGGCGTGAGGGTCAGGTGGAGATCTCCGTCAGCGACCAGGGCATCGGGATCAGCGAGGGCGACCTGGACCGGATCTTCGAGCGGTTCTACCGCTCCGATCCGGCTCGCTCGCGGGCCACCGGCGGCACCGGCCTCGGCCTGGCGATCGTCAAGCACATCGCGACCAACCACGGCGGCAGCGTCGACGTGTGGAGCGTGGAAGGATCCGGCTCCACGTTCACCCTGCGCCTACCCGTCGCCGGCAGCGACTACGGCGGCGAGGAACTGACCAGCGAACCGGCCATGCGCGAACGGGTGGCCGGCACAGAAACCGCAGCGGCAGGCTGATCCCAGCCCGACCGCGGTATCGAGAGGACACGCGTGACCCGAGTGCTGGTCGTGGAGGACGAGGAGTCCTTCTCCGACGCCCTGTCGTACATGCTCCGCAAGGAGGGCTTCGAGGTGGCGATCGCCGCCACGGGCCCGGACGCGCTCACCGAGTTCGACCGGACCGGCGCCGACATCGTCCTTCTCGACCTCATGCTGCCGGGTCTCTCCGGCACCGAGGTGTGCCGGACGATCCGCCAGCGGTCGAACGTGCCGATCATCATGGTCACGGCCCGCGACGCCGAGATCGACAAGGTGGTCGGGTTGGAGATCGGCGCCGACGACTACGTCACGAAGCCGTACTCGCCGCGTGAGCTTGTCGCGCGGGTCCGCGCGGTGCTACGCCGCCGTGCGGACCCCGAGGAACTGTCGCCGACCGCGCTGGAGGCGGGGCCGGTCCGGATGGACGTCGACCGGCACACGGTCACCGTCAACGGAGGCAACGTCTCACTGCCGCTCAAGGAGTTCGAGCTGCTGGAGATGCTGCTCCGCAACGCCGGCCGGGTGCTCACCCGTGGCCAGCTCATCGACCGTATCTGGGGCGCCGACTACGTGGGCGACACCAAGACCCTCGACGTCCATGTCAAGCGGCTGCGGGCCAAGATCGAGCCCGAGCCCGGGACGCCGAGGTTCCTGGTGACCGTGCGCGGGCTCGGCTACAAGTTCGAAACCTGAACCAGTCACGCGCTGAGCAGAGGGTCCCGGGTGGCGCTCGGGTGTCCGGCGTACCACTTGCGGCCGGTGCGGATAACGACGTGGGTGCCGCAGTAGCACTCCACGTCCATGAGGATGCCGTTTTCCGTGTTGCGAATCCCACGGATGCGGCGCTCGGTGACGAGGACTTCGGACTGGTGTGTCGGGCACTGGATGCTCATCATGTGAAGAGCCTGCGCCTGACCTGGGCACAACCGTGAGTGGCAGAACTGACCACGATCGCAAATTTTCTGCCAGACTGTCGGCATGACCAAGAACGTCGTCGCCATCGTCAGTGAGAACACCGGTGCGTTCAGCCTCGGCGTTGCCACCGAGTTCTTCGGGTACGACTGCAGCCACCTGGGCATCCTTCGCTTCGACTTCGCCCTCGTCGCCGAGCGCCCGGGGCTGATCCGCACCCACTTCGGCGTCAACATGCTGATCGAACACGGGCTCGAGCGGGTCCGCGAGGCCGACGTGGTGCTGATGCTGCCCTGGGAGACGCGGGACGTGGAGCCGTCCGAGGAACTGCTCCAGGAGCTGCGTGACGCCTACGACCGCGGCGCGACGCTCATGACGTTCTGCTCGGGCACGTACGTGCTGGCCGCCGCGGGGCTCCTCGATGGCCGTCGGGCCACCACGCACTGGCAATGGGTCGACCACCTCGCCGACCGCTACCCCGAGGTGACGCTCGACGGCGACGTCCTCTACGTCGACGAGGGGCGGATCCTCACCGGTGCCGGCGGCGCCGCGGGCGTCGACCTCTGCCTGTACTGGCTGCGCCGCGAGTACGGCGCGCAGGTGGCCAACCGGTTCGCGCGGGGGCTGGTGGTGCCGCCGCACCGCGACGGCGGTCAGGCGCAGTACATCGTCTCGCCGCTACCTGCTGACGGCGAGTCCGAGCGCCTCGGCGACGTCCTGGCGTGGATGCGCGAGAACCTGCATGAGCAGGTCACCGTGGACGACCTCGCGGTCAAGGCGCTGATGAGCCCGCGCAGCTTCGCCCGGCACTTCCGCGAGGTCACCGGCACGACCCCGCGAGCATGGCTGCTCAACCAGCGGCTGCACCGGGCCGAGGAGCTGCTGGAGACAGGCGACGTGCCGGTCGAGGAGATCGCCCACCAGGTCGGCTTCGGCACGGCCGCGGCGCTGCGCGAGCAGTTCGTGCGGCGACGCGGCGTGGCCCCCCGCGACTACCGGCGGGTCTTCCGCGCCGCTGTGCCTACTGCTCGTGCCGCTGGGTGAGGCTGAACCAGTTGCCGGAGTTGTCGCGGAAGACCGCCTCGATCCCGTACGGCCGGTCGGCCGGCTCCTGGATGAACTCGACGCCCTTCGCGGACAGTTCCTTGTAGGTCTGGTGGCAGTCGTCGGTCGCCAGCACGCCGGGGCCCAGTGCGCCCTTGCTGACGAGCGCGCGCATCTGCTCGCCCGACTCGGGGTTGGAGCCGGCCGGCATCAGGATGATCTCGACGTCCGGCTGGCTCTCCGGGCCTACGGTGAGCCAGCGGAATCCATCCATGCTCACGTCGTTGCGGACCGTGAAGCCGAGTTTCTCGGTGTAGAAGGCCTTCGCCTCGTCCTGGTCGAGCACGTAGACGGTGGCGTGGCTGAGCTTGGTGATCATCGCTGCACTCCTTGTCGAGCCGGTGTCTCCTACGACGTTAGGCGGGCTGATCCGGGTGGTGCTTCTCCGAAATTGCGGGAACCGTCCACATGAGCAGATGGCAGCCGGGGATCGGCGGCGGGCCGCCCCGCTGCGCCATCTGGTCCCGGTAGACCGACGGCGGCACCCCCACCAGCTCGCGGAACCGGCTGCTGAACGAGCCGAGGCTCGCGAACCCGACCAGCCAGCACACCTCGGTGACGGTGAGGTTCGCCGAGCGGAGCAGGTCCTTGGCGCGCTCGATCCGGCGCCGGGTGAGGTACCGCACGGGCGTCTCCCCGTACGCGGCCCGGAACGACCGCAGGAAGTGGTACCGCGAGCAGCCGGCCCGCGCGGCCAGCGCGTCGAGGTCGATCGGCTCGGCGTAGGCACGGTCGATCAGGTCCTTCGCCGCGCGCAGGTGCGGGAGGAGCGTCACCGCCGGCTCGGCCGCGGGCACGGCTACCGCTTGGCGGCGGTGGTCGCCGGATGCTCGGCCACGAGCCCCTGCCGCTCGCGGGCCTCGCACAGCTCGACCAGCCGGCGGTACGCAGGTGCGCCGATCAGCGCGATCAGCTCCGGCCCGTAGCTGCGATAGAGCGGCTCGGCGCCGACGTGCGCCTCGGGCGCGGATGTGCACCACCAGTGCAGGTCGTGGCCGCCCTCGCCCCAGCCGCGCCGGTCGAACTCGCCAAGCGTCTCGACGAGCACCTTGGTCTCGTCCGGCCTGGTCACCCACTCCTGCTCACGGCGGACCGGGAGCTGCCAGCACACGTCCGGCTTCGTCTCCAGCGGATGCCGGCCCTCGCGCAGCGCCAGCCCGTGCAGCGCGCAGCCCTCCCCGCCCGGGAAGCCTGGACGGTTCAGGAAGATGCAGGCACCGTCCACAGTGGCGGTGCGGCGGCGGTTCTCGTCGTCGCCGATGCTGTCCCGCTCGGTCCAGTTCTTGAAGCCGGTGACGTGATGCTGCCAGTCGGCGGGCGTCAGCATCTTGACGTAGGACTTCACCCGCCGCTCGTCGTCGGCGTCGGTGAAGAAGGCGCCGTGGCTGCAGCACCCGTCGTCGGGGCGGCCCTCGATGATGCCGTGGCAGCCGCTGCCGTAGATACAGGTCCAGCCCGAGAGCAGCCAGGTGAGGTCGGCGCGGATCACGTGCTCAGCGTCGGCGGGATCGGCGAACTCGATCCACTCGCGCGGGAAATCCAGCCCTACCTCGCTGTCGCGTGGACGGGGAGTGGGCAGGTCGACGATGGTGGCCACCTGTTCAGCCTAGGCCGCGCGGGCCGCCGTTGTGTCCCTGCTGTCACGGGCCGCTAACACGAGGATCCCGGGGCCGGACGGGCGCGCCCGGGGTAGCGTTCTTGGTATGCGTCTGGGCGTGCTCGACGTCGGTTCCAACACCGTGCACCTGCTCGTAGTGGATGCCCACCGCGGCGGCCACCCGATGCCGGCGCACTCGGAGAAGTCTGTGCTGCGCCTGGCAGAACACGTCGGCGACAGCGGCAAGCTCTCCGAGGGCGGCGCCGCCTCACTCATCGCGGCCGTCGCGTCAGCCAAGCAGGCGGCGAGGCGCCTCGGCGCCGACGACCTGCTCGCCTTCGCCACCTCGGCCGTACGGGACGCCAAGAACGGCGAGAAGGTGCTGGCCCGGGTCCGCGAGGAGACCGGCGTCGACCTGGGGGTGCTGGCCGGCCCGGACGAGGCGCGCCTGACGTTCCTCGCCGTCCGCCGCTGGTTCGGCTGGTCGGCTGGGCGGCTGCTCTGCCTGGACATCGGCGGTGGCTCGCTCGAAGTCGCCACCGGCATCGACGAGCTGCCGGACCGTGCGCTCTCGCTGCCGCTCGGCGCCGGTCGCCTCACCCGCGAGCGGTTCCAGTCGGATCCGCCGTCCCGCAGCCAGGTGGCGGCGCTGCGCGAGTACGTCGACGAGCTGATCGCCCCCATGGTCGGCGAGTTGCTCGACGCCGGATCGCCGGACCGGGCCGTCGCCACGTCGAAGACGTTCCGTACGCTCGCGCGCCTGGCCGGCGCCGCGCCATCGTCTGCCGGGCTGCGCGCCCGCCGGCGGCTGAACCGGGACGGGCTGCGCCAGATCACGGCCTTCATCTCCCGGATCCCGTCGGCCGACCTCGCCGAGCTGGAGGGTGTCAGTGCGGCGCGGGCGCACCAGCTGCTGGCGGGTGCGGTGGTCGCCGAAGCGGCGATGCGGCACCTCGGCGTGGCGCAGGTCGAGATCTGCCCGTGGGCGCTGCGCGAAGGCGTGATCCTGCGCCGCCTCGACTGGCTCGACGGTGGGGCGGCCGAATTCGTGGCGGAGGTCGCAGGAAGGTAGAGCACGCTGATAATTGCCGTCGGGACGACTCAGCCCCCACCTGCCGACTACCCTCGATGAGGTGACCGTCCCCGCTGACTCCGGCCAGGCCGTCCGTGTACCGGCGGCCCAGGTCGGGCTGTCCACCGCCTCCGTCTACCCCGAGCCGGCGCCAGCCGCCTTCGAGATCGCCGCTGCCCTCGGCTACGACGGCGTCGAGGTGATGGTCTGGAACGACCCGGTGAGCCAGGACATCCCCGCGCTGCGGAAGCTGTCGGAGAAGTTCGCGATGCCGGTGCTCGCCGTCCACGCGCCGTGCCTGGTGATCACGCAGCGAGTGTGGAGCCCCGATCCGTGGGAACGACTCACCCGGGCCAAGGACGCGGCCGAGGAGCTGGGCGCGTCGACGGTCGTCGTGCACCCGCCGTTCCGCTGGCAGCGCGACTACGCGAAGGGCTTCGCCGCCGGCGTCGACCGGATCGCTGGCGAGACGGACGTCCAGTTCGCGGTGGAGAACATGTTCCCGCTGCGCGCTCGTGGCCGGGAGTTCTCGCCGTACGCGCCGCACTGGGACCCGAGCACCGACGACTTCGACAACTTCACCCTCGACATCTCGCACACGGCCGTCTCCCGCCAGGACACGCTCGAGATGGCTGCGCGCATGGGTGACCGGCTGAGCCACGTCCACCTCGGCGACGGCACCGGCCTCGGGCGTGACGAGCACATGGTCCCGGGCCGGGGCGATCAGCCGTGCGGGCCGCTGCTGGAGCAGCTCGCCCGGCGCGGGTACAGCGGATCAGTCGTCGTCGAGGTCAGCACCAAGCGCTACCGTGACCGCGAGCCGCGCGAGGCCGACCTCGCCGAGTCCATCGCCTTCGCCCGGTTGCATCTGGCGGCACCGGCAGCGCTGGTCCCGTAGGCGCCGTTAGGCCTGGGCGCGGCGGCGGGCGCGGTGGGCGGCGACGTGGGCACGCGTGGCGCACCGGTCTGAGCAGTAGCGGCGGGACCGGTTCGTCGAGGTGTCCAGGTAGGCGTTGCCGCAACGCGGGTCCGCGCAGACCCCGAACCGGGCGCTGCCCCAGCGGGTGAGCGCCACCGCCAGCCCCCAGACGGCGGCCGCGGCGTAGTCCTCGGCGACCGGCGAGCCCGACTTCGTCACGTGGATGTGCCAGTCGCTCGCGTCGTGCCCGGAGATCCGCGGGTGGACGGGGTGGGCCTCCAGCTGGGCGTTCAGCGCGGCGACGGTCTCGGCGTCCTGACCTGCGGCCGCGAGTACGAAGGCGGCGTGCAGCGCCTGGCCTGCGGTGCGGAGCGCAATGACGTCAGCCTCGGTGGCCCGGTCGGCCCACCACGGCCGTTCGGCCAGGAGCCCGCGCAGGTCGGCGAGGTCATCGAGGCGGGCGTTGGCCAGTTCGACGCCGAGGCTCGCGTAAGTATCGAAGTCCACTTGCACACCTTACCGTGTTCTGCCTATCGTGTAAGTAGCACAGCGCCATAGCGCTCCTTACATCTGGAGGTACCGATGACCGCCACGATCGACGCGGCGTCCTGGCAGGAGAGCTGGGACCGGCAGCAGGAGTCCTACATGCCGGATCGCGAGGAGCGGTACGCCGCGCTACTCGACGTGGTGGAGGCGGTCTGCGCCGAGCAGGGCCGGCGGCCCCGCGTCCTCGACCTGGCCGGCGGCACCGGCTCGATCGCGTTGCGGCTCCTCGACCGGTTCCCCGATGCGGACGTCACGCTGGTCGACGTCGATCCGGCGCTGCTGGCGATCGCCCGTGGTTCGCTCGGTGACCGGGCCACGATTCGCCGCGCGGATCTCGGCGATCCGTCCTGGTCGGACGGCCTGCCGCAGTTCGACGCCGTGCTTACCGCCACCGCGCTCCACTGGATCCAGGGCGAGCGGCTGGCGGTGCTCTTCCGCGAGATCCGGGACGTGCTGCGCGACGGCGGCGCCTTCGTCAACGCCGACCACGCCGCCGACGACGGTCTGCCCAGCCTCAGCGCCAAGTTGCGGGATCTCGGCCGTGCGCGCCGCAACGCCGTGTACGACCGCGGCGAGGCCGTCGACTGGGAGCAGTGGTGGGTCGAGGCTGCGGCGGATCCGGCTCTGGCCGGCCTGGTCGCCGAGCGGAACGCGCACTTCAAGGGCGCCCACGCCCAGGGCTTCAGCCCGCCGGTCTCCTGGCACCTCGACGCGCTGCGCGCCGCCGGCTTCACCGAGGTCGGCCTGGTATGGCGCGGACTCACCGACGCCGGGATCGCCGCCGTCCGTTGACGCCAGCCCCGGTTTGGGCGACATCGTGGTGCCCATGGCCACCAGCATGTCGCCCGAATTGAAGGTTGACCTAGGCTGACCGCATGCTTCGTACGGTCATCCTCGCCGCCGCCCGTAACAAGCGGGTGGAGCACCTTGTCGAGACCGCGCCGATCAGCCGGGACGTGGTCCGCCGGTTCGTCGCCGGCAGTGAGGTCGACGACGCGCTCGCGGCCACCCGCAACCTGGTCCGCGACGATCTGGCGGTCAGCCTGGACTTCCTCGGTGAGGACACCACCGACGCGGCCCAGGCCACGGCCACCAAGGATGCGTACCTCACGCTCCTTGACGGGCTCGCCAAGGCTGGCCTCACGCCGGCCGCCGAAGTGAGCGTCAAGCTGTCGGCCGTCGGGCAGATGCTCGACCGCTCGATGGCGATCGACAACGCCCGCGCGATCTGCCAGGCGGCCGAGAACGCCGGTACGACGGTGACCCTCGACATGGAGGACCACACCACCACCGACTCCACCCTGGACATCCTCGCCGAGCTGCGGAAAGACTTCCCCCGCACCGGTGCGGTGCTCCAGGCGTACCTGCGCCGTACCGAGGCCGACTGCAAGGACCTCGCCTACGCCGGTTCGCGGGTACGGCTCTGCAAGGGCGCGTACAAGGAGCCGGAGTCGGTGGCGTTCCAGTCCGCGCTCGACGTCGACCGCTCGTACGTGCGCTGCCTCAACGTGCTGATGGCCGGCGAGGGCTACCCGATGCTCGCCACCCACGATCCGCGCCTCATCGCGATCGGCTCCGAGCGCGCCAAGTGGTACGACCGCCCACAGGACTCGTTCGAGTTCCAGTTGCTGTACGGCGTCCGGCCGGAGGAGCAGCTCCGGCTGGTGCGCGACGGCTACACGGTCCGGGTGTACGTGCCGTACGGCACCGAGTGGTACGGCTACCTGATGCGCCGGCTCGCCGAGCGACCGGCCAACATGACGTTCTTCCTCCGCTCCATCGCGTCCAAGAAGTAAGGGGTCCCATGTGGACACGCTGGCGATCCTCGGTGCGGGCAAGCTCGGTGAGGCGCTCCTCTCCGGTTTGCTCCGCGCGGGCCGTACGGTCGAGGACATCGTGGTGTCCGAACGCTCCCCGGAGCGCTCCGGCTACCTGAAGCACCGCTACGGGGTGAACTCGGTCAGCATCGCCGACGCCGCGAAGCACGGCAGCATCCTGATCATCGCGGTGAAGCCGCAGGACATCGGCGTGCTCCTGACCGAGCTGGCGCCGCTGGTCACCCCGGACCACCTGATCGTCTCGGTGGCGGCGGGCATCCCGACGGGCTACATCGAGCGGATGCTCGGTGAGCAGGTGCCCGTGGTGCGGGTCATGCCGAACACGCCGGCCCTCGTCGACCAGGCCATGAGCGCCATCAGCCCCGGATCGCACGCCGACGAGCGGCACCTCGCCGCCACCGAGGCGATCCTCCAGCCCGTCGGCAAGGTGCTGCGGCTGCCGGAGCACCAGCAGGACGCGGTGACCGCGCTGTCGGGATCCGGCCCGGCGTACTTCTTCTTCCTGGTCGAGGCGATGATCGACGCCGGCATCTTGCTCGGGCTGCCGCGCGTCGTCGCCGCCGACCTGATCGTGCAGACCGCTCTCGGCGCCGCGACAATGCTCCGTGACTCCGGCGAGCACCCCGTGCAGCTCCGCGAGGCGGTCACGTCGCCGGGCGGCACCACGATCGCCGCGATCCGCGAGCTGGAGCGGCACGGGGTACGAGCCGCGCTGATCGCCGCGATCGAGGCGGCCCGGGACCGCTCGGCGCAGCTCGGCCGACTGTACGACGAGCCTTAGAGCGTCCACCGATAGGGCGCTGGCGGGCTGCGCTCTGGCCGGGCTCGCCACGCCCGCCAGCCCCCTTCCGCCGGCCTGCCGGGCGTCATGAAAAAGGGGCCTTTGGGTTTTGGGGTGGGAGAAGTGTCCCGTGGTGTCGCGTTCCGTGCTCGTTGCGTAGCTATCGGTAGCGGGAAATTGGCGCTGACTGTCGCCTATTAACAGCAGCACCGTTACTGTTCAAGGAGCACGTGCGTGTCCTCCGCGCCGGAGGGGAAGCCGGCGCCCGATGCGTGTCGGGTAGGTGGTACGAGTGTCTGGATCAAACCCGCTGTCAGAGGTCCGGTTCCTTACGGTCGCCGAGGTGGCTTCGCTGATGCGGGTCTCGAAGATGACCGTGTACCGGCTCGTCCACTCCGGTGAGCTCAATGCTGTCCGGGTGGGCAGGTCGTTCCGGGTTCCCGAGTCGGCTGTGCACCAGTACCTCAAGGAGGCCTTCACGGATTCGGCGTGAGGGGTCGCACACGAGGGCGGGGTGACCGCGGCCAATGGCGCCAGCTAGGCTGGACCTCAATCACCAACCGGTTGTGAACCTCGAGGATGTGGCATGGGCTCGGTCATCAAGAAGCGCCGTAAGCGGATGGCGAAGAAGAAGCACCGCAAGCTGCTCAAGAAGACCCGAGTCCAGCGCCGTAACAAGAAGTAGCGCCCGGGCTTAATTCTTCGACCCCGGCGGGAGGCCTGAGTGCCGCCGAAAGTCGTCCTCGTCACGGGCGTCAGCCGTCATCTGGGTGGCCGGGTGGCGGCGCGGCTTGCCGCTGATCCCCGCATCGAGCGTGTCATTGGCGTGGACACGGCTCCCCCCACGGGGGACGTCGCGGACATCATCGGCCGGACGGAGTTCGTCCGCGCCGACATTCGCAACCCGCTGATCGCGAAGGTCATCGCCACCGCTGGCGTCGACACCGTCGTGCATATGAACGTGGTCGCGACGCCGTTCGGCGCGGGCGGCCGCTCGTCGATGAAGGAATTCAACGTCATCGGCACCATGCAGATGCTTGCCGCGTGCCAGAAGGCGCCGACCGTCAGCAAGTTGGTGGTGCGCTCGACGACGGCCGTCTACGGTTCGTCGCCGCGTGACCCGGCCATGTTCACCGAGGACATCGACGCCAAGGGACCACCGCGCGGCGGGTACGCCAAGGACGCGGTCGAGGTCGAGGGGTACGTCCGTGGCTTCGCCCGGCGGCGGCCCGACGTCACCGTGACGATGCTGCGGTTTGCCAACTTCCTCAGCCCGCGCATCGAGACGCCGCTTACCCGGTACTTCGAGATGGCGATGATGCCGACCGTGCTCGGCTTCGATCCGCGGCTGCAGTTCCTGCACGTCCAGGACGGGCTCGACGTCCTGCAGCAGGCGTCGCTGGAGGATCACCACGGCACGTTCAACGTGGCCGGCCGCGGCGTCCTGCTGCTGTCGCAGGCGATCCGTCGTGCCGGGCGGGTGGGTGTCCCGGTCCCGCAGGCCGCCATCGGGCCGCTCGGCGCGCTCATCCGCGCCGCCGGCGCCTCCGACTTCTCGCCCGAGCAGCTCAACTTCCTCGCGCACGGACGGGTGGTCGACATCGGCAAGCTGGAACGCACCTTCGGCTGGACTCCGCACTATTCGACGGTCGAGGCGTTTGACGACTTCGTCCGGGGTAGGAACCTCTCGTCGGTGCTCAGCCCGGAGAATGTCAAGCTGGCCGAGCAGGCCGTACTGGCACGGATGACCGGGAGGCGAAGCGATGACTGAGGCGCGGATCATCCCGATCAAGGCCGAGCCGGCGACGGAGCCGGACGCGAAGCCCGCCGGGGAGGCGCCCCCGCAGCGTCGGCCGGCCAGCCGGCGCGCTACCGCTGACAGCAAGCCTGCGGCGACGTCGCCGAACGGGGTCGCGAACCGGTCCAAGGCCCAATCCGGGACGGCCACCGGAGAGAAGCCGAAGCGTCGCTCCGCCACTCCGAAGGCGCGGGCGGGCGCCACGCGGCGTACGCCCGAACCGAAGGCCGCACCGCCGACCGCCGAACGCGACCAGGCCGCCGAGCCGGTTGTCACGCCGCCGGAGGATATGCAAGATCTCGGCACCTTCGTCTCCGGGAAGCAGCCCGAACCGCGCGACGAACCTGCGGCCGAGCCGGAACCCGTCGACGCGAAGGTCTGGCCGAACCGTGACGGCGTCCGGTCCGAGCGCCCGGAGGCGGCCGATCCCGAGCCGCCGGCCACGGACGAGTGGGAGCGGAAGGTCGCCGGCGCGCTCGCGTTCGTCCGCCGCCGCCTCACCGGCGAGTACGAGGTCGACGAGTTCGGCTTCGACGCCGAGCTGACCACCACCGTGCTCGCCGCGCCGCTGCGCCCCGTTTACGAGAAGTGGTTCCGCGTCGAGGTGTCCGGGCTGGAGAACGTGCCCGACACCGGCGCCGGACTCATCGTCGCCAACCACTCCGGCGTCATCGCCCTCGACGGTGCCGTCACCGCACTCGCGCTCCTCGACCACCACCCCGCGCACCGGCACCTCCGGATGCTCGGCGCCGACCTGGTCTTCAAGACGCCGATCCTCGGCGAGTTCGCCCGCAAAGCCGGCCACACGCTGGCCTGCAACGCCGACGCCGAGCGTCTGCTGTCGTCCGGTGAGCTGGTGGGCGTCTACCCCGAGGGCTTCAAGGGCGTCGGCAAACCGTTCAGCGAGCGGTACAAGCTCCAGCGGTTCGGCCGCGGCGGCTTCGTCGCCGCGGCGCTGCGCACGAGAGCGCCGATCATCCCGTGCTCCATCGTCGGCGCCGAAGAGATCTACCCCATGCTCGGCAACGCGAAGCTCCTCGCGCGCATCTTCGGGCTGCCGTACTTCCCGCTCACGCCGACGTTCCCGTGGCTCGGGCCGCTCGGCATGATCCCGCTGCCGTCCAAGTGGTACATCGAGTTCGGCGAGCCCATCGAGACCGAGTCGCTCGCCGACCGCGCCGACGACCCGATGCTCGTCTTCAACGTCGCCGACCAGGTCCGCGAGACGATCCAGCAGACGCTCTACCGCCTGCTCATGAAGCGAAAGTCCGTCTTTTCGTAAGCGGCGTTCAGGCCAGGTGGGTGAGGTCGGCGATGCGCCAGCGGACGCCACGGCTGGTGCCGACCGACCAGCCGAGCAGCACACCCGACGGAACCACCTGACGCACGGTGCCAGACATCCGGACCTGCTGGTTCTCGCGCAGATCGCGCAAGAACGTCACACCGTCCGGCCCCTCGGTGAGCACGAACCGTCCGGCGATCACCGGCAGCGGCGGGCCGCTGTCCGGATGCGACAGCACGGCCTGGGTACGGCGGCTGCCGTCGAGCCTGCCCAGCAGCACCTCGCCAGCGGGTCCGCGCCGGCTGGGCTGAAGGACGCCCATGCACCACTGGCCCTCGCATGCCCCGAGTGAGCTGCCACTAGGCAGCCGCCCCTCCCGCTCGACGCCGGTGAGCACGTTGCGCACCTGCACGTCCTGCTTCGAGCTGGTGGCCAGCGTGCTGAACCACGGCCACCCCACCGGTAGGAAGCCCGGCAGCGACAGCTCGTGTTCGAGCTTGCCGCCGGTGAGCCGGATGCTGGAGATGTCGACCGCGCGATTCTCCGTACCGCGGGTACGGATCACGTAGAGCCGGCCCGCGCCCATCCCGAGCATTGGCTCGTGCTCGCGGAGCTGCGCGGCCGGCATCTCGGCCAGCATCTTCGGGCGCCCGCCGCTGATGTCGGCCACCCACAGGCGACCACCGATGGCGCGGTTGGTCGTGTCGCGCGCCAGCCAGCCGACGTGGAACCCATCAGTCGCGATCGTGACGTCGTCGACCGGCCAGCCGACATTTCCCAGCGAGCGTGCGGTGCGGCTCAGCACGTCGACGATGATCAGCTCGGACGTGCCGGAGCCGTCGATCGTCGTGGCCAGCGCGGTGCGTAGGTCGAGGAAGCGTAGCGGGCGGTACGCGCGGCCATCCTGGAGTTCGGCGACGAACCGGGTGACCCGCGACCCGGGCCACGCCTCGGACCAGCTCAGTGCGGCGCTTGCCCCGCCGCCCGCGGCCTGGGGCGGCGACGGCGGTGGTTCGGAGACGAGCGCGCCGGCGCCGAGCGCGGTCACGACCACCGCCGCGATGCCCGCGGACACCAGCCGGCGCTGCCGCTGGTACCGGCGCCGCCGGGTGGTGGCCTGCGCCTCGACGGTGGCGAGGAAGTCGGGTTCCAGCTCGGGGGCGTACCGCTCGCCGAACCGGAACACCTGCTGCAGGAACCAGCCGCTGAGCGGGCCGGAGCGGTCGGGCCCGTTCGAGCGCGGCGCCGCGTCGATCAGCGC
>Ga0184623_10000238_pt1 | contig 23391 bp, 21 predicted proteins | sample PLM1_100_b1_FD_133138 | JGI IMG/M metagenome (GOLD analysis project Ga0184623, IMG submission 133138) | Groundwater sediment microbial communities from an aquifer in East River, Colorado, USA - PLM1_100_b1 | ecosystem: Environmental > Terrestrial > Soil > Riparian zone | place: USA: East River... | reverse complement strand
TCGGCGAGGGGCTTGTCGAGACCGGCCGCGGCGGCTTCGTCGAGCGCGAGCAGGGCCTTGTAGACCTCGGGCGAGAGCTTGGAAAGTCGAATGCGCGTTGTTGTCATAGCTCCACCGTAGGGGCAGATTTGCCCACGAGTATGGTCCATTCCTATGTCAGATTCGTGGGCCACTTTCGGGTCGGACCTGCACCTCGACCTCGACGGCACCGGCGTCCGCGTGGCCGTGGAGCGAGCCCTGCGGGACGCCGTCCGCACTGGTCGCCTGCTGCCCGGTACCCGGCTGCCGTCGTCCCGCTCGCTGGCCCGCGACCTGGGCGTCGCCCGCAACACCGTCGCCGACGCGTACGGGCTGCTCGTCGCGGAAGGGTGGCTCACCGCGCGCCAGGGATCAGGGACGCGCGTCGCCGACCGGCCGGCGCCCGGCATCTCAGCCGTGCCCACGCCCGCCGCTGCTGCTACCCGGGCTTTCGCCTACGACCTGCGGCCCGGTACGCCCGACCTATCGACGTTTCCGCGTGCAGCCTGGATCTCCGCCGCCAAGCGGGCGTTGACCGCCGCCCCGAACGACGCGTTCGGCTACGGCGACCCGCGTGGCCGGATCGAGCTGCGGCGCGCCCTCGCCGAGTACCTCGCCCGTGCCCGGGGCGTCCGCGCGACGCCGGAACGCATCATGATCTGCTCCGGCTACGTCCAGGGCCTCGCGCTGCTGACGACAGTGCTGCGCGACTCGGGCGCGCTGGCCGTCGAAGCGCTCGGGCTCGACGTACACCGCGACGTGGTGGCCGCGCACGGGATGCGGACGGTGCCGCTTGCCGTGGACGCGCAGGGTGCGTGTACCGGGGAGCTGGCCGGACTTGGCGCAGGCGCGGTGCTGCTCACGCCGGCGCACCAGTTCCCGACCGGCGTGCCGCTGCACCCGGAGCGGCGCGCCGCGGCGGTCGCCTGGGCACGGCAGACCGGCGGCGTGATCATCGAGGACGACTACGACGGCGAGTTCCGCTATGACCGGCAGCAGGTCGGCGCGCTCCAGGATCTCGACCCCGACCACGTCGTCTACACCGGGACGGCGAGCAAGAGCCTCGCGCCCGCGCTACGGCTGGCCTGGCTGGTGTTGCCGCCGGCGCTGATCAAGCCTGTCGCGGCGGCGAAGGCGCTTGCGGATATGCACACCAAAACGCTGGACCAGCTCACGCTCGCCGAACTGATCCGCTCGGGCGCGTACGACCGGCATGTACGGCGGTCCCGGGCGCGTTACCGATCCCGCCGCGACCGGCTCGTCGCCGCGCTCGCGGAACGGGCCCCGCGCGTGCGCGTCACGGGCATTGCCGCCGGGCTCCATGCGCTGCTCGCCCTGCCGCCCGGTGCGGGCACCGAGCAGGCGGTGATCGACCGGGCGGCGCGGCGCGGCCTCGCGCTCGCCGGGCTGGACCGGTACCGGTACGCCGGCACCGCGCCGCCGTCGCTCATCGTCGGCTACGGAACCCCGCCCGACCACGCCTTCGCCGGCGCCCTCGACGCTCTGTGCGCCGTGCTCTAGGTGGCCAGCGTCTCGACGGATACCTGCCAGAGCCGCTCGGCCGCTTCGGGGTCGCTAGCATGCTCAGTCCTCGTCGGCGAAGGCGAGCTTGTCGGCGGCCCGCTCGCCGCGCAGCCGGGCGACGATCCTCGGCACGTACGGCAGGAACACCGCCACGACGGCGAGGATCAGCAGGACGAGCGTGAGCGGACGGGTGAAGAAGACGCTGAAGTCGTTGTTCGAGATCACCAGCGACCGCCGCAGCTGCTCCTCCATCATCGGGCCGAGGATGACGCCGAGGATGGTCGGCGCGATCGGGAAGTCGTACCGGCGCATGAAGAAGCCGAGCACGCCGATCGCGTAGGCGACGCCGACCTCGAAGAGGCTGGCCGAGAGCGAGTACACGCCGAGCGTGGCGAAGACGAGGATGCCGGCGTAGAGCACGGGACGCGGGATCTGCAGCACCTTCACCCAGATCTGGATGAGCGGCAGGTTCAGCGCGAGCAGCAGCACGTTGCCGATGTAGAGCGACGCGATCAGTGCCCACACCAGGTCGCTGGACGTGTCGAACAGCTGCGGTCCGGGCTTGATGTTGTGGATCTGGAACGCCGCGAGCATCACCGACGCGGTGGCCGACGTGGGCAGCCCGAGCGTGAGCAGCGGCACCAGGACGCCGGAGAACGACGCGTTGTTCGCCGCCTCCGGGCCGGCCACGCCCTCGATCGCGCCCTTGCCGAACTCTTCCTTGTGCTTCGAGCGGTGCTTCTCGTACGTGTAGGAGAGGAAGGTCGGGATCTCGGCGCCGCCGGCCGGGAGCGCACCGAACGGGAAGCCGAGTGCGGTACCGCGTAGCCACGGCCGCCACGACCGGGACCAGTCTTGCCGGGACAGCCACGCGAAGCCGCGCGCTGGCTCCAGGGGCGAGACATCCGCCGGGCCGGTGCGGGTGGTCGCCGCATGCAGGGCCTCGCCGATCGCGAAGAGCCCGACGATGACGACCACGATGCTGATGCCGTCGTTCAGCTCGGCGACGCCGAACGTGAACCGCTCCTGGCCGGTGAGGGAATCGAGCCCGATCAGGCCGATGAACAGCCCGACCAAGAGCGACAGCAGCCCGCGTACCAGCGAATGTCCGACCAGCGCCGTGACCGACACCATCGCCAGCAGGGTCAGCGCGAAGTAGTCGGTGGCCTGGAACTGGACGGCCAGCTCGCCCATCGGCTTCGCGACGAACGTGAGTAGGACGGTCGAGATCGTGCCGGCGACGAACGATCCGATCGCCGCCGTCGCCAGCGCCGGCCGGGCCCGGCCGCGCCGCGCCATGTGGTGGCCCTCGATCGCGGTCGCCACCGACGCCGATTCGCCCGGCGTGTTGAGCAGGATCGACGTCGTCGACCCGCCGTACATGGCGCCGTAATAGATGCCGGCGAACATGATGAACGCGCCGGTGGGATCGGAGAAGTTGAACGTCACCGGGAGCAGTAGCGCGATCGTCAGCGCCGGTCCGATGCCGGGAAGGACACCGACCAGCGTGCCGATCGTGACGCCGATGGCCGCGAGCAGCAGGTTGGTGGGGTCGAGGACGGTGGAGAAGCCGTTCAGGAGGTCGCCGAGGACGCTCATAGCGGAATCACTCCTTGCGGCAACCGGATGGCGAGCCCGTCGACGAACGCGAAGTAGATGCCGATCGCGAGCAGCACGCCGATGATGACGTCACGGACGATCTGCCGGCTGCCGAGGATCCGGGAGGCGGCCACGAACGCGAGCGCGGTGGCGAGGATGTAGCCGAGCGGTTCGAGCAGCCACTGGTACGCGATGAGCACCGCGACGAGCAGCGCCGGTGTCGTCAGTGTCCGCAGGCCGCCCGCGCCCGCCGTCGCAACGGCGGGCACGGGTGGGTCGCCAGCGGGCGCGTCGCCCCGGGGGAAGGCGGACGCGGTATCGGCCGGCTGGTCCGCCTCGCCTGAGGTCGCCGGGCGCGCGGCGGCGGGCGGGGCGGGCGTTGGGGGAGTCGTTCGAGCGAGCCGGTGCCGGAGCGACTGTGCGAGGTAGGCCAGCGAGAGCGCCAGCCAGATCAGGCACACCACCAGCGGGATGAAGCGCGGGCCGGCGGGGGAGTAGCCGACTGGGCTGGTGATATGGGCGACCCGGCTCAGCGCGAACGCCGCCGCGCCGAGGAGCACCGCGCCGACGACGAACTCGCCCGCCTGCGGCCGCTCGGCCACCCCTTCCGTGAGGTCACTCTGGTCTCGCCCCCCGGCCCGCGTGGTCATGCCGTGCCCAGTTCCTTGATCAGCGCCTTGATCCGGGTCGTCTCGTCGGCGATGAATTTCTTGGCGTCGTCGCCGGTCTTGTAGAAGTCGTCCCAGCCACGGTCTTCCAGTGTCTTCTTCCAGCCGTCGGACTCGTGCAGCTTGTCGATCACGGCGACAACGTCGTCCCGTTCGCCGTCGGAGATGCCGGGCGGCGCGACGATGGCCCGCCAGTTCATCAGCTCGACGTCGAGCCCGGCGTCCTTGATCGTCGGCGCGGGCTTGCCGGCCACGTCGATGGACTTGGGGCTGGTGACGGCGAGTAGGCGCATCTTGCCAGCCTTGATCTGGTCCTCGAACTCGCTGACGCCGGAGATGCCCGCCGTGACGTTGCCCGACAGAATCGCCGCGGTGGCCTCGCCGCCACCGGAGTACCCGACGTACTTGATCTGGGCCGGATTGACGCCGGCCGCCTTGGCGATCAGGCCGGCCACGATGTGGTCGCTGCCGCCGACGGAGCCGCCGCCCCACGCCACCGACTTCGGGTTCTTCTTGAGGTCGTCGACGAGCTGGGTGAGGTTCTGGTACTTGGACTTCGCCGGCACCACGATCGCCTCGGCCTCGGCGGTGAGGGTGGCGATCGGCGTGACCTTAGTGAGGTCGGTCTTGGCCTTGCTGGTCTCGATGGCGCCGACCATGACAAGGCCGCACATCATCAGCTTGTGCGGGTCGCCCTTCTCCTTGCTGACCAGCTGGGAGAGGCCGATGGTGCCGCCGGAGCCTGGCACGTTGTACACCTGCACCGGCTTGTTGACGATCTTGTCGTCGCGCAGGACCTTCTGCATCGACCGGGCGGTGATGTCCCACCCGCCGCCGGGCGCCGCCGGCACCATGATCTCGACGTTGCGTGAGGGGAACGCCCCGGCCTTGCCCGCCTCGTCGCGGTTGCACGCGGAAGTGAGGGCGGCCGCGGTGAGTGTGGCGAGTGCGGCCACGCCGAAGCGCATCCCGCGGGACCTACCTGGAGCCATGGTGGCTGCCTCCTTCGTAGGCGGTGAAGTGGCTACTCACAGCTGACCGCATCCGAGCCGATGGCGCTGACGTGATCCGCCAGATGGACCACTTGTGCCGCTAGATGGTTCATGGCACGGTAGAAGCGTTGCCCGGGCCATGTCAACGGTGCGGCGGAAACTTCGGAGGCCAGATGGCGGAGAAGGCCAGCGGGACGGGTGCCGACGGCGGTGTCCGCAGCGTGCAGCGGGCGCTGGAGCTGCTCGCGCACTTCGATGACGCCCACGTCGTCTGGACCGTGAGCGAGCTTGCCCGCGCCACCCGTCTGCCCAAGACGACGGTCGTGCGGCTGGTCGCCACGCTGGAGGGCGCCGGCATGGTCTGGGTCCGCCCGGACGGGCAGGTCGTGCCGGGCGCCGGCCTGCTGCGCTGGGCCCGGCTCGGGAAGGCGGCATGGGAGCTGCCGGAGGCGGTCCAGCAGGTGATGCGCGACGTCGCCCGGCTCTGCGCGGAGACGGTCAGCCTGTACGTGCGGCAGGGGCCGGTGCGGGTCTGCGTGGCCCAGCAGCAGGGGCCGCACACGCTGCGGCACGTCGTCACGCCGGGCGACGAGCTGCCGCTGTGGGGCGGCGCCGCCTCGAAGGTGCTGCTCACCGACGCGTCGCCCGACGTGCTCGACGAGGTGGCAGCCCGCTCGCCGGGCGGCACCGCGTTCATCGCCGAGCTGCGCGAGCAGGTCGACGACGCCCGCAAGGCCGGGTACGCCGTCAGCCACGGCGAGCGCGAGACCGGCTCCTCGGGTGTGGCCGCGCCGATCGTCGACGGCGAGGGCCGGATCATCGCCGCCCTCGCGCTCGGCGGGCCCACCGGCCGCTTCACCCCCGGGCAGGTCGCGCGGTTCGTGGCCGTGGTGACGGCGTCCGCTGATGAGATCTCCGACCTCGGCCTGGCCCGGGCATTCCCCCAGCCCTGAGGAGCGAGATGACTTTGCTGCACGGGATCCGCGTGCTGGATCTGACCAACGTGCTGGCCGGGCCGTTCGCCAGCTACCAGCTTGCGTTGCTCGGTGCCGACGTGGTGAAGGTCGAGGTGCCCGGCTCCGGCGACCTCGCCCGCCAGCTCGGCGCCGACCCCGAGCTGAGCGCCGAGCGCATGGGCACGTCGTTCCTGGCCCAGAACGCCGGCAAGCGCTCGCTCACCGTCAACCTCAAGGACGAGCGTGGCCGGGAGGTGTTCACCGCACTGCTCGGCACCGCCGACGTGCTGCTGGAGAACTTCCGTCCCGGCGTCATCGACCGGCTCGGCTTCGGCTGGGAGCGGCTGCGCGAGATCAACCCGCGGCTCGTGTACTGCGCCGTCTCCGGCTTCGGCCAGACCGGCCCGATGCGCGCTCGGCCCGCGTACGACCAGATCATCCAGGGTCTGGCCGGCATGAACAGCGTCACCGGCACGCCCGAGACCGCGCCGCTGCGGGTCGGTTTCCCGGTCTGCGACACCCTCGGCGGGTTCGCGGCGGCCATGGCCATCTGCGCGGCGCTGGTGCGGCGCACCAGCACCGGCGAGGGCAGCTTCCTCGACGTGTCGATGCTGGAGGCGGCCATGACCGCGATGGGCTGGGTCGTCTCGGACTACCTCATCGCCGGCCGCGTGCCGGTGCCGATCGGCAACGAGAACGCCACGGCAGCGCCGTCCGGCACGTTCCAAACCGGCGACGGCAAGCTCAACATCGCCGCCAACAAGCAAGAGCAGTTCGAGACGCTGTGCCGGCTCGTCGGGCGCGCGGAGCTGGTGACCGATCCCCGCTTCGCGCTCCCGGAAGACCGCAAACGGCACCGTGACGCACTCCGCGCCGAGCTGGAACAGAGGCTGGCCGCGCGTCCCGCCGCCGAGTGGGAGGAGCTGCTCTCCGCCGCCGGTGTCCCGGCCGGGCGGGTGCTCACGGTGGCCGACGCGCTCGCCCTCGACCAACTCGTCGCGCGGGGCTTCGTGCACGACATCGACTTGCCCGACCGGCGCCTCCAGGTCCTCGGCGGCAGCGTCCACGTCGATGACGCGCCGGTCGCGCCGCCCGGCCGCCCGCCGCTGCTGGGTGAGCACACCGACGCGCTGCTCGCCGAACTCGGCTACTCGGACGAGACCATCGGCGAGCTGCGGAAACGGGGGGCCGTGTGAAGGCCGAAGACTGGTGGGCCACCGGGATCAGCGACATCCATCCGGGCATCATCCGGTTCCACGGTTACCCGATCGAGGAGCTGATCGGCGCGACGTCGTACGCGGGCATGGTATGGCTGATGCTCCGCGGCGAGCTGCCGACGCCGTGGCAGGCGCGGCTGCTCGATGCCGCGCTGGTGGCCGCCGTCGACCATGGTCCGCAAGCGCCCTCGATCGCCGCCGCACGCATGGCCGCCACCTGCGGCGTCGGGATCAACAACGCGGTCGCCACGGGCGTGAACCTGCTCGGTGACGTGCATGGTGGCGCGGGCGAGCAGTGCATGGCCGTGCTGATCGGCGTGCGCGATCGGGTCGTTGCGGGGGAGCCTGCGGCGGCGGTGGCCGGTGAAGTCGTCGATGACTACCGGGCCCGTGGCCGGTACCTGCCCGGGTTCGGTCACCGGTTCCACCCGCGCGATCCCCGCCGCGATCCGCTGCTCGGACTGGTCGCCGAGGCCAGGGCGGCGGGTGCCATCTCCGGCGAGTACCTGGACGCCGCCGTCGCGATCGAGGAACGGCTGGCCGTACGGAAGCGCCCGGTGCCGATGAACATCGACGGTGCCACCGCCGTCATCTACAGCGAGTTGGGCTTCCCGCCGCCGCTGGGCCGTGGGCTGTTCGTGCTGTCCCGATCGGTGGGGATCCTCGCCCACGCGTGGGAGGAGAGCCAGAGCGGGCAGCGGATCAAGGGCCCGATCCCGCGCCCCATGCTCGCCACGTACACCGGCACGCCGCCCCGTCCCGTCCCTCGCTGAGGCGCCACCCGTTGCACATTCGAGGGGCTAGATCTTGATGTCGATCTTGTAGAGCTCGTGCAGAGAGTCGGTCAGATCGGCGCCGACCAGCCCGCCGCGGTGGACCCGCAGCAGCTTCCCGTCGGCGTCGTAGAACGCGGTGATCGGCAGCCCGAACCCGCGCGCGTACTCGTCGTGAAGGCCGCTGCCGTTCGAGCCGCCGACGTCACGGGCCAGCGGCCACCACGTCACGTCGTACCGCTCCGGCATCAGCTTCGGGTCGCCCGTCTCCATCGACGCCACGCCGATGAAGTTCACCTTGCCCTTGAGCTGCGCGGACGCTTTCGCGTACCCGGGCATCTCCAGGTCGCAGATGTCGCACCACGACGCGTACAGGTTGACGACCGTCGGCTTGCCCCGGAAGTCCGCCAGCCGGATCGTCTTCTTCCCGTCCAGCGACGGCAGCGCGAACGTCTTCGCCGAGGTGGACGTGCCGGTGGGCTTGGCGTCCGCGTCCCGGAACGCGATGACGGCGACCAGCACGAGGACCAGTCCGGCGGCCACCTTGACGGCCAGGCCGACCGTCTTGCTGGGTCGGCGCGCAAGGGTGGGGTCGGTGAACATCGCGGCGTCCCTTCAGCCGAGCGAGATGATCAGGTCAAGGCGGCTGGTAGCCGCCAGGTTCTGCAGCTGGCTGGTCACCCAGGTGAGCTGATCGAGCGCGAGCAGCACGCCGAACGCGGCCATGAGCACGCCTGACGTGACCGTGACGCCCACCGTGTGGCGGCGGACCCAGCCGAAGACGCCCAGCAGCCGCCCGTACGCGAGTCCGGTGACGACGAACGGCACCGCCAGTCCTAGCGAGTACGCGGTGAGCAGCAGCCCGCCCTGCGCCGCTTCGTCCTGGGTCGCGGCCACGGCCAGCACCGAGGCGAGCACCGGCCCGATGCACGGGGTCCAGCCGAAGCCGAACGCCGCGCCCGCGACCGGCGCCGCGAACGCCCCGTACTTGGCCAGCTTCGGGTGGAACCGGGCTTCGCGGTCCAGCACCGGTACGCGCATGACCAGGGAGACCAGCAGGTACAGCGCCATCGCGAGCACGATAAGCCCGGAGACCCGGGTGAGCGTGTTCTGGTGCTGCGCCAGGGTCTTTCCCACCGACGTCGCGGAGAGTCCGAGCCCGATGAAGACTGCCGAGAAGCCGGCGATGAACAGGCCGGTCTGCCGAAGGATCTGACTTAGGTGGATGCGCCCGCCGGTCCGCAGCTGCGCCACGTCCAGCCCGGTGATCAGCGACAGGTACGGCGGCACGATCGGCAGCACGCACGGTGAGAGGAACGACACGATCCCACCGGCGAACGCGGCCGCGTACCCAGCGGTACCGACACTCATGCGGACTCCCGGTCTACCTAGCGGCGCCCGCTCGTGCGGGCCCCGTCGCTGGTAGGTACGCAGAGTCAGCCCAAGTGGTTGAGTCGGGGCGCCCTCCCCGTGCCGTGTGATGCGGCGGCGCCCTCCCCACGCCGTGTGATGCGGCGCGCCGGGTCAACGCGCGTCGCGCATCACACGGTTGCCGCGGGTGCGGCGGCGCCTAGGCCGTGTGATGCGGCGCGCCGGGTGAACGTGCGCGCCGCATCACAGGGCCGGCGTGGCGGGCCGGCGGTGGGGCTCAGCTGCCGAACCGGTTGGCGATCGCCGCCGCGTTCCGCTCCGCCAGGGCCAGTGCGGCCGCCCGCAGCGTGGAGCCGTCGCGGGCGGCGTCGTCCCCGACGAACGTCACGAGGCGCCGCATGGTCTCGGAGATCTTCCGGAACGAGTCGGCCGCCGTGGGCTCGATGTCCCCGAAGACCACCCACCACCACCAGGCGTTGGTCATCACGTTCGCCAGGAAGTCCGGTACGACCGGGATGCCCCGCGCGGTCAGGGCGGCCTCCGCTTCGGGCAGCGTCGGCATATTGGCGCCCTCGACGACGATCCGGGCCTTGATCCGGTCCGCGTCGGCGCCGCTGATCACGTACGACATCGCGGCCGGTACGAGCAGGTCGGCCTCGATGTCGAGCCAGGCGTCGCGGTCGCCGTGTTCGGCGTTCACCTTGGCGCGGTCGACCACTCCCAACCCGTCCCGGGCGGCGAGCAGTGCCTCGATGTCCAGCCCGCCTGGATCGCTGAGCAGCCCGTCGCGGTCGGCGACGGCAACCACCCGGACCCCAGCTCGCTCCAGGTACCGCGCCACCGCGCCACCGATCGAGCCGAAGCCCTGGACGACGGCAGTGGCGCCCTTGGCCTCGATCCCCTCCCGCTCGGCCACGGCCAGGGCGGCCTCGGCCACGCCGTACCCACCGACGAGATCGCCGAGCGGGATCCCGTCGACCACGACGGCAAACGCGTCGGCGAGCCGTTTCCGGGCGGCGTCGGGGTCGTCCACGGCCGCGAATGCCGGTTCGATCGTGGTCGGCAGCCCCAGCTCACCGACGATCGCGTCGATCACCTCCTGGCGCAGCCCAAAATCCTCGCCGGTGTTCCACTGCTCGCGCACGACGGGCAGTACAGCGGTGAGGAACCGCTTGAGCACGACATGCGCCTGCGGGTCGTGCGGGTTGATGTCGATGCCGCCCTTGGCGCCGCCGAGCGGCACGTACCGGTCGACCGGGTTGTAGACCAGTGCCTCCTTACGCGCCATCCCCCGAGCGAGACCGCGTACCTCCTCCAACGTGCAGCCCTCGCGCAGCCGCAGGCCGCCGCTGGCGATGCCGCGCACCAGGCTGTCGATCACGACGTAGCCGCGTCGCCCGGTGACCGGATCGGTCCAGGTGATCTGCAGCAGCGGCTCGCGGGTCATGAACGGGGCTCCTCGGGTTCAGCGGCGGGTTCAGCGGCGGGTTCACGGACATGGATCAGTGTCGGCCGGTCGGCGGTGAGTGCGTCCGCCAGCGCACCGGCCAGCGCGGAGGGCTCGTCGGCACGCACGCCGTGGCAGCCCAGGGCGCGCGCCAGCCTGACGAAGTCGGGAGAGTCGAGGTCGACGGCGTGCACCGGGTCACCCCGGTCGACCATCTCGTTGCGGATCTCGCCGTAGCCGTGGTTGTCCACGACGACGACGGGCAGCGGCAGGCGCAGCTGCGCAGCGGCGGCCAGCTCGGCGACGGTGAACATGATCCCGCCGTCGCCGAGCAGCGCGATCACCGGCGCGTTGGGGCGGGCGACCTTGGCGCCGATCGCGGCCGGCAGCCCGTACCCGAGCGTCCCGTAGCCGGTGGGATAGAGGAACGAGCCCGGGGCGTACGCCGGCAGGTTCGCCAGCGCGCCGTAGTAGCAGACCATGGCGCTGTCGGCGGCAAGGACGCCGTCGCGGCCCAGCGCAGCGGCAATTGCGTCGACGATCCAGAGGTACCGAGCGCCTTCGGCACGGGAATCCGCGCGCACGAGCGACCGCCAGCGCGCGGCCCGCCCGACCGCCGCGTCCGGGGCAGCCACCCCGGGACCAAGACGGTCGAGCAGGCCGCGCAGGGCCGATGTCGCGCCGCCCACCAGCGCTACGTCGGGGCTTGCGTTCGTCACGATCTGCACAGGGTCGACGTCGACCCGGATCAGCCGGCCGGCCAACGGCAGCGGCCCGTACCAAAGGTCGGCCGGGGCCAGTTCGCTGCCGACGACGAGCACCGCGTCGGCGTCGGCGACCAGCGCGTGCACCGACGGCAGGTGGACGCCCGCGCCCAGCGCCAACGGGTGGTCCTCGGGCAGCACGCCCTTGCCGTTCGTCGTGGTGATCACGGGCGCGCCGAGCCGTTCAGCGAGCGAGCGCAGTTCGCCGGCCGCGCCGCGCGCACCGCCACCGGCGAGTACGACGGGCCGCTCAGCAGTGTCCAGCCAGGCCGCGGCGGTTGACAGTCCGGCAAGCCCGGGGATCAACAAGCCCGGGACCACCGGCGCCACCGGCGCCACCTCGTCCGTCTCCGCGAGCACGTCGAGCGGCAGCTCCAGGTGGACTGGGCGCGGCCGCCCGAACGTCATCGTGGCGAACGCCTGCGCGACGGCGACCGGCACTTCGGCGACGCTGGTCACCCGGTGGCTGTAGGCCGCGACCGCGTCCATCGCCGCGCGCTGGTCCTTCGTCTCATGGAGCAGCCCGTTGCCCCGGCCGGGGTGGCGCAGCGGCATTCCGGGGGAGATGAGCAGTACCGGGACCGAGTCGGAGTATGCCTGCCCGATCGCGGTCGCCGCGTTGAGCGTCGCCGGCCCGGACGTCACCACCGCCACGCCGACCCGTCCGGTCGACCGCGCGTACCCGTCGGCGGCGTACCCGGCGCCCTGCTCGTGGCGGGGGCTGACATGCCGGATTCCGGCTCCGTCCAGGTGGGCGTAGATCTCCAGGTTGTGCGTGCCGGGGATACCGAACACCGTGTCAACGCCGTGGTCGGCGAGCGCGCGCACCAGTGCTTCGCCGCCCGTCATCTTCTTCACGGCGCGGTCCTTGCTTCTAAGGTCCCCGCCCCTGCGACCCCCAACGTCGCTGGAGCGGGGACCGGCTCAAGGGCCCTGACGACGAGCGCGTCCACGGCCACGGCACCCGCAGGCGCCACCCGTACCGGATTGATCTCGCACTCGGACACGTCCGGGCGCTCGGCGATGAGCCGCGACACCGCGGCCACGACCTCGGCGGCGGCTTCGACGTCCACCGGCGGGCGGCCACGCCACCCGGTGAGCAACGGGAACGCGCGGAGCCGCCGCAGCATCGTGCCGGCCTGCTCGGCGGTGACCGGCGCCAGCTCGACGGCGACGTCCCGGTACAGCTCGGTCTGGGTGCCGCCGAAGCCCACCAGGACGAGCGGCCCGACGGACGGGTCACGCCGCGCGCCGACGATCAGCTCGACGGTTCCCGCGCGAGTGTCCATTTCTTCGAGCACGTACTCGCCGTCACCGAGCTTGGCTTTAAGCGAAGCCAGGGCCTCAGCAGCGGCACCGGCCTCGGCAAGCCCGACCACCACCCCGCCGACCTCGGTCTTGTGCTCGATCCACGCGGCCTTCAGAACAAACGGCGCGCGCAGCTCCCCGGCCGCCGCCAGCAGCCCCGCCACATCGCGGACGGCCCGCGCGCCCGGAAACCGCACGCCGTAGCCGGCCAGGAGTTCCCGCCTCTCGAGGTAGCCGTTGGCGGTGGTAGAAGGCAAAGGCGCCGGCAGTTCGACCGATCGCGGCACCCGCAGCGCCAGCTCAGTGGCCAGTCCCAGCGACCGCACCGCCGCGTCGATCGTGTGGTACGCCGGGAGACCGTGCTCGCGCAGCGCCCGCACGGCCGCCGAATCCGCACACATGCTGTGCACCACGACGGGCAACCCGGTCGCGTGGACGGCGTCGCCGAGCGCGCCGACCACCTCCAGCTCCGCGTTCACCAGGGACGCGGTGTCGGCGCCGTACGACCCGAAGTACCCGGTGAGCACGGCCGCGTCGACCTCGCCACTGCGCAGGAGCCGGTCGATCACGCGGGCGTAGCTGATGAGGTCCTGCTCGCCGCCGCCGGCCAGGTCGACGGGGTTGCGGACGCCCGCGCCCGGCGGCAGCAGTTCGGCCACGGCAGCCGCCGTGCCGTCCGAGAGCGGCGGGACGGTCAACCCGCAACGGCTCAGCACGTCCGCCGCCACGGCACCCTGCCCGCCGCTGTCGCCGACCACTGCCACTCGCCGCCCAACCGGTCGCGGCGTGTCCAGCAGCAGCAACTGCACGACGTCAACGGCCTGCGCGGGGGTTTCGACCAGCACCGCACCGGCGGCCCGGCACGCCGCGTCGGCCACGTCGGTCGAGGCGGTGAGCGCCCCGGTGTGCGAGCGGGCCGCCGCCTGGCTCGCCTCGCTCGCGCCGACCGTCAGCACCACGACCGGCTTGCCGGCCTCCCGCAGCCGGCGCAGGGTCGACACCAGCTCGCGGCCGTCGCGGAAACTCTCCAGGTAGAGGACGACGACGGCCGTGCGCTCGTGGTCGATCAGGTCGGCGACGGCTTCCGTGGCCGACACGTCCACCTGGTTGCCGATCGAAACGAACCGGGACACGCCGATCCCGGCCTCGCTCGCCAGGCCTGCCAGCTCAAGCCCCAGCTGCCCGGACTGAGACACGATGCCGAGCTGGCCGGCCGTGAAGTTCCCCCAGGCCAGTTCCAGGTCGGTGGCCGCGTCGTAGATGCCGAGGCAGTTCGGGCCCACCATGCGCGCGCCGGCGGCTCGCACCTGCGCGCCCAGCTCGACCTCCAGCCCCGGGTGCCCGTGCTCGCGGTCGATGCCGGCGGTGATCCCGAGGAAGCCCCGGACGCCGAGCGCCAGCCCTTCCGCTACCACGTCCGGCACCGCGATCGCGGGCGCGCAGAGCACCACCAGCTCCGGGACTTCGGGCAGCGCCCGCAGCGACACCGCGCTGGCCACCCCGTCGACCACGGCGCCACGCTGGTTCACCAGGTGCACGCCGCGCCGGTGGGCGCCCCGCAGTGCGCCGCGGGCCAGCCAGTATCCCCACTTGGTGGGGTCCGCGGAGGCGCCGACGACGGCGACCGAGCGCGGGTCGGAGAAGACGTCGAGGCTCATTCAGGGCCTGGCCGGGCTTCCGCTCCCGGCCGCTCGAGCCCGGTTTCCGCTCCCGGCCGCTCGAGCCCGGTTTCCGCTCCCGGCCGCTCGAGCCCGGTTTCCGCTCCCGGCCGCTCGAGCCCAGTGAGCGGGAAATGATCAGCCGCTGGATGTCCGAGGTGCCCTCCTCGATCTCCTCCAGCTTGGCGTCGCGCATCCACTTCTCCAGCAGCAGCTCGCGCGAGTAGCCCCAACCGCCGTGCGTCTGCAGCGCCGCCCAGGTGCAGAACATCGCGCTCTCGGACGCGACCAGCTTGGCGATCGCGGCCTCCTCGGCGACCTGCTCGCCCGCGTCGTGCAGGCGGGCGGCGCGCAGGGTGAGCAGGTGTGCGGTGTCGACCTTGGCCGCCATGTCGGCCAGCCGGAACGCCACCGCCTGGTGGTCGATGATCGGCTTGCCGAACTGCTCGCGCTGCTTCGCGTAGTCGATCGAGGCATCGAGCGCCGCGCGGGCCAGGCCGGTGCAGGCGGCGCCGATGAGGATGCGGGATGCGTCGAACGTCCGCATCAGGCCACGGAAGCCCTCGCCCTCCTCACCGAGCCGGTTCTCCACCGGCACCCGGACGTTGTCGAGGAAGATCTCGGCGCTGACGATCGCCCGCTGGCCCATCTTCGACATCGGGCTGCCGAGCGTCAGGCCGGGGGTTTCCCGATCCACCACGAACGCCGTGATGCCGCGGGACCGTAGCGCCGGGTCGACCGTGGTGAAGATGACCGTCCACCGCGCATACGGCGCGTTGGAGATCCACGCCTTCTGGCCGTTCAGGACGTAGTGGCCGCCGTCGCGCACGGCCCGCGTGCGGAGGGCGGCGGCGTCGGAGCCGACGTCGGGCTCGGTCACGGCGAGGGCGGTCAGCGGCGGGTTGTCGCCGGTGAGCGGCGTCAGCCAGCGCTTCTTCTGCTCGTCGGTGCCGAGCGCTTCGACGGGGCCGGCGAAGAACCCGTTGGAGGTGAGCAGGTTGCCGATGCCGATGTCGCCGTAGCACAGCTCCTGCTGGACCAACGCCTGCGTGACGAGGTCCGTCACGCCACCGCCGCCGTACTGCGCCGGCAGCATGAACGAGGCGAGTCCCAGCTTCCCCGCCTTGTCCCACAGGTCCAGGGGCGACTCGTGATCGGCGTCGTCCACGGCACGGGCGCGCGGGCGGATCTCGCGCAGCGCGAAGTCACGGGCGAGCGAGACGAAGTCGCGCTGCTCCTCGCTGAGCGGGAGACCGTCACGAACGGCGCGGGGCATGGGTGTCTCCTTCGGCGTCGAACGTTGAGACTTTCGCGGGTTCCGGCCGGTTTGCGGAGGTGCGGTCTACGCCAGCAGGACGGCGGCTCCGAGAGCTACGACCAGGGTTCACGTCCGCACGCCACTCCTTGTTTGACTGGTCAGTCAGTTAAGTAGAAGGAGTGTGGTGGCCGTCACCGAGTCACGTCAATGGTTACCCGCGGGTAACTTCCGGGGAGGTGACGGTGGTTTTCCGGGGCCATAGCCCGGACGAACCGCGACCACCTCGTGGCCGGGCGGGCGCAGCGGTCCTCAGGTCTCCAGGTCGCGGAGGAACCAGTGGCAGACCGCCCGCATGCGGTCGATCGTCATGTTGCGGGAGCCGAGCACGACCTGGATCGCCAGGCCGTCGATCATCCCGATCAGCGCGTTGGCCAACTCGACGGCGTCGCCGCTGCGCAACAGGTCCTGGTCCTGGCCGTCGCGGATGATGCCGGCGACGAGGCGGCGCCACTCGCCGTACACCCGTTCGTTCAGTTCCTGCAGGTCAGGCTCGCGGAGTGCCTCGACCCACAGCTCCGCCCAGACCCGCCACGCCTGGACGGTGTCCTCGCTCTCAGGCAGGTACGAGTCGACGAACGCGCGCAGCCGCTCGCGCGGATCGGTGTGGATCGCCAGGATCGGCTTGCGACGCTCGATCGACCGTTCGAAGTTGAACTCGAACGCCGCGTGGACGAGGTCCCGCTTGGTGGCGAAGTAGTAGTGCACGGTGCCGGTGCTGGTGCGGGCCCGTCCGGCCACATCGGAGACGCGGAGCGACCGGAACCCGATCTCGGCGACGACCTCGCAGGCCGCGCGCAAGATCTGCTCCCGCCGCTCGGCTTCCACGCTGGGGCGCGCCATCCGGACTCCCTCACCGACCAATAGTTGACTTATCAGTCAGTTATGGTGCCCTACCAGCGCGCGCCGCGCCAGCATTCCCTGCGGTGCGATCGCGTAAGTCAGACACCACCATCGCACCACGGAACGGTCAGCGGAACCCGAACGGTGCCAGTACCTCCGGCCGGTGCCCGGTGACGATGTAGTCGGCGAGCGCCTTCCCCGACGCGGGTCCGAGCGTCACGCCGAGCATGCCGTGGCCTGTGCTGACGAAGGCATTGGAAAGTCCCGGCAGCCGGTCGGTGAGCGGCAGCCCGTCCGGGAGGAACGGTCGCCCGCCGACCCACGGATCCCGGATCAGCCCCACCAGGTCGTCCGGATCGTCGAACCAGCGGCCCAGGTAGTGCCGGCTGCCCTTCGCGATCGCCACGATCCGGCGCCAGTCGAGGCGGCGGTTGTCGCCGCTCAACTCCATCGTGCCGGCGATCCGGGTGGTGCCGTTGATGGGGGAGGCGACGATCCGGCGGTCGCCGAAGTAGAGCGCGTGCGCGGGCGCTGGATCCAGGTCGACGGAGAAGCTGTACCCCTTGCCGGCTTGCAGCGGCAGCCGGTACCCGAGGATGCGTACCAGTCGCACCGTCCACATCCCCGCCGCGACCACGACGCCGCCGCACCGGATCTCGCCTTGCGACGTGCGGACCGCGGTGACCCTGTCGCCGGCGCGGACGAAGCCGCTCACCTCGACGTTCTCGTGGATCTTGCCGCCAGCGGCGCTCACCACGTCGGCGAGGGACCGCACCAGCCGCACCGGGTCGACCACCCCCTCCCCGGGAACCAGGTACGCCGCCGCGACCTCGGGCGACAGCGACGGGTCAAGGCGTTGCGCCTCGTCGCCGAGCAGGACGGAGTCCGGCAGCTCGTACCGGCCGGCGGCCATCGCCCGCTGCAGGTTCAGGTGGTGCCGGGCCTCGGCTGGGGAGAGGAAGGCGTGCACCAGCCCGGTCCGGCGCAGCGAGGTGTCGACTCCCGCGTCGCGGAGCCCGTCGAACAGGTCGAACGTCGGCCGGTTCAGCTCGGCGACGGCGTGGTATCCGCGCCGGAACACCGACTCCCGGCTGCTCCGCCAGAATCGCCAGAGCCATGACAGCAGGCCTGGATCGACACCGGGCCGCAGGTAGAGCGGCGATTCGGGCCGCCCGAGCGAACGCAGCGCGTACCGGGTGACGCCCGGCGCGGGCACCGGCGCGGAATGGCTGAGGCAGACCCAGCCGGCGTTTCCCCAGGACGCGCCGGACGCCAGCCCGGACCGTTCCACCAGTTCGACGGAGACCCCGGCGGCGCTGAGGTAGTGGGCAACGCAGAGTCCCACCACCCCGCCGCCGATGACGACGACCGGCGCGTCGGGGTTCATCCGCCCGCCGCGTAGGTGGTGAGGAACGCCTTGGTGCGCAGCTCGCGGGGGCGTCCCAGCACCTCCGCCGGGACACCCTGCTCGATGATGTGGCCGCCGTCCACGAAGACCACCCAGTCGGCGACGTCGCGCGCGAACGTCAGCTCGTGCGTCACCAGGATCATCGTCATGCCGTCGTCGGCCAGCTCGCGCATCACCTTCAGCACCTCGCCCGTCGACTCGGGGTCGAGTGAGGAGGTCGGCTCGTCGAACAAGAGGACCGTCGGCTTGAGCGCCAGCGCACGGGCGATCGCCACCCGCTGCTGCTCTCCGCCGGACATCTGCTCGGGGTAGGCGAGGCCGCGGTGCGCCAGGCCGACCCGGCGCAGCAGCGCCACCGACCGTTCCAGGGCCTCGCTCTCGCCGACGCCGGCCCGCTGCTGCGCCAGCATCACGTTCTCCACCGCGGTGAGGTGCGGGAACAGGTTGAATCGCTGGAACACCATGCCGACGGACTGGCGCAGCCTGGCGAGGCTCCGGCACACGACCTTGCCCGCGGCGAAGACCGGTTCACCGGCTACCTCGATCGTGCCGCCGTCGGGGCGCTCCAGCAGGTTGACGCAGCGCAGCAGGGTGGTCTTGCCGCCGCCGCTCTGCCCGATGATCGCCACGATCTGGCCGCGCCGGACGGTGAGACCGACGCTGTCGAGCACGAGCCGCCCGTCGAACGACTTGCTCAGCCCGTCAATCCTGACCACGGCCTCGACGGTGGTGGTGGGTTCGCTGGCCACGATCTCGGTCATGAGACGGCCTCCGTGGTGAGCATCGCGGCGAAGGAGGAGCGAGAAGCAGAGCGGAGGAAGCCGGCTGGGGGCATGGTCATGCCAGCACCTCTTTCTGGGCGAGGAGTTCACGGGCGATCCGGAGCCGGCGGCGCCGCCGGGGGGAGAGCGGCACCCCGGCCCGGATCTTGCGCTCCAGCAACAGCAACAGCTGCGAGAGCGGGTAACAGAGGGCGAAGTAGATCGCCGCGATGACCAGGTACACCTCGAGCGCCCGGAACGTCTCCGAGGTGATGATCCGGCCCTCCGACATGAGTTCGGCGGCGGAGATCGTCACGAGCAGCGAGGTGGACTTGAGCAGGTCGACGAGCATCGTGTTGGTGCCGGGCAGGGCCAGGCGCAGCGCCTGCGGGAAGATCACGTGGCCGAAGGTGGCGATGCGGCTGATCCCTAGCGCTTCGGACGCCTCCTGCTGTCCACTATGGACTCCACTGATCGCGGACCGGAATATCTCCGACAGGTACGCGGCGTAGAAGACGATCAGGCTGAGCACGCCGGCCTGGAAGACGTCGAGCCTGACGCCGGCCGAGGCCAGGCCGAAGTACGTCAGGAAGATGATCGCCAGCAGCGGGACGTTCTTGAACAGCTCGGTGTAGATCGCTGCCGGCAACCGGAGCACGCGTAGCGGGCTCAGCCGCAGCAGCGCCAGCACCAGCCCCAGGATCGCGGCGCCGACGAAGCCGCCGACGGTGTACCAGATGGTGCGTTGCAAGCCGTCGATGAGCGACGGTGCGTAGTCCGACCACGGGACCTCGAACATGGCTGCTCCTCAGCTCAGATCGTCGGCGGTGCCCAGTCGGACGGGCGGTCGACGCCCTGGCGAGCCTTCGCAATCTCGGGCGTCGGCTTGAGGAACTGCTCCGGGTCGCCGCCCCACTTCTCGATCAGCTTGGTCAGCTCGCCGTTGTCGTACATCTTGCGGATCTCGTCCGAGATCGCCTTCTCCAGCTTCTTCGCCTGCGGGGGCAGGTAGAAGCTCGTCATGTACGGGCGGAAGTAGTCGTAGTCCGGCTTCGCGGCCACCTCTGCGGCCGTCGGCGGAGTGAGGTACTGGGTCTCGACCTTCAGCTCCGGCCGCTCCTTCTGGGCGGCGATGATGATTAGTGGGTCGAGGAAGCCGACGTCGAGCCGGCCGGCGCGCAGGTCGTCGAAGACGCCGTTGCCGTCGGGGTAGGCGCCGAGCTTCGCACCCGGCACGGCCTTGATCGACTTCACCCAGACGTACCCCTCGACCGTGCCCAGCCGCCGGCCTTCGAGGTCCTTCACGGTGCTGTACTTCTTGCCGGACCTGACGGCCATCGCCGGTGGCGAGTAGTAGGGCGGATCGGTGAAGAGGCCCTGCTTCTGCCGTTCCTTGGTCCAGGCGACGCCACCGATCGTGATGTCGACCCGGCGGGACTGGACGCTCGCGAGCATGCCGGCGAAGTCGGTGATCTCGGGTTGGACCTTCAGGTCGAGCTTCTTGGCGACCGCGTTCAGGATGTCGCTGTCCAGGCCGGAGAGCTTGCCGGCCTTCGACGAGGTGTACGGCGCGTACGGCTGGATCGCGACCTTGAGGACGCCCGGCTCGATGGTCTCCAGGCCCTCCGCGCCAGCGGACGAATCGGAGGAGGAGCAGCCCGTGACGGCGAGTAGCGCGGCGGCCAGGGCCCCCGCAACCCACGACCGGTAGGGAGAAGTGATCGACATCGGCGTTGGACCTTCCACGCGTAGGGGGCTTTCCACCACGCTAGGAGCCTGTGTGACCTACGTCATTGGACGATCCAGCCGAAGATGGCGCGCTGAGCCGGCACGTGTTCAGATGAACCGTCCATCTGGAGGTGCCCGTGACCACCGTCCCCACCATCCTGACTCCCGAGCTGGCGCAGCAGATCGCCGGGGAGACCAGCGCCATCATCGGCCTGAACGTGCTGATCACGGACACCGCCGGCACGGTCATCGGCAGCGGCGACACCGGCCGGGTCGGCAGCTTCCACGAGGCGTCGGTCGAGGTCGTGCACACGCTCCAACCAGCCGCACACACCCCTGCGCAGGCCCGCCTCCTGCGCGGCGTGCTGCCGGGGACCACGTTGCCGATCGTGCTGGACGGCAAGGCGGTCGGCACGGTCGGGATCACCGGGTCGCCCGAGGTGGTGCGGCGGTTCGGCCTGGTGGTGAAGCGGCAGACCGAGATCCTGCTCCAGGAGTCGCTCCTGCTCCGCTCCCGCCTGCTGCGCGAGCGGGCTCTGGAGGATCTGTTCCGCGACATCGCCTACTTCGATGCCGAGGTGGTCGGCCCCGAATTCGTGACGTTCCGCGCCGCCGAGCTGGGCTACGACCTGGCGTTGCCGCGGCGTGCGGTCCTGGTCGACGTGGCCGGCAGCGTCGAGTCGGCGGTCCGTTCGGCGCTGCTGCGGACGGTCCGGGCCGCGTTCGGCGATGCGCAGGACGTCGCCGGCTCGCTCGCCGGCCACGTCGTGGTGATGCATCGTGTACCGGCTGAACGGGTCGGCGGCACGGCACCTGACCTGCGGGAACGCTGCGCCAGGGTGGTCGCGGAACTCGGCGAGCGGCACGGCCTCGCCGCCCGGGTCGGCGTCGGCGGCACGGCCACGTCCGTCGCGGGGCTGCGCGAGTCGTACGAGGACGCCATCAGCGCACTCCGCCTCGGCGCGATCTTCGGCGGCGGGCCGATGCACGCGATCGAGGACGTGCGGACCGGCCAGCTCCTCGCCACCGTGCCGCAGCGGGTCCGAACCCGGTTCACCGGCGCGCTCGCGGGCCAGCTGCGGGCCCAACCCGACTGGCCGGTGTTGCGCGAGACCACGATCGCGTGGTGCGAGAGCGGCTTCAACCTGGTCCGGGCTGCGGCGGCGCTGCATATCCACCGCAACACGCTGATCTACCGGCTGGACAAGATCAGCCGGTTCACCGGGGAGTCCGTCCGGGAGCCGCGTGCTGCCGTGGCGCTCTACCTCGCTTGCCTTGCCGACCAGCTCGGGTCCTAGGGCGTTATCCGCAGGATGCGGTCGTCGTCCGGGGCTGGATCGCCGCGCCGGTCCCGGTTCGACGTCAGGACCCACAGCGAGCCGTCCGGTGCCGGTTCGACGTGCCGCAGCCGCCCGTACTCGCCGGCCAGGAGCGCTTGCGGATCATTACCGTCGAGCCCGATCCGGTATAGCTTCGCGCCCCGCAGGCACGCGATGTACGCGCGCCCACCCACGATGGCGAGGCCGCTCGGCGAGGCGTCGTCGGTGGTCCAGGTCGCCACGGGTTCGGTGAAGCGGCCGCCGCCCCCCGGACCCTCGACCTCCGGCCAGCCGTAGTTGGCGCCCGCCTCGATCCGGTTCAGCTCGTCGTACCGGTCCTGGCCGAACTCGGTGGCGTAGAGCTGGCCGTTCCGATCCCAGGCCAGTCCCTGCACGTTGCGGTGCCCGTAGCTGTAGACCACCGAGTCGCCGAACGGGTTGCCCGGCGCGGGCTCGCCGGTGGGCGTCATCCGGAGGATCTTGCCGCCGAGGTTGGCGCGGTTCTGCGCGCGGTCCCGCTCGCCCGCGTCGCCCGTGCCGGCGTAGAGCATCCCGTCGGGGCCGAAGGCGATCCGGCCACCGTTGTGGTTGCCCGCGCGCGGGATGCCGGTGAGGACGGTTTCGGGCTGTTCGCCAAGGCGGAGCCGGACGATCCGGTTGTCGTCGGCGGCCGTGTAGTAGAGGTAGATCCAGCGGTCCTCCGTGTAGGTCGGCGAGACCGCGACGCCGAGCAGACCGCCCTCCCCGCCGGGTCGTGCGCCGGCGATCCGCTGCACCTCGCTGACGCGGCCGTCTGCACTGACGGTGAGCAGCCGGGTGCTGTCGCGTTCGGTGACCAGCGCGCGGCCGTCGGGGAGGAAGGCCAGCCCCCACGGCGCCTCCAACCCCGTCGCCACCGTGGCTACGGCGCCCGTAGGCAGTGTGATGCTTGGCGCATCCTCGACACTTGGATCGACGAACCAGCCACGCCACGCACCGAGTGCTACGACGCCGACGCTCAGCGCCACGGCAGCACTGAGGAGAGCAATCACCGGCCGGGAAAGCCACATGACAACGAGCCTATGCCGCCCAGAAATCGCCCCAGGTTCTCACAGAGTGGGCATATCCAGGTGTAGATGTCGGGGGAGCGGGTAAAGCTTGGGCCGTGCAGACACCTCTGAACGCTCCTATGCCCGTCCTGGATCTCTCCGCATTGCCGGCGTGCGACTTTTGTGAAGCGCCGAACGCGATGTTCGCGTACCCCGTCGACGCCATCACCGTCGGCGCCGACGAGGAGATTCCGGCTACGCACTGGACAACGTGTCTCGACTGCCACCGCCTCATCGAGGATCGCGACTGGGACGCGCTGACGATCCACGCGGGCTACCCACCGGGCTTCGCGCCGACGCCGATCACCGCGTTCAGGGAGAACCTGCGCGGCGACGCCGTCTCGCTAGTGCCCGAACCGCCCGAAACACACTGAACCGCCCATGAGGGGCCCGGCCACGGCGGTCGGGCCCCTCTCGTTTCCGCGCCCGCCCGCCCCACACCCCGCCCGCCCTGGGCCCGCCCCGCGCCCGCCCTGGGCCCGCCCCGCGCCCGCCCTGGGCCCGCCCCGCGCCCGCCCGCCCTGGGCCCGCGCCCGCCGCCCGCCTGTCGCGCCCGCCTGCCGCGCCGGCCCCGCCCGCCGCACCTACCTGGCCCGCCCCGCGCCCGCTCGCTCGCCCGCCCCGCCCGCCCGCC
>Ga0184623_10000237_pt1 | contig 23393 bp, 24 predicted proteins | sample PLM1_100_b1_FD_133138 | JGI IMG/M metagenome (GOLD analysis project Ga0184623, IMG submission 133138) | Groundwater sediment microbial communities from an aquifer in East River, Colorado, USA - PLM1_100_b1 | ecosystem: Environmental > Terrestrial > Soil > Riparian zone | place: USA: East River... | reverse complement strand
CTCTTGAAGTTCTGCCGTGTGATGCGGCGCGCGCGTTGAATCGGCGTGTCGCATCACACGACGGCGAAGGCCCGGGCCCCATCGAGGAAACCCGGGCCTTCAGCGTCAGATCAGCGCTCGACCTCGCCGCGGATGAACTGCTCCACCTTCTCGCGAGCGATGTCGTCGTTGTACTGCTCCGGCGGGGACTTCATGAAGTAGCTCGCCGCCGAGAGGATCGGGCCACCGATGCCGCGGTCCTTGGCGATCTTTGCCGCACGGACGGCGTCGATGATGATGCCGGCCGAGTTCGGCGAATCCCACACCTCGAGCTTGTACTCCAGGTTCAGCGGGACATCACCGAAGGCGCGACCCTCCAGCCGGACGTACGCCCACTTGCGGTCGTCGAGCCACTGGACGTAGTCGCTCGGGCCGATGTGGACGTTGCGGGCGCCGAGGTCGTGCTCCAGGTTGCTGGTGACGGCCTGGGTCTTGGAGATCTTCTTCGACTCCAGCCGGTCCCGCTCCAGCATGTTCTTGAAGTCCATGTTGCCGCCGACGTTGAGCTGGTACGTGCGGTCGAGCTGCACGCCCCGGTCCTCGAACAGCTTCGCCATCACGCGGTGGGTGATGGTGGCGCCGACCTGCGACTTGATGTCGTCGCCGACGATCGGCACGCCCGCCTCGGTGAACTTGGCGGCCCACTCCGGGTCGGAGGCGATGAAGACCGGCAGCGCGTTGACGAACGCCACCTTGGCGTCGATGGCGCACTGCGCATAGAACTTGTCGGCCACCTCGGAGCCCACCGGCAGGTAGGAGACGAGGACGTCGGCCTTCGAGTCCTTCAGGGCCTGGACGATGTCCACCGGCGCCTCGTCGGACTCGGTGATCGTCTCGCGGTAGTACTTGCCGAGCCCGTCGTGCGTGTGGCCACGCTGGACGGTGACACCGGTCGGCGGCACGTCGGCGATCTTGATGGTGTTGTTCTCGCTGGACCCAATGGCGTCCGCCAGGTCCTGGCCGACCTTCTTGGCGTCCACGTCGAACGCGGCGACGAGCTTGACGTCGCGGACGTGGTACTCGCCGAACTGGACGTGCATGAGGCCCGGCACACGGGTCTGCGGGTCGGCGTCCTTGTAGTACTCGACGCCCTGCACGAGCGACGCGGCACAGTTGCCCACGCCGACGATTGCTACGCGTACAGAACCCATTGCGGGTCCTCCTTCTTCTTCATGGCCGTCCCTGCGTTCCGGGACGATCTCTAGGGGGGCGCTCTGTCGACGAATCGACGGTGCTGACGGACGGGGGTTGCCCGGCCCGCTCGCTCGCGATCAGCTCGTTGAGCCAACGGACCTCTCGGTCTGCCGACTCCAGCCCGTGGCGTTGCAGCTCGAGCGTGTAGGAGTCGAGCCGCTCGCTGGTGCGGGAGAGTGTTTCGAGCAGGCCGTCGCGGCGCTCCTCGATCCGGCGGCGCCGGCCCTCGAGAATCCGCAACCGGGTGCTGGCATCGGTGCGCGAGAAGAACGCGAAGTGGATACCGAAGCCCTCGTCGTCGTGGGTTTCGGGGCCTGCCTCCGCGAGCAGTTCGGCGAACCGCTCTTTGCCCTCGGCGGTGAGCTTGTACACAACCTTGCCGCGCCGGCCGGTCAGCGGTGGGGCCGCGTCGACACCGGCGGGGTCGGGGGCGTCCTCGGTGATCCAGCCGGCCTCGCGTAGCCGGCGGAGCGTGGGGTAAAGAGACCCGTACGAGAACGCTGCCCGGAACGCGCCGAGCATGACCGTGAGCCGTTTGCGCAGCTCGTAGCCGTGCATCGACGTCTCGTGGAGGAGGCCGAGGATCGCGAATTCGAGCATGCCCCCGCCTCCTCTCGCTCCGATGGATCGCTGCGATGTATCGCGGCGATACATCGTGACTATACGTCCGGCCCTCGCGCCACGCCATGGCTGCCCGCCGTTTCCGGATTTTCTGGACGTTGTCGGGCGGCGGCGTACCCTCTTCGCGTGCGGACTCAGCGGCAACTCGTCGACTACGCGCTCCAGCGGCGCGCGTTGCTGCGTGCGGTCTACTCGGGCCGGGTCGGCACGATGGAGGTTTGCGACGCCTCGCCGTACCTCGTCCGGGCGGCGAAGTACTTCGGCCAGCAGACCGAGACGCCCTGCCCGGTCTGTCGGCGGGAGAACGTCTGGTACGTCCACTACATCTACGGCGACGAGCTGAAGCATTCTGCCGGCCAGGCCCGCCCGCGCGCCGAGCTGCCGGTGCTGGCGATGAGCTACCGCGAGTTCGACGTGTACGTGGTCGAGGTCTGCCGCGGGTGTGACTGGAACCACCTCGCGCAGAAGTACACGCTCGGCCGGGACGGGCTGCCGACGGAACAGCGCCGCCACGCCGACGGCTGATCCGAACGGGACGGTGCTCTCGCTCGTATCACTTCACGTGGTTTGGTCGTCAGGAGTACGGTGCCGCCATTCCCCTCTTGAGAGGTCAGCATCGCTGCTGGCACTGTTTCCTCCGTCGCGCGTTGAGCGTGTGCACCGTTGGGTGAGGACTCGATCACTCGACGGTGACGGTGTTTGGAGTTCCTCGACATGTCAGGGCATGGTGGTGGAATGAGTTACCCCGATCAGCCGGAGCGCCCCACTCGTGGCGTCGCCCGGGTGGGTTCCGGTAGCGACCAGGAGGACGGCTGGAACCCCCGTCAGGGCCACCAGGCTCCTCCTCCCCCTTCAGGCGCGGCCAGCGGCCGCGCCTCTGTCGGTCGTGCCACGCCGCCAGGCGCCCCGGTAGGTAGGGCGACGCCGGCTCGTGGCGCCGCTCGCGTTTCCGGTTCCGCATCGGTGTCCGGTTCCGCGTCCGTCCCCTCGCCGGGACGCGACGACGCGCAGACCCGGTACGGCGGCTACGGCCCGCCGGACCAGTACGGCCAGCCCGGCCGGTACGGCGAGCCCGACCGCACCGCGATCGTGGGCGTCGGTCCGCGCAGCCGTGCTGCGGCCCGTGACGACGTCCTCGCCCAGCCCGGCGCCGGCGGTCGCGGTCGGCCGCCCGGCCCGCCGGACCCGCGTACGGCCAAGAAGCGCAAGCGGCGCCGCCGGATCGCCATGATCGCCGCCGGTACGGCGTTCGCGGTGATGGTCGCCGGCATGGGCGTCTTCTACGGCATGACCAACGTGCCGCTGCCTGACGCCGCGGCGAACAAGCAGACCTCGATGGTCTACACCGCCGCCGGTGCCAAGGCGCAGCCGATCGCCTCGTTCGCGATCGAAGACCGCCAAGAGGTCAAGCTCGCGCAGATCCCGCTGCACGTCCAGCGCGCGGTGATCGCCGCCGAGGACCGCTCATTCTACGACAACAACGGCATCTCGCCGAAGGGCATCGCCCGCGCCGCGCTGGGTGTGGTCACCGGCGATGACAAGGGCGGTGGTTCCACCATCACCCAGCAGTACATCAAGAACTCCCGGAAGCTGACCCAGGAGCGCTCCTTCGTCCGCAAGGCGAAGGAGATCCCCATGGCGCTCAAGGCGGACGACGAGTACAGCAAGGATCAGATCCTCGAGTTCTACCTCAACACGATCTACCTCGGCCGGGGCCGGTACGGCATCCAGTCAGCGGCGAAGGGCTACTTCAACAAGGACGTCGGCAGGCTGACCCCCGAAGAGGGCGCGGTCATCGCCGGCCTGATCAAAGACCCGTCCAACCTCGACCCGGCCAACAACCCCGAGGGCGCGAAGGGCCGCTGGAAGTACGTCCTCGACGGCATGGCGCAGGAGGGCTGGTACGACAAGGCCAAGGTCGCTACGGCGAAGTATCCGATCATCCAGAAGAAGTCCGAGAGCCGTCGCGACGCGTGGATGGCCGGCTCCAACGGCGTCCTCGCCTGGCGCATCCGCCAGGAGGTCCTCGGCCTCGAACTCGACGGCGGCGGCAAGATCACCGAGGACCAGCTCAGCAGCGCGGGTCTGAAGATCTTCACCACCATCAACCCGAAGATGCAATCGGCCGCCGTCAACGCCGTGACCGAAGAGATGAAGCCGCAGGACAAGAAGATGGGCGCGGCGCTGGCCGCCATCCAGCCGGGCACCGGCCGGATCATGGCCTACTACGGTGGCGAGGCCGGATACGGCAACAACGATCTGGCCGGGCCGAACCTGCCGCACCCGCCCGGCTCCTCGATGAAGCCCTACGTGCTCGCCAAGGCGCTCGAGGACGACATCAGCATCAAGTCAGTCTGGAACGGATCCTCCCCGCAGGAGTTCCCGAAGAGCCGCCCCGGCAACCCGCTGCGCAACTCCGAGAACGACAACTCCTGCAAGCGCTGCGACCTGATCGAGACCACCCGGAAATCGCTGAACACGGTTTACTGGGCCCTCACCGAAGAGGTCGGCGCGAACGCCGTCAAGGACCTCGCCGGGCGCGCCGGCGTCACCCGGATGGTCGGCACTGACGGCAAGGTCGGACCGATCGACGAGGAGAAGGTGAACGAGGGCATTGGCATCGGCCAGTTCCCGATCCCGGTGCTCGACCAGGCCAACGGGTACGCCACGTTCGCCGCGTACGGCGAGCGCGCCGCCCCGTACTTCGTCGAGAAGATCGAGGCCCCGGACGGCTCGTTGGTCTACCAGCGCAAGAAGCGGACCTCGCGCGCCTTCTCCGAGGACGTCGCCCGCGACGCCAACTACGTGATGGAGAAGGTCGTCTCCGGCGGCAAGAGGAACCGGCTCGCCGGTGGGCGGAAGGCGGCCGGCAAGACCGGTACGCAGCAGTACGGCAACTCCGACGACAACTCGCACGCGTGGATGTGCGGCTTCACGCCCGGCCTCGCCGCCGCCGTCTGGGTCGGGAACAAGGGCGACGACGCCCCGCTCCATGACGCCAACGGTGGCCGGGTCTACGGCTCCGGTATTCCGGGTCGGATCTGGAAGTCCTTCATGGACGGCGCCCTCAAGGGTACCGAGGAGAAGGACTTCCGCGGCCCGGTCTTCCTCGGCGACGAGGACGCCGGTAACGCGCCGGAGCCCGAGAAGACACCAGATCCCGAGCCGACGCCGTCCGAGAGCCTGCCGGACCCGGAGGAGTCCCCGTCGCCGACGCCGACCCCCACCAAGGACCCGGGCAACCCTGGCGACCCGTTCCCCACGCCAACACCCAAACCAACTAAAACTGATAAACCCCCATTTCCCTGACGGCCCGCGCGCGGGTGAACTGCGGTAGGGCAGGATCGGGGGCGTGATCGAGCGCCCCCGTCCGCACGCCGCGGAAATAGACCTGCCCAGCCGATCGGATCCGGTCGTGACTGGGCTCTCGCAGGTGATCGGCGGTCCGATCGGCGACCGCGCCCGCCTGCATCGCCGCGTCTGGACGCCGATGCGTGCGGTACTCGCGCTCGCGTGCTTCACGTTCGCGTTCAACTGGGTGCAGAAGTCGCCGTGCCGCTCGGGTGCGTGGGCAGAGAACCTCCAGTACAAGAAGCACTGCTACACCGACGTCCTCGCGCTGTACTTCGCCGAGCGGCTGGACCAGGGTGCGGTGCCGTACGTCGACCACCCGGTCGAGTACCCGGTCCTGACCGGCATCTTCATGGGCCTCATCGGCCGGCCGGTGTGGAAGCTCGGCAACTCCGAGTGGGTGAACGGGACCCTCCTGCCCCGCCTGGCCGACTACGGCCTCGCCGAGGGCGGCCCGCTCAACCAGGGGAAGCTCTTCTACGACCTCACCGCCATCGCGCTCGGCATCTTCGGTGTCCTCGCCGTGTGGGCCGTCGTGAAGATGCGGCCGCAGCGCCCGTGGGACGGCGCCATGGTCGCGCTCGCGCCCGCGGTCTTCCTCACCGCGAGCATCAACTGGGACCTGCTCGCCGTCGGCCTTTGCACGCTGGCGCTGTACTTCTGGTCCAGGCGCGCACCCGGATGGGCCGGGCTCATGTTCGGGCTGGCAGTGGCCGCGAAACTGTACCCGCTCTTCATCCTCGGCCCGATGCTCGTGCTCTGCTGGCGACGGCGACGACTCCCCGACTTCGTCATCACGCTCGGCACCGGGATCGTCACTTGGGTCGCGTTGAACCTGCCGATCTACCTCGCCGAGCCGGACGGATGGCTGCGGTTCTGGCAGCTCAACACCGACCGGCCGGTCGACTGGGGCACGCTCTGGTACATCGGGGCTCACTTCCCGATCGGCGGCGGCGAGGTCGGCATCCCACCCTTTACCGAACTCTCGGCCACGGAGAACATCCCCGACCTCAACACGCTGACCCAGTCGCTGTTCGCACTGCTGTGCCTGGGTATCGCCGCGCTGATCTTCTTCTCGCCCCGCCCGCCGCGCCTCGGGCAGGTGGCGTTCCTGGTGGTCGCCGCGTTCCTGCTCACCAACAAGGTGTGGTCGCAGCAGTTCGTGCTCTGGCTGGTGCCGCTCGCGGTGCTGGCGCGGCCGCGGTGGGGCGCGTTCCTGGCCTGGCAGGCGTGCGAGCTCGCCTACTTCTTCGGCTTCTATCAGATCCTGCTCCGCACGGCCGGCGGCAAGTCGCTCATGCCGGAGAAGTGGTTCGCGCTGATCGGGCTCGCCCGCTGGGTTTCCGTCGCGGTGCTGTGCGGCCTGGTGATCCGCGAGATCCTGCGCCCGGAGCTGGACGTGGTACGGGCCGGCGGCGTCGACGATCCTGAGGGCGGCGTGCTCGGCGACGATCCGCCGCCGGGCCCCGAGCCAGTCAAGGCAGGCGCCTGGGTGGGCGACGGGGAGCGCGTCAGCACGGCTTAGCCGGGCTCCGGGCTTGGTGGACCGGGCGTGGGACTATGACGCGATGCAGGCTGCCGGAGTACGGCGCGGATCAGGGGAGCGGGATGAGCGGCCAGACCACGGCGGCGCCGGAGGGCGACAGCCACCAGGCGCCGCTCGACGAGCGCCCCGCCGAGCCGGCTCCCTGGGGTCGGACGACGTTAGCTCGGCTGCGGTCGGCCCAGCTCGCGCCGGAACGGCAGGCGCTGACGTGGTGGGTGCTCACTCGGCTCGCTGGGCTGTGGATCGCCGCCAACGCCGCCTGGGTGTTCGCCCGGAGTGACGCCCCGGTCTCGCCGTACCTCGAGCGCTGGTACACCTGGGACACCCAGTACTTCGTCAAGATCGCCCAGAACGGCTACACCGAGCTGCCGGGCGACACCGGCGTGTACGAGGCGTTCTTTCCCGGCATGCCCGCGCTGCTCTGGGTCGTGCACCTCGTCGTGCCGAGTTGGGTCGTCGCCGGCCTGCTGATCTCGTTCGTCGGCGGCGCCGTCGCGGTGATGGCGATGGCACGCCTCGCCGAGGAGGAGTTCGGTACGGGCGTCGGTGGGCGGGCGGTGCTGTTGCTCTGCGTCTCGCCGCTGGCGGTGTTCCTCTCGGCCGGCTACACCGAGTCGCTCTTCCTGGCCTTCGCCGTGCCCGCCTGGCTGCAGGCGCGCCGTGGCCGGTGGGCGTCCGCGTGCCTGCTCGGGGCCGGCGCCAGTTGCGTCCGGATCACCGGCCTGTTCCTCGCCGCCGCGCTGATCGTCGAGTTCGCCGCCCGCTGGCTCCCGGAGAAGTTCCGCGCCCCCGCGCACCCGGGCGCCGCGCCCACCCGCCTCTGGCAGGCCGGCTGGCTGGTCGTCCCGTTCCTGCCGGTGCTCGCCTACTTCGGCTACCTCAAGTCTGTCCACGGCAGCTGGACCTACTACTCCGAAGCGCAGAAGCTCGGCTGGGGTCGGGAGTACAGCGGCTTCGTCAAGACCTTCAACAACATGTGGAACGCGGCGTTCCAGCCCGGCGGCGCGCCTTCCTGGCAGTGGGCGTACCGCCTGGAGATCGTGGCCGTCGCGATCGGCATCGCGCTCACGATCTTCCTGCTGGCGCGGCTCCGCTACGGCGAAGCGGTCTACGTGGCCGTGTCGCTCGCCGCGCTGATGACGTCGGGCATGTACTTCTCGACGGCGCGCGCGACGCTGCTCTGGTGGCCGCTGTGGATCTCCCTCGCCGCCCTGGGCAGCCACCCGCGCTACGGCACGTTCCTGACCAGGCTCTACCTGGTCCTGTTCGCGCCGCTCGCCGTGTTCCTCGCCGCAGCCTTCACCACCTGGCGCTGGGCCGGCTAGGACTTACTTGCCGAGGCGCGAGCGGAGAAAGGCGATGTCGCTGCCCTGACCCTCCGCGCCGCCCGGAGTCTCGCACACGACCGGGGCGCCGGCGGCGGCGATCGTGGCCACGAGCAGGTCGGGGTCGATCTCGCCCTTACCGAGGTTCTCGTGCCGGTCGCGGCCGGAGTCGAAGCCGTCCTTCGAGTCGTTCGCGTGCACGAGGTCGATGCGGCCCGTGATCGCCTTCACCCGGTCGACGATGTCCAGCAGTTCCTCGCCGCCGGCGTGCGCGTGGCAGGTGTCCAGGCAGAATCCAGGCCCGAACTCGCCGATCGCGTCCCACAGGCGCGCGAGCCGGTCGAACCGGCGGGCAATCGCGAAGTCGCCGCCGGCGGTGTTCTCCACCAGGATCTGGACGGGGAAGCCGCCTTTCTCCTGCGCGACGGAGAACGCCTTCCGCCAGTTCTCGAAACCGACGGCCGGGTCATCGTCCTTGGTGACGTGGCCGCCATGCACGATCAGCCCCTTCGCGCCCACAGTGGCCGCCGCCTCGGCGTGCTGGTCGAGCAGCTTGCGGGACGGGATCCGGATGCGGTTGTTCGTGCTCGCCAGGTTGACGATGTACGGCGCGTGAATGTAAACGTCCAGGTCGCTGGCGAGCAGCGCTTCGGCGTCCTCGCGCGGCTTGGGCTTCTTCCAGCCCTGCGGATCCGCGAGGAAGAACTGGACCAGCTCGGCGTCGCGGGCTGCGGCCCCCGCAAGCGGGTCGGCCGGGTCGACATGTGCTCCGATACGCATGCCGAGAGGGTACGGCGTGGGACTGACAACTAACGGAGCAGCCGCTCCACCGCCTGTCGAGTGAAAGATGTACACCCGGGCCGTCACCTTCTGGTGGCGATGTCGTTGAAGCCGGTGAAGGATGACGTTGGTCACCTCCACGTGGGGGCCCGCGGAACCTGTGACCTGGGGAGATAGCGAACGTGTCCAGCTCGTTCAGAGCCCGCGCGGCGAGACGTACCCGTCGCGCCGCTGCGCTGCTCGGGCTGTTAGTGGTCGGCGTGTCCTACGCCGCCGGCGCCATCATCGCGTCACCCGCGGCTGCCGCGGAGCCCGTGCCGACGATGACCTTCAAGGGCATCACGCTGCTCGGCCTCCTCGACAGCCTCGCGGTGTCGCCGTCTGCTGTGGACGTCCCGGCGAGCGGCAAGGTCACGTTCGTCAACGGCCTGGCGCACCCGATCAAGATGACCGTCGGCGGGCGTGAGTTCAGCCTCCCCGCGAACGGCGCCCAGACGCTGGTCTTCCCCGGCGCCGCGCAGCCGCAGCAGGTCAAGGCATCGGCGAAGACGCTGGACATCCCGCTCGTCGGGGTCCTGACGTCGCCGACCGGCACGGTGAACGTCGCCGCCGCCGCCCCGGACACGCAGCCGCCGGACCCGGAGCAGCCCGCTCCGTCGAAGACCTCGTCGCCAGGTGGCGACCCCGGCGCGCCGAATACCCCTGGCGCGCCGCCCCAGCCTGGTTCGCCGGCCACGGTGGTGCCGCAGTCCCTGCCGGGCGGGGTCAAGGTGCCGCCGAACTTCGGCCGTGACCCGGTGGCGCGCGGCGGTATGGCCAGCGCCGGCCTCCCCCCGATCACGGCGGAGGAGGCTGGGATGGCCAGCCAGGACACGTCCGGCGCGCCTGACGAGGCGTTGACGCGCGTCGATTCAGCGGCTGGTCCGGACGGCGAGGTCACGATGGTCGGCGGTGGGATCGGCCTGCTGATCCTGGTGGCGACCGTCCTGCTCGGCGGGATCGGCTCGGCCGCGATCCGCACCGTGCTGGCCCAGCGGAGCGCCGATATGCGCAGCTGAGTCGGCATCTCGAGCCCCACGGGGCGCCGGTACCAGCCGTTGGTGTGGTCGTTCCTCCCCAGGTCCCACCCACGGATTCGGAACCGGCGCCCCGTGGCTGTTAGGCTTCCTCGGTTCGCTGACGCGAATGACCCTCCTGCCACGGAGAGACCGTGGCCGCTGAGACCACAGGAGGTGGGTTTTCCCTTGCGTCACTACGAAGTCATGGTGATCCTCGACCCCGATCTCGAGGAGCGCACCGTCTCCCCGTCGCTGGACACGTTCCTCAACGTGATCCGCACCTCGGGCGGCAGTGTCGAGAAGGTCGACGTGTGGGGCCGCCGCCGGCTGTCCTTCGAGATCGACAAGAAGGTCGAAGGCATCTACGCCGTCGTCGATCTGCAGGCTGAGCCGGCCGCCGTGCTGGAGCTCGACCGGCAGCTCAACCTGAACGAGTCCGTGCTGCGCACCAAGGTCCTCCGGCCGGAGATGCGCTCCACCAACCGCCCGAACCAGCGGAAGGACTGACCTGCGCGTTTGTCGTACCGAGCTGAAAGCATCGGCACAACGACGACCGCAGTGGTCCGGTAGGAGGAGTTTCCAATGGCAGGCGACACCGTCATCACCCTGGTCGGCAACCTCGTCGACGACCCCGAGCTCCGGTTCACCCAGAGCGGCGCGGCCGTCGCGAAGTTCCGGCTCGCCTCGACCCCGCGCACCTTCGATCGGCAGACGAGCGAGTGGAAGGACGGCGAGAGCCTCTTCCTCACGTGCAACGTCTGGCGCCAGGCTGCCGAGAACGTGGCCGAGTCGCTGCAGCGCGGCATGCGCGTGATCGTGCAGGGCCGGCTCAAGCAGCGGTCGTATGAGACCCGCGAGGGCGAGAAGCGCACGGTCTACGAGGTCGAGGTCGACGAGCTCGGCCCGTCCCTGCGGAGCGCCACCGCGAAGGTCAACAAGACCACGCGCAGCGGTGCCGGCGGTGGCGGCGGGTTCGGCGCCTCCGGTAGCAGCAACGCGCCGGCGGACGACCCGTGGGCGTCGGCCGCTCCGGCAGGCGGCGGGAGTGGCGGCGGCTCGCTCAGCGACGAACCGCCGTTCTGACGTCCCGCTCCTGGCCGCTCAGGCCTGAGCACGGCCCTACCCCTGAACAACTGACTTCTGAACGAGATAACGGAGCATCACCATGGCGAAGCCGCCGGTGCGGAAGCCTAAGAAGAAGGTCAATCCGCTCGACAAAGACAAGATCCGCTACATCGACTACAAGGACACCGCGCTGCTGCGGAAGTTCATCTCCGACCGGGGCAAGATCCGTGCCCGTCGCGTCACCGGGGTGTCCAGCCAGCAGCAGCGGCAGATCGCCAAGGCGATCAAGAACGCCCGTGAGATGGCGCTGCTCCCCTACTCCAGCACGTCCCGCTGAGGAGGGTGACGACGCATGAAGATCATCCTCACCGCTGACGTGGAGGGGCTCGGCGCGCCGGGCGACGTCGTGGAGGTCAAGGCCGGCTACGGCCGTAACTTCCTGCTGCCGCAGGGCAAGGCCATCGTCGCCACCAAGGGCGCCGAGAAGCAGGTCAACACGATCAAGCGGGCCCGCGCGGTCCGCGAGGTCCGCGACCTGGGCCACGCCAAGGAGATCAAGGCGCACCTCGAAGGCCTGAAGGTATCGCTCACGACCCGCGCGGGCGAGGGCGGCCGGCTGTTCGGTTCGGTCACCTCGAACGACGTCGTCGGCGCCGTCAAGGCCGCAGGCGGCCCGGTGCTCGACAAGCGCAGCGTCGAGCTGCCCGGTCACATCAAGACCACCGGCGCACACAAGGTCGTCGTGAAGATCCACCAGGACGTCACCGCCACCATCGTGGTCGACGTCGTCGCGGCAGCCTGATTCGCTTTCCACCGGAGAGCCGGCCCTCACGGGGCCGGCTCTCCGGTGTTCTGTGGATAACTCCGACTTGCGGTCCACTGCCGTGTGCATAGCGACACGAGGTCTCAACTCTACGTGATTTCGGGTATATCGGACTTTTGTTTCTGATGCGTGCTGGCGATGCTAATCATCGCGAGCCGGCCAGTCGCGCCCTAGCACGGCGATGAGCAGCATGTTTCGGGCATCGCAGGCCAGTGCGCGGATTTGTGGCGCCCTGATCGAGCTAGGCCTGGGCCCTGTCGCCGTGCGGCGTGCGTCCGCCGCGGAAAGATCTCGCGAAGTTTCTTGGTTCCACAGTTGGTGGACGGCAAAAGCCCAGCTCAGCTGCGGTGCCCCCAGCACTTTTCACAGGTTGTCCACAAGTGGCGCACAGGTACCGCACAGGGCTACCCACCGTAATCCACAGGCTGAGCACAGCTCTGTGCACAGGGCAGATTGAGTGGCGCCCGGCGGCTCCCTACTGTCAGGTCACCACCCGGATGCGCTGATCACACCAGCATCATCCGTCACTCTGTCGTACCCGGTTGGTACACCGTTGCAGACGCGACGGACGGGGAACGAGGGGGGCGGCGTGGCAGTCAGCGACGATGTGCGGCCGGTCGCGCCAGCGCCCGAGTACGACCGGATGCCGCCGCAGGATCTTGCGGCCGAGCAGAGCGTGCTCGGCGGGATGCTGCTCAGCAAGGACGCCATCGCCGACGTCGTCGAGGTCCTCAAGGCCGGCGACTTCTACAAACCCGCGCATGCGACCGTCTTCGACGCGATCCTCGACCTGTACGGGCGGGGTGAGCCGGCCGACCCGGTCACCGTCGCCGCGGCACTCGCCGACAGCGGCGGGCTCGGGCGGGTCGGCGGCGCCTCCTACCTGCACACCCTCATCTCGCTGGTACCTACCGCGGCCAACGCCGGCTACTACGCCCGGATCGTGTCCGAGCGGGCGGTGCTGCGCCGGCTGATCGAGGCTGGCACCCGTATCGTGCAGCTCGGCCAGGGCGCGGCCAGCGGCCAGGGCCGGGACGTCGACGACGTGGTGGACATGGCCCAGCAGGCTGTGTACGAGGTGACCGAGCGCCGCACCAGCGAGGACTACACGGTCCTGGAGGAACTGCTCCAGCCGACGATGGACGAGATCGAGGCCATCGGCGCCCACGGCGGCGTGATGAGCGGCGTGCCCACCGGCTTCGTCGACCTCGACCGGCTGACGAACGGTCTCCACGCCGGCCAGCTCATCGTCGTCGCAGCACGGCCCGGCCTAGGTAAGTGCCTCCGGTTTGACACGTTGATCACGATTTCCGGGACTGGTGAGCGGGTGACTGTGGCGGAGTTCGTCCGTCGTGGTCAGGCCGGTGAAGTGCTGCATGTCGACAGCCTCGGCGCCGACTGGAAACTGAATGCTGTTCGCCCGTCGGACTTCATTCACAACGGGGTGCGGCCGGTACGGCGGATGACGACCCGTTCGGGGCGGAGCCTTAGCGCTACCGCCAATCACCCGATGCGGACGTTGCGTGGATGGGTGTCGCTGGAGGAGTTGCGGCCCGGCGACCAGATCGCAGTGCCGCGCACGGTGCGGGTCGCCGCGACGGCAGAGGTGCCTGACACCGACCTGCTTCCCCGCGAAGTCTGGGATCTGGTCCTCGCCGAGAAGGGCACGCTGAGCTGGGCCGAGGTGAGCGAGCGGTGCGGCCGCCCGCGTAACCACAACTGGCACGTGGGCAAGCAGGGCATCGGACGTGACCGCCTCGCCGAACTCGCCAAGGCGCTCGACTCGCCGCCCCTCCGCGACCTCGCCGAGAGCGATGTCCTCTGGGACCCGATCGTTTCGATCGAGCCGGACGGTATGGCCGAGGTCTACGACCTGACGATCGACGGCACCCACAACTTCGTCGCCAACGACATCGTCGTCCACAACTCGACGTTCGGCCTGGACGTCACGCGGTCGGCGTCGATCCGCCACGGGCTGACGTCGGCGATCTTCAGCCTGGAAATGAGCAAGATCGAGATCACCATGCGATTGCTCTCCGCCGAGGCGAAGGTGCCGCTGCACCACCTGCGGTCGGGCCAATTGTCCGAGGACGACTGGACCAAGCTCGCCCGCCGCATGGGCGAGGTGAGCGAGGCGCCGCTCTACATCGACGACTCGCCGAACATGACGATGATGGAGATCCGGGCGAAGGCGCGGCGGCTTAAGCAACGCCACGACCTGCGCCTCATCGTCCTCGACTATCTCCAGCTGATGAGTTCGCCGAAGCGTACGGAGAGCCGCCAACAGGAAGTGTCGGAGCTGTCCCGTGGCCTCAAGCTCCTCGCGAAGGAACTGGAGGTGCCGGTGATCGCCGTCAGCCAGCTGAACCGTGGCCCGGAGCAGCGCACGGATAAGCGCCCACAGCTGTCGGACCTGCGTGAATCGGGATCTATCGAACAGGATGCGGACATGGTCATCCTCCTCAACCGGGAGGATTACTACGAAAAGGAGTCACCGCGCGCGGGCGAGGCGGACTTCATCGTGGCCAAGCACCGTAACGGCCCGACCGACACGATCACGGTGGCGTTCCAGGGCCACTTCAGCCGCTTCGTCGACATGAGCACCGGGATGTGACGGTGTGGTGGACGGCGGTCACGGCGGCCGGAGTCTTCGCTGGGACCAACGTCGACGACCTGCTCGTCCTCACGGTCCTGTTCCTGTCGGCCCACACCACCGGCCGGCCGTGGCCCTGGCACGTGTGGGTGGGTCAGTACGCCGGCATCGCTGTCCTGGTGGCGGTCTCGGTGGTCGCCGCGCTCGGCCTGACGATCGTGCCGGACCGGTGGGTCGGGCTGCTTGGCCTGGTGCCGCTGGCCCTGGGCGTACGCGGTCTGATCCGGGCGATCCGCGCCCGGGACGACGATGCCCCACCCGTGGCCGCCGGGCCCCTTCAGGTCGCTGCCGTGACGATCGCCAACGGCGCCGACAACCTGTCGGTCTACACGCCGCTGTTCCGCACGATAGGTACGGGCGGCACGGTGCTCACGGTCGCCGTGTTCGCGATGCTCGTGGCGGTCTGGTGCGCCGCCGGCGCCTGGCTTGGATCGCACCGGCGCGTCGTCGCCGTGGTAGAGCGGTCCGGGCACTGGCTGGTGCCGGCCGTGTTCGTCGTGATCGGCGCCGCGATCCTGAGTTCTTTGCACTAGAACCTGTTGTCGCGCCGCAGGTCACTTTCGTGTCACACCCCACGCAATTGTCACCCGCGTTCGCTACGGTGAAGCATTCACCCGGCACGGTGCGTCCGCTTCCCACCCTTCGCGGTCGCGGGTCTGCCGGGCGACCGGGGTGAGCCGCCGCTGGCGGCGGGGTCAGTGGACGAGGTCAGATGCCAGAGCAGGCCGGGGCAGTACCGTCCCTTATTGCCTGCCCCGCCTGCGCTGGGTTGGGGCTGCGCATCACGCCGTGCGCGTGCAGACATAACGGCAACACGTTCCTGACCAGCGGCAGCGGGCTCCTCTCCGATGGCGAGCCGTACGCCGACTGCGAGTTGTGCCAGGGCACCGGCGAGACCACGGTGATGTGCTTCCCGTGCCGGCAGAGCGGCCAGCTCCGCGCGCAGGCCGTGCTCACGGTGGTCAACGCTGTGACGGGTCAGACGGCGTCCGTGCAGGTCGTGCCCGGCGCCTACGACATCACGCCGTGGTCGATCAAGCCCAGCCGCCGCATCATCGACCTCACCCCGGTGGTGCGCGATCTCGCCGATCAGGTCGGCGTCGAGACCCTCTACGACTGCCTCGACCAGCCCTTGCGCCGCGACGACATCGCGATGCCGATCTTCCTGCCGGCGCACTGGCGGGACGACGCCGCAGCCGACGAGCGGGCGGCCGTCGAGGAAGCGGCCATCGCCGAGTGGTCCGGGCGGCGGCGCTGGCACGTCTACGTCGGGTACGCGGCGGGCGTGCGGCCGGAGGTCGATCCGGAACGCCGCCTCGCCGACCTGCGGATGGTCGCCGCCGCGGCACACCTCGACCTCGTCGTCCGGCTCGTTGACAGCTACTGGTCGGTGGCGTACGAGGTGCCGGGTGCGGTGCCCCGGCTTGGTCAGTGCTGGTACAACGGGCCGGTGTCGCTGCGGGACGCCGTCAACGGGGTCACGCCGGGCGAGCTGGTCGAGCAGATGAAGTCCAGCACGATTGCCGAAGGGCACTGGGTCGTCACCCGCCCTGGCACCGAGGCGGACGACGACACCGCGAGCTGGTCGCTGCGCGACGTCGAGCAGGCAGTGCGGGCAGCGGCGGTCGGCGCGGCCGGCGGCGCCGCCACCTGGCGCGGCGGGCGGTGGCACGTCTCCGGGCTGCGCGTCGCCGAGGAGCGCGAGATCCTCAGCACCCAGCAGACCGGCCAGGTCCGGTCCACGATCGAGCGGGTCCTGACGCGCGCCGATCCACCGGCCGAGTCGCGTTCGGTCGGCACCCCGATCCCGAACCAGCGCTGCCGCCGGTGCGCCTCGGGCATCGCCTGGCAGGACTGTTCCTGCACGTACCTCGGCGAGCCCGCGTCGCCCGACTGCGACCGTTGCGCGGGCGTCGGCCGTTCACCTGCCGCGTGCTGCTCCGGTTGCGAGGACACCCGGCTGGTGCAACTCGGCGCCGTCGTCACGTTGATCGGCCCCGACGGGCGCGGCGTCACCACCAACCTCGCGGTCGGCGCGCGTCCCGAGGTGGAGTTCTTCATCAACGACCACGGGGTGCGGTGTGCCCGGGTGCCGCGCGCGCTCACGGCGGCCGCGTGGGCCGAGCAGTTCGGCACCGATCCGGACTGGCTCTGCAGCCACGGCATCCGTACGGTCGGCGCGCTCGCCCGCGACGGCGTCTTCGCCACCGAACTCACCGAGCCCCGTGACGTCGTCGCCGAGTACCTCGCTCGTCTGACCACGGGCCGTCCCGGTGGGCGGCTCGCCTTCTTCGTCCAGCCGCCCGGGAACACACCGGTCGAGGCGCTGCTCCGGGTGGTCGGCGGGGTCGACGCGCGGCTGGAGATCGCCGTCAGCACGGATCAGCGCGGGGCGGCGCGGTGGGGCGTCGCCGTAGCCTATTGCGGCTCGCCCAGCCGGTACGCCCCGCCCGAGATCGACCTGACCCTCGGTGACGCGGTCGGCCGGGTCGTCGCCTCGCTGCCGCAACGGATCGGCGCCATCGAGCACGATGTCGAGCGCACCGAGATCCTCAGCCCGCCGCAGCACCGGCAGACGGTGGAAGCGGAAGCCGGCATCGAGACGATGCTGCGCGACCTCGTCGGCCAGTACGACCGGGTCCTCGCGTACGCCACCCGCGCCGGCTGGACGCTGCACGTCTGGAACCAGCGGCAGTGGGCCAAGATCGGTGCGGCGCCGACCCTGCGCGAGACGATCGCCAACGCCCACCTCGGCTGACGCAGGCCATAGGGTGTGGGCGTGCGCTGGGACGAAGTAGCGGTGGTGTCTGCGGGCGGCATCCTCGGCGCGCTCGGTCGGCACGGAATCGGGCTGCTCGCCCCCACGGCTCCCGGCGGATTCCCGTGGTCGACGTTCGCGATCAACGTGGCTGGTTGCGCCGCGATCGGCATCCTGATGGTCTTCGCCACCGAAGTCTGGTCCCCGCACCGCCTGATCCGGCCGTTCCTGACCGTGGGTGTGCTCGGCGGGTTCACCACGTTCTCGGCGTACGCCGCGGAGGCGCGTGACCTGCTGGCCATCGGCGCGGTGGGGGTGGCGGTCGGGTATGTCGTGGGTACGGTGCTGGCGGCCCTGGTAGCCGTCCAATGTGGCGTGGTGGTGGCGCGCAGGGTGGCCAGCGGCGGACGGGGGACGATCCGATGACGTTGCGCGGCCGCGCCCTGCGCCTGACGATCTTCGTCGGCGAGGACGACACGTGGCACCACAAGCCGCTCTACACCGAGATCGTCCACCGCGCGCACGCCGCCGGGTTGGCCGGCGCGTCGGTGTTCCGTGGCATCGAGGGGTACGGCGCTTCGTCGCACATCCACACCACCCGGCTCCTCAGCCTGAGCGCGGATCTGCCGCTGGCAATCGTCATCGTCGACGTCGAGGACCGGGTGCGAGCGTTCCTGCCGCAGCTCGACGACCTGGTCACCGAGGGGCTGGTGATCCTCGACGAGGTGGAGGTCGTCCGGTATATCGGCCGCGCCGCCGGGACCGAGCCTGACCAGGGCGCCGGCGGGTAGTGGGCGGCCTCCTACTGGTGGCGCTCGGAGCGGCGGTCGGAGCGCCACTGCGGTATCTCACTGACCGCTGGATCTCCGCCAGGCACGACTCACTGTTCCCCTGGGGCACGTTCGCCGTGAACGTCGCCGGCGCGCTGGTCTTGGGTGTCCTGCTCGGCGCGGGTGCGCCGGCGAACGCCGTGCTCGCGGTAGGCACCGGCTTCTGCGGCTCGCTCACCACGTACAGCACGTTCGGGTACGAGACCGTGCGGCTGGCCGAGGAAGGCGCGTTCCTCTACGCCTCCGTCAACGTCGTCGCCAGCGTGCTCGCCGGCCTTGCTGCGGCGTCGGTGGGCTGGGCGTTCGGCGGGGCGTTGTAGGCAGGGTTCGCGGGCCCTCTCCGGAACGGACTTGCGGGACTCCCGTGCTTTCAACGGGCGCGCGTAGCCACGAATGCCCCGCAAGTCCGTTTTGCTCCGACGGCCCGGTGGCGCGGTGGCCCGGTGGCGCGGCGGCCGCGCAGTGGTCAGCTGATCGTGTCCTGGACGCGGCTGCGGGCTTCGGCGGCGGTGGGGGCACCGACCGCGATCTGTGCCAACCGGGTGCAGTCGCCGTACGTCCGCGCAGCCAGCGAAGCCCGCACCTCGGCCAGCGCCGCCGGCGCCATCGAGAGGCTGGTCGCGCCGAGCCCGACGAGGACGCATGCCAGCAGCGGATCCGCCGCCGCCTCGCCGCACACGCCGACAGGCTTGCCGGCCAGCGCCCCGGCCGCGCCGACCAGTTCCACGAGGCGCAGGACGGCGGGATGCCACGGATCCTGGAGCGGCGCCAGCTGGCCGAGGAGCCGGTCGGCCGCGAGCGTGTACTGCGCGAGGTCGTTGGTACCGATGCTGGCGAACGTCACCATCGAGAGCAGCGCCCCGGCGGTGAGCGCCGCCGACGGCACCTCGATCATCGCGCCGGCCCTGGTCAGGCCGTGTGCGCGCGCCCGGCCGACGAACCACGCGGCGTCGGCGACATCCGCGATCATCGGCGCCATCACCCACAACTCCGCGTCGCTCGCCGCACCGGCCGCCGCCAGCGCCGCGAGCTGCGTGTCGAGCACCTCGGGGTGCGCGCGCAGGGCCCGGATCCCGCGGATGCCGAGCGCCGGATTCGGCTCGTGGCCGGTGCCGAGGAACGCGAGCGGCTTGTCGGCGCCGGCGTCCAGCACTCGTGCCACGACCTTCCGTCCGGGGAAGGCGGCCAGCACCTCGCGGTACGCCTTCTCCTGCTCGGCGGCGGTCGGCGGCGTATGGGCGTCCAGGAAGAGGAACTCGGTACGGAGCAGCCCGACCCCTTCGGCACCGGCCGCGACGGCACCAGCGGTATCGGCCGGGGAGCCGAGGTTGGCCAGCAGCCCGATCGGACGCCCGTCGGCGGTGCCGCCCGGCGCGGCAGGAGCGGCGGCCGGGGCAGCCGGAGGCTGGGCAGCGGCGGCGATCTGATCCTGCGACGGGTCGGTGGTCACCGTGCCGCGCGCGGCGTCAACCAGTACGACGCCGGTCAGCTCACCCGCACCGGCGCACCCGACGACCGCCGGGATGCCGCGCGCCCTGGCCAGGATCGCCGTATGGCTGGTCGGCCCACCTTCGGCGGTAACCACAGCGAGCACCCGGGAGAGGTCGAGCCCAGCGGTGTCGGCCGGGGCTAGATCCCGCGCGACCAGCACAAACGGCTCGTCCAGCCACGGGACGCCGGGCACCGGTACACCCATGCAGGCGGCCACGATCCGTTGCCGGACGTCGTCGAGGTCGGCGACGCGGGCGGCCACGTACTCGCCCGCGGCGGCGAGCAGTTCCCGGTACTCGCCGTACACGTCGAACACCGCGCGCGTGGCCGTGGCCCCGGCCTCGATCGCGGCGCTGATCTTCGCGTCGGCGGCGGGATCTTCGGCCATCATCGCCTGGGCTTCAAGTACTTCCCGCGCCGCACCACCGGCTCGCTCACCGCGCCGCCGCAGGTCAGCGGCGACCAGCGACATCGCCGAGCGCGCCGCGGCCAGCTCATCGCCGGGAGCCCGGGTGCTCGGCACGTTCGGCGGTTCGGGCAGCGGCTCGCCCATCCGGGCCACCGGCCCGACGGCGACGCCGCGCCCTATGCCGGTGCCCTGGAGTTCAGGCATGGGTCGCGTCGAGGTCGGTGGCGAGCAGCGTGGCCAGTTCGTCGAGGGCGGCGTCGGCACCGTTGCCCTCGGCGACCAGGATCACCTCGTCGCCGCGGCGGACGTCGAGCGACATGACCGCCAGCAGGCTGCGCGCGTCGATCGGTGATGATCCCGCCTTGGCGATCGTGACGGCCACGCCAGCCCGCCCGGCCGCCCGGACGAACAGCGCGGCCGGCCGGGCGTGCAGCCCCACCTGAGACGCGACGGTGACCCGGCGTTCTGGCATGGCGTCTCCCTAGTTCCAGGTGAAGAGTGGCGCGCCGGCGTCGATCGGACCAGTGGCGAGATTGCCGATCGCGCCGGTCGCCGCGTCCAGCGCGACCACCGGGCAGACCGGCGAGAAGCCACGCGCCTCGACATCGGCAGGGTTCCACCGCACGAGCGGCTGCCCCATCTCGACGGTGTCGCCCTCGCTGGCGAGGAGCGTGAACCCTTCGCCGTCGAGCCGGACGGTGTCGATGCCCAGGTGGACGAGGACGCCCCGGCCGCCGTCGGCGAGGACGACGAGCGCGTGCGGCCTCAGCTTCACGAGCCGGCCGGCGACCGGCGCGACGACCGTCCCGGGCGCGCGCTCGGGCTGGATTGCCACGCCAGGGCCAACCATCGCGGCGGAGAAGACCGGATCGGGCACGTCGACGAGACCCATCGCGGTCCCACTCAGCGGAGCGCTGACGTGTACTGCCACTAGAGCAGGTCCTCGATGTCGCTCGCGATCGTGTCCGCCTCCGGGCCGACGATGACCTGGACGACGTTGCCGGCCATGAGGACGCCGTGGGCACCGGCCGCCTTGAGCGCGGCCTCGTTGACCAGGCCGCCGTTGGCGACCTCGGTACGGAGACGGGTGATGCAGGGCTCGATCTCGATGATGTTCTCGACGCCACCGAGACCGGCGATGATCTGCTCCGCCTTGCTGGCCATGCTGTCCTCCGTAGAAAAGGGCAAAAAGCCCAGTGGTCTACACCTCTACTGAGCATCTGAGCTGAGTATTGACAGCAGTGAACACCAACTGGTCTAGTCCGGTCCAGACATGATCCGGATCACGTTCTGATTGTCGTCCCGCCCCCCTCGGAAGGATGTCGAGATGGCACTCGACCCGCGCAGCCCGGTGCCCAAACACCTCCAACTGCGCGACATCCTGCTCGATCTGATCGAGGGCGAACTCCAGCCGGAGGAGGCGATCCCGTCCGAGCGTGAACTCTCCGAGCGATACACGGTGGCGCGGATGACCGTCCGCCAAGCCGTGGACGCGCTGGTCACCGACGGTCGGCTCTTCAAGGTCGCTGGCAAGGGCACGTTCGTCGCCAAGCCGAAGCTCGACCTGCAGATCCGGCTGACCTCCTTTACCGAGGAGATGGCCCGGCGCGGCATGGTCGCCGCATCCCGCACCCTGACCTTCGAGCGCACACCGGCGAGCGGCCACGTCGCCCGCGAGCTGGAGGTCGAACCGGGCTCACCCGTCGTCCGGTACGAGCGGCTGCGCTACGCCGACGGCGTGCCGATGGCCGTCGAGCACACGTATCTGGTGGACCGGCGCGTGCCTGGTCTCGCCGACCGGGAGGCGCCGTCCTCCCTGTACGCCTGCCTGGCCGACCGCTACGGGCTCGTCCCCGACTGGGGCGAGGACTCGATCGAGGCGGTTGCCGCGGACGCCGGGCTGGCGGAGTTGCTGGAGATACCGGTTGGGGGGCCGGTGCTCCGGACCGAGCGGCACGCGTACACGGGGGGAACGCTGCTCGACTACTCGGTCCTGTCCTTCCGGGCTGACCGGTACAAGCTCTGGGTCCCGCTCGCCCGGCCCGCGGCACGCATCACCAATCCCCGTCTCTGAGGAGGAGAACGCATGACCGCAGACAGCTCCGCTGCTGGCGGTTCGACCAACCCCATGCTCGCCGTGCTCCAGCGTGTCGGACGAAGTCTGATGATGCCTATCGCGGTGCTGCCCGCCGCCGCTCTCCTGCTCCGGTTCGGACAGGACGACATGCTCGGCTGGACCGGGCAGAAGGGCTGGGGCCAGGGCCTGGCGCAGTTCGAGGCGCTGCGGTGGCTCACCCACGTCGCCGACGTGTTCGGCGCCGCCGGTGCGGCCCTCTTCAACAACCTCCCCATCCTCTTCGCGGTCGGGGTCGCGATCGGATTCGCGCGGAAGGCCGACGGTTCCACCGCCCTCGCCGCGCTCGTCGGCTACCTGATCTTCGACCGGGTGACGCGGCAGTTGCTCTCCGACTCGCTGATCAAGGAAGAGGTGGTCAGCAAGATCAACGACAAGCCAGACCAGCTCAACCTTGGACTGGCGAACCCGACCGGAGTCCTCGGCGGGATCGCGATCGGCATCATCGCGGCGGTGCTGTGGCAGAAGTACCACCGGATCAAGCTCCCGACCTACCTCGCGTTCTTCGGTGGTCGGCGGTTCGTGCCGATCATCACCGCGTTCGTCGCTGTGCTGCTCGGCGTCGTCTTCGGTTTGATTTGGCCGCCGATCGGCGAGTGGCTGAGCAACTTCGGTGACTGGCTCACCGGTCTTGGCGCGGTTGGCACCGGCGTCTACGGCTTCATCAACCGGCTGCTGCTCCCCTTCGGCCTCCATCACATCGTCAACACGCTGGTGTGGCAGACCTTCGGTTCCTTCACCGACGCCAATGACGTGGTGGCCAAGGGCGACCTCAACAGGTTCTTCGCCGGCGACCCGGACGCGGGGTTCTTCATGGCGGGCTTCTTCCCGATCATGATGTTCGCCCTGCCGGCGGCCGCGTTGGCGATGTGGCAGGAAGCCCGCCCGGAGAAGAAGAAGATCGTCGGCGGCATCATGCTCTCCGGCGCGCTCTGCTCGTTCCTGACCGGCGTCACCGAGCCGCTGGAGTTCGCGTTCCTGTTCGTCGCGCCGTTGCTGTTCATCGTGCACGCGCTGCTCACCGGCGCCTCGCTGGCGATCTGCACCGCGCTTGGAGTCCGGGACGGGTTCGGCTTCTCCGCCGGTTTCATCGACTTCGCGCTGAACTGGAACAAGGCCGAGAAGCCGTGGCTGATCCTCGCCATCGGCGCTGTCTACGCGGTTGTCTATTACGTTCTGTTCCGGGTGATGATCCGGGCGTTCAACCTGATGACGCCGGGGCGCGAGCCCGACGACGCCGACCTGGTCGAAGCGGCTGCGGAGCCGGTCGAGCAGCGGCACGCCGACCCACAACCCACCGGACGGCACTAGCGCGG
>Ga0184623_10000235_pt1 | contig 23471 bp, 35 predicted proteins | sample PLM1_100_b1_FD_133138 | JGI IMG/M metagenome (GOLD analysis project Ga0184623, IMG submission 133138) | Groundwater sediment microbial communities from an aquifer in East River, Colorado, USA - PLM1_100_b1 | ecosystem: Environmental > Terrestrial > Soil > Riparian zone | place: USA: East River... | reverse complement strand
CGCGGCCACTACGACGCGTCCGCAACAACCTTCGCGATCTGGTGGGCGATGGTGTCGGCCAACTCCTGGGTCGGCGCTTCGACCATCACGCGGACCAGCTGCTCGGTACCGGAGGGACGCAACAGCACCCGTCCGGTCTCGCCCAGCTCGGCCTCGCCTGCGGCCACGGCGGCCGCGACGTCGTGGGACGCGGCAACCGCGGCCTTGTCAGCCACCTTGACGTTGACCAGCACCTGCGGCAGCCGGGTGACGACCGCGGCCAGCTCGCCGAACGGCGTGCCCGTCGCGGCGATCCGGGACATCAGGTGCAGCGCCGTCAGGAGCCCGTCGCCGGTGGTGGCGTAGGCGGGCATCACGACGTGGCCGCTCTGCTCGCCGCCGAGGGAGAGGTCGCGCTCGCGCAGGGCCTCCAGTACGTACCGGTCGCCGACGCCGGTGGTGAGCAGCTCGACGCCGTGCGCGCGCATCGCCAGCCGCAGCCCGAGATTGCTCATCACGGTGGCGACGAGCGTGTTCTCGGTCAGCGTGCCGGCGTCCTTCATGGCCAGCGCGAGGACGGCCATGATCTGATCGCCGTCCACCACGGACCCGTCGGCCGCGATGGCGAGGCAGCGGTCGGCGTCGCCATCGTGGGCCACGCCCAGGTCGGCGCCGTGTGCGACGACAGCGTCCCGCAGCGGGCCGAGGTGCGTGGAGCCGACGCCGTCGTTGATGTTCAGCCCGTCCGGCTCGGCGCCGATCGCGATGACCTCGGCGCCTGCCCGCCGGTACAGCTCCGGCGCGACGGCCGATGCGGCGCCATGCGCGCAGTCCACGACTACCCGCAGCCCGTCGAAGCGGTGCGGCAGGCTGGCGAGGAGGTGGGCGAGGTACCGCTCGTTGCCGTCGGCGAGGTCACGGATGCGCCCGACGCCCTCGCCGACCGGACGTGTCCACTCGCGGGCCGCGTTGGCCTCGATGGCGGACTCGATCTCGTCCTCGATCTCGTCGGGGAGCTTGTGACCGCCGCGTGCGAACAGCTTGACGCCGTTGTCCGGCATCGGGTTGTGGCTGGCCGAGAGCATCACGCCGAGGTCGGCGCCCAGCTCGCCGACCAGGAACGCGACCGCCGGCGTGGGCAGGATGCCCACGCGGACCACGTCGGCGCCAGCGCTGGCGAGGCCCGCGCAGACGGCGGCCTCCAGCATCTCGCCGCTGGCGCGCGGATCACGGCCGACGACCGCGAGTGGGCGGTGCCCCTCCACGCCGATGAGGACGTGCGCCGCGGCCACCGAGATCGCCATCGCGAGTTCCGGGGTGAGGTCGCCGTTGGCGAGCCCGCGGACGCCGTCGGTGCCGAACAGGCGGCCCATTAGCGCCCGAGCGGCCGGGAGCGGGGAATGCAGGGCCGCCTGTCGGTGGTGTCGTTGTGCTGGCGGTGCAGCGGCATCAGCGCTTGCTGTACTGAGGCGCCTTGCGGGCCTTCTTGAGGCCGTACTTCTTCCGCTCCTTGACCCGGGGGTCACGGGTGAGGAAGCCGGCCTTCTTCAGCGGCGGGCGGTCCTCGGGCTCCAGCTCGATGAGCGCACGCGCGATCGCGAGGCGCAGCGCACCGGCCTGACCGGTGATCCCGCCACCCTTGAGCGTGGCGAGCACGTCGTACTGCTCGACCTTCTCCAGCGTGACGAAAGGCTCACGGATGAGCTGCTGGTGCACCTTGTTCGGGAAGTACTCCTCGATGGTGCGACCGTTCAGCTTGAACTGGCCGGTGCCCGGCACGAGGCGAACGCGGACGATCGCCTCCTTGCGGCGACCGACGGTCTGGATGGGCTTCTCTGCGATGGTGGTCACGCTTGCGCTCTCCTCTAATACCTGACGTGCGCTACTGCGCGACCTGGGTGATCTCGAACGGGGCGGGCTGCTGAGCGGCGTGGGGGTGCTCCGGGCCCGCGTACACCTTCAGCTTCGTCAGCATCTGCCGACCGAGGGTGTTCTTGGGGAGCATGCCCTTGACAGCCAGCTCGATCGCGCGCTCCGGGCGGGTCGCGAGGAGCTCGCCGTAGCGGACGCGCTTGAGGCCGCCCGGGTAACCCGAGTGGCGGTACGCGATCTTGGTCTCACGCTTGTTGCCGGTCAGGGCAACCTTGCCGGCGTTGACGATGACGACGAAGTCACCCGTGTCCACGTGCGGCGCGAAGATCGGCTTGTGCTTGCCACGCAGGAGCGTGGCGGTGTGGGTCGCGAGGCGACCGAGCACAACATCGGTGGCGTCAATGACGTGCCACTGACGCTGGACGTCTCCCTGCTTCGGGCTGAACGTGCGCACAGGACTACCTTTGTCTCGTCAATGCAGCGGGAACCGCTGGACTTTAACCGGCGGTGGGGCACGTCCGTCTCGACGCACCACGCAACAGCGGTCCACGATACCCGGCCAGCTCAGTGAGGGTCAAAACGGCCCCCTGATCCTGGCGGGCCCGCCCGACATCTCCCGGTATGACGACCACCTGCCACCGACCACCGCCGAGAGCGGCACGTTCGGGGGATCCGCCCAGGCCACAGATCGATACGCTCGGCCACATGACGAACGATCCAGGCCGGCCCAGCTGGGAGCAGCCGCCCACGCCCGAGGAGCCCGCCTACGGCCAGCCCCAGTACGGCGGCCAACCCCAGTACGAGCACCCCCAGCAATACCCCGGCCAGCCCCAGTACAGCCAGCCGGAGTATCCGCAGCAGTACGGCCAGACCCAGCAGTACGAGCAGGCGCCGTACGGGCAGCCCTACGGCCAGCCGCAGCAGCCCGAGTACCCCCAGCAGTACGGCCAGCCCGAGTACCCGCAGCAGTACGGCCAGCCGGAGTACCCGGAGCCGTACGGCGCAGCGGCGACCCAGCAGTTCGCAGCGCCGCTCGCCCATCTGATGGACGATCCGTACGGCAACCAGTATCACCAGCCCCCGCACCCGCCGAAGAAGGGCAGGAGCGGCTTGATCGCGCTGCTGGCCGGCGCCGTCATCCTGCTGGTCTGCGGCGGTGGTGGGATCGCAGGCGCGGCCTACTTCAGCGGCGACTCCGACGGCGACAAGAACGCGGCCGGCAACTCGCGTCCCGTCAACGACGCCTCGGCAAGTGCCGCGCCGTCCGAGCCGGCGCCGACCGCGACGGACGGGCCCGCCACCGGCAGCGACGACAAGACGCTGTCCCGCCAAACCGATCCGTCGCCGGTCACCGTCAGCGAGCTGCGCTCCTCGACGTACAGCGGCAGCACCGGCACGTTCACCAGGACCGGCCACGACTCCGAGACGGACTGCGCCGGCGCCGTCGACAAGAGCGCCGGTCCGCTGGTGAACGGGTTGGGGTGCACCCAGGCGGTGAGCATCACGGCCGCCAACGAGAAGAAGGGCTGCGTGGTCACGTTCGGCATCCTGAACATGCCCGACACCCGATCGGCGGAGCGGGTCGTGGACGGCATGCGCGACGGCACGCTCGGCAGCTTCGTCCCGCGCCGGCACGACAACCCGGCTGAGGGCAAGGCCGGCGACCCGCAGACCGGCACCTGGTGGTTCGTGATGAAGCCGTACGGGCACTACGTGACGTTCGCCACCGGCTCGTACTTCGACGGCAAGCGGGTCGTCAACCGCGATTCCACGATGCTGGCGTGCGACAACGACCTGCTCAACATCGTCCACGAGCGGCTGTCCGCCCGGAAGTGACGCTCGCCGTGGTGCGGTCGCAGCGGCCGCACCACGGCACCGGCGTCAGCGGGTGCGGACCACCCGGGCGGCATCCCACACCGGGCCGTCCGTCTCCTGTACCTGACCGTCCTCGGCGAACACCATGAACCGGTCGAAGCCCCGGGCGAACCAGCGATCGTGGGTCACCGCGACCACCGTCCCGTCGAAGCCTTCGAGCCCGTCCTCCAGTGCCTCGGCGGAGTGCAGGTCGAGGTTGTCCGTGGGCTCGTCGAGCAGCAGCAGCGTGCAGCCGTCGAGTTCCAGCAGCAGGATCTGGAACCGGGCCTGCTGACCGCCGGAGAGCGTGCCGAACGTCTGGTCGGCCTGGCTGTGCAGCTCGTACCGGCGCAGCGCCGCTATCGCCTTGCCGCGGTCGAGGCCACGCCGGTTGCCCTCGCCACGCCACAGGATGTCGACGAGGGTCTGCCCGACCAGTTCGGGATGGTCGTGCGTCTGCGCGAACAGCCCCGGCACCACGCGCGCACCGAGCCGGCACACGCCGGTGTGGTTCACCGAGGACTTCTCAGCTCCGCCGAGGCTTTCTCCCAGCAACCGTAGGAAGTGGCTCTTCCCCGATCCGTTCGAGCCGAGCACCGCGACCCGCTCGCCGTAGAAGATCTCCAGGTCGAACGGCTTCATGAGCCCGGTCAGCTCCAGCCCCTTACACGTGATCGCCCGTACGCCGGTGCGGCCGCCGCGCAGGCGCATCGTCACCTTCTGGTCGATCGGACGCTCGGGCGGCGGGCCGGCCTCCTCGTACTTGCGCAGCCGGGTCTGCATCGCCTTGTACCGGGCTGCCATGTCCGGCGAGATCGCCGCCTGCTGCTGGAGTGTGCGGACCAGATCCTTGAGCCGCTGGTGCTCCTCCTCCCAGCGGCGGTGCAGCTCGTCGAGCCGGTCGAGGCGGTGCTTGCGCGCGTCGTGGTACGTGGCGAAGCCGCCGCCGTGCACCCATGCCGACCGGCCCTCGATCGTCACCACGTGCGTGGCCGTACGGGCCAGCAGCTCGCGGTCGTGGCTCACGAAAAGAACGGTCTTCGCCGTCTCCTGCAACCGCTCCTCCAACCAACGCTTCCCCGGGACGTCCAGGTAGTTGTCGGGCTCGTCGAGGAGCAGTACCTGGTCGGGGCCGCGCAGCAGCGACTCCAGCGCCAGACGTTTCTGCTCGCCGCCCGAGAGGGTGCGCACCATCCGGTGCTGCGCCCGCTCGTACGGCACCCCCAGCGCGGCGACCGTCACCGTGTCCCACAGCACCTCGGCGTCGTAGCCGCCGGCGTCGCCCCAGGCCGCGAGCGCGTTGGCGTACCGCATCTGGGTGGGCTCGTCGTCGCTCTCCATCATCGCCAGCTCAGCGGCTTCCAACGCCTCACCGGCCACGCGCAGATCGGCCGGGGCGAGGCCGACGAGGAAGTCGCGGACCGTCGTGTCGTCGCGGACCGAGCCGATGAACTGGCGCATGACGCCCAGCCCGCCCACCCGGGTGACCGCCCCGGCCTGCGGCGCCAGGTCAGCGGCGACCGTCCGCAGCAGCGTCGTCTTCCCGGTCCCGTTCGCGCCGACCAGCGCCACCTTCGCGCCGTCACCGACCCGGAACGTGACATCCCGGAACAGCTCCCGACCATCCGGCAGCGTGTACCCCAGCGCGTTTACCTCGACGTAGCCCACAGTTCGTTGAGTCTGCCGGCTCGCGCGCCGCAGGGCACGTCCTTATCCGCTGGCAGGCGCGTTGCCGGCACGGCCAGTCAAACGCGCACAGTTACGCTGATCTCATGGTTTACGGCGATGACGACAAGTCGGGGTACGGCCCGGCGCAGCCCGGTGAGGCACGCTTCGATCCCGAGGCCACGCAGGTCGTACCGGCGCCGCAGCAGTACCCGCCGCACCCCCAGCAGGGGCACCAGCCGCCGTACGGCCAGCCGGCGTACCCGGCGCCCACCCAGCCGTATTCCCAGCCAGGGCAGCCACCACAGCCGGCCGGGCACTACCCGCCGCCCAACCCTTACCGCCCGCCGCCGACGCAGGCCTTTCCGGGTGCCTACCAGCCGTACGGCCAGCCACCGGCCGAGCCGCCGCCGGCCTCGCGCCGAGGCTGGCTCATTGCCGGGGTTGCCGTCGCTGTGGTCGTGCTGCTCGCCCTTGGCGGCGTCGGCGTCAGCGCGCTGCTGACCAGCGACGGCCCGAAGCCGAAAGAGACCACCGCCGCGGATCCGGAGCCCACCGCCGCCAGCCCCGCGCCGACCCCCAGCGACGCCGCCAGCCCGGCGCCCAGCTCCACCGGCCCGTCGCAGTCCGACATCGCCTCCCGGGCGACCGACCCGAAGGCCCTCACGCTCGCGGAAGTCTTCCCCGGACCGGCGATCACCTTCAACGGCACCACATACCAGATCCTCGGCCGCGACCTCGTCACCGACTGTGGCACGGCCGCCGGCGGCACCCTCTCGACCGCCCTCGTGAGCGCCCGCTGCAACCAGATCGTCCGCGCCACCGTGACCGACCCCAGCTCGCAGTACCTCGTCACCGTCGGCATCGCCAACCTGCCCGACGAAGCCGCCGCCGACCAGATCTACAAGCTGCTCGACGGCCCGGCCAAGAACGGCTACTTCAACCGGCTCAACGGCACCGGCAAGGCCAAGGACTTCGCGTCCACCCGGGACACGATCATCGGCTCCCTCGCGCGCGGCCACTACGTCATCTACGCCGTCGGCGGCCGCGCCGGCAGCACCTCGGCCTCCCTCGCCGACGAGCAGCTCAAGACCACCCTCAAGGACATGCGCCTCTACGCCAACGAATCCATCACCAAACGCTCGTTTGAGTAGTGGGCGGCCCGGTCAGGCACGCAGGCGACGCGTCGCGGCGATCCGAGCGGCCAACTCGTCGTCGACCGGGTAGTCCACCCGCACCAGTGTGAGCCCGTGCGCGGGCGCCACCGTCACGTCATTTGCCCGGGCGGAGAGCCGCAGCAGCTCCGCCGGCCACTCCACCGGCCGCCGCCCGTCCCCAACCGCCAGCAGCGCACCGATCAAGCTGCGCACCATCGAGTGGCAGAACGCGTCTGCGGACACCGTCGCTACCAACACATCGTCCAGCCCACGCCGCCACGACAGCTCCAACAGCTCCCGGATCGTCGTCGCCCCCTCGCGCCGCCGGCAGAACGCGACGAAGTCATGCTCCCCCAGCAGCCCTGCCGACGCGGCAACCATGGCATCCACGTCCAGCTGGCGCGGCCACCACAGGGTGTCCCTCCGGCGCAGCGGCTCGACGCCCCAGGCATCGTTCGTGATCCGGTACTCGTACCAGCGCCGCAGCGCCCCGAACCGCGCGTCGAAATCGGCCGGCGCCGGCGCGACCGCGCGCACCCGCACGTCGGCGGGCAGCACCCCGGAGAGCCGCCGCAACAGCGACTCCGCAAGCCCTGCCCACACCGCCGCAGGCACGTCGAAGTGAGCCACCTGCCCGGTGGCGTGCACTCCGGCGTCGGTCCGCCCCGCGACGGTCAGCTCGACGGGCACCCGCATGATCCGCGTAAGCGCCTCGGTGAGCACGGCCTGGACGGTGCGCTGCTCACGCTGGACTGCCCAGCCGGCGAAGTCGGTGCCGTCGTAGGAGATGTCGAGGCGCAGACGGACGAGCCCGCCGCCCCCAGAATCGGGGATGGCGGGCTCGTCGTCGCGATGCGTCGTGCTCAGCTCTCGTCGTCCTCGTCGGCGCCGGCCTTGGTGAAGCCGGCAGCCTCGGCGGCCTCGGTGCTGTCGAACCAAACCTCGGCGACAGTCTGGTCGTACCACTGGCCGTCCGGCTCGTGGTACTTCATCGAGTCGGCGTTGCCCTTGATGGTGAAGCCCTCCGGGGCGGACCCGTCCTCGTTGGGCTCGGCCGAACCGGCGCCGTACGGGCCGGCAGCGGTCGGGTCCTCGGTGACCTCAAGGTCCGCAGCCGGAGCCGCCTCCGCTGAAGCAGCAACAGCAGCAGCCGGCTCGTCCTTGGCGAACTTGGTACCGCGAGCCCGCTCGGCCTCGCCCACCGCCACCTGCGCGATGGTCTCGGCCTCGACCAGCTCGATCACCGCCATGGGCGCGTTGTCACCCTTGCGCGCGCCGACCTTGACGATGCGGGTGTAGCCACCCGGCCGGTTCACGAAGCGGGGACCGATCTGGTCGAACAGGGTGTGCACGACGTCCTTGTCCCGGACGACTGTGAGCACCTGACGACGCGCGTGCAGGTCGCCGCGCTTCGCGAAGGTGATGAGCTTCTCCGCGAACGGGCGCAGCCGCTTGGCCTTCGCCTCCGTGGTGGTGATACGGCCGTGCTCGAACAGCGCAGTGGCCAGGTTGGCCAGCAGCAGCCGCTCGTGGGCCGGACTACCGCCGAGGCGGGGACCCTTGGTAGGGGTGGGCATGACTCGTGCTCCTCGTTGCGAATTCGCGGCTCAGGCTGGTTACAGCTGCTCGGTCTCGGCGTAGTCCGTGCCGTCGTAATCGGCATCGGAGAAGGTGTCGACCACGTTGGACGGGTCGAAGCCGGGGGGCGAGTCCTTGAGGGCCAACCCCATGCCGGCCAGCTTCATCTTGACCTCGTCGATCGACTTCGCACCGAAGTTGCGGATGTCGAGCAGGTCGGCCTCGCTGCGCGAGATGAGCTCACCCACGGAGTGGATGCCCTCGCGCTTGAGGCAGTTGTACGAGCGGACAGTGAGGTCCAGCTCCTCGATCGGCAGCGCCAGGTCGGCCGCGAGCGCGGCGTCCGTCGGCGACGGGCCGATGTCGATGCCCTCGGCGGTCTCGTCCAGCTCGCGGCACAGGCCGAACAGCTCGACGAGGGTGGACCCGGCGGAGGCGATCGCGGAACGCGGGCCGATCGAGCGCTTGGTCTCGACGTCGACGATGAGCTTGTCGAAGTCGGTGCGCTGCTCAACACGGGTCGCCTGCACCTGGTAGGTGACCTTGAGCACCGGCGAGTAGATGGAGTCGATCGGGATACGGCCGATCTCCTGGCCCTGCTGCTTGTTCTGCACGGCGGAGACGTAGCCACGGCCCCGCTCGACGGTCAGCTCGACCTCGAGGCGGCCCTTGCCGTTGATCGTGGCGATGTGCAGGTCCGGGTTGTGCACGGTAACGCCGGCCGGCGGCGCGATGTCCGCGGCGGTGACGGTGCCCGGGCCCTGCTTGCGCAGGTACATGGTGACCGGCTCGTCGCTCTCGGAGCTGATGACCAGCTCCTTGATGTTGAGGATGAGCTCGGTGACGTCCTCCTTGACGCCCGGCACGGTGGTGAACTCGTGCAGCACGCCGTCGATCTTGATGCTGGTGACCGCGGCGCCGGGGATCGAGGAGAGCAGGGTGCGCCGGAGCGAGTTGCCGAGCGTGTAGCCGAAGCCGGGCTCGAGCGGCTCGATGACGAACCGGGAGCGGAACTCGCCGGCCGACTCTTCGGTCAGCGCGGGACGCTGGGTGATGAGCAAGGGAACCTCCAGGTTCTCGGGCGACCGCTATATGACGCCTCGAGGAATGGTGCTGCTCCGCACCCGGAATGCGGGAGGCATTCCGGGGGCGGAGCGGGGCGGGGCGGACGTCGGTCTGTCCGCCAGCCCGTTACTTCGAGTAGAGCTCGACGATGAGCTGCTCCTGGACCGGCGTGTCGATGACCTGCCGGGCCGGGAGCGAGTGCACCAGGATCTTCATCTGGTTGGTGATGACCTCGATCCACGCGGGGATGCCGCGCGAACCGGCCTCGGCGCGGGCGACCACGAACGGCGTAAGCTCACGGGACTTCTCCCGGACCTCGACGATGTCGTTATCGGTCACGCGGTACGAGGGGATGTCGACCTTCTTGCCGTTGACCAGGATATGGCCGTGGCGGACGATCTGGCGGGCCATGTCACGCGACTTGGCGAAGCCAGCGCGGTACACGACGTTGTCCAGGCGCGACTCGAGGATCTGCAGCAGGACGTCACCGGTCTTGCCCTGCTTGCGGTTCGCCTCCTGGTAGTAGCCGCCGAACTGCTTCTCCAGGACGCCGTAGATGCGCTTGGCCTTCTGCTTCTCGCGCAGCTGGAGCAGGTACTCGCTGTCCTTGCTACGGCCGCGGCCGTGCTGGCCCGGCGGGTAGGGGCGGATCTCGATGGGGCACTTCGGCCCCTCGCACTTGGATCCCTTGAGGAACAGCTTCATCTTCTCGCGCCGGCAGCGGCGGCAGTCAGCACCCGTGTAGCGGGCCATGTTTCTCTCTCTCCCTTATCTACGGGTGCTCAGACGCGGCGGCGCTTGGGCGGACGGCAGCCGTTGTGCGGCATCGGGGTGACGTCGGAGATGGAACCGACCTCCAGGCCGGTGGCCTGCAGCGAACGGATCGCGGTCTCCCGGCCCGAGCCCGGGCCCTTCACGAAGACGTCGACCTTGCGCATGCCGTGCTCCTGCGCCTTGCGGGCGGCGGCCTCGGCGGCCAGCTGAGCGGCGAACGGGGTCGACTTGCGGGAACCCTTGAAGCCGACGTGGCCGGCGGAGGCCCAGCTGATCACGTTCCCGGACGGGTCCGTGATCGACACGATGGTGTTGTTGAACGTGCTCTTGATGTGCGCGTGGCCGTGGGCCACATTCTTCTTTTCCTTGCGCCGGACCTTCTTGGCACCGGCGCCGGCGCGGGTCTTCGGAGGCATCTGCCTGGGATCTCCTGAATCTCGAGAGTCGGTCGGAGCGCGACGGCCACGAGGCCGTCAGCGGCTCTACTACTTCTTGCCGGGCTTCTTCTTGCCGGCCACGGTCTTCTTGGGGCCCTTGCGGGTGCGCGCGTTGGTGTGCGTGCGCTGACCCCGCACGGGGAGGCCGCGGCGGTGCCGGATGCCCTGGTAGCAACCGATCTCGATCTTGCGCCGGATGTCGGAGGCGACCTCGCGGCGCAGGTCGCCCTCTACGCGGTAGTTGGCGTCGATCCAGTCACGCAGCTGGACGACCTCTTCGTCGGTCAGGTCCTTGACCCGCTTGTTGGGGTCGATGCTCGTGCCCTTGAGGGTCTCGACCGAGCGGGTCCGGCCGATGCCGAAGATGTAGGTGAGCGCGATCTCCAACCGCTTCTCGCGGGGGAGGTCGACGCCGGCGAGGCGTGCCATCGGTGGGCGTACTCCTTCTTGTTGACGGAGGTCTGTCGCGTTCCAACCCCCTGCCTGCCCAGACAGGGGCCCCGGCCTCCGACCGGGGGTGCACCGCCGAAGCACGGGCGGGACGCGATTCAACGGGCTACTGCGGCCCCAGCGCCGGGCTCAGCCCTGGCGCTGCTTGTGGCGCAGGTTCTCGCAGATCACCATGACCCGCCCGTGACGGCGGATCACCTTGCACTTGTCACAGATCTTCTTGACGCTCGGCTTGACCTTCACGGCTGTTGCCTTCTCCTGTTCGGGTACGCAGCCAGCCGTAGACCAGCGCGCGGGAGTTGAGAGACCTACTTGTAGCGGTAGACGATGCGCCCACGGGTGAGGTCGTACGGAGACAGCTCCACCACGACGCGGTCCTCAGGCAGGATGCGGATGTAGTGCTGCCGCATCTTGCCGCTGATGTGGGCGAGAACGCGGTGGCCGTTCGACAGCTCCACGCGGAACATCGCGTTGGGGAGCGGCTCGACGACCCGGCCCTCGATCTCGATGGCCCCGTCCTTCTTCGGCATGTCCTCCGCAATCGTGACGCAGTACTGGTGCACCATCGGCACACCGGGTGAATGACACTCGGCTCGCGCATCCTCAGCCGCGTCTCAGACTGCCTAAGCAAGGCAGGAGAGAACGGACGCCACGCGCCAAACACAGAGTCTACGTCGTCGGCCGCGTGAACACCAAGTCGACCGCTGCGAGCCCCGCCACACCCGCCTTTACCGGAGCGGCATCGCCCGGCCTTCGTTAAGAAAAATCGGGATGGCACATCCTGCTCAGCCCTGGCCAGTGATCCGCCGCCCGAGCAGCACCGCACCCCAGATCCCGATCGGCCATACCGGCCAGAAGTAGTTGAATTCGGTGGTCGCCACCGACTGGATCACCCAGATCGTCAGCAGGATGAGCGCGACGCCCGCCCAGCGCAGCTCGTCCGGCGTGAGCACCGTGCGCAGGTTCCGCTTCGGCGCGGGCGGCGGCGGTGGCACGGGCGCGGGCAGGTCGGCGGTGATCGGCACCAGCTCGCCGGCGGTCTTCGCCGCGTATACCTGGCGCACCCGCTCGTCGTACTCGACCAGTTCCAGCCGGCCTTCGTTCAGCGCCGCGTTGAGCTGCTCGACCACCGCGTCCCGCTCAGGATTGCCAATCCGCAGGTTCGGATCGCGCGGAGGCTCCGGCGGTCGGGGCGACAGCTCGGACATGACGGCTCAGGCCACGGGCTGGCGGGAGGTGACGGCGTCGCCGAGCCGAGTGCGGCCACCGTCGAGCTCCGTCAGCACCCACGGGCCGTCGTCGGTCAGGACGAAACTGTGCTCGGTGTGCGCGGCCCACGAGCCGTCACGGGTCACCACGGTCCACTCGTCGTCGAGTTCGACGGTGTCCGCCGAGCCCATCGTGATCATCGGCTCGATTGCCAGCGCCATGCCCTTGATCAGCTTGGGGCCGCGGCCGGGCTTGCCGTAGTTGAGGACGTGCGGGTCCTGGTGCATTTCGGTACCGATGCCGTGGCCGCCGTACCCCTTGACGATGCCGTACTTACCGCCGGCCCGGACGGCCTTCTCGACCGCGTGGCTGATGTCAGTGAGCCGGCCTCCGATCGCCGCCGCCGCGAAGCCCGCCCACATGGCGTCCTCGCAGACCTGCGCCATCTTGAGGTACTCGGGCCGGACCTCGCCGACCGGGACCGTGATCGCCGCGTCGCCGTGCCAGCCGGCCAGGATCGCGCCGCAGTCGATCGAGATCAGATCGCCCTCGGCGAGCACCTGGGAAGCGCTCGGGATCCCGTGCACGATCTGCTCGTTCACGGAGGCACAGATCGAGCCGGGGAAGCCCTGGTACCCCTTGAACGACGGGATCGCGCCCTCGCCCCGAATGGACTCCTCGGCGATCCGGTCGAGGTCGAGCGTGCTGACCCCCGGCGCCACCGCTTCGCGCAGGCGCTCGAGCGTGCGGCCGACCACGAGGCCGGCGCCGCGCATCAGCTCGATCTGCTCGTCGGACTTGATCTGGATGTGCTGGCTTCTGAACATCGGAACCTCAGGACTCGTACGAGCGGAGCGCGTCGATCGCCCGCTCCGTGACGTCCTCCACGGGACCGGTGGCGTCGATACCCACCAACTTGCCCTGCTCAGCGTAGAAGCCGACCAGAGGCGCGGTCTGCTCGTCGTAGACCGCGAGCCGGTTCTGGATCGTGTCCGGCTTGTCGTCGTCGCGCTGGAACAGCTCACCGCCGCAGCGGTCGCAGATATCCTTCAGTGCGGTCGGATCGAACTCGATATGCCAGATCTTGCCGCAGCCACGGCAGGTGCGACGGCCGGACAACCGCCGCACCACCTCATCACCGTCGACCACCAGCTCCAGCACCACGTCGATCGCGACGCCCAAGTCCTTGAGCATGTCGTCGAGGACCTTGGCCTGCGGGACGTTGCGCGGGAAGCCGTCCAGCAGGAAACCGTCGGTGGCATCGGGCTCGGCGAGCCGGTCCTTGACCATGTTGATGGTCACCTCGTCCGGGACCAGCTGGCCGGAGTCCATGTACTTCTTGGCTTCCAGGCCGAGCGCGGTGCCGTGACCGACGTTGGCGCGGAACAGGTCGCCCGTCGAAATCTTCGGCACCGACAGGTGTGCGGCGATGAACTCGGCCTGTGTCCCCTTGCCCGCACCAGGGGGACCTACGAGTACGAGCCGCACTACCGGAGGAATCCCTCGTAATTACGCTGCATGAGCTGGCTCTCGATCTGCTTCACCGTCTCCAGGCCCACACCGACCATGATCAGCACGGCCGTACCGCCGAACGGGAAGTTCTGCTGGGAGCCGCCGGCCAGACCCATGAACAGGTTCGGCAGGACGGCGATGATGCCCAGGTAGATCGAGCCCGGCAGCGTGATCCGGCTGAGGATGTAATCGAGGTACTCCGCGGTCGGCCGGCCCGGGCGGATACCCGGCACGAAGCCGCCGTACTTCTTCATGTTGTCGCTGACCTCGGTCGGGTTGAACGTGATCGAGACGTAGAAGTACGTGAAGAAGATGATCAGCCCGAAGTACATGAGGATGTGCACCCAGCTATCGGCCGGGGTGACCCACTTCTCGACGAACAGGGTGACCTTGCCCTTGTTCGTGTCGAGCTGGGTGAACAGCTGCGGCAGGTACAGCAGCGACGAGGCGAAGATGACCGGGATGACACCGGCCTGGTTCACCTTGAGCGGGATGTAGGTGGACGTGCCGCCGTACATGCGCCGGCCGATCATCCGCTTGGCGTACTGGACCGGGATCCGGCGCTGGGCCTGTTCGATGAAGATGACAGCGGTGATAACCACCACGGCGATCAGGACGACGATGCCGAAGACCAGGCCGCTGGTGCTGTCCAGGATGGCCTTGCCCTCGTACGGCAGGCGGGCGGAGATCGAGGTGAAGATCAGGACCGACATTCCGTTGCCGATACCGCGGTCGGTGATGAGCTCGCCGAGCCACATAACGACGCCGGTGCCGGCGGTCATCGTCACCACGAGTGTGGCCAGCGTCAGCCACTCCGGCTGGCTGTTCGTCTCCGGGATCAGCGGCAGGTCGCAGCCCTGGAACAGCTGCCCGCTGCGGGCGAGAGCGATGAAGCCGGTGGACTGCAGGATCGCGAGACCGATCGTCAGATACCGGGTGTACTGGGTGATTTTGGCCTGACCCGCCTGACCCTCCTTCTTCAGCTGCTCGAGCCGTGGGATGACCACGACGAGCAACTGGAGGATGATGCTGGCGGTGATGTACGGCATGATGCCGAGCGCGAAGACCGAGAGCTGGAGCAGCGCCCCGCCGCTGAACAGGTTCAGCAGCGTGAAGACGTCCGTGTCAGGCGCCTGGTCGAGGCACTTCTTGATGTTCACCACGGATACGCCCGGCGACGGGAGCGAGGCGCCTGCGCGGTAGATCGCGATGATGAACAGCGTGAAGAAGATCTTCTTGCGCAGGTCGGGCGTCTTGAACGCCCTACCAAAGGCGGCGAGCACGAGTCCTCCTGCGCACGGCACCACTCGGGGTGTCCGCTTGTCGGCTGCCGGGTAGCCAGGGGCGGCTACCGGCCGGTCGGTCGGGGGAGCACGCGGCGTCAAGGGTGACGCGCGTACTTCGAACTGCGACTGTAACAGTCAGGGGTAAAGCGGGGTACGGCACGTACTCCCGCCCCGGCACGGCGACGCCGCCGACCCTCAGGCCGGCGGCGTCGATGCGTGCCGTAGACAACTCAGAGCTCGGTGACCGAGCCCCCGGCTGCGGCGATCTTCTCCTTGGCGGTGCCGGAGAACGCGTGCGCGCTCACCGACAGCGTGATGCCGCCGAGGTCGCCGCTGCCGAGCACCTTGACCAGCGAGTTCTTGCGAACCGCGCCAGCCTCGACCAGCTTCTCCGGGGTGATCTCCCCGCCCTGCGGGAAGAGCTCCGCGAGCCGGTCCAGGTTGACGACCTGGTACTCGGTACGGAAGCGGTTCTTGAAGCCCTTGAGCTTCGGGAGCCGCATGTGAATGGGCATCTGACCGCCCTCGAACCGGGCGGGCACCTGGTAACGGGCCTTGGTGCCCTTGGTGCCACGACCGGCCGTCTTGCCCTTGGAACCGTCACCACGACCCACGCGGGTCTTCTTGGTGTGGGCGCCCGGGGCCGGGCGGAGGTGGTGAACCTTCATGAGGGTCGGTGACTTTTCAGACACTGTGTTACTCGACCTCCTCGACCTGCACGAGGTGGGGCACGGTCTCCACCATGCCCCGGATCTCGGGCCGGTCTTCCTTGACCACGACGTCGTTGATCCGCTTGAGGCCGAGGCTACGCAGCGTATTCCGCTGGTTCTGCTTCGTGCCGATCACGGACCGGATCTGGGTGACCTTCAGACGCGCCATGTCACGCCCCCGCACCCGCGCGCGCCCGCAGCATGGCGGCCGGAGCGACGTCCTCGAGCGGCAGGCCGCGGCGGGCCGCGATCTCCTCGGGGCGGACGAGGTCCTTCAGCGCCTGCACGGTGGCGTGCACGATGTTGATCGGGTTGGACGAGCCGAGGCTCTTGCTCAGCACGTCGTGGATGCCGGCGCACTCCAGCACGGCGCGCACCGGACCACCGGCGATGACACCGGTACCCGGGCTGGCCGGCTTGAGCAGCACGACGCCGGCCGCCTTCTCACCCTGCACGGGGTGCGGGATGGTGGCGCCGATACGCGGCACCTTGAAGAAGTGCTTCTTGGCCTCCTCGACACCCTTGGCGATCGCCGCGGGCACCTCCTTGGCCTTGCCGTAGCCGACACCGACGGTGCCGTCGCCGTCGCCCACCACAACCAGTGCGGTGAAGCTGAAGCGGCGGCCGCCCTTGACGACCTTGGCGACTCGGTTGATGGCGACTACACGTTCGATGTGTGGCGACTTCTCCGGGGCCTGACCGCCCCGGCCGCCATCGCGACGGTCACGGCGGTCGTTACCACCGGATCCACCGCGGCGCTGCTGACCAGGCATCAGGCGTTCCCCTCGGTCTTATCGTTGACGGGTTTCCCCGCAGCTCCGCTGCGAGTGTGAATGAGGGCAGTGCTCATCAGAAGCTCAACCCACCCTCGCGGGCGGCGTCGGCGAGAGCCGCGATCCGCCCGTGGTACTTGTTGCCGGCGCGGTCGAACACGACAGCGTCGATACCGGCGTCCTTCGCCCGCTGGGCGACCAACTCGCCGACCTTGCGGGCCAGGGCGCGCTTGTCGCCCTCGCCGCCGCGGATCGTCGTGTCCAGCGTCGACGCCGAGATCAGCGTGCGGCCGACGGTGTCGTCGATGATCTGGACCGAGATGTGCCGGGTCGAACGGGTGACCACCATGCGCGGACGGGCCGCGGTGCCGGTGACCTTCTTGCGCAACCGGAAGTGGCGGCGCGCACGACCGACCCGACGAGCGGCGGAGGCACCCGCGCTCTTCGAACGGCGGAGCAGTGTCGCTGCCATCACTTACCAGCCTTTCCGGCCTTGCGGCGCACGACCTCACCCTGGTACCGCACGCCCTTGCCCTTGTACGGCTCGGGCTTGCGGATCTTCCGGATGTTGGCCGCGACCTCGCCGACCTTCTGCTTGTCAATGCCTTCGACCACGAACTGGGTCGGCTTCTCGACCCGGAACGTGATGCCGTCCGGCGGGGTGACCACGACGGGGTGGCTGAACCCGAGCGCGAACTCGAGGGCCGAACCCTTGGCCTGGACCCGGTAACCGGTGCCCTGGATCTCCAGGGTCTTGCTGTAGCCGGCGAAGACGCCGGTGATCATGTTGGCGACGAGCGTGCGGCTCAGCCCGTGCAGCGAGCGGCTGATCCGCTCGTCGTCCGGGCGCACCACGACCAGCTCGCCGGCCTCGTTGCGCTCGATGGTGATGGGCTCAGCCAGGTTGTGGCTGAGCTCGCCCTTGGGGCCCTTGACCTTGACGGTGCGGCCGTCGATGGCCACGTCCACGCCGGCGGGAACCGGGATGGGCAGGCGTCCGATACGCGACATGCTCTGCTCCTTCCCTTACCAGACGTAGGCGAGGACTTCCCCGCCCACTCCACGCTTGCCAGCCTGCCGATCGGTCAGCAGGCCGGACGAGGTCGACAGGATTGCCACGCCGAGGCCACCGAGCACCTTCGGCAGGTTGTCGGACTTGGCGTACACCCGCAGGCCCGGCTTGGAGACGCGGCGTACGCCGGCGATGCTCCGCTCCCGGTTCGGGCCGTACTTCAGGTCGACGATGAGCGTCTTACCGACCTCGGCGTCCTCGACCGACCAACCGGCGATGTAACCCTCCTGCTGGAGGATCTCGGCGATGTGGGCCTTGAGCTTCGAATGCGGCATCAACACGCGGTCGTGGTACGCCGAATTGGCGTTGCGCAGACGCGTCAGCATGTCTGCGATCGGGTCGGTCATGGTCATGGAGTTCGTGCCTTTCTCGCCGCGGTTCCCGCGGGCCTACGGCGAAGGTGGTGAACCCTTCGGGTCCGATTACGGAGACCCTGTGGGTCCAGATTTGTTAGGCCGGGTTGCTCAAAAGAGCGTTACCAGGACGACTTGGTGACACCGGGCAGCTCGCCGGCGTGCGCCATCTCGCGCACGCAGATGCGGCACAGCCCGAACACCCGGAAGACGGCACGCGGACGGCCGCACCGCTGGCAGCGAGTGTAGCCACGCACCTTGAACTTCGGCTTCTTGGCCGCCTTGTTGACCAGCGCCTTCTTAGCCATACTCAGTTCTCCTTGAAGGGGAAGCCGAGCTGCTTGAGCAGTGCGCGGCCTTCCTCGTCGGTCTTCGCGGTCGTGACGACCGTGATGTCCATGCCCCGCTGGCGGTCGATCTTGTCCACGTCGATCTCGTGGAACATCGACTGCTCGTTCAGGCCGAAGGTGTAGTTGCCGTGGCCGTCGAACTGCTTGGGCGACAGGCCGCGGAAGTCGCGGATACGCGGCAGGGCGATCGTCAGCAGGCGGTCCAGGAACTCCCACATCCGGTCGCCGCGGAGGGTGACCTTCGCGCCGATCGGCATGCCCTCGCGCAGCTTGAACTGGGCGATGGACTTGCGGGCCTTCTGCACCAGGGGCTTCTGGCCGGTGATCGTCGCGAGGTCACGCACGGCGCCGTCGATCAGCTTGGCGTCACGAGCGGCGTCGCCGACACCCATGTTCACCACGACCTTGACCACGCCGGGCACCTGCATGACGTTCGCGAACTCGAACTGCTCACGCAGCGCGGGCAGGATCTCGGCGCGGTACCGCTGCTTGAGGCGGGGAGCCGTGCTCACCGACTTGGTCTCGGTGTTTGCCATCAGATTTCCTCACCGGTCCGCCGCGAGACGCGGACGCGCTTCTGCTCCACCCGGCCGTCGTCGCGGGTGACCTCTTCGACACGAGAACCGACCCGGGTCGGCTTGCCGCCAGCCACGACCATCACGTTGCTGATGTGGATCGGCGCTTCCTGGGTGACGATGCCGCCGGTCTTGGCGCCACGCTGGGTTGTGGAGACCCGGGTGTGCTTCTTGATCCGGTTGACACCCTCGACCAGGACCCGCTGCGTCTCCGGGTAGACCTGCATGATCTTGCCCTTGGCGCCCTTGTCCTTGCCGGCGATGACCTGGACGGTGTCGCCCTTCTTGACCTTCAACTTGGCTTGGGCCGAGCGGCCGGTTGCGGAAGTACTAGCCATCTTCACAGCACCTCCGGAGCCAGCGAGATGATCTTCATGAACTTCTTGTCACGCAGCTCGCGCCCGACCGGCCCGAAGATGCGGGTACCACGAGGGTCGCCACCGTCCTTGATCAGGACGGCCGCGTTCTCGTCGAAACGGATGTAGGAACCGTCAGGACGCCGCTTCTCCTTCACGGTGCGGACGACGACCGCCTTGACGACGTCACCACGCTTCACGGCCGCCCCGGGGATGGCGTCCTTGACGGTGCCCACGATGATGTCGCCGATGCCGGCGTACCGCCGACCGGAACCGCCGAGGACACGGATGCACAAGATTTCCTTGGCACCGGTGTTGTCGGCGACGCGCAGTCGCGACTCCTGCTGGATCACGTCAACTCCTGGTTGTCGCGCCGGTTCTCAACTGGTGAGCCTGGCGGAACGGATTGGCCCCTCAGACTGAGGAGGCCTTTACTACTTGGCCTTTTCGAGAATTTCGACGACGCGCCAGCGCTTGGTGGCCGACAGCGGACGAGTCTCCATCAGGAGCACCCGGTCGCCGACGCCGCACTCGTTCTGCTCATCGTGCGCCTTGAGCTTGTTCGTGCGGCGCAGCACCTTGCCGTACAGGCGGTGCTTGACGCGGTCCTCGACCTCGACGACCACCGTCTTGTCCATCTTGTCGCTGACGACAAGGCCCTCACGGACCTTGCGGTCGTTGCGCACGCTCTGCTCGCTCACAGTATTTTCCTCGCTCATGCCGAAACCTCGGTCGCGCCGGCGCTGCTGATACCGAGCTCACGCTCGCGCATCACCGTGTAGATCCGGGCGATGTCCCGGCGGACGGTCTGCAACCGCCGGTTGTTGTCCAGCTGACCGGTGGCGTTCTGGAAGCGGAGGTTGAACAACTCCTCCTTCGCTTCCCGCAGCCGCGTGACGAGCTCCTCGTCGGCAATCTCGCGCAGCTCGGTCGCCTGCTTGTTAGGACCGCTGCTCATCAGATGTCACCCACTTCGCGCTTCACGATCCGGCACTTCATCGGCAGCTTGTGGATCGCACGCCGCATCGCCTCACGGGCGATGGTCTCGTTCGGGTACGCGAGCTCGAAGAGCACACGGCCCGGCTTGATGTTGGCGACCCACCACTCCGGCGAACCCTTACCGGAACCCATGCGGGTTTCGGCGGGCTTCTTGGTCAGCGGGCGGTCCGGGTAGATGTTGATCCACACCTTGCCACCACGCTTGATGTGCCGCGTCATCGCGATACGAGCCGCCTCGATCTGGCGGTTCGTGACGTAGGCCGGCTCCAGAGCCTGGATGCCGAACTCGCCGAACGCGACTCGGGTGCCGCCCTTAGCGGCCCCGTGACGATCGGGGTGGTGCTGCTTACGGTGCTTGACCCTGCGAGGGATCAGCATGGGTCAGCCCTCCTGAGCTGCGGTCTTGCCGTCGGTCGCCGGCGTCTCGACCGCGGGCGCCGGAGCGACCGGGGTTTCGACGGCCGGGGTCTCGACAGCCGCGGTTTCAACGGCCGGGGCCTCGACAGCCGCGGTTTCAACGGCCGGCGTCTCGACGACAGCCTCAGCGGGCGCCTCCTCGGCGGCGGCCTTGCGGGCACCGCCCTTGGCGGCACGACCAGCGTCGGTGCCCGTCGGGGTGGTGCCGGTCGAGCCCGAACGGCGGGCCCGGGCCGGACGCTCCCGGCGAGCCTGCCGCACGACGGCCTCGGCGGCCTCGCGCTCGGCGCGGCTCTGCACGACGTCACCCTTGTAGATCCACACCTTGACGCCGATGCGGCCGAAGGTGGTGCGGGCCTCGTAGATGCCGTAGTCGATGTTCGCCCGGAGGGTGTGCAGCGGAACGCGACCCTCACGGTAGAACTCGGACCGGCTCATCTCGGCACCGCCGAGGCGGCCGGCGCACTGCACCCGGATGCCCTTGACGCCCGGGCTCTTCATCGCGGACTGCATCGCCTTACGCATGGCACGGCGGAAGCTGACCCGGCTGGAGAGCTGCTCGGCGACGCCCTGGGCGACCAGCTGCGCATCCGACTCGGGGTTCTTCACCTCGAGGATGTTCAACTGCACCTGCTTGCTGGTGAGCTTCTCCAGCTCACCGCGGATGCGGTCGGCCTCGGCGCCACGGCGGCCGATGACGATGCCCGGACGGGCAGTGTGGATGTCGACGCGGACCCGGTCCCGGGTGCGCTCGATCTCGACCTTGGAAATGCCCGCGCGCTCCATGCCCTTGGACATCATCCGCCGAATGGCCACGTCTTCCTTGACGTAGTCCTTGTAGAGCTTGTCCGCATACCAGCGGGACTTCCACTCGGTGGTGATGCCGAGGCGGAACCCGTGCGGGTTGACCTTCTGACCCATTACTCGGCGCTTCCCTTCGCGGACTTCTCAGACGTCTCGGCGGTCTTGGCCGGAGCCTTCTTGGCGGCGGCCTTCTTCGCCGGCGCCGACTTAGCCGCCGACGCTGACTGATCCGCCTTCGGGGCGGACTTGGCGGGCGCAGCGGCCTTCTTCGCGGCGGTCTTCTTGGCGGGACGTGCCTTGGCGGCGACGCTCTCCACCACCACGGTGATGTGGCTGGTCCGCTTGCGAACCCGGTACGCCCGGCCGAAGCCGCGCGGCCGGAACCGCTTCATGGTCGGGCCCTCGTCGACGAACGCCACAGCGACGCGCAGAGTGTCGGGGTCGAGCCGGTCGTTGTTCTCGGCGTTCGCCACCGCGCTGGCCAGCACCTTGTACACCGGCTCGCTCGCGGACTGCGGGGCGAACTGCAACACCGTCAGGGCCTCGCCTGCCGGGAGACCGCGGATGAGGTCGACCACGCGGCGTGCCTTCATCGGGGTGACACGCACGAACTTCGCCTCGGCGAACCCACCAGGGGCGTCACCGAGCAGCTGCTCGCGGCGCGGATTCACGCGCTTGCCGTCCATCACTGCCATCTGTCTGCTCTCTTATCCGTCTCCCGAGTCCGACCGGTCCGCGTTAGCGGCGGCGACTCTTCCGGTCGTCCTTCTCGTGGCCCTTGAACGTGCGGGTCGGGGCGAACTCGCCGAGCTTGTGCCCGACCATCGCCTCGGTCACGAACACCGGCACATGCTTGCGGCCGTCGTGCACCGCAATGGTGTGCCCGAGCATGTCCGGGATGATCGTCGAACGCCGGGACCAGGTCTTGATGACGTTCTTGGTGCCCTTCTCGTTCTGGACGTCCACCTTCTTGAGCAGGTGGCCGTCGACGAACGGGCCCTTCTTCAGGCTGCGTGGCATGGCTGTCTACGTCCTCTGGTTACCCGGTTAGCGCTTCTTGTTGGTCTTGCGACGACGGACGATCATTGCGTCGCTCGCCTTACGGCGGCGGGTGCGACCCTCCGGCTTACCCTTCGGGTTCACCGGGTGACGGCCGCCGGAGGTCTTACCCTCACCACCGCCGTGCGGGTGGTCAATCGGGTTCATGGCGACACCACGCACGGTCGGGCGCTTGCCCTTCCAGCGCATACGGCCGGCCTTACCCCAGTTGATGTTGGACTGCTCGGCGTTGCCGACCTCGCCAACCGTGGCGCGGCACCGGACGTCGACGTTGCGGATCTCGCCCGAGGGCATACGCAGCTGCGCGTACGGGCCCTCCTTCGCGACGAGCTGCACGCTCGCGCCGGCGGACCGGGCGATCTTCGCGCCGCCACCGGGACGGAGCTCGATCGCGTGGATCACCGTACCGACCGGGATGTTGCGCAGCGGCAAGTTGTTGCCCGGCTTGATGTCGGCCGACGGGCCGGTCTCGATCCGATCGCCCTGCGACAGCTTGTTCGGGCAGATGATGTAGCGCTTCTCGCCATCCGCGAAGTGCAGCAGCGCGATGCGCGCCGTGCGGTTCGGGTCGTACTCGATGTGCGCGACCTTGGCCGGCACGCCGTCCTTGTCGGCACGGCGAAAGTCGATCACCCGGTACGCGCGCTTGTGCCCGCCGCCCTGGTGACGCGTGGTGACCCGGCCGTGGACGTTACGACCGCCCTTGGAGTGCAGCGGACGCACCAGCGACTTCTCCGGCGTGTCGCGGGTGATCTCGACGAAGTCGGCCACGCTCGCGCCACGACGGCCCGGCGTCGTCGGCTTGTACTTGCGGATGCCCATCTCTATCCCTCAGCTCGTGTAGGTCGGTCGGCCGTCAGGCGACCGGCCCCCCGAAGATCTCGATCCGGTCACCGGCGGCGAGGCTGACGACCGCGCGCTTCGTGTCCTTGCGCTTGCCGAAGCCCTGCTTAGTGCGCTTGCGCTTGCCCTGGCGGTTCATGGTGTTCACGCTCTGAACCTTCACGTTGAACACCTTCTCGACCGCGATCTTGATCTCGGTCTTGTTGGCGTCCGGGCTCACGATGAACGTGTACTTGTTCTGGTCCAGCAGCCCGTAGCTCTTCTCCGAGATGACCGGAGCGAGCAACACATCGCGGTGGTCCTTGAAGACGTCACTCACTTG
>Ga0184623_10000234_pt1 | contig 23488 bp, 22 predicted proteins | sample PLM1_100_b1_FD_133138 | JGI IMG/M metagenome (GOLD analysis project Ga0184623, IMG submission 133138) | Groundwater sediment microbial communities from an aquifer in East River, Colorado, USA - PLM1_100_b1 | ecosystem: Environmental > Terrestrial > Soil > Riparian zone | place: USA: East River... | reverse complement strand
GCGTCGGTCGCCGTGGCCCTGTCACTCGCCGGGTCCCTCTTGCTCCGGAACGACGGATCCGCCCCATCGTCATCGGCCTCCGCCGCAGGCGTCCTCGGCAGCGACGGAGCAAGTAGGCCAGTCTCATCGCCGTCGCGGACCTCCATCCCGGAGGCCTGGACTGAGCTCGTGTGGGCGCGAGCCGACCCGACGCCATTTACATTCGCAGGCAATACGTTCGTTCGGGACGGAATCGCCGATGGCGGCGGCGGCTTCCTCGCGGTCGGCTACTCGCTCGACGGCGAGTCGATCAGGGGCCGAATCTGGCGCACGAAAGATGGCCGCTCGTGGGATCTGGTCAGCGGCGATTGGTTCGCGGACGTCCAGTTCGACCACATCCTGCGGCTCGGCAGCGGTTTCGTCATCGTTGGCTCCCACCGCGAACCCGACGTCGGCTCCGGTTCCGGCCCATCGCGTCCGGCGGTGTGGTCGTCCACTGACGGATCGACCTGGGAGGAGCGAACCCCGGCCAATGCTGAAGCCGTCACATTCGCGTATGCGGCGGCAGGGCCGGCCGGATTGCTCCTGTATGTCAGCGACGCTCGCGGCCGACAGCACTGGCTGCTGGCCACCTCTGACTTCCAGTGGACACGGCTCGATGCCACGTGGCCGGACGACGTCCGGATCCTCGGCATCGCCGGGGGCGGTCCCGGGTGGATTGCAACCGGTGCGACCGGTATCGACACGGCGACCCGCACCGGAGGCGTCAGCGCGGGAGCGATCTGGACGTCGAGCGATGCGGTCGTCTGGTCGAAGGCGGCGGTTGTCGAACCTGGTGGGTCGATCGGCGACGTACGGCATCTGGGAAGCGTGCTCATGGCTGTGGGGGACGATCGCAGCATCGCGTGTCAGGTCTGCACGGGCGGCGGCATCAGACGCACGCCATTGGTCACCTGGTCATCGCTGGACGGGCGTTCGTGGGGGCGGACGGGCCAGCTCGAGACCAGCCTCGGGAACATGATGGGCGGCACCGTCATGGCTGGGGACGGCAGTCGGGTTCTCGCATTCGATACGATCGAGGACGGCCGTCTGAGAGTGCGGGAGACCCTGGACGGCGCGATATGGTCGGAGGTCGCGACCCTATACCTCGTTGCCGCGGAAATGGGTGACCTGACCACCTTCCCTGACTTCAACAAAGTCACGATCGGGAGCGAGGGGGTCGTCGCATTCGGCCATAATTCGTTTGAACAAGACGGTTCGAACATTCCACTCACGCCGACTCCGTGGTGGGCATCCGCCTCGCCACCAGCGGAGGGCGCGGCCACCTTCCCACCGCGGCCTCTACCCGGCGCGAACGACTACACGTGCCCAAACAACGAACCCTGCGGACCCTGACGGCCGGGCGCGCTGCGCTTCCAACCCCTACGATTCGAGCGTGCTCGATGACGTGACGACCTGGCAGGGCGACAGCCGCGAGCTGCTCGCCCGCGTTCCGGACCACGGCGTCGACCTCATCTGCACCGACCCGCCGTACAACCTCGGTGGTTATTCGACCGGCAACATCAAGATGGCCTGGCGGTCCGACTTCAACAACGATGTCGCCGCCTGGGACCAGGTCGCCTTCGAGCCTTCGGAGTGGCTCGAGGAGTTCAGGCGGGTCCTGAAACCGACCGGCACGATCTTCGCGTTCACGAGCTACAACATGCTCGGGCGCTGGCACGAGGTCTTCGATCCCGCGTTCGACACGTTCCAGTTCATCGTCTGGCACAAGACGAACCCGCCGCCCAAGCTCCGGCGTGTCGGCTTCCTCAACAGCTGCGAGCTGATCGTCTGCTGCTGGGACAAGGGCCACACCTGGAACTTCACTCGCCAGCGCGACATGCACAACTTCATCGAATCGCCCATCTGCAGCGGCAACGAGCGGGTGAAGGACCCGGTCCACCCGACCCAGAAGCCGCTCCGGGTGCTGCGCCGACTCATCGAGCTGGCGTCGGCGCCCGGCGACCTGGTCCTCGACCCGTTCATGGGCGTGGGGTCGACGGGGGTCGCGGCCGTCGAACTGGGCCGCCGGTTCGTCGGGATCGAGATCGACGAGGGCTACGTCGACGCGGCCCGGCGCCGGATCGACGTGGCGAGCGCGAAGGTCGCCGAGGCGGGCTGAAGCGAGGCGGATCGACGGCAGCCGGTAGACTTCCCGCCATGCCTCGCTTCAACTACGGCGGCCAGGCGCTGATTGAGGGCGTCCTGATGCGTGGCCGCGACGCGATCGCGGTGGCCCTGCGACACCCCGACGGACGGATCCTCTACGCCACGGAGCGCCTCGACTCCGGCATCCACGGAACGCGCGGCTCCAAGCTGCCGTTCCTGCGCGGCCTGGTCGTGCTCTACGAGACCCTGATCGTCGGTACCCGCTGGCTCGTCCGAAGTGCCGGCGTCCAGGCGGAGGAGGACGGCGTCGAGCTGGGCAAGGGCTCGATCGCGCTCATGCTCCTCATCACACTCTTCGCGGGGATCGGGATCTTCTTCCTGCTGCCGCTGTTCATCGCGAGCGTCACGACGGCCAATGTCGAGAATGGGGTCGTCCAGCACCTCGTCGAGGGCCTCATCCGGGTCGCGATCTTCCTCGGCTACCTCGCGCTGATCGGCCAGTCGGCCGACATCAGGCGGGTCTTCCAGTACCACGGCGCCGAGCACATGACGATCCACGCCCTCGAGGCCGGCGATCCACTCATCCCCTCGGCCATCCGCAAGTACCCAACGGCCCATCCCCGCTGCGGGACGGAGTTTCTCGTCGTCGTCATTGCCCTCTCGATCGTCGCCTTCAGCCTCGTCGGGCGTCAGGAGCCCCTCGTGATGATCGGCAGCCGGATTCTCCTGATCCCCGTGATCGCGGCGGTCGGCTACGAGATCCTCCGCTGGGGCGCCCGCCACCGCGGCAACCCGATCGTCCGGGCGATCATGTGGCCGGGCATCCTCGTCCAGATGATCACGACCCGCCAGCCGACCGACGACATGATCGAGGTGGCCATCGTGTCGATGGAGGAGGCGCTCAAGGCGGACGGCGAGGAGCTGCCGGCAGGAAGCGGGACTCTCGAGCGCGAACCCCTCCCGCCCCCCGGATCGGCGCGCGTCGGCGTCGCGACCGTGGCCACGCAGGAAGCGGAGACGGTCGCTCCCGTCACGATCGACCCGCCGCTCCCAGGGGTGTGAGCGTCGCGATGGCCGCGACGGACCTCGACACCCGGCTGGCCGACGTCGCGCGCCAGTACGACGACCTTCAGACCGAGCTCGCGCTCCCCGGGAACAGCTCGGATCCGGACTCGATCAAGCGGCTCGGCAAGGAGATGGCACGCCTCGAGCCGGTGGTCGCGGCGTTCCGTCGCCTGGAGGCGACGCGATCCGAACTGGCCGGCGCCCGTGAACTGCGCGACGGCAGCGACGGCGACGCCGAGCTCCGGTCGATGGCCGAGGACGAGATGACCCGCCTCGGCTCCGACGAGGCTCGGTTGATAGACGAGCTCAAGGTTCTCCTCCTGCCGCGCGATCCCAATGACGACCGCGACGTGATCATGGAGATCCGGGCCGGCGCCGGCGGCGACGAGGCAGCCCTGTTCGCCGCGGAGCTCTACCGGATGTACGTCCGCTACGCGGAGCGCCACAAGTACAAGCCAGAGCTGCTCAGCCTGAACGAGACAGGGATCGGCGGGGTCAAGGAGGCGATCCTCCAGATCCACGGCGACGGCGCCTACAGCCGGTTCAAGTTCGAGGGCGGTGTCCACCGCGTCCAGCGAATCCCGGCCACAGAGTCCTCCGGCCGGATCCACACCTCGACCGTGACGGTCGTCGTCATGCCCCAGGTCGACGAGGTCGAGATCGAGATCGACGAGGACAAGGACCTGCGGATCGACGTCAAGCGCTCGTCGGGGCCCGGCGGCCAGTCCGTCAACACGACCGACTCGGCGGTGCGCATCACCCACCTGCCGACGGGCCTCGTCGTCGAGATCCAGGACGAGAAAAGCCAGCACAAGAACAAGGCCAAGGCGATGGCCGTGTTGAGGTCACGGCTGTACGACCGCCAGCTCGCCCAGCAGCGGGAGGCCGATTCCGTCGCCCGCCGCTCGATGGTCGGGGCCGGCGACCGATCCGACAAGATTCGGACCTACAACTTCCCCCAGGACCGGCTCACCGACCACCGGATCGGGATGGACCTGTCGGCCCTGCCACGGGTCATGGCAGGCGAGATCGATCGGCTGATCGACGCGCTCATCATGGCCGACCAGGCCGAGCGGCTGGCGACGCTGACCGGAGGCGACGATGACGCATGAGACGAAAGCGGCCCGGGCCGCCACCAAAGCGGCCCGGGCGGCCACTGACGACGGCGTGAATGGAGCCGGGAAGTCGAGTGCGGTCGCGAACGCCGACGGCGTGATCATCATCGAGCCGCGACTGATCCCGATCGTCAAGGCGACCGACCTCGGCAGTGTCCAGGTCCTCAAGCACGGCAACCTGTTCCTGCTGACCGATCAGTTCGGCGACATCCACTCCGACTCGCGCGGGCTCGGGCTCTACCGCCACGACACCCGGCTCCTGTCCTGTTCCGTGCTGCGTGTCGGTGACGCCAGGCCGGTTGTCCTCCAGGGCTCGACCGGGGCGAACTACCGCGGGGTCATCCAGCTGACGAACCCGACGCTCGATCGGAACCCGAACGACAAGATCCGGCCGGGGCAGAGCCTGATGGGCCGCAAGCTCGGCATCACGCGGGAGCGCCTGATCAACGGCGACGCGCTCGAGGAACGGGTTCGCATCGTCAACTTCGCCGAGCACGACGAGAAGGTCGAGATCTTCATCGAGCTGGCCGACGACGCGGCCGACATCTTCGAGGTCCGCGGCTTTCCACGGGAACGAGGAACGCTCCTGCCGATCGTCGCGACACCATCGCAGGTCGCGTTCCGCTACGACGGTCTCGACGGCCGCCGACGCCGGACGCATCTCGCCTTCTCCGAGGCGGGCGTCGTCGAGCCGGTACAACCGGGCGACGTCCCGGCCCTTGGCGGCAGCCTCAGGTATCGCTGGTCGTGGGAGCTGGCCGCGGGCGCGGAGCACGAGCTGTCGTGGGTCGTCTGGGCGTCGGAGGTCCCGACTCCCGCGACAGCGTCGCCGACCGTTAGCGCGGCGGAGCTGCGCGAGCTCTTCCCGGACCCGCCCCGGATCGCCGCGGATGAGGGCGCGGCGGCATACCACGCCTGGGCCAGGAGCACGACCGCGGTAGCGACCGATCACGAGCTGTTCAACCTCACGATCGGGCGGAGCGTCGCCGATCTGCGGCTCCTCGTGAACGATGGCCCGGGCGAGGGCCAGCGCTACGTCTCGGCCGGCGTGCCGTGGTTCACGACACTCTTCGGACGGGATTCGATCATCACGGCGCTCCAGACACTCGCATTCCGGCCACAGCTGGCGGTCGAAACCCTCGAGGTCCTCGCCTCGCTCCAGGCGACCGAGGTCGACGACTGGCGGGACGCCGAACCCGGCAAGATCCTCCACGAGCTGCGAGTCGGCGAGACGGCCCGGGCGGGCGAGCTGCCTCACTCGCCGTACTACGGCAGCATCGACTCGACACCCCTCTGGCTCGTGCTGCTCGGTGCGACTTACGAGTGGACGGGCGATCGAGCCCTGGTCGACCGGCTCTGGCCGAACGCCCTGGCGGCGCTGCGCTGGATCGACGAGTGGGGCGATCGCGACGGCGACGGCTTCGTCGAGTACGAGCGAAGGTCGCCCCGCGGGCTCCTCAACCAGGGCTGGAAGGACTCGGGCGACGCGATCCGGGACCGGACCGGCCGGGAGGCCAAGGCCCCGATCGCCCTGGCCGAGGTCCAGGGCTACGTGTTCGACGCCAAGACGCGGATGGCGGCCCTCGCCCGGATGCGCGGCGACGTCGACCTTGCCGATCGGCTGGTCAACGACGCCGAGGCGCTTCGGGCGCGGTTTGAAGAGGCATTCTGGGTGGAGGACCAGCGCTACTACGCGATGGCCCTAGATGCCGAAAAGAAGCAGGCCGATGCCATCGGGTCGAACGCCGGCCAGTGCCTGTGGAGCGGCATCGTGTCGCCGGCCCGCGCCCGCGACGTCGCCGACCGGCTGCTCAGCCCGGCGATGTTCTCCGGGTGGGGGATCCGGACCTACGCCCAGGGCCAGCCGGGCTTCAACCCGTTCGGCTACCACACGGGCACCGTCTGGCCTCACGACACCTCGCTGGCAGCAGCGGGGCTGAAGCGCTACGGCTTCCAGGACGAGGCGAACCGGCTCGTCGGCCAGGTCTTCGAGGCGGCCCAGCATTTCGGCGAGTTCCGGCTGCCGGAGCTCTTTTGCGGGTTCGATCGCGAGAAGGCCCCGATGCCCGTGCCGTATCCCGTCGCCTGCTCGCCCCAGGCATGGTCTGCCGGCGCCGCATTCATGTTCCTCCAGACGATGCTCGGGCTGCGCGGCCACGCCGAGGCGAACGAGCTCGAGCTCCTTCGGCCGAACCTGCCCGACTGGCTCGGCAAGGTGACGGTCACGAATCTCCGGATCGGCGAGGCGTCGGTTGACCTCCTCTTCCATCGCTGGCGCGGAACGACGAGCGCCGAGGTCCTCCGCAAGGTCGGCGACCTGTCGGTCACGATCAGGCTCTGAGCCCCGCCGTGGCGACCGTCGGGGTGCTCCTGTCGGGTGCGGTCGCCCGTCTGCGCGAGGCCGGTTCTGAGTCACCTCGACTCGACGCCGAGGTCCTGCTCGCTCACGCGATCGGCGCGGAACGGACGATCCTCCTGGCCCACCCGGAGCTGACGGTCGGGGACGAGGCCGCGGGACGCTTCGAGGAGGCTCTCGCCAGGCGGTCCACGGGTGAGCCGGTGGCCTACATCCGCGGGATCAAGGAGTTCTTCGGGCTGGCGTTCGCGACCGACGGCCGGGCGCTCATCCCGCGGCCGGAGACGGAACGCCTCGTCGAGGCAGGCCGGAGTGCGGTCATGACCCGGCTCGGCGCGCCCGGACGCGGCCGCGCCCCGGCTCCGGTTCGCGTCGCCGACGTGGGGACTGGCGGCGGAGCGATCATCGTCTCGCTCGCCGTCGAATTACGGCGCCGGAAGGTGGACCTCGCGACGGACGTGACGCTCCTGGCGACGGACGCCTCACCGGCCGCGCTCGAGCTCGCCCGCGAGAATGCGGTCGGCCATGCGGTCGCCGACGTCATCGCGTTCGTCGAGGCCGACCTGCTGCCGCCCGCGTTGCGCGATGACGGCGGCCCGATCGACGTCGTCCTCGCGAACCTGCCGTACGTCAGGAGCGAGGCGATCGCCGGCTTGCCGGTCGCCGCCTCGTTCGAGCCGTCGATCGCCCTCGACGGCGGCCCGGACGGCCTCGACGTCGCTCGGCGCCTCCTCAGCCTGCTACCGGACGCCCTCGCCGACGATGGTGTCGCCTTGCTCGAGATCGGGGCGGACCAGGGCTCGGCGGCTCCGGCGGCCGTCGACGACATGCTGCCCGGGTGGACGGCCTCGGTCGAACCCGACCTGGCGGGACTCCCGCGGGTCCTGCGCGTGGCGCGCGGGGCTGGGCGATGACCGCCCGCCACCTTGCCGAGGACGCGGGCCCGGCATTCCCGATCGGGCTGATCGCGCTCGACCTCGATGGAACCCTGGTGGGTGACGACCTCCTGCTTCGCGGGCGGACCACGGCGGCGATCCGGGCAGCGATCGAGCGCGGCGTCGCCGTATCGATCGTCACGGGAAGGATGGCGACGAGCGCGATGCCCTTCGCCCGTGAGCTCGGAATCCGCGACCCGATCGTGGCCTACCAGGGCGCCTTGATCCGCGCGGTCCCGGAGCTCGGCGACGACCGCCTCGGCCGGCTGCTGCTCCACCGACCGCTCCCGGCCGCCGCGACGCGCGAGGCGATCGAGTGGACCCGCTCGATCGGGCTCGACCCGCATGTCAACCACCTCGAACGGTTCGTCATCCGCGCCGACGACCCCCGCGCCGAGGATTACTCGTCATTCCTCGGCGGCCGGGCAGTCGTCGTCGACGATCTCATCGCCTGGATCGACCGGCCGGTGTCGAAGGTCATCGCCGTCGCGGAAGAGCCGATGGACCACGCGGTCCTCGACGTCGCACGGGAGCGCTTCGCCGGGCGCGCCGAGGTCACGATCAGCCATCCGCGCTTCCTCGAGTTCCTGAGGCCGGGCGTCTCGAAGGGAGCTGCCGTTCGCTGGCTTGCCCGCCGGGCGCGCGTGCCGCTCGCGAACGTACTTGCGATCGGCGACCAGTTCAACGACCTCGAGATGATCGCCGCCGCCGGCCACGGGGCAGCCATGCCCCACGCCCCACGGCCAGTTCGATCCGCCGCCCGCTACATCGCCCCGCCACTCGCGGACGAGGGTGTCGCCGACCTAATCGAGCGGCTGGTTCTGGCTGGGCCGGATGTCGCGGCCCGCGCCTCAGCCCGCCTCATAGCCGAGGCGCGCGCGGCGGCCGACCTCGCCGCGACGGCGTGACAGGGTGACGAAGTGACGGCTCCCGCCCTTCCGCCGATCGTGCCGGACGACGACGCCGGCCGCACCGAGGCGCTCCGGGTCCTGGAGTCGGGCGGGATCGTGGCCCTGCCGACGGACACGGTCTATGGCCTGGCGGTGGACCTCGCCTCGCCCGGCGGCATCGATCGGCTCTTCGCCGCCAAGCGTCGCCCGAGCGACCGCGCCGTCATGCTGCTCCTGGCCGACGCCGACCAGGCTGGCGGGCTCGTCGAATGGCCGGCCTCCGCGGCGGCCCTCGCGGCGGCGTTCTGGCCCGGTGGCCTGACGATCGTCGTGGCCCAGCGGTCCGACGCGGCGCTTCCGCCCGAGCTCACTGGCGGTCGGTCGACCGTTGGGCTTCGCCTTCCGGACCACTCGTCGCCGCGCGCGCTCGCGGCTTCACTCGGCCCGCTTCCGGTCACATCCGCCAACGTGTCGGGGCTGCCCGAGGCATCCGACGCGGGCGAGATCCGCGACCAGCTCGGCGAGGCGATCGATCTGATCCTCGACGGGGGACCGGCCCGCGGCGGCCCGCCGTCGACGGTCGTGGACTGCTCCGGGCCCACGCCGCGGATCCTACGCGCCGGCGGGATCGGGGCCGACGCGATCCGTCGGACCCTTGTGCAGGCCGGTCTCCCGGAACCCGAGCGCTAGCCAGGCCCTGCCAGCGCGGCACGGAGCTCGCCGAGCCGGCCGACGGTCTCGAGGTCGAACGGCGCGTAGAACCCGAACATGACCTGGCTCACGCCGGCCGCGAGGTACGGCTGGAGGCCCTTGGCCACCTGGGTCGCATCACCGACGAGCGGCGGGTCGACGATCGTGCCCGTGAAGCGCCGCGTCACGGAGAGGAGAGCGGCTTCCGCAGCCGCCGCGTCTGCGCGGATCGCCCCGTAGACGAGTATCGTCCGGGCGATCGTCGACTCGTCCCGACCGAGCGCCGCGGCATGCTCGCGAAGGATTGCGTCCCGCTCGACGAACTGCGCAGGCCAGCCGTCCGGCATGTTCCACATGTCGGCGACTCGGGCGACGGTGCGGAGCGTCCGGCGTGGGCCCGAGCCGCCGATGAGGATCGGCAGGTGGGCCTGGACGGGGCGCGGCTCGGCGAACGCGTCGACGAGGTCGTAATGGCGACCGTGATGCGTCACCCTCTCGCCGTCGAGGAGCCTTCGAACCAGCGTTGTGAGCTCGTCCAGCCGATCGGCCCGCTCCTCGCCGCCCCCGAACCCGATCCCGAACCGGTCGTACTCTGGGGCGAACCAGCCGCTCCCGAGACCCAGCGTCACGCGCCCCCCGCTGATGTGGTCGACGGTGATCGCCGACTTGGCGAGCAGCCCGGGGTCGCGTAGCGGCGCCGCCCCGACCAGCAGCCCGAGCCGCGGCCGGCTCGTGAGTGCCGCCCAGGCGGCGAGCGTCGTCCAACCCTCGAATACCGGGATGTCGGGATCGCCCATGTCGTTGACGAGGTGGTCGTCGGTCCACAGCGAGTCGAAGCCGGCCGCCTCCGCCGCGAGCACCGCGTCGCGCATCTCCGGCCACGACGCACCGTGGGCCCAGAAGCACGCCCCGAACTCGACCAACGGTGACTCCTTGTCGCGCGTTCCCGCGGCCCTCGACGGCCGTGGCGAGGACGATAACGGCTGGTCAGTCCCGTCGGCGCCCGGGTTCGTGGGAAGATAGTGGTCGACGAGAGGGCGTCCAGACGAGGAGGCGAGCGATGAGCATCTCCGAGCGCGCGGACCTCGGCAGCGCGCCGATCTCAGCGGTCGATCCCGAGCTCTGGGAGGCAATGCTGGGCGAGCGCCGCCGTCAGCACCACAAGATCGAGCTGATCGCGAGCGAGAACTACGTGTCGGCGGCCGTGATGGAAGCCCAGGGCAGCTGGCTGACGAACAAATATGCCGAGGGATTGCCGGGCAAGCGCTACTACGGTGGCTGCGAGTACGTCGACGTCGCCGAGACGCTGGCCCAGGAGCGGGCCCTCGCCCTGTTCCCCGGCGCCGAGCACGTTAACGTGCAGCCCCACTCGGGCGCCCAGGCGAACATGGCGGCCTACTTCAGCGTCCTGGAGCCCGGCGACCCGATCCTCGGGATGAAGCTCGACCAGGGCGGCCACCTGACCCACGGCATGAAGCTGAACTTCAGCGGCAAGCTGTACGAGGTCCATGCCTACGGCGTGCGCGAGGATACCGAACGGATCGACTACGACGCGCTGGCGGTCCAGGCGGCCGAGGTCCGCCCGAAACTCATCGTCGCCGGGGCTTCGGCCTACCCCCGGATCATCGACTTCGAGCGGATGGCGGCGATTGCCCATGGCGTCGGCGCGCTGCTCTTCGTCGACATGGCCCACATCGCCGGTCTCGTCGCGGCAGGCGTCCATCCGTCGCCGTTCCCCCACGCCGACATCGTCACGACCACCACGCACAAGACCCTCCGGGGGCCGCGGGGCGGGCTCATCTTCAGCCGGCTGGAATTGCCAGCCGCGATCGACGCTGCGCGGTTCCCGACGGTCAAGACCTCCCTCGCGGCCACCGTCGACAAGACGGTCTTCCCGGGCGTCCAGGGCGGGCCACTGATGCACGTGATCGCCGGTAAGGCAGTCGGCTTCAAGCTCGCGCTCGGCGAAGAGTTCCAGCGCGATCAGCGCCGGACGGTCGAGAACGCCGCGGTCCTCGCCGAGACGCTCCGCGGCCGCGGTGCCCGGCTCGTCTCGGGCGGGACCGACAACCACCTGATGCTCGTCGACGTGATGTCGCTGGGGGTGACCGGCAAGGAGGCCGAGCACCTCCTCGACGAGATCGGGATCACCGTCAACAAGAACCAGATCCCGTTCGATGGCCAGCCAGCCAATACGTCGTCAGGAATCCGCGTGGGAACCCCGGCCGTCACGTCGCGCGGCATGGGCACCGACGAGATGCGCGAGATCGGCCGGCTCATCGTCGAGGCGATCGAGCACCGCGACGACGCCGCCGAGCAGGCCCGCCTCGCGCAGCGCGTGGCCGAGATCTGCGCCCGCTTCCCGGTTCCGGGCCTCGCCGGGCCGCCGATCCCGACGGGGCTGCCCGCGGCGTGAGGCTCAGTCCCTTCGTCGGTCAGGCGCTTCCGTACATTCTTGCCGCGTTCGCCGCGGCGGCAGTCCTCGCCTTCGTCCTGACGCCGCTCGTCCGGAGGATCGCCCTCCGTGTCGACGCCGTCGACCACCCCGACGACCGACGTGTCAATGTGATCCCCATCCCGCGCGGCGGCGGGGTGGCGGTGGCGGTGGCGTTCATTTTCGTCGCCACGGCGGTCGGTCTCGCCAACGGCGACTCCCACGTCCTGCCCGTCCCGCGCGCGGTCGATCCCGCGAGCGTCGTCGCCCTCCTTCTGGGCGGGGCCCTGGCGGCGGCCTTCGGGGTGCTCGATGACTATTTCGACCTGCGAGCGCGGTGGCAGTTCGCCGGCCAGCTCGGGCTGGCCCTCTTCGCCGTCGGCATGGGAGTCCTCGTCGAGCTCGTCAACAACCCGTTCAGCCCCGGCGTCATCCGGCTCGACGGCCCGTTTCCAATCGGGTTCACGGTCGTCTGGATTGCCGGGATGATCAACAGCATCAACTTCATCGACGGCCTCGACGGGCTGTCCTCCGGCGTCGCGCTGATCGCGGCGGCGACGCTCGGCATGATCAGCCTGACCGCGCAGGTCAACCAGCCGTTCATCGCGGTGCTGTGCTTCGCCCTCGCCGGCGCACTGCTCGGGTTCCTGCGCTGGAACTTCCATCCCGCCACGGTGTTCGTTGGGACGAGCGGGGTAATGTTCATCGGGTACACCCTCGCCGTCCTGTCGATCCTCGGCTCGGCGAAGGTGGCAGTCGCGCTCCTTGTCCTCGGCGTGCCGATCATCGACGCGTTCTGGATCATCGTCCGCCGGATCTCCCAGCGCCGTTCGCCGTTCTCGCCCGACCGCGGCCACCTCCACCACCGGCTGCTCGACGTCGGCCTGTCGCATCGGCAGACGGTGCTGCTCATCTACGGGATCTGCATCGCGCTGGGGGCGCTGTCGCTCCTCCTGTCCGGGGCAGGCCAGGTCTACGCGTTCCTCGGCGTGTTCGTCCTCATCGGTATTGCGCTCTTCGGCCTCGCCCGCATCGATCTCGGCAGCCGGAACGGGGGGATCGAGCCTGAGAGCTCGGGCACGAGGCGGTGCTAGCATCCCCGCGGAGGTCGGGTTCTTCGCCACGACCGACGTGCGAGGTTTGGTTCTGACCGAGATCGTCGTCATCGCGTTCGTCGCGGTTGGCCTCGTTGCGATCGCCGTCCGGTTCGTCCCACGCGACGAGCACGGGGCCAGGCGTCTGCCGATGGTCATCGAAGAGTCCATCGGGGTAGCCGCGATCCGCACTGTCCTCCGCCGTCGCCCAATGCCCAAGACTGCCGCTCATGCTCCCGATGCAGACGCGACCGAAGCCGCGCCCGCGGCGTTCGCCGAGCCCAGCGAAGAAGAGATCGCCTACCGGATCGGCGTTGCCGGAGCGCCCGCCCCGACGATCCCGAAGCGCCTGGTCGTCTCGGGGGCGGCGCTGCAGGCCCATCCGCCGGCCATACCTGTGCTGCCGCCTGTCCCAACGAAACCCGTCCGCGGCCAGCTGCCCGAGCGACGCCGGCTGCAGGCCCATCCCGCCAGTTCTCTCGGCCTCCAGCGGCGCATCGCGGGAGTCGTGGCCGCGTCCGCCGTCGCCATTGCCATGCTCGCCGTCGTGTTTGTGCCGCGCGGGATGGAGGGCGGCGTTCTGTCGGCGACTGGAATGCCGTCGAGCCCCGCCCCGAATGCCGTGGCTGGCCCGTCGAGCGAGGAGTCCATCAGCGCTCCGAGCCCATCGGCCGAGGCCCTTGCCTCACCGAGCGCGGTCGAGTCCCCGAATCTGCCTACGCCGACGCTGGCGGTAGCGACGCCGACCCCGGTCGCTACGCGCCGACCGACGCCGACGCCCGCGCGCACGCCGAAGCCCACCCCGAATCCGCCGACGCCGAGCCCGCCGCCAACGCCGACCCCAGTACCGACGCCCGCACCGAAGCCCACGCTGAGCGCGCCGCCGACCCCAACAGCCACCCCTGCTCCGACTCCGACTCCCACCCCGAGCCCAATTCCGAGCGTCCCGTCACAGGCTCCGTGAGCCGCTCCCGGCCCGCCCCGGCTCCCTGAGCGCCGAGGCGCAGCTGCTATACTCCCGGCGGTTCGCTAGGGGGCCTATGAACGGGCTCGGACCGGTCGGCGCATACATTGCGATCCTCTCCGAGGTAGGCCTCGTCCTCCTCGTCACGATCCTGGCGGGAGTCCTCGCCGGTGTCTGGGTAGACTCGCAGTTGAGGACGGGACCGATCTTCCTCCTGGTGGGTCTCGGGCTCGGTCTGACGAGCGGTTTCATCGGCTCGTACCGGCTCATGACGCGGTTCCTGTCCCGGTACGACTGACAGGCGACGGGACCGTCCAAGAAGGGTCTTCCCCGCGCGTCGAGTTCGGCGCGCAGGAGCACGGGAGTCAGCGTGACGATCGACGAGACGCGTGAGGATGCGGAGCCGACGGGCGATCCGTCGGAAGCCCCGTCCGACGCACCCCGCAAGAGCTCGAGGCTGCCGATCCTGGCGGTCATCGCCGCCGTCGTCATCATCGACATCCTGGCCTTCATTCTCGTCCCGCCAGCGGCAGGTGAAAGCGGAACCGGGAAATATCCGACCGACGGAATCGCCGCGAATCTCGAGCTCGTCCCGCCGCACGTCATCCTCGATCCGATCCACGGTGATGAGCCGGCGCACAGCGCGCTCGTCTTCTTCGAGCCGACGATCACATCGACGATCCTGACCTCGTGGATCGTGATGGCCTTCATCCTCGTCTGCGCCTTCGTGTTCACCCGCGGCCTGCAGGACGTCCCACGCCGCGGCCACAACCTCGTCGAGTTCATGTTCGAGAGCCTCTCGAACTTCGCCCACTCGATCGGAGGGGAGCAGGCTCGTCGCTACGTGCCGCTGTTCGCGGCGCTGTTCCTGTTCATCCTGTTCTCGAATTGGAGCGGTCTGCTGCCGCTCGTCGGCAAGGTCGAGCTGCTCCGGGCGCCGACCAGCGATCTCAACATCACGATCGGCCTGGCGCTCGTCAGCTTCGTCACCTTCCACGTCGAGGGTGTTCGCAGCCTGGGCGTGGGCGGCTACCTCGGGAAGTTCTTCCCGCTCGGCGAGTTCCGGAAGGGAATCGGAGCGGGGCTGCTCGGCCTGTTCGTCGGGACGCTCGAGTTCCTGCTGGAGTTCGTCAAGCCCGTCACACTGGCAATGCGACTCTTTGGCAACATCTACGGCGGCGAGGTCGCGCTCGGCGTCGTGACGGCACTGCTGATCGCGGTCTTCCCGATCGCGCTCGTTGGCCTGGAATTCCTGCTGAACTTCGTCCAGGCCCTCATCTTCTCAACCCTGACCCTCATGTTCACGCTCATCGCCATCGAGGGTCACACGGAGGATCACGCCACCGAGCATCCCCTCGAGGAGATCCCCGAAGGCAACATTGGACCGCCCCGGTCCGCTGAGCCGCACGGCTCGCCGGCGACCTGAGCGATAGGACTGGTCAAACACCTCGACCAAGGATCGAGGCCAAGGAGGAAGGGTTCACATGGATCTGATCGGAGCGGGCCTGGCGGCCCTCGGCGTCATCGGCCCCGGCATCGGGATCGGCATCCTTACCGGGATGACGAACGCCGCCATCGGTCGTAATCCGGATGCGGCCGGCCAGATGCGCCTGCAGTTCATCCTGGGCGCGGCGTTCGCCGAAGGCCTCGGGGTCCTCGCAGTCGTCGTCGGCTTGCTGGTCATCTTCGCCAATCCGTTCGTCGGCGTGGCGCCCTAGGCGCAGGGGCAAACGATCGCCGTGGACATCCTGCTGTCGCTTGCTGCCGGCGCGGCCGACCTTGCCGTGCCCGCGCTGGCCGAGGAAGGCGGGGGCGCGGGTCTCCAGATCAACCTGTTCTGGATCATCGTCAGCTCGCTGAACTTCCTGCTGTTCCTGTTCCTGATCTCACGATTCGCCTTCGGGCCGATCAACGAGATGCTCGAATCGCGTCGGGCGCGGATCGAGCAGGGACTCAAGGACGCGGAGCAGGCGCGTCGCGACCGCGAGAGCGCCGAGAAGGAGCGAGTGGCGGCCTTGCAGGAGGCTCGCCGAGAAGCGAACGAGATCCTGGTGCGGGCCCAGAAGGTCGCCCAGGAGGCGCGCGAAGCGGATATCGCCGCCACCAAGGCCGATCTCGAGCGGATTCGCGAGCGGGCAGCCGCCGAGATCGAGGCGGAGAAGCAGCGCGCCATCGCCGACCTCCGCAACGAGGTCGCCGATCTTGCTCTGCAGGCGGCCAGCAAGGTCGTCGGCGAGAGCCTCAACACCGACCGCGAGCGCCGGCTCGTGGCGGAGTTCCTGACCGAGATCGACGCCCAACCGACCGGCAGCGCGAGCGGCTGATGGCACGACGAGACAGCGCACCTCGGCGGTTCGCCGACGCGGCCTTCGAGATCGCGCTGCGCGACGGCGACGTGGAGACGTGGCGGAAGCAGCTGGATGCCGCGGCCGAGACGGCCGCCTCCGAGGAGCTCCAACGCGTGCTCGCCAACCCCGCCATCCCCCTCGAGGAGCGAATCAGCGTCGCCCGGAAGGTATTCGCCTCGCTCAACGAGCACGTCCTGAACCTCGTGCTGCTCCTGCTCAAGCGCGGTCGGATCGAGCAGCTGCCGCGTGTCGCGGCCGAATTCCGCCGGCTCGACGACAAGCGCAACAACTTCGTCCACGCCACTGTCACGAGCGCCGCCCCCCTCGAAGCCGACGAGGTCAAGGCCATTGCCGCCCGCCTCGAGGAACTGACGGGGAGCCGCGTCGACCTCGAGACGTCGGTCGATCCGGACCTGCTGGGCGGCGTCGTCGTGCGTGTCGGCGACCGCCTCATCGACGGGAGCGTCCGGGGCCGCCTCGAGCGGCTGCGGAACCAACTCGCCTCGGGCGCCCTGTAGGAGACACACCCAAATGGCCATTCGCTCCGACGAGATCACCAGCATCATCAAGGCGTCGATCGAATCGTTCGACGCCGGGCTCGAGACGCGCAGCGTCGGCACGGTCGTCGAGGTCGGCGACGGAATTGCCCAGATCTTCGGGCTGGACGGCGCCCTCGCCCAGGAAATGCTCGAGTTTCCGGGCGGCGTCATGGGCATGGCCCTCAACCTCGAGGAAGAGACGGTCGGCGCCGTCATCCTCGGCGACGCGAGCGCGATCAAGGAGGGCGACACGGTCAAGACGACCGGTCGCGTCGTCGAAGTGCCCGTCGGTCAGGCGCTCCTCGGCCGCGTCGTCGACCCGCTTGGCCGCCCGATCGACGACAAGGGCCCGATCGCTGCCAAGGCGAACCGGCCGGCGGAGCGGATCGCCCCCGGCGTTATCGTCCGCCAGGGCGTCGACACGCCGGTCCAGACCGGAATCAAGGCGATCGATGCCCTCATCCCGATCGGTCGTGGCCAGCGTGAGCTGATCATCGGCGACCGCCAGACGGGCAAGACCGCCATCGCCATCGACACGATCATCAACCAGAAGGGCAAGGGCCTCGTCTGCATCTACGTGGCGATCGGCCAGAAGCTCTCCACCGTGGCCAACACCGTCGCGGTCCTCGAGCAGAACGGGGCGATGGATCACACGATCGTCGTCGTCGCCGGTGCCGAGGATCCGGCCCCGCTCCAGTACCTCGCCCCGTATTCGGGCGTGGCGATGGGCGAGGAGATCATGGAGAACGGGGTCGAGGTCGCCGGCCAGGGCCTCGTCAAAGACGCCCTGTGCGTCTACGACGACCTCAGCAAGCACGCCTGGGCCTACCGCGAAATGGCGCTTCTGCTCCGCCGCCCGCCCGGCCGTGAGGCCTATCCGGGCGACGTCTTCTACCTCCACAGCCGCCTGCTCGAGCGAGCCGCCAGGTTGAACGAGGAGAACGGCGGCGGCTCGCTGACCGCCCTCCCGATCATCGAGACCCAGGCCGGCGACGTCTCGGCCTATATCCCGACGAACGTGATCTCGATCACGGACGGCCAGATCTTCCTCGAGACGGATCTCTTCAACGCCGGCCAGCGGCCGGCCCTGAACATCGGCATCTCGGTCTCGCGGGTGGGCTCGGCCGCCCAGACGAAGGCGATGAAGAAGGTCGCCGCGCCGCTCAAGCTCGACCTGGCCCAGTACCGCTCTCTGGCGGCGTTCGCCCAGTTCGCGTCTGACCTCGACAAGGCCACCCGCGACCAGCTGACCCGCGGTGAGAAGCTCAGCGAGGTCGTCAAGCAGCCGCAGTACCAGCCGCTACCCGTCGAGAAGCAGGTCGCGATCCTCTACGCGGCGACGACCGGCAAGCTCGACGACGTCCCGACCCCGCGAGTCAAGGAGTTCGAGACGCTGTTCTATCGCTTCCTGGAGACGGAGCGCCCGAACATCCTCGAGGAGCTCGGCGGCACCAAGAACCTGTCCGACGAGCTCGCGGCCGCCCTGGACGAAGCCCTCGACGCATTCCGCCAGTCGTTCTTGGCCTGATGACCATCCGAACCGGCAAAGGGCACTAGATGGCGAGCCAGCGAGACATTCGCCGGCGGATCGGCGCCGTCAAGAACATCAAGCAAATCACGCGCGCCATGCAGTTCGTCGCCGCGTCGAAGCTGAAGCGCGCCCAGGATGCGACCCTCGCCTCGCGACCGTACAGCGAGAAGATCGACGAGGTCCTCGCCGACCTCGCCGTTGTTCTCAGTGGCGAGGAGCATCCCCTGCTGGCCAAGCGCGAGGGCGGCAAGCGACTGATCGTGCTGATCACGACCGATCGGGGCCTCGCCGGGCCGCTCAACACCAACACGATCCGGTTCGCGGCCCAGGAGATCACCGGCAAGTCGGAGGATCTGGCCGTCGTCACCGTCGGCCGCAAAGGACGCGACGCGATGCGCCGGGCGCGCGTACCGCTGGAGGCCCATTTCGAGGGGTTCGGCGATCGGCCGACGTTCGCCGACGTCATCCCGCTCGCCAGGCTCCTCACCGACGATTACCTTGCCAACAAGTTCGCCAGCGTCGACATCATCTACAGCCACTTCGTCTCGACGCTGACCCAGCGGCCTGCCCTCGACACACTCCTCCCGATCGAGCCGAGCGAAGACACCGAGGGCATCCCCGGCAACCAGTTCATCTTCGAGCCCGACCCGGCCACGGTCCTCACCCAGCTCATGCCCCGCTACATCGCGACGCGCCTCTTCCAGGCCGTGCTCGAGAGCAAGGCGAGCGAGGAGTCGAGCCGGATGGTCGCGATGAAGAACGCAACCGAGAATGCCGACGAGCTCGTCGAGGACTTGACCCTCTCGTACAACAAGGTCCGCCAGGCGAACATCACTCGCGAGATGATCGAGATCGCGTCCGGCGCGCAAGCGCGCTAGCGCGAAGCCGAATCAGGAGGCACACGACACACCATGCCGACCGCCACACCGACCGCAACCGGGCGGGTCATCCAGATCACCGGACCCGTCGTCGACATCGAATTCCCCGCCGGCGAGCTGCCGGCGATCTATAACGCCGTGGCGATCGAGCGCAAAGGTCAGCCGGACCTCGTCTGCGAGGTCCAGCAGCATCTCGGCAACAACTGGGTCCGCTCCGTCGCGATGACGACGACCGACGGCCTCGCCCGCGGGATCGCGGTTCGCGACACCGGCGGCCCGATCTCCGTGCCGGTCGGCGAGGTAACGCTCGGCCGGGTCTTCGACGTGCTCGGCAACGCGATCGACGGCAAGGGTGACGTCGACCGCTCCAAGACCCTCCCGATTCACCGCGCCGCGCCGCCGTTCGACCAGCAGACGACCGAGGTCGAGGTCTTCGAGACGGGCCTCAAGATCATCGACCTCATCTGCCCCTTCAAGAAGGGCGGCAAGGTCGGCATCTTCGGCGGCGCCGGCGTCGGCAAGACCGTCATCATCCAGGAGCTCATCCGGAACGTCGCCCAGGAGCACGCCGGCGTGTCGGTGTTCGCGGGCGTGGGCGAGCGCTCGCGCGAGGGCAACGACCTCATCCGCGAGATGACGGAATCGAAGGTCATCGAGAAGACGGCCTTCGTCTTCGGCCAGATGAACGAGCCGCCCGGCGCCCGCCAGCGCGTCGGCCTGAGCGGCTTGACGATGGCCGAGTACTTCCGCGACGAGGAGAACCGCGATGTCCTCCTCTTCATCGACAACATCTTCCGCTTCACCCAGGCCGGCTCCGAGGTCTCCGCGCTGCTCGGCCGCATGCCGTCGGCGGTCGGCTACCAGCCGAACCTCGCGACGGAGATGGCGGCGCTACAGGAGCGCATCACCTCGACGAAGAATGGCTCGATCACCTCGCTCCAGGCGGTCTTCGTGCCGGCCGACGACTACACGGACCCGGCGCCCGCGACGACGTTCGCCCATCTCGACTCGACGATCCGCCTCGAGCGCTCGATCGCCGAGCTCGGCATCTACCCGGCGGTCGACCCGCTGACCTCGACGTCCCGCGTCCTCGACCCCAATGTCGTCGGCCAGGAGCACTACGACGTCGCCCGCGAGACGCAGCGCGTCCTGCAGCGCTACCGCGACCTTCAGGACATCATCGCGATCCTCGGGATCGACGAACTCTCCGAAGAGGACAAGGCGACCGTCGCCCGGGCGCGCCGGCTTCAGCGGTTCGCCAGCCAGCCGTTCTTCGTCGCGGAGGTCTTCACGGGCCGGCCGGGCGCGTACGTTTCGATCAAGGACACCGTCGCCTCGTTCAAGGAGATCCTCGACGGCAACACCGACACGCTGCCCGAGCAGGCGTTCTTCCTCGCCGGCACGATCGAGGACGTTCGAGCGAACGCCGAGAAGCTGGCAGGCTGACCATGCCGCTTCAGTTGGAGATCGTGACGCCGGAGAAGCAGGCCTACGCCGACGAGGTCGATTCGGTCGTCCTGCCCGGCACCGAGGGCGAGCTGGGGGTCCTGCCACACCACGCGCCGCTCGTCTCGACGCTTGGCATTGGCGAGCTGCGGATCCGCAAGGGCGGCGTGGAGGAATCCTTCGCGATCGTCGGCGGCTTCCTCCAGGTCCTGCCGGACAAGGTCGTCGTGATGGCCGAGACGGCCGACATGGCCTCCGAGATCGATGTCGAAAAGGCCCAGCAGGCCCGGGCCGAGGCGGAACGCGCCCTGCAGGAGGGCTACCACGAAGGGGCCGACCTGGCGACCGCGCGAGCCGCCCTCCAGCAGGCACTCCTGCGGATCCGGGTGGCCGAGCGCCGTCACCGCGAGGGTCGTCGGCCCCGCTGAGGGTCAGTTCATGGCTGACGCACGGCCATTTCAATGGGAAGTTACGCCCGAGCCGATCACCAGGGAGGTGTTCCGGATCGAGGGCGGCCGGCCGCTGCACGGGACCGTTCCGATCAGCGGCTCGAAGAACGCTGCGCTCAAGCTGTTCGCCGCGGCGACGCTGACCGGCGAGCGCTGCCGGTTCACGAACGTCCCGGAGATCGAGGACGTCCGCGTCATGGCCGAGACGCTGCGCGATCTCGGGGTCGTGGTGGACCACCCGGCGGCGAACACCTACGAGGTCGCCTCGGGTGACGTCGAGTGGCTTTTCGTGCCGCTCGAGGCGGCGGCCAAGATGCGGGCCAGCTTCATGTTGCTCGGCCCGCTCCTCGCCCGTTTCGGCCGGGTCATCATCAGCAACCCTGGTGGCGACCGGATCGGCCGGCGACCGGTCGATCTCCACGTCGACGCCATGCGCGCGCTCGGCGCGCAGATCGATTACCGGAACGGCTACTTCTTCGCGACCGCGCCCGGGCGGCTCCGCGGCACGGAGGTTCGGTTCCCGTTCGTGTCGGTCATGGGCACGGAGAATGCGATGCTCGCCGCGACCCTTGCCGAAGGCCAGACGGTCATCCGGCCGGCCGCCCAGGAGCCCGAGATCGACGATCTCATCGCCTTCCTCCAGAGGATGGGCGCCGAGGTCAAACGGACGTACCCGGACACCATCGAGATCCAGGGCAAGAAGCGCCTCCGGGGCGCCGAGCACCACGTCGTGCCCGACCGGATCGAGGCCGGCACGTTCGTGATCGCAGGGGCGGTCACGGGAGGCAAGATCACGCTCACGGGCGCCCCGTGCGACCACCTCGGGGCGTTCATTGAGACGGTCGGTCGTACGGGGGTATCGCTCAATTGCGGCCGCGACACCATCGAGGTCGATGGGAGCGCGATCAGTGGTGAAGGGTTTCGTGCCGTCGATATCGAGACCGCCCCGTACCCGGGGCTTGCCACGGACCTCCAGCCACCGACCTCCGTCCTGCTGACCCAGGCCCACGGCGTCTCCCATGTCCACGAGGCGATCTTCGAGGACCGCCTCGAATGGCTGTCGGAGCTCAAGCGCATGGGCGCAACGGCGGAGGTCCGGGACGGGCGCCACGCTACGATCACCGGTCCCACGCCACTTCACGGCGCCGACGTCGAGATCGGCGATCTGCGGGCCGGCGCGTCACTTATCCTCGCCGCCCTCGCCGCCGAGGGTGCCACCACGATTCACGGTGCACACCACGTGCACCGGGGGTATGAGAACATCGAGCGCAAGTTCCTGGACCTCGGGGCCAGGATCGAGCGCCTCGCAGAAGGGAACGATTCGACCAGCTCATGAAGATCGGCATCGACCTCGGCACCGCCAACGTCCTCGTCTACGTGAAGGGCAAGGGCGTCGTCATCACGGAACCGTCCGTCGTGGCGGTCTCCGACGACAACCGGATCGTGGCCGTCGGCGAAGAGGCCCGCGAGATGATCGGCCGGACCCCCGGCAACATCCAGGCCATCCGCCCGATGAAGGACGGCGTCATCGCCGACTACGTCATCACCGAGGCGATGCTCCGCTTCTTCATCGCCAAGGCGACGAAGGGCCGGATCGGCTTCACCCGGCCGGAGGTGATGATCAGCGTTCCCGCGGGCGTGACTTCTGTCGAGAAGCGGGCGGTGCGCGACGCCGCGCTCAAGGCCGGGGCCAAGGAGGCCTATCTGATCGAGGAGCCGCTCGCGGCGGCGATCGGGGCCAACGTGCCGATCAGCGGACCGTCCGGCAACATGGTCATCGACATCGGTGGCGGAACGAGCGAGATCGCGGTCATCGCGCTGGGCGGAATCGTCGTCTCAACCTCGCTGCGGGTCGGTGGCAACAAGTTCGACGAGAGCATCGCGACGTACATCCGCAAGAAGTACAACCTCATGATCGGCGAGCGGACCGCCGAGGAGGTCAAGATCCAGATCGGCACCGCCCTGCCGCTCGAACGTGAGCTCACGATGGAGGTTCGCGGCCGCGACCTCATCGCCGGGCTGCCTCGCACGATCCCCATCACCAGCTCCGAGGTGATGGAGGCCATCGAGGCTCCGCTCCAGCAGCTCGTCGCCGCGGTGCGACTGGTGCTCGAGCAGACGCCGCCCGAGCTCAGCTCCGACATCATCGACAAGGGCATGGTCATGTCCGGCGGCGGCTCGCTCCTGCGGAACATCGATAAGCTGCTTACCCAGGTGACGGGTGTCCCGTGCCACGTGGCTGAGAACTCGCTCAACTGCGTCGCCCTCGGCACAGGCCTGGCTCTTGAACACTTTGACTTCTTCAAGAAGTCGCTCGTCTCGCAGGTTTAGATGGTCCTCGGACGCCCGCTGGGCCGTTCAGTGGGCGCCCGCGCGTTTGTCGACCTTCACGTGCACACGTCGGCCTCATTCGATTCGATCGCATCACCCGAGTCGATCGTCCGGGCCGCGGCCGAGCGCGGGCTGACGCACCTCGCGATCACCGATCACGATCGGATCGAGATGGCGCTCGAGACGCGCGAGGTCGCGCCGTCCGGGCTGACGGTGATCGTCGGGGAAGAGGTCCGGACCCGCGACGGAGACCTCATCTGCCTCTTCCTCGAGCGGGCGATCCCGCCGGGCCTGTC
>Ga0184623_10000232_pt1 | contig 23524 bp, 26 predicted proteins | sample PLM1_100_b1_FD_133138 | JGI IMG/M metagenome (GOLD analysis project Ga0184623, IMG submission 133138) | Groundwater sediment microbial communities from an aquifer in East River, Colorado, USA - PLM1_100_b1 | ecosystem: Environmental > Terrestrial > Soil > Riparian zone | place: USA: East River... | reverse complement strand
TCCTATTACCATAGAGATGGCATAGTGATGGAATTACTGCTAGGTTACTATACATATTTCCATTATACTCTTTGAATTCTTGAACTAACAATTTGGTTTTTAATATATAGGTCCATAAGGCCAACAATAAAAGACCATTGACAATTTGTAGCAGAGCCAAATATGCAAGTGAGCGCCAGCTGTTGTACTGGAAGGTTCCCACAGTGAAGACAGGTGTAAGCAGAACTAGAATGAAGAACGTTATCGAGATTATCACTATTACCTCGTTCGGCCGTTCCAGATAATCTATAATCTTCATATAGAGAATCCATAATATGAAGATAACAACAAAGCTGCTGATTAGGGAGTATAGGTTGTTGAAAAAATCTTGTACTTCTAGCTCGTTTAGTTGACCATTTATTATCGATGGTGGAACTAGGTTATATGCCAGTATGGTGATCCCGACAAGAAGCACAGAGTCTGCTAATGTCCTTAGCCTTTCTGTATTCAAATATCCAGTCAATACGGTCAACGTCCAAAAATATTGTGTACCATAATAATCTTCCCTGCTTCAAGCCCTCTGATTTTTCTGATTTTGATTCTAAAATATTATTTAATACCACTGCGGTTAGTCGGTCTGGATTCGGTGGGACGTAAATTATTAACAATTCGGATCCAAACCAGAGGATATGTCTGAATATTCATTCGGAACATTAGTTAGAATTTTGAATTTACTTTAGTAAATTTTAGGAGTAGTTTGATTCATCCAACAATCGAAACATACTTCAAAATCTAGTTGATATATTTCTATTTCTTTTTTATTACATACTTGACACAGGTTTTTCATTTGTGAAATTGGAATCCATAGATCTAATATATCATTGTTATCAACCAAGATCTGTTAGCATGTCAACAATAGTGATCAAATTTAATTATCCTACCTATAAAAGTCAAAATAAAATCAATACTCTCTTTTAGGACAGTCTAACAGAAAAAATGAATCAGAAATTAAGTTGCGATTCTTACAGCAATAATATCTGCAACAATTGATATAACCCCATTTCAAAGATCTCCACCTGCCGGACATTTAGACTTGCTTTCTATACCGTTACCTTTGCAATGATATTATTTTATTTTTCATTAATACAAGCTTGATAGAATATCCAATCTAGAATCCTTAAGTCACTATGCAATTTATCGGACTCGATTATTGAATGAGTCTGATTTATTGTTAGTATAACTTCACTCATCTTAGACTCTATATGATTACAAATCTGGATATCAGGATTCTTCATATTTTCTAGAACCCAATTTATCAATTCAATTCTTTTTTCAAGATCTCGTTTGTAGGTAATATCATCATTTTGTCGATGAAGCCACTTCGTCGATTCATCAATTTCTTTTTGTAATATTTGTTCTATAGTCATGCAATATAATTAGGATGGTGAGGATTTAATATACCAAGTCCTTTAAAGAGAGGGAGTTGTAGAAAGATTCTATAAATATAAATAGTGTAAAATTTAATAATAATATCAATTTCATTACGAAAGCTGAAGAATCTTTTCTAAGCCGTATTGAAACCAATATTTGTCGTTAATAACACGATATTGAAATTTTAAGCTGTATGAATGTATGTAAACTCCTAGTAATTGCCATAAGGTAGTAATTTATATTCAATTAATCGTGTAGCCATCTCTTCATTAGAATGTGTCCCTGTTAAATGACTTTCATATGATGATAATGTTGTTTCTACGTTACATATATCGCAAAAACACCTCTCTTCATAGCATTCCCTACACAAATATCTAACATAGTCTGGATGTAATTCCCTCGTGGATTCATAAAATATAATTTTTCCCCCTCTACATCTACTACATTGTCCTATTTTACCAACTTCTGTAATATTTGACATGTTTATGATTTTCTTGTGACTTGGTAACATGAAAAGTTATTTCTAATGTTTGAGATTTCCATTTCATAATTCCAGGTTAGAATCTTAGACAATTTCGAATTTCAACAGAATTCGGGTCGCTTGGCGCACTTTATTAGTCTTAAACGTGATAGTCTAATGAACTATTATCAGAGATTGTAGATAGGCGGTAATAATCTTACTTCTATAGCACTCAATATGTTATCTATGCAACTATTTGTAATAAGCGATGGGATCCTTATCCTTGTTTCTGCAGGCAGTAAACAATTTATGGATTCTAAAATGGTACTTCGCTGTCCGATATCACTTTCTTCCCTACACTTGTCAACTAAGCTAATTAAATATCTGGTATTCTGTGTCATTATTATAATCATTATATAATGGACGTCATAGACTTAAGAACTTTTAGGTACATTCCATCTTTTTCAAATCATTTCCGTAACTACGTGGGTGCAATCATACGATGTCAGTAGTCAAATATTACGGATAACCGACTTCAAGTTTATGTTGTTAAGTTCTTGTACTTGATCTCTTCAGATAGTATATAGTTATGAAACTTAGTAAAATTTGTCGTATACTCCAGTATCTTACTTCTGTGTCATCTAGATAATAAAATGATGCTACAATACTGGGAACCAGTAAAACAATTGTTAGACTCCAATGTTATGTCAACATGTTCGTGCGGCTGGGTCAACTTTAGAAAATTCCTTTTTTTCCTTAAGTTTCAGTTATCTGACTCTACACAAATAACAAAAATTAAGAGAAAGTCTAGGCTAGTTGTAGCAAGGCGATTCTCGTCTTTGTCATTATGTCAATTATGAACGCAAAGAAAGATATACCATGATGTGCATATATTCATTGTTTATTATTAAATTTCAAGGTGTAAAAATATGAAGATATTGATGATCTCAACAGAGTACCCCCCTATGCAAGGTGGCGTTGGCCGCTACTCTAAGAAATTAGTCGATTCCTTGAGAAGTGAAGGTATGCAGGTTTTTGTCGTATGTAACGAGGATGGAAAAGGGGAGTTTAAGGGCATTTCGCCAAATAACAATGATAATTCTGAAGTCCTTTTAAAAATAGTTAAAGAAATTGAACCAGACGTAGTCCATGTGCAATATGAGCATGGGTTGTACGGAATATATTTAGATCCGATAAATCCTGGAAAAACACACACGAATATAGAATCTTTTTACGATGAGTGCAAAGTTCCAGTAGTAACTACATTCCATTCGGCTTATACTTTTACTCAGTGGATGAGATTGGTAGTTCCTCTAAATAATAGCAGGTTTGGACGCGTAGGAACTTTCCTTAGAATGGCGTACGACTATTGGACTCATCTTGTAAATTATGGTTCATTTAATTCGCTAAATAGACGAAAGATAGGTCCCAATAAAGCTGGGGTCGTCTTTTCTAAGTATCTAGCGAATATTATCCCAGGAAGTTCTTTGATATATCATGGCGCGGAACCCAGCATTTCACCTCCACTAGACAGGAAGGAAGCAAGAAAGATGTTTTCACTTCCTGAAGATACCAACATTGCACTTGCCGTAGGCTTTATGACTGCAACCAAGGGATGGGATGTAATTGGAAAGATGAAGGTACCCGAGGGCTGGAAAGTTGTAATAAACACTTCAAGAAACCATTACGGAAGGGAAAGACTAAAAGATAAATTTGAAAATCAAGGTGTGATTAATTTGAATAGGGGATTTCTTAGTGACAGAGAGTTGTCATTGCTCTTCTATTGTGCCGATGCTCTTATCCTACCTTACAAAGTAACCTCTGGTTCAGGTGTCATGTACGATGGATTAGCTCATGGACTTCCGTTCATTTCAAGCAAGATAGAATTTTTCAAGGAGTTTTCAGATATGGGCTTGGGTATTTCAGTAGACCGTAATCCAGTTGAATTCTCAAAAGCTCTTCTAAAACTTAAAGTGGATTATGACAGATACAAAGATGCGGTGATGAACCTTAGAAAGAATCTACTCTGGAAAGAAGTTGCTAATAAGCATATCTTACTCTATAACTCGATTATTAACCGTCCTCCCTCTCCTCTCATAAGAGAAATCATTAGATAGTTTTAGTCGATTCTTGAATAACGTTTATAGCATAGTAGAACTTGCTAATTATGATTTCAGAACCTAATGCTTCAATTAGAGAGGGCGAAGGTCAATCCAATATTAGTTCCTGATGAATCTAATTGGTGGGAATCAAAGGCAGTGTTTAATTGCTCGGTTCTTAACGATGGTAAGACTATTCATATGCTTTATAGAGCAATTGGCGAATACGAAGATTATGTTTCTAGGATTGGTTACGCATCAAGTAATGATGGTCTTTCATTCACTAGAAGAAAGGAAGTAGCAATATATCCAGAGGCGGACTATGAAAGGTATGGTATTGAAGATCCTCGCTTAATGACTATTGAAGAAAAAACATATGTAACGTATGTGGTGCTTTCGAATTATGTTAAAAATAATCCATCAATATCTACTGCCCTTGCTAAGACAGACGATTTTTCTCATTATGAAAGACTTGGCATAATAACTATACCTGGTTCCGAAGATAAGGACGTTGTACTATTTCCAAAATTTAATGGAGAAAGTGAATTTCAAAGATACATGATGCTGCACAGACCAAGTAACTGGGTAGGACCACAGTATAATACAGAAAGACCAAGTATATGGATTGCAGAAGGTGATTCAGTCACCAATTTCAAAAAGCATTTGCCTCTCGTAAAACCAGAGCAAAGTTGGGAGGCACTAAAGATAGGAGTAGGTGTTTCTCCAATTAAGACAAAAAAGGGTTGGCTTGTAATATACCACGGAGTGAGCACAGACCATGTTTACAGTGCTGGAGCCTTTCTACTTGATCTAAAGGAACCCCATAAAATTCTAGGAAGGACTAAAAGACCTTTGCTAACTCCTGAAGAGGATTATGAGATTAAAGGCGATGTTAATAATGTCGTCTTTCCAACAGGAGCTTGTATTTTGGATAATAAATTATTTGTTTACTATGGCGCTGCAGATAAAGTGTGCTGTGTTGCCACAGTTGATTTACAAGATATATTAGATTATTTATTGTCACCTGAATGTTCAATCTGATTTAAAGAATCAAGATGTAAGTCCTAATGTTCTTCCTGTCTGATTTTCTTAATCGTTTTGCTTTTCTTTCTGCTAAAAAGAGTTCCAACATCCCCTACTTTGATATCAAAATTCTGACCTTGTGGGGGTTGCCAAGTTAGTCTCTTAGGATATCCTAGAGGTAACAAAAATGTGCATTTTCTCCTTTCCTTTTCTTGAAGAGTGGTATAACGTTCCTTGCGATAGTACTGAGTGTCGAAATATCATTTTAAAGATTTAATATCAAATGGTTTCTGTAAAGAATTCAACATGTATAACATCTTTTTAATATACCTCTCCTTTGAGGGAACCATGACTAACTGTCTTTGATAATATTCTATCAAGTGCTCAATTAGGCAATTAGATTCTTGTTCGTTTTCTCCTGATGATAAACGAGTAAGGATCATCCCATACCAGTACTGCACTAACGCATCTTCTCCGTAGTTTGATACTAGATCTATTATATACGAAAAATTAGAATGACATTTTCTACATAAGCCATCATGTACATTTACGTATTTTTTTTCAACTATGTGACCACACTTTGCTTTTATCACAGTATTTGATAAATAGTATGTAAAGAGGACATATTAACGCTCTGGTAGTTTAACCTCAAATCCAATTACGATGCTTAATCACTAGATAACATAAATCTGAATAGTAATATTCATTGCAAAATTGTTGGAATGTAAAACGTATAAATCGGTAAGAGAAAATGATCTCATGAAAATGGTTCCAGATATGGGGTCAGGCAATGAATCTCCACCGCTCAGGATGGAAAAGTCAGGCAGTGAATTCCCACGTCCTAGGCTACTCCTCTTTTTCTATTTCATTTTTATTTTATCCGTAGTACTTTATTTCATAATAAATTTTTGGACTCCGTCCGTTCCATCAGTAAATATAGAAAGCATCACGACAACGACAGGAAACCAGACAAATATTAGCGTACCTATTGCACCTATTACTGGACCAGATGACAGAACAATAATTAACGCAACTAATAACACTTTACCTATTACAGGAACCGCTAATATCACAACTATAACTACGACAACCGAGAACTCTACAACAGAGGGGAGAAAGACAGAAAGTTTCCTTCAACTAAAAAACGGAACAAAACGTATTATAAAAGAAGACCAAATATTTGTACCTAAAAATGGTACTTTAGTGTTCCTTCAGTTACAATCAACAAATCCGGAGATTCGTTTGGTGTCAGTGACAGTTTTATTCGGGCTGTTGGGAGCATCCATTTCGGGAATCACTTCGGTGCTCACTAGAAAGTTATGGGATAGTACATATGTAAGAAGTTTGAGATTAATTTACGTCTATTTTGCACGTCCTTGGGTTGGGACGTCAGTTGCTTTACTAACGTATACAACTCTCAGAGCAGGACTAATCAATGTGGGTGATGCCACAGAAATAAGTGAATTTGGTATTGCTGCCATAAGCGCATTAGTAGGTTTGATGGCAGATGAAATGACTAATAGACTTAGAGACGTCTTTAGAACCTTATTCGGTATCCATAGTCTGCAAGCGGAACACGAATTACGGCTGTCTTTCGACAAAAATACCATTAATAAAGGCGAAGAAATTTTAATTTCTGCAACTCTATCCGATCTGAGACCCACTCAGACAGTGGAAGCTTACTTTTTTGTGCAAGACCCGGACAAGGTTGAGCTGGTAAAAAAATATGACAATAAATTCAACAACTCTGGCATCGCTATTGCCGCCATAAAAGGAAAAAATAAAGGAGAAACCTTCGTATCAGTTATGGCAGGTGACCTAAATCTCTACGATAGCCAGAAAATCAAAGTCATAGAACAAGAAAACACCAAACCTGAAAACAGCAACTTGAAATGAAATAGATTTTGAGCCCGATAATGTCCGTTGTTACGCAGCTCAACAGGCAGAATCTTGTAAAATAAAGATACCCTCCCTGACTGTCCTGTTATCCAACTTTTTTATAGTATTCTAAAGTATTTACTGATGGCTGGTGGGCTTGATTGCTTTTTGTTTATCATGCGATCAAATCAACTCCTCCCACCGGTTGTCAGATATCCGCGTTTTGGAATTAAATACGTTCTATTTTAAAAGTACACTTTGTTTGCACTAACCATTCTAACCGGTTGTGATTGAAATATGATTTCGTCGGAATATAAGTTGTTAACAATGCAAATCCAGTAACTAATTTTATTAATTAGAAAACGTTGTTTAAATTATGAAACAATTACTTGTTGGAATACCACTTTTACCAATTCTGGTAGTTCTTTTCATTTCAGTGTTGACATCACCTACTCTGGCGCAATCATGGTCTCAGGGAGCAGCTATGCCGACTGCAAGATCAGAAATTACTGCTACTAATATAGGAGACGATATTTATGTTGTCGGCGGGTTTGATGTATCAGGGGATGCCTCGGATGTTGTTGAAGTTTATAACGTCAAGAACAATTCTTGGAAATCGATAGCCCCTTTACCGCAGGCATTGCATCATTCTGCTGTCACGAGTTATGATGGAAAAATATACGTTGTAGGTGGATTTTTTTCAAGGGAATGGATTCCAACAAATCAACTGTTCATATATGATCCAATAAAGAATCAGTGGACAGAGGGTAAATCGATGCCCACTCCAAGAGGTGCTTTAAACGCTTTATTTGTTAAAGGAACTTTATATGCAGTAGGTGGACAAGATGAAGCTAGAATTTTGAATATAAATGAAGCTTACGATCCACTCACAGACACCTGGATCTCTAAAGCACCGATGCTTACAGGTAGGCATCATGCTGCGTCTACGACGGTTGACAACAAAATATATGTAACCGGTGGACGAACAGCTGGCTCTTCACCTATAGTAAATGTAAATGTTAATGAAATGTATGATACCGAAACAGAAAAATGGACAGCGGTTGGGCTTATGCCGTCGAAGAGAAGTGGAATTGCGGCTGCAGCAATAAATAATAGCTTCTTTGTGTTTGGAGGAGAGGATATTACTAGGACATATGGCAACAATGAAAAATATGATACGGAGGATGGTAAATGGACATCACAAGAACCTATGCCTACTCCACGTCACGGTTTGGCAGCCGTTTCAGTAAATAACAGGATTTTTGTAATTGGTGGAGGACCGGAACCTGGATTAAGCGTAAGTGGTGTTAACGAGATTTACCTGGTCAAAAACTTAAACAATACATTCACATACATTTTATTGCCTACATAATCTTTATAAATGGATTGATTAAGCAAAAAATTCCGGTACTTCTGATTTTTGGATATCCACTAAGCGTTCGATTCCTTGGGGGTCTCGTCTGGATAAAAAAGGTCGCCGAATATCTTGAAAAAAGTGAGGTTTTCAATATAAGAAAAGTTAGCAATGGTCGGGAAGCAAAGGGAAGAGTATTTCCTCACATACTTGACATCCGTGCTCTTTTGGAGGGACTTTTTACCAACCCCAAGATCGCCATCTTAGATACATATGGAGAGGCGGCTATATGGATGTGGATTCTATTGCGTTTATTCAGACCGAGTACAAAAATAGTAACAATATTCCATCACTATGAGCCATTTTTTGTCAGGCACAACAAAGGTGGAGCACTCCGTAGGAAATATTGTAGTTTACTTGACCTTTTTACCAAAATAATGCTTAACAATAGTGATTGTATAATGACCGTCAGCAATGCTTCTTTGTGTCAAATGCAAGACATATTGAAGATTAGGTATAGCAACAAGATAGTAGTTGTTGGTTGTTCAAGTTCAGACGATTTATCGATGCCTAGTGAGGAGAAAAAAGACCTTGATTTTCTGTGCGTAGGAAGGCTTGAAAAATTCTATGGAATGGAAAATATTTGGACCATTATAAAAAAGAAAAATCCTACAAGCAAACTTGTCATGATAGGACCTGCTTCTTCAAAAGATTTGTTACGGTTACGCGATATTGGTATAGACCATATGGGCATAGTCTCTGATGAGAACAAGCTCCTTCTTTATAGAAGGGCAAAAGTTTTCCTTTTTCCATCAATGTTTGAAGGATTTAGTATAGCAATAACTGAAGCGCTTTCTGCAAGACTATCCATAGTAGCCTGGAAACTTCCAGTTTTTGAGGAAAGGTTCCAGGACGGGTCTCTCAACAATGGGGAACTAGTGCAGAAGGGAAATCACGAGTTATTTGCCCAGAAGGCATTGGTAGCGGTTAACGGATATGACAAGTGGCTTCAACTAGCACCAGTTCGCGCACAAAAATTCAAATTGACCAAGACTTGGGACGACGTTGGAAACCAGGTGGTTTCTGCTCTGAAGAAATTATCCTAGTGGTATGGGGTACTCCAATGAAATATAGAGAAATTGCTATAGTCTCTGATTTAGTTCAAAAATTATGATGTCAGTGTAAGATTGAAAATAAAGGGAGATTTATTCGAGCGGGCCGGAAGGGATTGAATGAATTTGTTTACAATGTGGTTCTGGTTCTAGGGATTTGTGAACCATATTTGAAATAAATTAAGGGCGCGCTAAGGTATTTTTTGTTTGTTGTAATTGCTACAAGTTTATTTTTTAGAAATAAATACCATGTAATGTCAGGTTCTGTGGTTCTAGTAACACTAATAGTTCTCTGAATTCGACTGACAAAGATTATTGTAATTTATTTTATTTTTTGAACTGCTCTGATAATTTTTCTATTTTGGTCGGAACGTCAGGTGATGGTTTCTCAATGATTTCCCTTAACATCCAGTATTTGCCATTATGATAGATTAGTGGTTTTACGTTCTCATCTGCAGATATTTCAACCACTTCTCCAACAAACATGATGTGGTCTCCAATTTCTTCATATCTTTGAAGTTTACATTCGGCATTCATTGCACAGCCACTTACCATGGGTGCCTTTATTTTGTTACCATCGTAAAACTTGACATCCATTCCTTTCAAGATTGCCATTTTATCTACATCTCGACCTGAATAACGACCACATATACTGCACACTACGTTTTGTTTTTCACCTGCCAAATTGATTCCAAATTCCTTTGACTCGATAATATTGTGTGCAGTTGCATCGTGCCCCCGAACGTTAACTGCAATGAGACTCGGAGAATAAGATATATGGTGAGTCCATTCAGCTGCCATCACATCTGGACCGAAAGGACCATCGCTTGTAATCAATCCTACATTCGTAATAAATTGTCTTGTACGTCTGTCATTCCATTCTAGATTCATGCATAGTTAGCGTTGAAATAGTATTTATCAATAAGGTAAATTTAAGGACCTTATAGTCACGGGTTCGATGGGAATAGTGTGGAATTTCACACGAGTCCAATTAGTCAGTCAGTTATTGATAAAGTCTTGAACATTTGTTGGACAATAGGTGAATTTCGCTCCTCTAGTATTTGCCCCTTGACCTGAGGACCAGAGATGCATGTATCAAATTTATTGAAAAGTTTGATAAAAAAGTTGGCCTTGAAAACATTAAGTTTATTCATTTAAATGATTCAATGTCAGAAATTGTTTCAAATCTTGACCGTCATTATCATATTGGTCTAGGTAAAATCGGAGTTGAAGGCTTAAAAACAATAATAAATGATAATTCATTAAGAGATTTGCCTATGGTGATGGAGATGTCTATTGATTCTATAAGGGACGATTTGAAGAACCTTGAAGCAGTACTAAAACTTAGAACGTAATTCATCATTTTGAAAAAATATTGTTGAAACCAGATGTTTGGAAGTGAAAATATGAAATATAAATGGAAAATGGAATATGAAGATACGGTTTACAAAATTTATGACTGGAACAGAAATCTCGCAGCCTACTTCTTTCCAAAATACGATTTGGTAGAAACTACAGACATCGAAGAAGACCAATTTATTGAAAAACTTAACCAGTCGCATGAAAAGGTTAGAGGAGGGAATATTCTTTTTCCCATGATAAAATTGGACTTACTTGATAAGGAAGAAGGATTAGACCTGGATTATACTATTGTCGCACTGGAACAAAATCTCAAACGAATCAAAGTATGGAAGGAATGGTTACTCCAGAATCACAGAAAATTTGCGATAATTGGAAATGCGGTATATACTTCAAGAGAGGACAGGAATATGCTTTCAATTGCTCTTGGAATCGACTCAAATATTATACTTGGAGAAAAAGAAACGCTTGTTGCATTAGCTCCATTATTGGATGAACTGCATGAAGCTGGGCTTTTATAGAGAAAAATTTGTGCCTATTACAAATAACCGAATATTTGTTACCGATCTTAACTATTGAATTCCTGATCAAAAACTGACATCAGCTTATCAATTTCTGTAGACAGGACCGTCGGTACCCACGACGCTATCGGTTCTAAAACGAGATTCTGATATAGAAATGAACTGCTAAGCTTTAAGTTTTTGCTTTTTTAAGGCATACTAACGACAACTACTTTATTCTGGTAGTTAGTGGTCTGGTTTCGGTGGTTTGTGAACCATTTTTGACATATTTTTTCGGTTCGATACATTATACTGGTTTCATTTATAATATATTGTGGTACAAGCATGTAGATGATTGGTAACTTTCCTTCATTTAATTAGTAACTGATTGATATATTTGTATCGAATTTCTTATTAACTCTTGTAACTTACTTTCATCTCATGGAAACACGAACCAAGAACAAGCAATTTCTGTTTATTGTAATATCTGCTACATTTGTAACATTGATGATATCGAGTTCTAGTACATTACAAGCGCAATCGGCAACGATGGAGTTCAATCAAACGAACTTTCACAATCCCCTGAAAATAGACAATAAGTACTTCCCCCTAGAGCCAGGAAGTACAATGATCTACAACGGCACAAGTGAGGACGGTGAGCCTACTCGTGATGTATTCATAGTGACCAACGATACAAAAGAGATCCTCGGTATAAGCACACGTGTAGTTCACGATGACGCCTATGTAAAAGACGATCACGAAGAAACGACTGATGATTGGTTTGCACAAGATGACCAAGGAAATGTCTGGTACATGGGAGAATATACAACCGATCTTACCAAAGAGGGTAGCCATGAAGGTTCTTGGGAAGCAGGCGTGAAAGGAGCCACGGCCGGAATAGTCATGGAAGCTCAACCGAAGGTCGGCGATACGTATGACCAAGAGGTAGCCAAGGATGTCGCTGAAGACAAAGGCACGGTTCTCAGTCTGAATGAAAAAGTCTGCGTACCTTATGGATGTTTCTCCAACGTGCTCAAAACTGAGGATATTAACCCTCTTGAGCCTGACATTGTGGAAAACAAATACTATGTACAGGATATCGGATATATCAAGGGAGTAAAGGTGAAGGGCGAATCAGGAGTGGAGACTCTTGTACAAATCAACGGTACGGGCAAGAATAATACGGGCCTGTTACCGGCCAATATTACAACTACACCAGCGGAGGAATAACAACATAGTACAGTCAAATATAATGACCTCCTAGTTTTTTATTTTTGAATTAAGTTTACTGAAAAAGAGATTAAAAAGTGGTTTTTACTCTATCGAGAATATTCAGTCAGAACTAAATTAGAAAATACATGTTAAAATTGCTTTATTTCATAAATCATCTACGCAGCCAGTTATGCTTGGCAGTAACAAAATTGTCAAAAAAGTCTCAATAAGTCTCAATAAACAGTGATTAAAGTTTACGTAGACCTACGCAATATTGTGGGTACTGTGGATCATTGCGAAACCCCGGTGGGCATTCATATTTATCTACAATTGGGGGTCCGACACAGCGGATAGTGTCTGTAGATGGTGCGCCTTTATTACTGTAGCCCTTTAATTGATCATCACAAAGCACCATATATGGTCCTACGCACACATCACCTACAACGTCAAAATTCTTGGGACATTTTTTAATAGGTGTTCCTTCTCCTGTGCACTCATCTTCAAACATACTGGTAACTGTGTATCTGGGAGGACAGCCTGTATCACTATCTCCCGGTCCACTATCTCTGATACTATGAATTTTATGCTTTCCCTGTTCTAGCGCCATATCGCTGGCTGAGGAGTTCGCTAAAGTAATAGAACTGACAATTATGATAACCAATAATAAGAACAGTAGTTCTGACGAAATCTTCCTTGAATTATACTGTCTCATAATTTTTGCTATTACAATTACATCTATGTCAATATTAAACATTCCCCAGTTAGAATCCCTTTAATGAGTACTGTCATGTACATATTATCAATTAAAACTTGAAATAGATAATAAATCTATTTTATAAAATCTGATAATGTTGTTTGCTTTACTTTTTCCTTTGGTTTCCAGTTAAATCTATTCTCTAGCTCTAATAGGTGATTTATTTTATCCAGATTTACATTATCAAAAGATAATTTCTCCATATCCATGTTCTCTCTAAAGATATCAACAGTTCCTGGTCCATATCCTCCATAATGATTATTGGCTGCAACTATTCCTACTTTAACATTTTTTTCATTTTGTATTACCTCTTTCATTTTCTCAGCCCATTTCTTTATCTCTTCAGTCCTATCAATTTGTATTTTACCAAATTGACTTTCAGCTAACCTTCGATCTCCAATTAATCTAAGATATACAAAATCAGATGTTACTATTGGAGGAGTTTGCAATCTATCCATTTGACTCCAAACCATTGAAATATTGTTATTCTTAAAAAAGTTGTAAGCAAGGTCACTGAACCATGACGGATGTCTTACTTCAATCGCATATCTAAAACTACCTTCAAAGAAAAAATTATAATTACTAAAATCTTCTAACCCTTCTTTAATTTCATAAGATGGAGGTAGCTGTATTAGTAACGCTAACATTTTTTCTTGAAGTGGTTCCATCCTTTCATAAAATAATTCTAAATCCTTTTCCACATTCTTGAATTTTTTTTCATGTGTTATTATTTTAGGAAACTTGGCTGTAAATCTAAAATTAGCTGGTGTTCTTCTATTCCAGTTCTTTACCATTAATTCACTAGGAATGTTATAGAAAGTAGAATCTATTTCCACGTAGTTGAAAACTTGAGAATAGTAAGGTAGCCACATTCTATTCTCCATATTTGGAGGATAAAATGGACCCTGCCAAGAGGAATAACTCCAGCCGCTGCAGCCTATGTAAAGCTTCAATTATGAGTATATATGACTGGTTTTCAATATAAATTAAAGAACTTTTTTATGAATTGGCACCTGCCTAGATAATTTGGTGGATTCTGTGGGACGTAAATCGTTAATAATTCAGATCCATGCAGTTATTTGGCTCCCTCTGCAATTTTATTTAGCGCTTCCTCCGTAGATTTGAGGATGTTATCTTTTGCAAAGCCTCTCCCGATAATAGGTATTCCGGAAAGATCCATATTCCACGACACATCAATTTTTGTTGCGTTAACATCAGAGGGAGATAATATTAAAGTCCTTGTTCCTGTTATTGGACCTGCAGTTTGATTTATTACAATTGACTTCTTTGGATCAAGGGTTACAATCTGATGTGCGTTAGCATTATTTATGGTTGTAATGTCTCTTTCAATCACGTTACTGTTTGTATTTACATTTTTGACTTCTTTAATGCCAGACCAGTATTGAGGATCGTTATCTACATCTGAAACAATGTTCCATACTTTATCAATAGAGGCAGGAATTTCACGACTCGCATTGATAATTTCCATCTGTTCTGCAGATGCCCTAGAAAATTGATTTACAGTTATCATCACAACTACGAAAGCTATTGTCATGGCTGCTAATACCGTTCTTGGCGATTCGATATTTACAAATTTTTTTGTATTTATATTCCATTTCATTGTAGATAGAATGGAACCGAACTTTGTTTATAATCATTGTCTACCAATAATACGTAACTAAGTTACCTGAGTTGTTCGTTGATTCCTTATAAAATTTTTCGGGTCCGGAGTGGTTCTATAGTTTCATAATATTCTAGGAAGAGTAAAATTATTCAATACAATACCATCAAAATAAGCCTCTACAGCCGTCTGTCATTTTTATTGTTCTCTTTTTTGTCTACTTCATCATCAGCATTGTCGTAATCAGATAATTTCTCATCGATCTTCTTTTGTAATTCTTTATATCGTTCGTATTTTTTGGTCCATTTCGAAAGTACAAACCATTGCCTTATTCCTATACCTAACCATATTAGGGAAATCAGAAATGGAACTACGCGTGCAATGCCAAAGGCAGAGTTGAAGCCTGGACCAAACCTATCATGGCCTCCTGCATCGTGAAATGGAAATGGTGGTCCGAGTAATGCGAAGGTAACGGCGAACGCTATTGGCGGGATGATCATGATAGTGAGTATCATTATGATAAACATCTTTTTTGTCCTGTTGAGCTGATGAATTATTCCGTCCATTATCTGAAAGGGATTCTCTTTGGGTTGGTCGTTGTTAATGCTTGAGTTTGTTGTCACTAACTAATTATCCCTGCTAGCAATATAAAACTGTAATAGTAACTTTGTTACATGTCATCATGAGAATCGTCACTATCATAATTTATCCATCTCGCTTCTTGGAAACAAGGATTCATACGGCTCTAGAATTCCTCTGAGGATCTCTCTCCCTTTGTCTGAAGCCTTGTATTTTATTATTGTTTTATTTCCCCAAGCTTCTTCCATTCTGGTTATAATTCCTTTTTTGACCATATCATCAAGAATTTCTTTGTGCTTCACATTGTTTAGTCCACAATAACTCATAAGTTTGCTTTGATTAAGCTCACCATACTCGTAAAGTTTCAAGAGAATATCCTTTCTTATGTATATCCTGTCTCGATACTCATGTACCAATTTGAATCAAGTGCCGTAGTAGAGATGGCAATATCTACACTGAAGTTGCTATCAGAATTATCTGGTGCCTGATTCTGAAAATGGCATAAAAGGAATAAGTGTCAATTGGATAATATGTTGAGTACATAAGATAATGATTGTGTGCCAAGTACATATGAATATTTGGTAATACCTCCCTCTATAAAATGACGTTCAATACTGCTAGATAATTTCCAAGCTTTTCACTTGAGAGAAGTAGTGTTCTGTGCTCTTTTTTCAAATTATGATTAATTTAATGAACATAAGACTTCAGGTAACTAAGTTACGTGTCATAGGTAAACAATGGATAAAATAGTCACTTTGACTGTTTATACTATGACAACAATAGAAAAATTTGTCAAAAAGAAGGTATTGCTGGTTTCAGCCATTGTAGGGGTTGGAATATTATTATCAGCAGGTATCTTCACAGCTTCGCCAGTAGGAAATTTGTGGGCACAACAACAAATGATAACGAACAACGCCTCTACGTACGGCAACATTCCTAAAATCAATGGTTCAGTAAATGTAGGAGAGCAAATAAAGAACTTCTTTAAAGAGGGTATGAAGATCCCATTTACAACAGCCACTGAAACTGCACAAAAGCAGATTGAGAACGGAACAGTATTAGGAGGGCATTTGGGGGTAACACAAGGATATTTAACATACACATATTTTGTAGTGGACGGAGCAAAAGAGACTGGATACAAAGTAATTGTGGATGCCGGAAATGGTAAAGTTCTCTATACGTCAGAAGGTCAATCAATGGCTTCCTTCGGATCATGGAAAGGACATGGAGACAGACCATGGCATGGGTTTGGAGGCCCGTGGAAAGGTTCTGGATTTGCAGCATTTTGGCATGGACTGTTTGGATCATAGTTTGCCATCGTGACCAATTGGATCTGTCTGATGCAATAGTATCGATAATATGTGGGTTACGTTTTCTCTTTTTCATTCATTAATCTCTCTATTCATTGAGAAATCTATACAAAATCAGATAAACTGGTTTGTTTTCCTTTTTCCTTTGATTTCCAGTTGAACTTATTCTCTAATTCCAGCTCGTGATTTATTTTCTGCAAGTTTTCTTGTAAACCCTTTATACACTACCTTGTATCTCAATATCAAATGAAAGAAGGCAAAGTGAAATTAAGACATTCCAAAGCAACTGATGTTAAGAGTATAATCGAACTCCAAGCACAATTGGACAGGCCTTTACCGAAAGACAGATACGAAACTAAAAAATTTCAAAAACTCATCAAAAGTTACACCCAGTCTAGTTCTACTAGAGGTAATCGTGGTATCATTTTAGCAACGACTGGTTCAAAAATAATTGGACTAGCTTCATTTGTATTACTTGAAAGACTTAATCAACCGTTTAGGGAGTTCTGGATTCCAGAACTAGTAGTTTCTGAAGAGTACAGAAGCCATGGTATAGGGAAACTACTGATTCAGAAGTGTGAATCCATCGCCAAAAGAAAGAAATGTTATCGCATAAGACTTGAGTCAAGAAATGATAGAATTGATTCACATAATTTTTACAAGAAAATAGGATTTCAACAAATTGCACTAGCCTTTGAAAAGAGGATGTGAAAGTAAAAAATAAAAAATTTAGACAAGTGCAAATTCAAGGAATAATATTTTTCCACCTTAAATTATCCAAAGCTCCCCCTCTTATTCCGTTTGATGACATTACAAGTACAATGGGCATTATTCTCCTATCAGGATATTTCATTAAGTGAATTAATTCATCTACCGTGGGAGCACTGTCTTCTCCATATTCCTTTTCCTTCATTAATCCTTTAGCGATTTTTTTCCAGTTTATAAACTCAATCTTGGGAGATGATTCCAAAATTGTCTTAAACCTCGTACAATATTTGATAAGATTACATCATAGCTGATTGTCAATGTCTTTTATGATATACTAATATAGGAAATAGTTTATACCAACGATCAGAAATAATTAGCATGATGTGCAATGGAAGGAATTGGAAAACCCAGTTTTGGAGTTGAATCAGTTGCTAACGAGAAGTTAACTTGGATAGATATCCAAGAACCTACACGTCAAAAAATGAAGGTACTCGAAAAGCGTTACTCTTTTCATGAGCTAAATATTGAGGATTGTCTTTCAAAAATTCAAATTCCAAAGCTAGACAGTTATGATGACCATGTTTTTGTAATTCTTAACTTTCCTATTATTGAGAAGGATCGAGGTGAGCCACATCCCACTCAACTTGCAATTTTTGCTGGTAATAATTATTTAGTAACAGTTCAACAGGGAAACTTAAAGCCTCTTGTAGAAGCTTTTCAACTTTGTAAGGTTGATGAAAAATACCGAGAATCCTTTATGGGAAATTCATCAGGATATCTGCTACATAGTATATTAGATCTGCTTGTCGATGACTTACTCCACATACTTATGAAAATTGAAGGAAATCTATATGATATAGAAGACGTTGTTTTCGATGATAGGGTAGCCGTTGCACGAGAAGTATCACTTCTCAGAAGGGAGATAACCACCCTTAGAAGATTGCTATTTCCGCTGAAGCGAACAGTATTAGATCTTAGTAAAGAAATACAGAGATTAACTGAAGAGGATCTTACACTGTACTTCGACGATGTAAGGGATCATATTGATAAGGTGATAGAGGCCCTTGATGAATCAAAGGAAACCATAGAAATATTCAAAGATACGGACCATATGCTTAGCACAGAAAAGTCTAATAAAATATTGGCAGTTCTTACGATATTATTCACGCTATCAATTCCAGCCTCAATCTTCGCAACATTCTATGGCATGAATATTAATTTACCTGGTGGTATAGAAACAGGTCCAGCCACATTTCTGGGAGAATATACTTCATTCATTATTCTGATAATTGCATCAATAATACCTACAGCAGTGATGATGTATTGGTTCAAAAGAGAAGGATGGTTAAAATCTTAAGTCAAAAAAACGTCTAGGGATAGCTATTAAATCAACTGAAAAGGGAGATCAAACTAGAGGACTGAACTTGAAGCTTACCTGCACAGATAATATCTGAATTTTTGTGATTCCACTCAAAGTATACTTAAATAATCAAACTAGGTGACAACAAGATTCATATCTGCTTGGTCCCGATATGGGAAGGGTTCTACTAATAACTAATTCTGGTTTATTAGAATATCGTTACTTTATGTAATATCGAAATAATCATGCTATAATCAAGCAAAGTTGTGAATCCGTCGGGACGTGAATTGTTAACAATTCGGATCCATGTACTTATTTGGCTTTTGAATATGGACATAAAATTAATTCTGTATGTTTAAACCACTGCTAGACAATAGTTTTGAATCTATCTTTTTCTTCATGTTGAGGATGATCGATTCAGTCACGGATACTTAGATCACATAACATTTTAGTTACCACTAAACATTCGGTAGCAGTAATCAAATCAGGATTCTGTTTAACGATGGCAGATTCTCCCCGATCTTCAATGTTAAATTTTAGACTTATTCTTCAAATCCGCTACAAGTACACTTTAGACAATAATTATTTCCATGCTTGTCAGAAACATGATGGTCTCTCGGATGATGACATTGTCCGCATTGGTTGGAGTTACTAGCCACTGATATCTTGTTTACGCCGGGTTATATCCTTTTAAATAATATACTACTTCGAGCTTTGGAAACTAAATAAATATCGTACACTCGAATAAGATACAATGTCAAGTGGAAGCGAAAAAATTGGAGATAAGTTTCTTCGGAAACTCTATGAAAAGACGGTAAATAATGGAGTTGAGACTGTCGACAGATATGAGATCGGACAAGAAATTGGATTACTAGATGAACAGACAGACAATATCGTAAACGAATTAACCTCCTATGGCTATATAAAGAAAATAGTTGGAATTAAAATACACTTAACTGATGATGGAAGAAAAAGAGCCGAAATCTAAGTTATTTTATTTTAATTTTCTTCTTGCTTCATGGTCTTTCTTTTTTTCTATCAATTTCCATTTCCTTAAGATTTCATCCCAATTACTTACTTCTCCTTGTGATTCCTTTAATGCTTCTAGGATATAATTTGCAAATTCTTCGAGGTCTTCCTCTATATCCTTCAATTTTCTTATTTAGGCACTACTCTCCTTTAATTCTACCTTTCTAAAAAGAGAGAATTTTTCCATGTCCATATTTTGTCTATAGATTAGTAACTACCTACAATTGCTGCGTTACTAATCAAAGGTTAGAGAATCTTTCAAAATGTCTTGCAATGCATTTCGCTCTTTATCTGTTAAATAGACTTCTTTATTTGCTCTGATCTGTCCTAACAACCGTTCAGCTTTGTCAGGGCCCATAATTTCCTTCAACTTTTGTATTGAGGAGATACCTTCCCAAGAATCGAAAATCTTAATAACGTTATCTTTGGTATCAGGGCTGAGATCTTTGATCGCATTTTCTATAATCTTCTTGTAACCCCTACCAATGTCCTTTGACCTAAATACAGCTCCCATTATATTATAATATGTAGTTTGTCAATATTAAGCCTATTTGGAAAACTGTCTAATAATACATCCAAGTTCGTCGGGATTCGAACCTTGCATGTAGTAGGGTTCTTTCTATTAACTTCTATTTAGCTTTTTTTATTAACAATTGGTGTTAACTAAAAATAAGAATTACAAAAATGAATTTACTCCGAAATGGGACCAGTGGGATTTGAACTTTGATGGTAAGTGGGGCCAGCTAATTTTGGAGTAGGACAAAAAGGTCACAAGGGATTGAGGCCAAATTTGTCTCTGCAAGGGGATTTAGATGTGTAATTCTAAGTCTGCATTTTCCATATTCAGTCGGCTTAATCCGATTGTGCGTAACAATGGTGAACGAATTTTGCGGTTGTATATGTCTTGATTAGTGTAAAATGCACACTACGTTTAAATGGCTGAAAACATGATTGTTAGACTAGGGAAACATTTATTAGTATTTCTAACTAACTTACAGATAGTTAATAAACTTGATGACTTACCCAAAGATAGTGGTAGTTTTTGGTATTGCGATTTCCATTATTATTTTCGCTATTTCTACAATGTTATATAGTAGAAGTTCTCTTAGCGATCAAAATTCATCTAAGGTGGACACTGTTGGTGGTCATACGCCAGGTTATCCTACACTTCAAACAACAGGTGATGTTTTAGATCCGACTTCATTCGTCATAAACCCGAAGACTGCAGTTGTAGAACCAATGAATTACTTGAGGGAATTTAATTATGGAAGACTGTCAACGTCTTCTAATGGAACAGTGATATCTTCTAATGGAACTGTGATAAGAGATTTTACATTGATTGCATCGGACCGACAGACTAAAGAAGTTTCTCCAGGAGTCTTCTATAATATATGGACGTTTAACGGTACGATACCAGGGCCAACTATACGAGCTACAGAAGGCGATATAATCAGGATCACTTTAATAAATAACGGTTCTAAATTTCACTCAATTCACTTTCATGGCATACATCCTTCAGAAATGGATGGAGTCTTTGAAGGAATTGCACCTGGGGGTAAATTCACTTATGAATTTACCGCAGAACCGTTTGGAGTATTCCCATACCATTGTCATATGCAGCCTCTCGAGGAACACATAACCCATGGTCTTTACGGTGTATTTATTGTGGATCCCAAACAAGGTAGACTGAAAGCTGACGAGATGGTAATGTTAATGAATGGCTACGACACTGATTTTGATACTGAAAATAACTTCTATACGGTTAACGGTATCCCATACTATTACATGCATCATCCTATTCAAATTGAAAAAAATAAATTAATTCGAATATATCTAGTAAATATGCTCGAGTTTGATCCTCTAAACAACTTCCATTTACACGCAAATATGTTTGATTTCTATAAAACCGGGACGAAATTGATACCAGATGAATACACTGATATCGTTACTATGAACCAGGCAGAACGGGGAATATTGGAATTCAGCTATAAATATCCTGGAAAGTATATGTTCCATGCTCACAAGACTGAGTTTGCAGAGAAAGGATGGACAGGGTTATTTCTTGTAAAAGAGGAGACAAATCAGTCTGTTAATGAGAATTTAAACGTCACATCAATAAGGAATATCACTAATTACTCTACATCTGACTTTAATAAGACAACTAACCTGGTGCCAACAGGAGGCGTGAATTAATGGAAAGAGAAGAAGGCAATATTAGTAATACTAACAGAATATCTAAGAGGACTATACTATTTGGAGTTGTCCCCATTATCGTTATTGGAGCAATGATAGTATTGCTATTGAATTCTCCGGGAATCTTATTTCAAAGCTCTATCGAACCACTACCTGAAATTTCTATTGAGAAGGTGGAGTTTTCAGAAGGCAATATAGTAGCCTTCGTAAGAAACACTGGACCTTCAGAAATCACCATTGCACAAGCTGATGTCAATGACAGAATACATCCTGCGGCAATAGAGCCAGGTCAAACATTAACTAAATTCGCAGATGCAAAAGTAATAATCCCATTCGTATGGAACACCGGAGAGCCATATGGTATAGGAATAACTACAGATGATGGAACTAGATTTGAGAAAGCGGTTAATTCTGCAGCTCCGGCGCCACGTCCAACTGTTGGACAGGCTTCAACATTTGCTCTCATTGGTACATACGTAGGCGTTATTCCTGTGATGATGGGTCTTATATGGTATCCATTCATTAGAAGGTTAAGTCCGAACAAGTACAACTTTTTCCTTAGCCTTACTGCAGGATTATTAGTTTTTCTTGGTATAGATGCTCTCCTCGAGAGTAACGAGATAGCAGTGGATACTCTTGCGCCTGCCTTTAATGCACAGATTCTGATTATTATGGTTGCAATTGTTTCTTTAATAACCCTCCTATATGTTTCACAGAGATTGATTCAACGTGCCTCAAAGCGTTCCAAACCAGATATTGAATATAAGACAGGATATTCAAGCCATTCAGAGCCTGATTTGGAAATAAGGGATATCAGATCTTCTTCTACGTCGTTCCAACAACAGCTATTGATAAGGCCTATTGCCATATCTATGATGATTTCAATTGGTATCGGATTACATAATTTCGGAGAAGGCCTGGCTATTGGCGCGGCAGTCTTGTTAGGAGAAGTAGCTTTAAGCTCATTTTTGATTTTAGGATTCACATTGCACAATACCACAGAGGGATTAGCGATTGTAGCACCTATGGCTAAAAGTCGAAGAATTCCTGTAACAAAGTTAATGATTATGGGTTTGATAGCAGGAAGCCCTACAATTATTGGAGCATGGATAGGGGGATTTTTGTACTCTCCTATCGGAACTGTAATTTTTCTTTCAATAGGTGCAGGCGCGATATTCCAGGTAGTTTACTCGATTGGCTCTTGGATGTATCACACAAATGGAAGTAGAGGATTGCTGAATAATCATTCGATTATCATAGGCTTTGCATTTGGGATGTTGATAATGTATCTTACAGGACTATTGGTCTAACGATGATTATTAAATATTTAGTAGGAGTTAAATTGAAAGTAAAGAGGTGGTCCTTCTGATAAATAAACTCAGTGAAATGGCAGGACTAGACAAGGATAATAGACTAGTGGCTATTCGCGATGCAAAGACCGTAAAGAAAGAGGATCGGACAGATAGAATGGAGGATTATCTAGAAGTAATTTATGAACTAGTACAACAGAAGGGATATGCTACAACCGTAGACATTTCAAGTTATCTTAATGTGAGTTCTCCT
>Ga0184623_10000231_pt1 | contig 23563 bp, 20 predicted proteins | sample PLM1_100_b1_FD_133138 | JGI IMG/M metagenome (GOLD analysis project Ga0184623, IMG submission 133138) | Groundwater sediment microbial communities from an aquifer in East River, Colorado, USA - PLM1_100_b1 | ecosystem: Environmental > Terrestrial > Soil > Riparian zone | place: USA: East River... | reverse complement strand
TCCAGGGACGTAGGACGCCGCTCGCCAGGCCGCCAACGGCCTGTGAATTGCGCAGGCGTATTTCCACGACTCACCGGATGTTGCGAGCCATTCGCCCTCCCTGCCAACCGATCATCACTGCACAAGGCGACGTCACTTAGCCCGTTGCGCTTGCGGAATCCTCTTCTTGCCGCTCAACTCGGCGTCTGTCTCGAGAATGTTCGGTTGCGCCAGATACTTGAAAAAATCCCATCGGCCGTATTTTTCTGTCACCGTGGGCATCACGGTTTCAGCAAGCGCGTTGCCCGACCTCCCCTGAGCCTGCGCGTCCGCGACCAGCTTCTGCAGCGTCGCCAGATAGTCCCGAAACGCGGCAATGTCTTGCGCGTTTCCGACGTCGCCATGTCCAGGCACGAACGAGTAACCCGCTTCGTTCTTCGCGAGCGTATTGAGCGTCTCGATCCAGGGCTTCGTCGATGCATCGATCATGTTGGGCAATGTGTTACGCCAGAAAAGATCGCCTGCGAAAGCTGTGTTCGCATCGGGAATCAGCACGACCGAGTCACCGCCGGTGTGTCCCGGAAAACTCCTTACGTGAATCTCGCGAGAGCCCAGGTACAGATCCACGGCCTGGTCGTAAACCACCGTCGGTGCCGCGAGGGCCTCTATGAAGGCCTTCTGCTCCGGCTTGATCTCGTTGCCGAAAAATTTCAGGTTCTCCGTGTGAATCCAGCCGCGCACGTTGCGTTGCGCGAGCACCACCGCGCCGGCGTCCACGAAAATGCCGTTTCCCGCGACGTGGTCCGGATGGTAGTGCGTATTGATCACGAATTTCACGGGCAGCTTCGTCAGCTTTCGGTGACGATGTCTAGCCATCAGACACTTTGACAACTCTTTGGACATGTGGAGCCGCAACGGAAAAGCCCAACGATTCACTTAGCTGAGCGAGGGGACGACTTTCGACGCTCCTCACGATCGACGTCCGAGTCCGAGGACTTGTCCCAGATACGCATGTCGTGCTCGGCACAGCCGTTGAGGATTAAGGTGCTGGCCAGATGGGCTGGAAGGTCGTAGGTGACGCCGACCCGCAGGCGGCTGACATCCGTCTCATCGAGGACGTCGGACGGCGTACGAATAATACGAACACGCATCACGTCCGGATACGCAAGAGCGACACCAAAGCGAAACCGGCAAAATGTCTCAGGAATTGCGCTTCCGCGCACTCGGCATCAGTTCGTAGCCGGACACACATCCGCTCATCTGTATGCTTTGTGCGAGAAGAACGGGCTCCTTCAACTTCGTGCTGGCACTCCGGGGTGCCGGGCTGTTTCACACGGCCTTGGCGATCGATTTCTCACTGACGTCGTAGACGAAATCGTAGGCTTTCAGCGCCTTCTCCGCCCGCCGCCGACTGTCAGGGTCCCGGGCACTAACGATACGGGCCACGATTGCCTCGCGATCGCCAAAGATGCCGTCCAGAATCTCAGCCCGGGCCTGCTCCGGTTCCTCGATAATCGACAGCAGCACGCGCGAGCCGTACTTGATCCAGCGCGGCTGAGGGACTGCCCGCCCACCGGGCCCAGTCTCCACCACCTGGCGTTGCAAGACGGTGAGCACGAGCTCGGCATTTGTCTTTTCGTAGGTCACTCCCAGTTTCTTGAACAACTGCTTGACCGTCTCGCGTCGTTCGTCGAGGAGCTTGAGAAACAATTCTGGCGTGACGCGGTCGCCCTTCTTCGCCATCTGACCGTCGGCCGTGAGCTCGACCTGGTGGAAAACGGTCAGATACAGGAAGTGCCAGAAGATTTCGTAGGTGGCCAGGTCGTTCATGAACCGAAGGCCGGTACGAGGATCGTAGATGGCGGCGGCGCTGTTTCCCTGCAACAGCTGATACATGAACTCGGTTGCCATGTACATCGCGTAGCGCAGGCCATCTTCGGTTGTGGGTCCTTGTGGCCGGGCAAGCAGCCGCTGTCGTGCCTCGTCAGAGAACAGCTTGTCCACCGTCAGGTCCACTTCTGACAACTCGAGCGGTGCGATGCGACCATTCTTCAACAACCCGAGATCTTCCAGCCGCTTTTGCTCCTCTGGTCGCAGCTTGGCGACCACCTTGTCGAGGTCCTGCACGTCTGTGACTAATGGCTCACGACCCGCCTGGACATACTCCGGCACGACGGTCGCCACCCAGCTCTGTCGATACGTGTCGTGGAGCTTGCCGTTGATCGAAAACAACCCTGTCAACCGTTCGCGCAGCTTGTCGAACCAGATATCGCGGAGGGCCTTCGAATCGTTTTCCGGCGCGCGCGGATTCTGCATCTGTGCCGCCATGCCTCCGATGGGCATGCTGTCCACAAGGAGTGACAAGAGCGCGTTTCTCATCGTGTAATAGGACAGCGACGGCTCGGTCATCGTGATGGTGTTGGGATCGGGGATGACCATCTTCGGATCGTGCCGGAACATTTCCTCGCGGCTGTTCAGATAGTCCCATCGCCCCACGTTCGGACCGATCAAGTTTTCGCGCAGTACCCACATGATGGCTTCCTGCTGAAGGACGTACTCGGCGCGCTCGTTGAGCATTTTGATTTTCAACGTGCCACGCGTCAGGCCCATCGCCTGTTCAATGGCTTTGAGCAGCCGCGCCACGAGCCGGGCTTCCTGCCACGTCTCGACCTTCGGAACGTAGTAGTAGATGCCGGAGCCGTTCTTCTTTTGCGATTCGTAGTTGTTCAGCGCATGAATGACGAGGCCCGGAATGATGGCCGGCACCTGTTCACCGTCCATCGTGATCTGGCGGTTTCGCAGGTGTAGACCGGCGACCCGGTGAAGGATCGTCGGCCGCTTCTCGGGTGGCACATCGATCGTGTATTTGCGTGGACGGCCGGGAATCGGCTTGCCGCTCTCGTCGAGATCGAGCTTCGTCGCGTGAACGAACGGCCTGTCATCCCATTTATGGGCCAGGATGTCGGCGAGGTTCTGCCAGGCCTGGTACAACTGGTCCTTGTAATCGCCGCCCGCATCTTCCCAATCCCACATCCACTGAGACGCCCCTGAGTTGAGCGCGCCAAACGCCATTCCAAGATCGATAGAAGGTCCCGTGCCCTCCAGCCCCGGAGTCGTCGTATCGGGCGGCACTGGCACAGTCGCATTCACTCGCCAGGCGCTCGGCGATCGACGGCCAAAAAAGTGATCGAGCATGCCTTGCCGGATATCACCCACCGTGTGGCTGTAGCCATCCGCATCGCTGATCAGCGTGTTCGGCGGCAGAAACCCGTATTCCTGCTGGTGGCGGCCGACCATGTCCAGGAACGTATGCCGCGCCGCCAGCAACTCGGCGAACTCGTCTTTGGTCTCCGACGTCAACTGCGCGATGAGGGCTTCGACATTCACAGGGCGGCCGTTGACCGATTTCGTCCCGAAGAGCGAATGGTACTTGTCGAAGATGTCACGACGAATCTCAATCGATGGTTGACCCATTGAGCGCCTCCTGAGGTTGGGCAGATTCTGACCTAAATCACCACGGTCATCAAGGACCGGCCCTTCACGTCACACCGCGCCTCCCCGAACGCGTGACGCCAGCTCGAGCACCGCTCGTGCGCGGCTGAGCAAGGGCGGATCGATCATCCGGCCCTCGAAGTCGATGACCCCGCGTCCTTCCGCGGCTGCCCGCTCGCAGGCTGCGATCAAACGGCGGCTTCGATCGATTTCCTCCGGCGTCGGCGAAAAGACTTCATTGGCAAGGTCCACCTGCCGCGGCAGCAAACACATCTTTCCGTCATATCCGAGAGTTCGGCCCACGATGGCGTCCCGCTGGAACTGATCGTCATCGCGAATGTCCACCACGACCTGATCGATCGCGCTGAGGCCCGCGGCCTTCGCCGCCAACACGACCTGGGAACGAGCGTAAAGCACTTCGAGCCCTTCCACCGTTCTTTGCCCCCCCACATCAGAAATAAAATCCTCCCCGCCAAATGCCAGGGCGCGGAGATGTGAATCGGCGCCTGCCAGCGCCTGCACGTTGATGACACCGATCGCACTTTCGATCAACCCGACCAACGCCAGGGGTCGCTGTCTGCCTTTCCGTTCCGCATCGGTCAGCGCGGCGCCAAAGCGCGTCACATCGGCAGCACCGCCAACCTTCGGGATAACGAGCCCATCGATGTCGGCGCGCAATGCCGCCTCGAGATCGGCGTCGATGTGTGGCGAGGAAAGCCCATTCGTCCGAACGAAGAGAAGCCCTCTAAGCCTCTGGTCTCGAAGGTAGGTCACCGTGTCTGCAAGCTGCTGCCGCGCCGCCGCCTTCTCAGCCTCCGGAGTGCCGTCTTCCAGATCGATGACGAACGCGTCCGCGTCGTAACGGGGAAATTTCTTCAGCAGGTCCGGCTGGTTCCCAGGCGCGAACAACAAGCTTCGGATGAGCATACGATTCGAGCAGTCTTCAGTGTTCCGTTATCCGTCTTCCGTGCCTGTCCTGAATGACACACCTGCCCGAACAATCCAAGAACCGATAACGGAGCACGGATAACTGAAAACGAACATAGCCTTCTGTGCTAACGTGCACGCCCATGCCCGGCTTGTTTTTCGAACAATTCGAGGTCGGCATGGTGTTCAACCATCCTTGGTCTCGAACGGTCACCGAGGCCGACAACGTTCTCTTCAGCACTATGACGATGAATCCCCAGCCACTGCACCTGGACGCAGAGTTTGCCGCCCACACCGAATTTGGTCAACGCGTGGTCAACAGCCTCTTTACCCTTGGGCTGATGATCGGCATGACGGTGAACGATACGACACTCGGCACCACGATTGCGAATCTCGGCTTGACCGACGTGCGATTCCCCAAGCCGGTCTTTCACGGGGACACGATCACGGTCAAAACCACGGTCGAGTTGGTGCGAGAGAGTCAGTCACGGCCGGAGGCGGGCCTGGTCGAGTTCCGGCACACCGCATACAACCAGCGGGGGGAAGAGGTGGCGACTTGCCGGCGGACCGCACTTATGCGCCGCCGGCCTGCCGCAGGGTCGTAATGTAGTAATAAGGATCCGACGTGTCCCAGAACGACGCTTCAGGAATCAGTCCGCTCGGCACTTTGCCGCCGATCGCATAGCTGGTATAGAGATAGAGCTTCGTCTGCAGCAACGAGGCGCTGAGCAAGCTCGCTGTGCCCACGAGCGGGTTGTGCGTCGCGATGACGATGTAGTCCGTATCGATGGTGTGGCCCCCGGCCTTGACGGCCAGCGGCGAATCCTGAATCTCTTCGACTTCGGTATCTTCGAACACGTGGCTGCCATCGCCGGGAATCACCTTCAGCAGACCCGCAAGGTACCGAAGGGGATGGAACTTTGCCTGCCCTTCGAACGCGATCCCTGGACGATTGATGAAGGGCACGGAATCGAGATATGTCGCATCAAAGCCGAGCTGGGCCGCGAGGCTCGCCTCCTCTTTCAAGATCAATGTCTCGTTGGCGTCGTGAGTCTCGAGGGACGCGTGCAGATAGCCGGTGACCCAGTCGAACTCACATGCGAGATGTTCGGAATGGATGATGCCGTCGATTTGCGCCAGAGCGGCTCGTCCCGCGTCCCAGACAGCGCGTGCGTGATCCCGACCGAATGCCTTGACGAGATCGGTGAGCCACGTGTCGGTCACGTAGGTCAGGTGCGCGGTGGTATGACCGGTGTCGCCTCCGCCGCAGCGGCCGCGTTCGATGAGCGCCACCGTGCGCCCGCGACTTTTCAGGAGATAGGCGGCCGTGATTCCGGTAATGCCGCCTCCCACCACGACAACATCGACCTTCAGGTTCCGGCTGAGCGTCTTGAATTTGGGCAGAGCGGCTGAATCGGTCCAATACGGCGTCGTATTCATGGTCACATTGGTCCTCCCCAGCTTGACCAGCAATTGGCTCGCCAGGGCACCCCAGCGCGGCTGCCTATCGACTGCGAACTGCGACCCAGAGTTTCGATTTACTACACTCGAAGCGCAGAGTCGCTGGATGTGATTGCGACACCTTCGTTGCCGCGGCGCTTCGCGATCGAATCGCGCCGCGCGATGCCATGCTGTGGGACACCGCCCGTCCGCATCACTATCTCCGACACACGGATGATGACAGGGTGCTGTTCGGCGGCGCTGACCTGCCGCGGAAAGGAACACGCACGCGACGAAGGCTGCTCAATCAGCAAGCAGGCGAGCTCATCGATGAACTAGGCTCGCTGTATCCGGTACTGGCGGGAGTGAGACCGGAATACGCGTGGGAAGGACTGTTCGCGACGACGCCAGACGGGCTTCCCTACATGGGCCCTCATCGTCGATACCCACGGCATCTTTTTGCGCTGGCTATGGCGGCAACGGTATGACGTTCGGATTTCTCGCAGCCGGGATTCTGCTGAGACGTCTGCTGGGCGAGACCCTCGAAGGCGACGATCTGCTCGGATTCGGGCGTAGTCGCTTCCGTCAGTCAGGCTCTTGGCGCGAAAGGAGCCTGAACTCCTCCACTATTCGGGCTCGTTCGCCGTGGGTACCGTAGACGACAGCAAAGAAAGAATACTCGCCGGCAGGCAGCGAGTTCAGCGCGAGATAATGCGTCGTCGCCGCGTCATCTCCATTCAGCTCGACGTCACTGCTGCGAAAGTAATTCTCCGAGTCGACCATGATCCGGAGAAGCCTGTTATCGGAATTGGGAACAACTCGCACCATCGCCTGCACGGGCGAACCTTCGATGGCAAAAGCCGGGCTCACGCGAACGGTGACCGGACTCTTCGATTTTTGCGTGGATTTGTTCTTGACCTTCGCAGCCGCCGGGGACTGTGAGACGAATACGGACAGCAGTAGCAGCCACACGAAGAAGCCTCGGCGAAGGAGGTGCGCTTTATATGTCATGGCTTGTCACGTCCAACGAAAACTTCCGAACATCCGCCAACCAACTCAGCACGATCTGTGCCAGCGTTCTTCCTGCCAGGACCGTCGAGCGAGCAGGATAAAAAGTGTCACCGCTCGCGTCGTCGCAGTTTCTGCGTCCCGAAATGCCACACAGGCTCTCAAGTTTGCACCCGCGATCGTTCCACGGTGACGAGCTCCACCCTCTGCTGCCAGTGAGCTAGCCGCGAGGTGACATTTTTTTGTCGTTGTTGATGCTGAAGCAGTACAGAGCGAAACGAGCGGCGTTCGATTTCAGGCCAGAGTGGTGGAATCAGCCGCAGTCGGATGGTGGGTTGACTTAAGTCTCCCAGCGTACCGAATCGCCGACGAGAATCTCGCCGCCGTCCAGAACCTCACCGTGCACGCCGCCTCCCCATCGCTCGCGCATCGCGGCTTGAAGACCAGGCGCCGCTCCCTCCATGTGCTCACACGGACGTGTCTCGCCCACGATTCGGAGGCGACAGTTGCCGATTCGCAAGACGCGTTCTGCCGTGCGGGCGAGATCCAGGCCCGATACGACCAGATTTGCGCGGCGTGCCGAACAATCGAGCGCCGCGCCAACGCTAAGCATCACCTCATCCCAACGCTCACGCGACATGATTGTGACCTGACGCCTGCCTCCCTGGTCTGCGTTGCCCACGAGACCTCGACCGGCCACAAGGCGAGCGCGGTCTTGCGAATCCATCGGACCTCGGTGGAATCGCTTGATGAAGATAGCGTCAAGGGTAGGCATATCAGGCGCTAGTCCGTTTTCCAACCGAGCGCGGCGTTGCCGTTCTGCTTATCCAGCCACTCCTTGAGTGGCGCGAAATAATCAAGAATCGCTGTGGCGTCCATTTTGGATTCGCCGGTCAACACGCCGAGTGCTTCGGGCCAGGGTCGGCTCGTTCCGAGCTCCAGCATCTTCGCCAGCCTGGCGCCTGCCTGTTTGTTGGCGTAGATGGAACATCGATAGAGCGGGCCCGTATAGCCGGCCTCGTGACAGAGCGCCCGATGAAACTGGAACTGCAGGATGAACGCGAGAAAGTACCGCGCATACGGCGTGTTCGCCGGGATGTGATATTTCGCACCCGGATCGAAATCTGATTCGCTTCGGGCCACTGGCGCCACGACCCCCTGATATTGTTCGCGCAGCTGCCACCAGGCCTTGTTGTAATCACTGGGTGGAATCTCGCCGGAAAATACTTTCCAACGCCACTGATCAATCATCAGGCCGAAAGGCAGAAACGCCACCTTGTCGAGCGCCATCTTGAGCAGGTACTCGAGGTCGGCGTTCTGGCTCGGCACGCGGTCGAGTAATCCGACTTCCTTCAAATAGCCAGGCGTTGTCGACAGGGCGAGCACATCTCCCACCGCCTCGTGGAAGCCATCGTTGGCTCCGCTCCGGAACAAGAAGGGCTGCTTTCCATAAAACAGATAGTAGTAGTCGTGCCCCAACTCGTGATGCACCGTCTGGAAATCCTCCTCATTGATCTGCACGCACATTTTCAGCCGCACGTCCTCGGGCGCCTCGAAATCCCATGCGCTTGCGTGACACACCACCTCGCGATCGGCCGGCTTTTTGAACAACGATCGTTCCCAGAACGCTGCCGGCAGCGATTGATATCCGAGCGATGTGAAAAAGCGTTCACCGTACTTCACCAGGCCGCGCTCGTCGACCTTCCTGGCTTTGAGAATCGCCGTCAGGTCATATGCCTCCCCCGAGGCGGGCGGCGCGACGAGCGGATAAATATTGCCCCACTGCTGCGCCCACATATTTCCAAGCAGGTGCGCCGGGATCATGCCGGTGGCCGGCATGACCTGACTGCCGTACTGCTTCGCCAACTTCGAACGCACGTAGGCGTGCAATGAAAGGTACAGCGGCCGCACCTGCGTCCACAGGCGGTCGAGCTCCGCTGAAAACTGATCCGGCGGCATGTCGTAGTTCGAGCGCCACATCACCCCGGTATCGGTGAAACCGAGCTCGCGCGACCCCTTATTGGACAGCTCCACGAAGCGCTTGTAGCGGTCGCGCATCGGCGCACCGACCCGGTGCCAGCCCTGCCACACATCCAGCAGCTCTTTGGGGTCTCGGCTCGCGGCGAGAATGTTCGAGAGCCGATCGACATCGAGGCACTCTTCTCGCCCCGCCTTGAGCGTGCGGCAGTACTTCCCCTTGCCGTATTCGCCGTTGAGCCACACTCCGATCGCCGTAAGCTCATCCCGCTCCGCTGGGTCGCTCGGAGCGGGCGCCGCGAGCTGCAACTTCAGCAACATCAGCTTGCGCGCGAGGTCGGCTGGCAGTTGCAAGCCTTCAAATCGCTTTGCCCCCGACGCCAGCTCGGTCACCGCGGCCGCGAGATTGCTCTGCGCATCAGCCGACATTTTTTCCGTGTCGACCGTAATGTTCGTCTGCTGCACCCAGTCCGCGCGGTTCGCCTTCTTGGAAAGGATGTCGAGCCGCTCTTCCGCATTGTCCACGAATTGCCGCACCTCTTCCGCGGTCGGCGCTGCCGAAGCGGCGTTACTTGCCGCTCGGCAGCCGATTCCCGCAACCATGGTCGCCGTGAACAACAGCGCGAAGACGATGACATACCGCTTCATACTTTGCCTCACCACAGAAATAGTAACTGGAAACCTGTCCGTAACCTGACCTTTACACTCCCGTCACATCCTGCGCCCGGATCGGCTGGCTGGCAGCAATTTACTCAATCGTAACAACCCTGTCACCTGCCACTTGCACCCCCCGGCTACCTTGGGCCGTCGAACACAAAGTCGATCTTCACAGAGGTGCACATGAGCTTCTACCACACAATGCGCAAGATGGTGACCTGGTACGGATTGATGACGGTCGTTCTGCTGAGCCTGGCCCTGCCGGCTCGAGCCCAACAGACCGAGTCACGCCTCGTTGGCCGACTGGTCGACCAAAGCAATGCCGCGCTTCCCGGCGTGACCGTAACAGTCACGTCGAAGCAGACGGGCGCCCAGCGGACCGCCGTTTCTTCCGAAGATGGCAGCTACGCCGTGACGAACCTTGGGCCCGGCACCTACACCGTGCAGTTCGAGTTGTCGGGTTTTGCCATGCAGACGCGTGATCTCACACTTGGAGTCGGGCAGATCGAAACGGCGGACATCACCATGGGGGTGGCCAACTTTCAGGAAGCAGTCTCCGTCAGTGCCATGGCACCTGTGCTGGACCTTTCTTCCGCCAAGCTGGGAGTGAACGTTTCGCCGGAAGAAGTCGCCAACCTTCCGGTCAATGGCCGCAACTTTGCGAACCTGATGACGCTCGCCACCGGCGCCACGAGCGATGGCAACGGCGGTTGGGCGAGTGTCCGCTTCAACGGCAAGTCGAACCAGCAGAATTATCTGAATTACGACGGCGTCGACGGCACCTACGTGTTTGACTCGAGTCCCGGCTACCTGAACGTCACCGGCTCGCAGTTTCGTCTGCAGACATCGATGGAGTCGGTGGCAGAGTTCCGCGTCAACTCGGGCCTGGCGCCCGCCGAAAGCGGACTGGGTGCCGGCGGCAACATCACCATCGTGAGCAAGAGCGGCAGCAACAGATTCAGCGGCTCGGTCTTCGAATACAAGCGAGACGATGCGCTCGACTCCGCGAGCAAATACGACGACAAGAAACAGGAACTGAAGCTTGATCAGTTCGGCGGATCGATCGGCGGTCCCATCGCGCGAGAGAAGACGTTTTTCTTCATGAGCTACGAGGGCCTGCGTCAGAAGGCCGGCTTGAGCTTCTCCGAAGCCGTGCCGAGCGCCGAAGCGCGCCGCCGCATCCAGGCGGGGGAACCGATCGGTGGCGGTGCGGGGCAGAGCTCGGATCGAACGCGCGCCGTGGCTGCGCTGCTTGCCGGTTTCCCTGAGAGCTCCACTCCAACCAACAACCCTCTGCTCGCATTGGCGACACTCGACACCGAAGCGAGGCAGGACGAGAACTCCATTTCGGCGCGTCTCGACCATCGTCTCAGCAATACTCAGTCCTTTTACGTGCGGTACCTCTTCAGCAAAGGGGATCTCGATACGCCGGACCGCACGGTCACCGCGCGCCGCGTGCGAGCCAAACAGAAGCCGCAGAACGCGGTGTTCAGCTACCAGTCATTGTTCGGATCGAGCACCGTGAACGAGCTCAAGATCGGGTACAACGGACCCCAGACCAGCGCGATCGCGTTCGGGCCAGCGGGCTACGACGCGGCGCAGGTCTCCCTCTCCGGCAGCGCCACGTCGTCGTCGATCGATGCGCGCGGCACGACGGGCATCGCGCGCAGCGGTCTTCTGATTCGCGCTTCGAGCAACACGTCCACGAACGGTTCCATCTTCGATCCGCGCTCCATCTCCTTCAGTGACGCGCTGACCTGGAACCACGGCGCGCACACGGTAAAGCTGGGCGGCGAGTACCGCTCGATCCAGTCGGATTTCCAGTTCCTCGGCAGCACGGAGATCACGTACAACAGCATCAATGACTTCATCGACAATCGGCCGGCCCAGTTAGCGGTGGCGCTCGACTCGCCGCTGTTCAAACCGCAGCAGTACTACCTCATCGGCTTCGCGCAGGATTCCTGGCGCGCCACTGACAGGCTCACGCTGGAGCTCGGCCTCCGGTACGACTTCTACTCGGTGGTCAAGGAGAAAAACGGCAACGCGAAACCCTTCTTCGTCGAGGACAACGCGTTCAGCAGCGATCCGGACAACTTCTACAACCCGGACAAGAATAACTTCTCTCCCCGGCTATCGGCTGCCTACGAGCTGAACGACAAGACGGCGCTGCGCGCCGGGTTCGGGCTGTTCTACGGCCCCGGCCAGTTCGAGGACCGCATCCAACCGGTCGAAAACTTCATTGAGCGCCGCCGGGTGCAAGCGGCCGACGTGGCGAACAACGGCCTGGCATATCCAGTGGCCTCGGGCGTTCTCGGGAACTTCCTCAGCGTTCGAGGTTACACGCACCACCGCCCGGATGAGTACAACATCCAGTACGGCCTCAGCCTCTCGCGCGAGATGCCCGGTGAGATCAACCTGACCGTGGGATACACCGGCAGCCGCGGCAAGGACATGTTTCTGCGCGGCGTGGCCAACACGCTCGACCTCACAACGCGGGTCCGCCAAGTGCCGTCCTACGGGCAGATCGACTACAAGACGTCTGGCTGCGTCGACGACCTGACGATCAACGGCAACGCGATCCATGGCTGCGGACGTGCGATCTACCACGCGCTCCAGCTCAGCGCGACCCGCCGTTTCAGGTCTGGTTTCACGGGCGGCATCCAGTACCAGTACTCGAGGAACAAGGGAACGACCCAGGGGTCGAACGAGGCCGCAACGGCGAGTAACACTTTTGACTATGAGACCGAGTACGGCACGAATCCGCAGGACATCCCGCACACGTTCAATGGATCGCTCGTCTACGTCCTTCCTGGCGAAGGCCTGTGGACAGGCGGCTGGCGAGTCGGGGGCATCTTCAACGCACGGAGCGGCGTGCCCATCAACGTCATCATCAACCGCCCAGACAACCTCACCATTGGTGGTGTGACGGTCACGAACATCCCCGGAGGCAACAGTCGCGGCACGCAGCGGCCCGACCAGGTCCCCGGCGTCGATCCGTATCTCAAGCAAGGGGTTCGCTGGCTGAACCCGGCGGCGTTCGCCACGCCGCAGCCGGGCACGTTCGGCAACCTCCCGCGGAACGGGCTGCGCGGCCCGAACTTCTGGCAACTCGACCTGATGTTCAGCAAGGATTTTCGGTTCATCGCGAATCAGGGACTGCAATTCCGGGTTGAGATCTTCAACATCGTCAACCGCCTGAACTACGAGAACCCGGCAGCCACGTTGCCAAACGGCGCGCCGGGCGTCCCGATCACCGACGTGCAGGCCGGCACGTTCGGCTACATGCTGGGGCCACTCAACCGCACGGTCGGCCTGGGCACGGCACGTCAGACGCAGGTCTCCATCCGCTATTTGTTCTGATTCGGTCCTGCCTCCAGACGAATCGGGCGGTCGCTTTTAGGTACGGCGGCCGCCCTCTTTCCCACCCCGACAACCTGCCGTAACGTCCTATGGAGTCTCGAGTGCTGTGGGCGCGATGAGCGCGCGCGTCTAGGCTAGAATCGAGCGGCGTGGCGCTGAAGTAGGAGGCGTGCGGCGCGGGGCGTAGGAGTCTCCGCAAGCGAGCCGCTTCGTGGGGCGCCCCAACGCGGCACCCGCGTTGGGGTGCCTTGGGGCAGCCGCCTTCGCGCAAGGCTTCGGCGGCCCGACGAAGCTCGAAGAGCGAAGTCGGGGGGCCCCACGATCCAAAGTCGGAGGACACATGAGCGAACCGAGTCAATTCGTGCCCGGCACCTTCTGCTGGGTCGAGCTTGGCACGAGCGATCAAGCCGCAGCCAAGCAGTTCTACAGCCAGCTTTTCGGGTGGGAGACAAGCGACTCGCCGATCGGCGACGGCCAGACATACACGATGCTGCGTGTTCGCGGGAAGGATACCGGCGGCCTCTATCAGCAGGATCCGCGGCAGCGCGGCCAGGGCGTGCCGTCACACTGGCTGTCGTACGTGTCGGTCGAAAATGCGGATGACGCGGCAAGGAAGGCGGCGTCGCTCGGAGGCACCGTCATCGCCACGCCGTTCGATGTGATGGACGTGGGGCGCATGGCGGTGGTGAATGACCCGAGCGGCGCCACGTTTGCGCTCTGGCAGGGCCGCCGCCACAAAGGCTACGGCGTCGTTGGCGAGCCGGGCGCCGTGTGCTGGAATGAGCTGCTCACGAGAGAGACGGGACCGGCCACGCATTTCTACACGAACCTGTTCGGGTGGCGCACCGAAGTGATGTCGATGCCGTCAGGGCCCTACACGCTCTTTATCAATCGCGACACGCAAGCCGCCGGCATGATGAAAATGCCGTCGTACGCGGGAGGTGTGCCCCCACACTGGCTCGTGTACTTCTGTATCGATAACTGCGACGGCCGCGTTGCAGTTGCACGACAGCTCGGAGGCAACACGCTGGTGCCGCCAACGGACGTCCCGGGCGTCGGACGCTTCGCAGTGCTTCAAGATCCGCAAGGCGCCGTGTTCGGCATTCTTCAGTCTCCCGGCTAAGCGTCACTGCATGACCCCGAGCAGGATGAGCACAAGCTCCAGCACGAGGATCAGGACGATGGTGAGCTCGAGAAACTGACCGCGCCGATTCGACGTCTGTTCGACCGCGAACCCGTAGATGTCGTCGAGAGTCTGGAGCTTTTCGGCGACATTCGCCTTCCACCGATCGAGGCCGAGCCTTGCCGCCGCCAATGTAAACAGCCGGGCGGCGTAAACATCACCGACGATCTTCAGCGCGTTCTCCGTGCGATCCGTCAGCTCGTTGACGTCGATGAACACCGCGTGCAGGCGGTTCGCGGCTCGGGCGTACCGCCGGCCGGCCAGGAGGTCGTACCCGCGCGGGGCCTCCAGCTCGACATATGTCCGCGCGAGCTCGGCATCGAGCAGTTGATCGTAGTACCGGAACTCCAGGAGCTGCGAGTTCGCAAATTCGAGGATTTCCAGCGCGGCCGTGGCGCCAGCTTCCGTGTCGTAGACCAGTGCCGCATTCCATGTCGGAACGACCAGATCGTGAGCAAAGTAGGAGATGCGATTCCGCAGAACTTCCTTCTTTTCCTGGCGGCTGAGCGCGTGGCGTTCGCCGCGCAGCAAGAGCGCAATTTCGTCTCCGTGACTCTGAATAAGGGCGCGTCCGGTAATCGGACCTTCGAGCGCCGTAACCGCAAATACCAGATAGTCCTCCGACAGGAATCGCTCCCTGACCTTCGTCAGCGCAGGCGCCATCCGGTCGAGGAGTTTGCGGCAGGCGGCTTCTGCCTCACCCTCCAGCGCCTCGTTCTCCATCAGGTGCTGCCCGACGGAAATGAGGTCCACCCAGCTCCCCTGGAATGCTCGCGTCAGCGCCAACGAGATCACGCCGTAGTCGAAGGCTTTGAAGCGGCTCTTGAATCCTCCCAGCGCCGGGATGTTCGCCGCCTCGCCATCGAACACCACTGGCGGCTCTTGGTACTGGATATAGGTCGGATTCGCCGGCTTTGGAGCAAGCCTGGCCCGGGTGGCTTCGCTGCCGATCAGCGCTGAAAGGCGAGCGAGGTCTATGCCTTCGGCCACGTCGAACAGATAGAAGGCGGTGATTTGGGCAGAGATGATCGCGGTCATGGATCCCAACCGTCATTCTTGCGTGTCAATCCCGTCACTTCTGTAAATTCTGTGTGACGAGACGACTCGCGCTCGGCGCTATGGGTGGGGGATCGCTCGGTGATCCTCGAGTTTCTGTCGCCGGGCTGAACCGCCGCCGGGAAGGGTATCGAGCGCACCGCACGCTGCGCGGCGAAACACTCGATGATAGAGAGGCGGGTTCAACAGCAAGCTCGAGCCAGCGTCCGGCTTCAAGTATAGAGTACGTCAAGGGGAGGCTTTACTGTCTGTCCGGATCCCTGCGCTCCGGAGCGTGAGGTCGATTTGGTGGGATTGCGATCCAGTCTGCCCGTATGAACGCGCTAATCGTGCATGCGCACGCGACAGAGGCTACATTCGGCGCTCGTCATTCGACCCACGAGCCATTGCGAAACAGGGTGATGGCAATGTCCACGTTCGACCGTAGCGCGGCCTTGATGGACGGCCATTCCTTGCTCGCGCGGACGAGTGTCTTCCAGGAGTGCAGGTGTTTGCTCTTGTGGAAATCGCTGCTGGCGATATATGGGTAGTGCTTCAGGCTGGTGACAGAAAAGAGGTCGTCGCGATTCGCCGCTTCCCACACGTCGACGAGATCGGCGAGCTCTTTGCGATGATCCCACAGATAGCAGGTTGAAATTTCCACTCTCCGGGTCGTCCGGTGATGCGGATGGCAGGCGACGCTCACCGCTCCCTGCCGCTTGATCTCACGCAGAATCTCTTCCGCTCCCTGATCCGCACTGATGTACCGCTTGATGTCGAGCGCGTTTCGTGGCTCGTCGACAATCTTGATGTCGGACACGCGGGCAGCGACCTCGCGTGTCGCATCGGAGCTGGCGTTGTTCACGACGACGACTTCGTCAGGAGGTCGCGTCTGCGCGAGAACCGAATGGAGGCAGGATGAAAGGTAGGCGGCTTCGTTATAGGCGCAGACGATGACGCTGTATGTCAGCGGCATCGTCCGGCGCTCCCGGAGGAGTGTTCGGCAGCGAGCGCCGTCAGCCTCGCCATGGACCCCCACCATATAGGGGTCGTGTCACATCGGCGCTTCAGAAGCGTGACAGCCGCATCAACTGAGCAACGGCGGGATCCCCAGCGCGGCAGGGCCACCCCGGCAGCTGCGCTGGGGTGGCATCAGCTGCTTGGGGCCGGAATCTCCTGCCACCCCTGATCTCGAAGGTCTGAAGCCTTCAAATCAAACATGGCGATCATTTGTTCAACACGGTGCCAGTCTCGAAAACGGATCACTTTGACGATCTGGTTGTCTTCCTCTTCGCGCGCGGCCCACCCTATGACCGAGTCGCGCTCGACGCAGAACCGCCGGGTGTGTCCCTGGCTGCTGAATCGTCTGGCAAAGATCATGGAACCCCCGCAAAATGAGGCACGATTCTGCCGTACCCCGTACGTCATTTTTGTAAACTCTTTGTAACCGGCGGGCTTTCGCGAGCCCACACAACCCCACCGTTTAACCTCGAATTAACAACGCAGCAATCTGCCGGAAACACATCCTCATTAGTGTGTGATGCGGTCCGTCAGATGACAGAACTCAAAGAGCTAAGTCCACTTACCGCCCAAGGGAGCAGATCCGCATCAATGAGAGTACTCATTGTCGAGGACGAGCAGGACATCGCGGGGCTCATCAAACACGGGCTGGAACGCGGCGGCGACATGCACGCAGAAATTGTCGGTACCGGAGCGGCCGCGCTCAAGTCCGTGATGGAAGACCCGCCCGATCTCATCCTCCTTGACCTCAACCTGCCCTTCCTGGATGGAATCGAGGTTTTTCGGATTCTGCGCAATCGACCGACCACCGCAAAAATCCCGGTCATCATGTTGACCGCGCGCACGAGCGAGACCGATCGCGTCACGGGGCTGGAGCTCGGCGCGGAGGACTATATCACGAAGCCGTTCAGCCTTCGCGAGCTCGTCGCTCGCGTTCGAGCGGCGCTCAGACGCCGAGAAGCGCCGCCCCCTCAGGAGCGTCTTGTTTACCGAGGCCGTCACCTGATCGTCGATTTCGACGCCGTTTCGATCAACGTCGATGGAAAACCGATCCGGTTGACTCGCCGGGAATTCGAGCTGCTGAAATTCCTCGTGGAAAACCGCAACCGCGTGCTCTCGCGCGATCGCCTGCTCGAGCGTGTGTGGGGCTACGATCGGCAGATTGAGACCCGCTCGGTCGACGTGCACGTCGGGCGGCTCCGAGGAAAGCTTGGGCCCGCCGGCAAACAGATCGAGACGGTCATCGGTCTGGGCTACCGCTTCAGCGAACAAGCCGAAATAATCGACGGCTGATCGGCGCCCCGCAGCCGCAGCGTCATCGCCGGACAGCCGTCATCTTGATACCGTGGCGAGGTCTCAGGGTTATGACTGGCTGGATGGATACCGGATGTCCAGGCACCAGCTGAAACCGCCATTGCTGCGCAATCGTCGCGAGCAACAGGATTCCCTCCATCCATGCGAACGCTTCACCGATACACACCCGAGGTCCACCGCCGAACGGAAAGTACGAGAATCTGGGCCGCAACGCCTGAGACTCCGGCAACCATCGATCCGGATCGAATTGATCCGGACCTGGATAGTGACGCGGATCGTGGTGAACGACCCATTGGCTCGCGAGGACCAGCGAGCCTGGCGCCACCACATACCCACCAACAGGATGAGCTTCAATCGCCCGTCGTCCAATCGCCCACGCCGGCGGATACAGGCGCATCGACTCGGCGAGCACCATCCGGGTAAAGGTGAGTTGCGGCACATCCTCAGAGGTCGGCACGCGTCCGTTGATCAGCGCATCGACCTCGGCATGCAGCCGTGCTTCAGCGGCGGGATGCTGTGCCAGCAGATACCAGGTCCAGGCCAGCGCGTTCGCGGTCGTTTCGTGGCCGGCGAGAAACAGCGTCATGGCTTCGTCGCGAAGCTGCTGGTTCGTCATGCTGCCACCGTCCCCTTCTTCATCATGCGCGAGCAGCAACATCGACAGCAGATCGCCTCGATCGCCGCCCTCCCGGCGCCGGGTTTCGATGATTCCGTACACGATCCGATCGAGTCTCGCCAGCGCCGCCCAGAACCGGCGCATCCGAGGGAGGGGCAGGCGTTCGAGCAGCGACGCCAGAGGTGAGACGGACACGTCGAACATTTCGAGGGCCGCGGTCAACGCTTCTCGAACTTCCGCGGCCTGCGGCTCCACGTCAGCGCCGAACAACGTGCGTCCGACGACCGCCAGCGTCAGCTGGTTCATCTCGCGCGCGATGTCGATCGTCTCGCCGGCACGCTGGCGCTCGCAAAACCTGGTGGCGAGTCGGGTCATGACCTCGCCGTACGCCGCGACACGCGGCCGGTGAAAAGCTGGCTGGGCCAGACGCCGCTGGCGTCGATGGAACTCACCTTCACTCGTCAGGAGGCCGTTCCCGAGCATTCGCCGCGCGCGCTGCAGCGCTCGTCCCTTCGTGAACCGCCGATGATGAGTCACGAGGACATCTTCGATGTCGCTCGGATCGCTCAGCAGGAAGGCATGAAAGCCACCCAACCTGAAATGTGCAATGTCGCCATACTCGGCCGCAACGTGCCTGAGAAATATGAGGGGATCGCGTTGGATGCGCCGGAGGCTGCCTATGAACGGAATGCCCTTCGGTCCTGGAGGAAACGCGCGCGCGTTCACCATACGTGATCGATCCTAATTCAACTCGTAGCTCGGCTATGATGACGATCGGAGATGGCCGCAGCGCTGTTCAACGCGATGTACGATCCGGCGTTGTGCCCGGACTCCGCCGAAGAGACCCCTCGGTAACCCTTGGTCACGATCATCATCAATCCGCTGTCTGGCGCGCGCGGGCGCAGAGACCTTGGACCGGCTCGCGCCGCCTTCGCCACACGTCTGTTCCAGATGCGCGGAGTGGATGCGAATGTGTGCGTGAGCCAGTACCCGGGGCACGCGATCTCTCTCGCACGGGAGGCGGTCGCCGGGGGGGCGAGCCTCGTGTGCGCCTGGGGCGGCGATGGCACCTTGAATGAAGTGGGGACCGCGCTCGTCGATACTGGGATCCCGGTCGCGGTCATACCCGCTGGCTCCGGCAACGGCTTCGCGCGTGAACTGGGAATGTCCTTGAATCCTGAAGAAGCCTTCGGCCTGGCGCTCTCCGGACACGATCGCCTGATCGATGCCGGTGAGATCGGCGGACGGCTGTTCTTCAACGTCGCGGGCATTGGTCTCGACGCCCAGATCGCAGCCGCCTTCAACACGCACGCAGCTCATCGTCGAGGGTTCTGGCGCTACGTGGGGATCGGGTGGCGTGAGTTGATGACCTATCGTCCTGGATCGTACCGGATCGAATCCAACGGCCAGCGGTTCGATCGAGATGCCATCATGGTGGTGCTGGCCAACCTGCGACAATATGGCAACGGCGCCTACATCGCGCCGCAGGCAGAACCAGACGATGGCCGTCTGGATCTGGTCGTCGTCGAGGCGCGATCGACACCGCGGGCATTCCTGTTGACCTGGCGCCTCTTTGCGAAAAGCCTCCATCGCGCGAGTGGAATCCTGACGCGGCGCGTCAGCCGCGTCACCATCTCGTCGAACACGCCGCTGCTCTGTCACGTTGATGGTGAAGCGTTCGACGCGGGGCTGGAAGTGACCGCGATCGTGAGGCCACGCGCGCTGAAAGTGCGCGTCCCTATTTCCCCAGCTTCCTCAGCAGTCTTGGGGTCAGGAACCAATGAAGGCTGCCAGCCCCGGTCGGAGGGAGCGCTGCGACATCCACGCGCGCAATTGCGCCTTTCTTGAATTCCAGCGAATGGCGCGAGCCGATGAGTCGCGCGGTCAGCGCGCCGATGCCCGGCTCGTGCCCCACCAGCGCTATGCGGCGCCGGCGGGCCTGTTTCCCCAACTCCTCAACAACAGCCGCGTAGGCCCCGCCGGGCGAGAGCGCCTCGGTAATGACAATGGGGGGGTGAGGGTCGAGGCCACCGGCAATGATCTCGGCCGTTTGTTTGGCGCGAACGAGCGGACTCGTCAACATGACATCGAAGTTCACCCCGATACTCACGAGGCCGGCAGCGATCTTCCGAAGCCGTCGAACACCCTCGTCCGTCAGGGGCCGCTTGGTATCATCAGGCCACGCTTCGCCGCGTTCAGCCGCAATTCCGTGGCGAATGAGGTAGAGCTCCGCCGGCATCGTCATCGCGCAGATGCCCGCTGCGCGTGCGTCTCTCGTCCTGCCTTGCCCCGCCGCGATGTGTCAGTGCCCTTCGATTCATGGGTACCACTCAGGCTCAGCGCACGCTGACCCTGTCGAATCGCCACGGGCTTCGGAGGCCGATCAATCGGAAGGGCCTCGGTCGCCTGCTGACGGACGGTCGCGCAGAGCTTGAGCAACCGATCGCGGCGGCTCACGAACTCCGCGTGATAATGCCGGGTCTCGTCTTCGAGCACACGCGTCAACTGATCGAGCGCAGGAGAAGTCGACGTATTGGTGTGGGCGATTTGAACGTCCCTGACCCTCGCGAGCAAGGCTTCACGGTCGTGAAGCTGACCAAGGATGTTCTGCATCTCTTTGAGCGATCGAACGGCAGAATGCCAGCGGCAGACCTTCGATTCATTCCCGACTTCGAGCGCGTAGCGAAGCTTCTTCGTCGACACGCGAACGTTGTGAAGGCGGTCGGGAGCGTAGAGAGCGCCTGCGTGCTCGACGGCTTGGCGGAGCTCTTTGGCGCGGCGCACCACCCGCGCCGTCACCACGAGCTGCCACCGGTGCTGCTCTGATGTCCCGCGCTGGCGGCCCCCATGGCGGTCGTCGTGCCCTTTGGTTCCGCTCGGGACCAGTCGCGTCAATTTCTTGACAAATTTGTCCAACGTGACCGAATCAAGGTGCTTTCCCAGCTCGGCGTGGAGATCCTTTCGTTCATGCGCGACAGCTTCACGCACCAGCCCGATGGCGGACCGACCCTCAGGATGGTCTTCCTCGAGGGCGGCGAGAAGTAGCAAGCTGACGTCATGCTCGCGGACGGGCCCGAGGGTCCGCGTCAGCCTGCGGACTTTCCGTCGCGTGCGTTTGAGTCGCTGCGGACGCTGCCCGTCGGAGATGATCGGCAGGACTTCACGAATCCGCCTCGAGGCTACCCGCAATTGGTGCACGGCAGCCGGATCACCCTCTCGAGCCGCGTTCCATGCGTGTTCGATTGCCTTGAGTCGCTTGCGCAAGAGTGTGTCGTGGAGGCGTTGCAACGTCATGGTAGGATGATCGAAAAGGAATCATTATAGTGCACGGAACTTACGGACGCGTTCCTGTCGTATCCCATACATTTACATTAGTCCACGAGTAACCCTCGATCCTGCATGCGGATAGCCGCCATAGACATCGGTACGAACTCGGTCCACATGATTGTGGTCCAGGTACGTCCCGACATGTCGTTCGAGATTATCGATCGTGAAAAGGAAATGGTCAGGCTCGGTGCGGGCGGGCTTGGCGGCCGCGCCCTGACGTCGGAAGCCATGACCGCCGCGCTTCAAGCGCTGTCGAAATTCCGCCGGGTGGCCGAGTCACACCAGGTCGATCAGATCCTTGCGGCAGCGACCAGTGCCACGCGCGAAGCGGAGAACGGCGGAGAGTTCCTCGCGGCGATCGAGCGGCACACGGGAATCAGCGCCCGCGTCATCTCGAGTCAGGAAGAGGCACAGCTGATTCACATCGCGGCGATGTACGGCGTGGACGCGGGTCCTGAGGACGCAGTGGTCATCGACATCGGCGGAGGCAGCGTTGAGATCACGTTGGGATCGGCCGCGGGCGTTCGCTTGTCGCGCTCCTTCAAGCTGGGTGTGATTCGCCTCACGGAGCGCTTCGTCAAGAGCGATCCGCTCTCACGTCGTGATGAGCGCAAGCTTGTCGCCCATATCAGGGACGAAATCGACGAGTACATGGCGCAGATCGTGGCCGCCGGATTTGGCCGCGTCATCGGGACCTCGGGCACCATTCTCAGTCTTGGCGCGATTGCCTGGGCGATCGAAAGCGACCGGCCGCCGACGGAAATCCGCAATCTGCGCGTGCCGAGCAGAGCCCTCCACCGATTGCGCAAGACCATTCTCGATCAGGACATCAGCCAGCGGCTGAAGCTGCCGGCGCTCGATCCGCGCCGGGCTGACCTGATCGTGGCAGGAGCTGTGCTGCTCGACACAATCTTGCGAGCGCTCGACGCCCAGGAATTCACGCTGTGCGATCTTGCGCTGCGTGAGGGCCTCGTCCTCGATTATATTGCGGGGCATCGGAAAGAGATCGCTCAGGTCGACCGCTATCCTGATGTGCGCCGTCGCAGTGTCGTGGAGCTGTGCGAACGGTGTCGATACTGGCCCGAGCACGCGCATCAGGTGTCGCGGCTGGCGTTGTCGCTGTTCGATCAGACGCGATCCGTGCACGGTCTCCCGGATCGGGAACGCGAGTGGCTCGAATATGCGTCCCTCATGCATGATATCGGCGTGCACATCAGTTACCCGCGGCACCACAAGCATTCGTACTATCTGATCAAGAACGGCGATCTGCGGGGATTCGAGCCAAACGAGATCGAAATCATGGGGCTCGTCGCCCGGTACCATCGCAACACCACGCCCAAGAAGTCACACGAAGGGTACGGCAGCCTGACGGGGCACGACCGGCGGGTGGTTCGCACGCTGGCCGCGCTGCTTCGTCTCGCTGAAGGACTGGAGCGCAGCCACACGCAGATCGTCTCGAAACTCGAGCTGCGCGATCGGCGAAATGACTATCTCCTGGAGGTCCGCGTGGGAGGGGACGCCGAACTGGAGCTCTGGGCGGCGCATCGTCACATGGCGCCGTTCGAGGCCCTGGTCGGCAAGCCCGTGTGCGTCACCGTGGATGGAACCAGCTATGCTGAACAAGCTCACGACAGTGCACGAGTATCCGGGCAAGCTGTTCGTGGTGGAGGGCATCGACGGATCGGGAAAGACGACGCAGCTGTCGCTCCTGGCCAAGTGGCTGACCGCCGCCGGCCAGCGCGTGTTCGTCACCGAATGGAACTCGTCGGCGCTCGTCAAGGCCGCCACAAAAGCCGGCAAGAAGAAGAACGCCTTGACGCCCATGACCTTCAGCCTGCTGCACGCGACCGACTTCGCTGATCGCCTGCTCTACAACATCATTCCGCCACTCAAGGCCGGCATGATCGTGATCGCAGATCGGTACACCTATACGGCCTTCGCGCGCGACGCCGCGCGCGGCGTCGATCGGCGGTGGGTGCGCGAGTTGTACAGCTTCGCCGTCAAGCCGGACCTGGCGTTGTATTTCAAAGTGCCGATTGATGTCTCACTGGATCGACTGCTGGCGCGCCGCGTCAAGTTGAAATTTTACGAAGCCGGGATGGACATGGGACTGAGCTCCAACATCGCCGAAAGCTTCCGGCTGTTTCAGGGCATGGTGCTGCAGGAATACGATCGTATCGTCGACGAGTACGACCTGACCGTCGTGGACGCACGGGCGAGCATTACCG
>Ga0184623_10000230_pt1 | contig 23565 bp, 21 predicted proteins | sample PLM1_100_b1_FD_133138 | JGI IMG/M metagenome (GOLD analysis project Ga0184623, IMG submission 133138) | Groundwater sediment microbial communities from an aquifer in East River, Colorado, USA - PLM1_100_b1 | ecosystem: Environmental > Terrestrial > Soil > Riparian zone | place: USA: East River... | reverse complement strand
GATCGGCCTGCTCGCGCTGGTGCTCGCCGCCCGGCTCGTGCCGTCCAGCACAGCTGGCGGTCCGCGCGGCGTCCACCTGGACCTGGTCGGGTCGCTGCTTCTCGGCGGTGGTGTGCTCAGCCTGCTGCTGCCCCTGGTGGACGCCGAGACCGGCAGCCTGAGCCGGTTGTCGTGGCTGTTGGGGGCGGCCGTGCTGCTGCTCGCCGCGTTCGCCTGGTGGGAGGTTCGCACGGTGCGCCGGGGTCGGCAGCCGCTGCTCGACCCGCGGCTGGTGCGCACCTCCGGCTACGCCGCCGGATCGGCCATCGGACTGGTCTACTTCAGCGGATTCACCGGCATCTGGCTCGTGTTCGCGCTGTTCTTCCAGGACGGGCTGGGCTACTCGCCGCTGCGCTCCGGTTTGGCCGTGACCCCATTCGCGCTCGGGGCGGCGGCCTCCGCGGTGATCGCCGGCCGACTGGTGGCCCGGGTGGGGCGCTGGCTGACCGTGTCCGGGCTCGCCGCGACCGCGGTCGGGTTGGTCGCCACCGCGCTGGTGCTGCGGCACGTCGGTGGGGACGCGGCGGCGTGGGCGACCGCAGGGCCGCTGCTGGTGGCCGGGCTCGGCGGCGGCATGGTCACCTCACCCAACCTCACGCTGACCCTGCAGTCGGTGCCCGTGCGAATGGCCGGCGCGGCCGGCGGCGCGCTGCAGACCGCCCAGCGGATCGGCGCGGCGATCGGCACCGCGGTACTGGCCACCATCTACTATCACGTGCTCACCCGCACTGGCCGCGACTACTCGGCAGCGGTGACCGACACGCTGCTGTGCGCATCCGGGCTCATGTTGGTGGCGCTGCTGATGGCCATCGCAGAGTTGATACGCCGAAGGTCCCATCGCCTCAACCAGCCTGCACCGACCTCGCGACCCGAACACGACCTTCAGCACATCTGACCCGTGCGTGCAGTCAGCCGCCGACGTGGATGCCGGGCCTGCGGGCTGGGTCGGTTTCGGTCTTGCGGATGATTTCGCGCACGACCGGGGCGGTGTCGCCTCGGCCGAGGATGAGGTACCGGAACAGGTGCACTATCGGGCTGCCTTCGGCCCATTCGAAGTGGCAGTGCGGGCGGACGCCGGAGGCGTCCCGTAAGGCGAGCAGGATCGCAGCGATGGCGTTCGGGGCGGCAGGGCTGTCTGCGCGCAGAATCCGGTGCCCGTCGACGTCGACGCCATGAACGCGCAGCACGTCGCTGAAGTCGGACGGGTCGATGACGTCGATCTCCAGGAACAGCACGTCGGCCGTGCCGGGGAGCGGGTTCATGCCGCGCTGGGCGGCCTCCTTGGCGGTGTACTCGGCCGCGTCGCCGGCTTGTCTGCGGTTGGCGATGATGTTGAGGGCGCCGTCGAAGGCGAGGGAGTCGGTGACGAACCGGCGGGCGGGTTCGTCGAACTCGATGTGATCGGCACGTAGCTCGGTGGTGCGCGACACGCGGGAGATCAGGGAGACCGCCACGATGCCGGCGATGAACACGGCGGAGATCGCGAGGCCGTCGGGCTTCTCTCGGATGTTCTCCACGAGGGCGTACAGCAGGACCAGAGTGAGGGTCGTGAACCCGGCGGCGGCGCCACGCTGCCGGCGGCGAGCGGCGGAGATCGTCACGGCGACCGCGCCTGACACCATCATCGCCAGGATCCCGGTGGCGTACGCGCCGGCTTGGGCGTTGACGTCGGCGCGGAAAGCGATGGTGATGGCGATGCAAATGGCGGTGTACACGAGCACCACGGGGCGCACCGCCCGAGCCCAATCCGGGGCCATGCCATAGCCGGGCAGGTACCGCGGCACGATGTTGATCAGGCCGGCCATCGCCGAGGCCCCGGCGAACCAGAGGATCAGGATGCTGCTGATGTCATAGAGGGTGCCGAACAGTTCGCCGAGGTGCTCGTGCGCCAGATAGGCGAGCGCCCTGCCGTTGGCCTCACCACCCTCCTCGAACTCCTCGGCGTCGATCAGCACCGTGGTCAGGAAGCTCGTCGCGATGAGGTAGACGGACATGATGAGCGCGGCGACGGTCAGCAGTTTGTGGGTGTTGCGGACCCTCGACTGCATCCGCTGCTCTGCGTCGTCGCCGTCGGCGGCGACAAGCGGCATCATGCTCACGCCGGTCTCGAAGCCGGACAGCCCGAGGACGAGCAGCGGGAACGCGAGCACGGCAGGCCCTATGAGGCCACCGAAGCCACCGCCGCCCGAGGTGAGGGCGTCGGTCCAGTCCGCCAGCGTGCCAGGGGTGGTGAACACTTCGGCAAAGCCGACAACGACGATGATCGCGTTGAGGGCCAGGAAGACGGCCACCAGAGGGATCGCGACGCTGACTGCTTCGCTGAAGCCGAGCAGGAACACCCCGCACAGGATCAGCAACAGCACCACCGTGATAGCGACCGCGTGACCCTCGAGAAAGCCGGGCAGGTAAGGGTTCTCCAGCATGTGCACGCTCGCGTCCGCCGCTGACAGCGTGATCGTGATGATCCACGAGGTGGCGACGAAGCCGAGCAGGGCAAGCACGAACAGCTTGCCGCGCCAGAACGGCAGAAGGTTTTCCAGCATCGCCACGGACCCCTGTCCGTGTGGGCTCTCCCTGGCCACGCGGCGGTACATGGGCAGCATCCCGAGCAGCGTGAGTGCGACGATGAGCAGGGTCGCCAGCGGCGAGAGCGCACCGGCGGCCAACGCGGCGATGGCTGGCAGGTAGGACAGCGTAGAGAAGTAGTCCACGCCGGTCAGGCACATGACCTTCCACCATGCCTGCGGCTTGGCGTGCGCCTCGTCGGTCTCCGGCCCGACCGGCTGCACCCGGTGCTGGAGCAGCCAGCGGCTCAGCCCGCGGCTCGGAGCCTTCGGCCGCGCTGGGGAGTCGACGCGCGCCGGTAGAGCCAGCTCGGGTGCGGTGTCCATGCGGCCCTTTCTCCACAGACTGTCCTTGGCCGTCGCCCTCGATGATGCCAGCTAGGAGCCGCGGAGGGTGAGGCAGCGAACCGCCGGGTGAGATCGAGGGTCAATGGGTGTGGTCGGCCTGATCCCCAGCCTGGACTGATGGCTGCTGGCCCGGCTTGACGAGGACAAACTGACCCATCATCCCGTCGTCCTCGTGCCAAGAGGTGGCAGTGGAACATGTACGGAACGGCCGGGTCGTTGTGGTCGGCCGTGCACGTGGAAGTTGTGCGGCGTGCCGTCCTCGTTGGCAACCTCCCAGATCTCGGTCGACCCGCTGGTGACCGCGGCGTCGACGCGGTCCGGGTCCATCTTGAGACCGTTGACGGTGCGCCCCGACAGCGTGAACCTGCGCGTTTCGACGGCGTCCGCCGGATTGAGCCGCGGGATTTCAGCCAGCACGGCGGGCACGGCCGGTGCGGGCCGCAGGTCCCGCTGCGCGCGGAGTTCGAGGATGTCGAGCCGGTCGTCGCCGCCGCCGAACCGGGTGGTGACGAAGTCGGTGCCGAGGTCCGGCGGGTAGCTGCGCAGGACCGTCCGCTCACCGGGGCGCATCGTGACGACGACCTCCGCCCACTCCCCAGGGGACAGCTGGACGCGGCGCGTCTCGTGCGGCCGGGCCAGCAGCCCGCCGTCGGAGCCGACGAGCTGGAACGAGCGGTCGTCGGCGAAGCCGAAGTCGAAGACCCGCGCGGTCGAGGCGTTCAGCACCCGCAGGCGCACTCGCTCGGCCGCGACATCGACGTGGGCCCCCCGGGTGCCGTTGACCAGGATCTCGTCGCCGAGGCGGCCGAGAGTCGTCGGCTCGTCCAGCCCGTTGCGCACGTTGACGAGGACGTTCTCCCCTCGCGCGGCTCGCAGCGTCGGGCCGAGGTAGGTCCCGTTCGCTCCCCAGGTGGTGGCCGGTCGGCCCGCGACGAACTCCGTCTGGCCCTGCTGCAAGTTGAGGTCGAAGACGCGCCGGCCCTGCCCGTCGATCCGCGACCCAGCGAGCGGGGGGATCGCCAGCTCGAGCACGCCGCCAGCGAGCACGACCACGAAGCCGGTGAGAGCGGCGAGCGTGATCCAGAACCCCCGGAAGCGGCGGCGACGAGGCGGCGGAGCGGTGTGCGAATGGGCATTGTGGAGCGCGGTCGTCATGACTCAACGCTGGTGCCGGCCGCCCGTCAGCACATCAGGCGCTGGCCCTGAGCGGCACCCTGGTCTCGACCCCGAGGACGGGTCAGGGAAGTCCTTCTCCGCGAGGAGGAGTTGGCGCAGCTGTCGGCTATGCGGCCGCTCGCATGCCGTCTGACAACGGGTCCTCGGGGAAGGCCGGCCTCGTCTGCAGCCCGGGCGGGCCGGGCAGGCCGGGCAAAGCGGCAAACGATCGGCCGCGCGCGGCGCGCCGGGACTGGAGGGTGCCGAGCGCGTCGGCCAGCCGCACAATCGGGCTGTACTCCAGCACAACCCAGCCTGCTTCCCGCAGCACCACTGCGTCGCGTCGTCTCATCTGTTCGGCCTCCCGGCGGTGCCCCTTGGAGATTGAGCCGCCGGGTCGATGGGCTCTGGGGCAACCACCGACCCGGCGTTACTCCTTACATACGGCAGGAGAACGTCGAAGGTTCGAACAGTGTGTGCGCTTCTTGTTACCGGAACTGGTCCATCGGCCTAGCTTGGGAGAGGCTGAGCCAGTTGCCCGAATCGTCGCGGAAGAGCGCATCGACGCCTGGTCCTCATCCCTGGTGCGGGCGTCGGGTCCGATAGCCTCCCCCGCCGTGACGACTTTCGCGGTGCTCGCCGGCCTGGTCACCGGCACGCTTGCGGTTCTGGCCGTGCTGCCGATCCCGGTCCCGACAGCCGAGGAGCGGCGGGTCGCGCTGGTGGGGGCGTTCGTCGACCGGACCGTGCTCGGCTCCATCGTGGGGCCGGTCGCCCGCGGACTGGGCATCAACGGGGTGCTCACCGGCCTCGTGCTGGGCGTGGCGTTCAGCGTGGGCACCGCCCTGATCACCCGGGCCTACCTGCCCGTCATCGGGCTCGGCGCGCTCCTCGGGATCGGGGTGGGCGCCGCCTACGAATTCGTTTACTAGGCCTCGTCTTCAGCGCGGTGCGGGCAGGTGATCGCACAGGAGCGCCAGCTCCTCGTCGGTGTTGTAGTAGTGCACCGAGGCGCGGACGAGGTCGCCGAGCCCCCTGCGGGTGAGGTCGTTCAAGGCGTGGCTGACCAGGGAGACGGACGTGTTCACCCCGGCGGCGGCCAGCTTCTGCTGGATCTCCTCCGCGGGCACGCCGTCGACCGTGAAGGTCACGATCCCGCACTTGCGCGCGCCCTGGTCGTGCAAGCGGACGCCGGGTCGCTCGGCGAGCATCGCCCGCAGCCTCTCGGCGAGCCTGGTCACCCGCTCCTCGATGTCGTCGATGTCCCATGCCAGCGCGTACTCGACGGCGGCGCCCAGCCCGATGTGGCCGGCCACGTTGCTCTCCCACGTCTCGAACCTGCGCGCGCCCCTGCGCAAGACGTACTCGTCGGGCGCGGTCCAGGTCGCCGCCTGCATGTCGATGAACGGCGGGTCGAGCTGCTCGACGAAGCGCGAGCTGACGTAGAGGAAACCAGTGCCGCGCGGACCGCGGAGGTACTTGCGGCCGGTCCCGGAGAGCATGTCGCACCCGATCTCGGCGACGTCGATCCGCAGTTGGCCGACCGACTGGCAGGCGTCGAGCAGGAACGGCACGCCGGCCGCGCGAGCCACCGCGCCGATCTCGGCAGCCGGGTTGACCAGCCCGCCCTGGGTCGGCACATGGGTGACGGCGATGAGGCGCACATCGTCAGCCAGCCTCCTGCGCAGGTCGTCGATGGAGAACTGGCCGTGCTCGTCGTTGTCGACGATCTCGACGCGGGCGCCGGTCCGCTTGGCGACCTGGAGAAACGCGAGGACGTTGCTGCCGTACTCCGCCTGAGCGGTCAGGATGCGGTCGCCGGCCAGGAACGGGATCGAGTAGAACGCCATGTCCCAGGCCCGGGTGGCGTTCTCGACCAGGGCGATCTCGCTCGCTTCGGCGCCGATGAGCGTCGCGATAGCGGCGTAGGCGCGCTCCGAGGCGTCTTTGGCTGCGGCCGCGGCCTCGTAACCGCCGATCCGGGCCTCGAGGCGGAGGTGGTCGACCACCGCGTCGGTGACGGCCGTGGGCGGCAGGGCGGCGCCGGCGTTGTTCAGGTGCGCCACGTGGGCACAGCCGGGCGTCTCGCGCCGGGCCCGGTCAAGGTCTATTGCCACGGTCTCCGACGTTATCCCGCGCTGCGACATCGGCGCCGAGGGTGGGCATCGACACGACCAGGGCGAAGCGGACGGGCGCCGCGCCGTCGTTGGCGTAGCGGTGCTCCCGATCGGCCCGGAACATGACCGCGTCCCCGGTCAGCAACGTGTGCGCCTCGGCGCCGACGGTCAGCGCCAACCCGCCGTCGATGACGTAGAGCAGCTCGATCGTGCCGGGGAGGTGCGCCTCGCCGTCGTACCCGTCGCCCGGCTCCAGCCGCCACTCCCACAGCTCGATCGGCGGCGGTGAGTCGGATCCGACGAGCAGGGTGCCGACACTGCCCTCACCGGTCCGCCAGAGCGGCACGGCGTTGGCCGCCCGTACCACGCGCACCGCCGGGGCGTCGGACACCTCGACGAGCTGGGCGACGCTGACCCCGAGCGCATCGGCGACGCGGACCAGCGTGCCGACACTCGGGTTGGTGCGGGCCTGCTCGATCTGGATGAGCATGCCGCGGCTCACGCCGGCGCGGCTGGCGAGGACGTCGAGGGTGAAACCGCGGCCACCGCGGAGCCGGCGGACGTTCCGCGCGATGGCCGCAGCGATGAGGTCGGGATCGGTCATGAGGCGGCTAGTCCATCCGGATGAACTGAGTAGTGCATTGAAATACACTGCACTGTGTTGAACCGTTCCGATCAACAGAGGGTACTAGTGGTGCGTGATGGCAGTCGTCCTCGCCCTGGCGGCGAGCGCGTTGTGGGGTTCGGCCGACTTCGGCGGCGGGCTGTTGAGCCGTCGGCTGTCCCCGCTGGCCGTCGTCTTCCTCTCGCAGCTGGTGGCGCTCTTCGGGATCATCGGCCTGCTGTTTGCCACCGGCCATGAGCCGCTGGTCGGGAACTACCTGTGGTACGCCGCTGCCAGCGGCGTGGTGGGCCCGCTGGCGCTCTTCGCGCTCTACCGGGCGCTCTCCATCGGGCCGATGGGCCTGGTCGCGCCGATCGCGGCCACCGGTGTCCTGATCCCGGTGTTCGTCGGCATGGTGCAGGGCGAGCGGCCGAGCACGGTGCAGTTCGCCGGCGTCGCGCTGGCCGTGATCGGCGTGGTTCTGGCCAGCGGGCCGGAACTGGGCGGTGCCGCACGCGGGCATCGGCGGCTGGGGCTGCTGCTCGCCGCCGCGGCGGCCGTGGGATTCGGCGCGCTGTTCGCACTGATCGCCCGCAGCGCCGAGGGTGACCTGGCGACCGCCCTGCTGGTCCAGCGGACGATCAACGTCATGCTCGGTGTGCTGCTCGTCGCGCTGGTCGTCAGGGCAGCGCCGCGGCCGGCCAGGAAGGACCTTCCGCTGCTGGTGTTCGTGGGGCTCGCCGATGTCGCGGCCAACGCCGCCTTCGCCCTGGCCAGCCGGTCCGGGCTGGTCTCGGTCGTCGCGGTGCTCGCGTCGCTCTATCCGGTGGTCACCGTGCTGCTGGCACGGCAGTTGCTGGGGGAGCGGTTGCGCGGGGTGCAACGGGCCGGCACTGTCGTGGCGCTCGGCGGGGTGGTGCTGCTCGCGGCCGGCTGAGCGCGGCCGCGATCAGCGGAAGTCGCGCGATATGGTGCGGATGGAGAGGTCGAGCCGCCCGATCTGCTCCGCGATGATGTTGGTCACCCCGTCGGTGCGCTCCAGCCGTCCCCTGATCAGCAGCGCGGGGGATTCGCGGGCGACCCGGCGGTACCTGCTCCACACACCCTTGTGGCAGACGATGTTGACCAGCCCGGTTTCGTCCTCCAGGTTGAGGAAGGTGATGCCGCTCGCCGTCGCCGGCCGCTGGCGGTGGGTCACCACACCGCCGACAAGCACCCGGCGGCCGTTTTCGCGGCCGGCCAGTTGAGCCGCGGGCACCACGCCCAACGCGTCGAGGTGGGACCGGGCGAACTGGGTCGGGTAGCTGTCGGGCGACACGCTGGTGGCCCACAGGTCGGCCATGGCCTGTTCGACGGGGGTCATCTCCGGCAGCGGGGGAGCGTCGACGCCCATGAGCAGCCCGTCGAGGCGGTCGGCTCGGGCCTGCGCCGCCGCCCCGGCCGCCCACAGCGCCGCTCGGCGGTCGAGCCCCAGGCAACCGAACGCCCCCGCGGTCGCCAGCGCCTCGACCTGAGCAGTGCTGAGGTCGGTGCGGCGCACGAGGTCGGCCATGTGGGTGTAGGGCTGGCCTGCGGCGATCCGTTCGGCTGCCTCGGCGCCGAGGTTGCGTACGGACGACAGCCCCATACGCACGGCGAACGGCGGACCGGCGCGGTCGGTGGCCGGCTCGAGCACGGCCGGCGCGGCGCTGGCGTTGATGTCTGGCCCTCGGACGACGACGCCGTGCCGCCGGGCGTCGGCAACCAGGGACTGGGGGGAGTAGAAGCCCATCGGCTGCGCGTTGAGCAGCGCCGCGCAGAACGCCGCCGGGTAGTGCAGCTTGAGCCACGCGCTGGCGTAGACGAGGTAGGCGAAGCTGATCGAGTGGCTCTCGGCGAAGCCGAAGTTGGCGAACGCCGCCAGCTTGTCGAAGATCTCTTCAGCCACCTCCCCGGTGATGCCGCGCTCGGCCATGCCGGCGTAGATGCGCGCGCGCAGCCTCTCCATCCGTTCGGCGGACCGCTTCGAGCCCATCGCCCGGCGGATCTCGTCGGCCTCGGCTGGCGAGCAGCCGGCGACGTCGATGGCCATCTGCATGAGCTGCTCCTGGAACAGCGGCACGCCCAGCGTCTTCCGCAGCGACTTCTCCAGCAGCGGGTGGGGGTAGGTCACCTCTTCGCGGCCCTGCTTGCGGCGGATGTAGGGGTGCACCGAGCCGCCCTGGATCGGCCCCGGCCGGATGATCGCGACCTCGATGACGAGGTCGTAGAAGCAGCGCGGCTTCAGTCGGGGCAGCGTCGCCATTTGCGCCCGGCTCTCGACCTGGAAGACCCCGACCGAGTCGGCGGCGCAGAGCATGTCGTAGACCGCGTCCTCCTGGGGCAGCGTCGCCAGGTCGATGATCTCGCCGTAGTGGTCGCGGATGAGGTCGATGGCGTAGTGCAACCCGGAGAGCATGCCGAGCCCGAGCAGGTCGAACTTCACCAGCCCAACCGCCGCGCAGTCGTCCTTGTCCCACTGCAGGACGCTGCGGCCGGGCATCCGAGCCCACTCGACCGGGCACACTTCGGCCACCGGCCGGTCGCAGATGACCACGCCCCCGGAGTGGATGCCGAGGTGGCGAGGGAAGCGCTGCAGCTCGGCGGCCAGCTGTACGACCTCGTCGGGGATGTCGTGGTCGATGGTGTCGGAAATGGGGCCCCATGCCTCGATCTGCTTGGACCAGGCGTCCTGCTGGCCGGTCGCATAGCCGAGCGCCTTGGCCATGTCGCGCACGGCCGACCGGGGCCGGTAGGTGATGACGTTCGCCACCTGGGCGGCCCGCTCCCGGCCGTACTTGTCGTAGACGAACTGGATGGCCTCCTCGCGCCGGTCGGACTCGATGTCGAGGTCGATGTCGGGCGGGCCGTCGCGCTCTGGCGCCAGGAACCGCTCGAAGAGCAGGCCGAAGCTGACCGCGTCGACGCTGGTGATGCCGAGGGCGTAGCAGACCGCCGAGTTGGCCGCTGATCCGCGCCCCTGGCAGAGGATGTTCTGCTCCCGGCAGTGCGCCGCGATGTCGTGGACGATCAGAAAGTAGCCAGGGAAGCCGAGCCGCTCGATCGTCTCCAGCTCATGGTCGATCTGCGCGTAGGCCCCGGGGACGCGTTCGCCGCTGCGCGGCCCGTAGCGGTGCTTCGCCCCCTCCTCGGTCAACGCGCGCAGCCAGGTCATCTCGGTGTGCCCGGACGGGACCGGGTAGTCGGGCAGCCTCGGGGCGACCAGTTGCAGGTCGAAGGCGCACTCCTGGCCGATCGCCGCGGCCCTGGCCACCGCGCCCGGGTAGCGGGCGAACCGGGCCGCCATCTCCGCCCCCGTGCGCAGGTGGGCCGAGCCGGCCGGCGGCAACCAGCCCGCCAGCTCGTCGAGGCTGCGCCGGGCCCGGACGGCGGCCAGCGCGTTCGCCATCCGCCGTCGGCCAGGGGCGGCGAAGTGGACGTTGTTGGTGGCGACTGCGCTGAGCCCGGCCTGGGCGGCGAGGGCGGCGAGGATGTCGTTGCGGGTTGAGTCGAGCGGCTGGTCGTGGTCCCACAGCTCCACGACGACGTTGTCGCGCCCGAACATCGCGACCAGGTGGTCGAGCTCGCGCGCGGCCGCCTCGGGCCCGGCCCCGCCGGGCGCTAGCGCGGCCGGCACCGCACCTTTGCGGCAGCCGGTGAGCACCATCCAGTGGCCCCCGTGCGCGCCGGCCAGCGCCTCGAGGTCGTAGACCGGCCGCCCCTTCTCCTGTCCGGCCATCTGCGCGGCGCTGATCGCGCAGGACAACCGGCGGTAGCCCGCGGGATCGCGGGCGAGGACCAGCAGGTGCCCGCCCTCCGGGTCGGGGACGCCGTTCTGCGGCTGGGTCAACCCCAGGCTGAGCTCTGCGCCGAGCACGGTCGGCATGCCCAGCTCGGCGGCCGCCTCGGCGAACCGCACGACGCCGTACATGCCGTCGTGGTCGGTCAGCGCGAGCGCCTTGAGACCGAGGCGGCCGGCTTCCTCGACGAGCTCTTCCGGATGGCTGGCGCCGTCGAGGAAGCTGAAGTTGGAATGGCAGTGCAGCTCGGCGTAGGGGGTGTCGGCGGGGGCCGGGCTGGATCGGGTCGGCTGGTCGGGCGGTGGGTCGGGCGGTGGGTCGGGCGGCTGGTAGGGCGTGCGGGCCCGCGACCATGCCGGGCTGTCGCCGCCGTCACCGGGATACGGCGGCCCGTCGGGCCGGCGCCCGGAGAGTCGGCGTTCCAGCTCCGACCAGGGGATTGGCGGGTTGTGCCAGCCCATCAGCGGCAGAAAGGTGTCGGTGAAACGGATGTGACAGGTGGGGCCGCCGTTGCGAAGAAACCGCCGCGATCTTGAGCTCTTTTCAAGATGGGAGCGCTCCCACGCGAAAATAGCTCAAGATCGCGAAGAGGGTCATCGCGAAGAGGGTCATCGCGAAGAGGGTCGCGGATTTTGGTGTCCCTAGTCATAGGCGGCCTCCACCTGCCAGCGGCCGTTCTCGAGGACGAGCAGCCAGGCTGCGCCGTCGGCGGTCAGCACCTGGAACCGGACCCGCCGGCGGGCCGCTTGTTGGTCCCACCACCGTTCTTCGGCCGGCCAGGGCCCGGCCCACGCCGTGACCTCGACCTCCTGCCGGCCGGCCACGCTCACCCACTCCGGCGCGGCGGTCACCGCGAGGCGGCCGGTGACGCCGACCGGAGCGCCGGTGGAGTCGGTCACGCGGGCGGGCATGAGCTGGGTGAAAACCGTGGCGGGCGCCGGTGGCGGAACGCGACCCGGCCAAGGGGGCTCGGTGGGCAGGGCGGGCAGGCGCTCATCGCCCCAAGGCACGAACCGGACCTGCTCTCCCGGCCCCCGCCCGCCCCCCAGCACGGCGGTCACCACGGAGTCGGGACCGAGCAGGCCCTGGATGCGATCGAACGCCCGGTGCGCCCGGTCGGCGTCGTCGCCCAAGCCGCCCCAGAGGCCAAGCTGGAGCCCGCCATGGTGCATGACGTGTTCGGGGACGAGCCGCAGCAGGACGATCCCGGCTGTCGGGCGGCGGGTGCTACCAGCGGGGGCGCTACCACCGCGGGCGCCGCCGGGGACCGGGGGGACGCCGCCGCCGGCGCCGCCACCGCCGCCAGGGTGGCCACCGTGGGCCGGGTGGACGGCGTCGTCCCGGGAGCCACCGTCGCCTAGGGCGCCGTGAGGAGCGCGGTGCGGCATCGGCCTGGGGCTGGAGTGGGGGAGCGGCGCCGCTCGAGGCGGGGGGCAGTCGCCGTGCCGAGGGGGGACAGCATCACGTCCGGGTAGTCGGCTCGCCGCGCCGGTCAGCCAGCCGTCGAGCTGCCAGCGCACCCGGTCGGCGATGGCGGACGCGGTGAGGACGCCGTCGTGGCGCCACACCCGGGACAGCTCCTCGCCGTGCTCGGTGCGCGCTTCGATGCCGATGCGGGTGCAGGCCAGCCCGTGCCCACGTAGGCGGGCCTGAAGCTCCTCAGCCAATGTGCGCGCGGCGAACGCCGCGGTGTCGACCCGCTCGACCGGAGGGTCGAACTCGGTCTGGACGGCCAGGTCGGGGGGTGGCCGGCGGGTGGCCAGCGGGCGGTGGTCGAGCCCTCGGGCCAGTCGATGCGCCAGCGCGCCGTCGGGGCCGAACCGCACCAGGACATCACGGGCCGGCAGGTCGGCGAACGCCCCCAAGGTGCGGATGCCGAGCCGGCGCAGCAGGTCGGCCAACTCGGGACGCTCCAGCGTCGCCACTGGGAACGGCCCCAAGAAGTCACGCGAGCGGCGGGGCGGGACGATCACTCCCTCACGGGCGGCCAACTCGGCGGCGAACGGTCCGTCGGCCACGCCGGTCTGGCAAGCCACCGCACAGGTCTCGGTCACCTGAGCGGCGAACCGGGCCGCCGCGGCGGCGTCGCTGCCGTAGTAGCGAGCGGGGCCGCGCGCCGCCACCGCGCACACCCCCGCGCGCACGATCTCCACGCCGGGAGCAATGGCCTCCACCGCGGCCACGACGGGCTCGAAGGCACGGGCGTCACGCGCCGGGTCGTGGGGGAGAACGGTGAGTTCGGGGCATCGGCTCTGGGCCTCCCGGCGGCGCAGCCCGCGGCGCACCCCCTCAGCGCGGGCGGCCGCCGAACTCGCGAGCACGCGGTTGGCGGCCACGACGGCCACTGAGGCAGTTGCGGGCACACCGGCGGCCGCGCTGGCCGCCACCACCGGCCAATCGGGGCACCAGACGATGAGGGTGCGCATCAGCTAGCCCACCTCCATCGGCACCAGATGACGGCGAGGAGCTTCGTCCTCCAGCCGGATCCCGCCACCCGGTGCGGGCAGCCAGAGCTGGATCCGGCGCCGCCGGGCGGCCGACCCCCGCCCCTCGGCCGACACTGCCGTCCGCCGGGTCCGGAGCTGCCCGTGCCCGGGGCCGAGGCCGTCCCAAACCCCTTTGTCGGCCGAAAGACGCAGGTCAGCGCCCTCCCATTGGCCGAATGGGACGAGCACCGCGCCCCGCTGCCGGGCCCGGGCAGACAGCCGGCGGGCGTCGCTGCCGCGTGCCCGCTCCGGCGACACGACCACGACCAGGTCGAGAGCGTCGAGCAGGGCAGCCACCACCACTGGCCACTCCGGTCCTGGTGCGGGAACCAGGGCCAGCCGGTCGAGCGCCACTCCCATCTCCGCAGCCGCCACCACGCCCAGCGATCCCAGCCCGACGATCGCGCACCAGGACCCGGCCTGCGAGGGCCCCGCCATGAGAGCCAGGACCAGAGAGGTCGAACCCTGCACGGCCACGGTCGTCCCTCGCCGCAGGCCCCCCGATGGGAGCAGGCTGGTCAGGGGCGGAAGCACCGGCAGCAACCGGTCGTCGACCATGCCGGGGAGACCGGTGCGCTCTATGCGCCCCGCGAGCTCCTGAACCGCGCTGGCCATACCCACGATGTTCGAACATATGTTCGAACATGTCAACGGGTGCCACCGAAGGTTGTTCTCGGCCGGGCGATAGGGTATCTGCTCGGCTGAGAACCTGCTCTGTGGTGGGCATCCGGCTCTTAGCTGGTGCCCCACCCGATGTCCCTAGCTTGCGGGGGTCCCTGATGAAGCTCGGCAAGGTCGCTGTGTTCGCGTGCGCCGCGGTGCTCGGGTTGGGCGTCGCGGGGTGTGGGTCTGACTCCCCGAACGGCGAGGCGGCGCCGCCCCCCGCGGGCGCAGGAGCCGATGCGCCGCAGGTCGAGTCGCCCAAGCTTGATCCCATCGCCGCTGTGCGCGAGTCGGTTGACAAGACCCGCGGCGCGGGCACGTCGCGGCTGAAGATGGTCGTCAACGCCACGGCAGGCGGTGAGAACGTCGACATCACCGCCTCGGGCGCCTTCGACTACCGGAAGAGCGTTGGCGAGCTGGAGCTCACCCTCCCCGCCGGCACCGGCCTCGACGGCGGCACGATCCGTCAGATCATCACCAAGAAGGCGCTCTACATGGGCGGGATCCCCGGCCTGCCTGAGGGCAAGTGGGTGAAGGTGTCGATCGACCAGCTCGACGTGAGCGGCGGCTCCGGGCTCACCAGCAACGATCCGTCCGCGGTGCTCGAGATGGTGCGGGGCGCCTCCGACGACGTCACGGAGGTCGGCGAGGAGACCGTGCGAGGCGAGAAGACGACCCACTACCGCGGCACCCTCGACATCGACAAGGCGGTGGCCAATGCCCCGGCGGAGACGAGGGACCAGGTGAAGCAGTACCTCAAGCAGGCCGGCACCAGGTCAGTCCCGTTCGATCTCTTCGTCGACGACGAGGGCCGGCTGCGCAAGCTGGTGCAGCAGTTGGAGTTCGACGCACCCGGCGGCTCCGGCACCGTGGCAATGGACCTGACCCTCGAGCTGTTCGACTACGGCGTGAAGGTCAACGTCAAGGAGCCCGCTGCCGCCGACGTGATCGAAGCGCCGGCAGGCAGCTTCGGGGGCGGCTGAGCACCGATCCTGGCGTAGCGAGATGACCGAGCGCGCTGGCTTCATCGGGCTGGGGATCATGGGCTCAGGCATGAGCCGCAATCTCCTGTCCGCCGGGTTCGACCTCACGGTCCACAACCGGACGCCCGCGAAGGCGCAGCCACTTGCCGACGCGGGCGCCTGGGTCGCGGCCAGTCCGGCCGAGTTGGCGGGGCAGTGCGGCGTGGTCTTCGTCTGCGTGAGCGAAACGCAGGACGTCGAGGCGGTCCTGTTCGGCGAGAGTGGTGTCGTCGAGGGCGCGCCGCCGGGCTGCCTGGTGGTCGACATGAGCACGATCAGCCCGCAGGCGACCCAGGCGATCGGCCGGCGATTGGCTGAGCGAGGCATCCGGTTCCTCGACGCCCCGGTCTCCGGCGGCAGCGAGGGCGCGGCCAAGGGCACGCTGAGCATCATGGTCGGCGGCGAGGATGCCTACCTCGACCGCGCGCGCCCCTACCTCGCCGCGATGGGCCGCACAATCACCCACGTCGGCCCGGTCGGCGCTGGTCAGACGTGCAAGCTGGTCAATCAGGTGCTTGTGGTCAACACCATGCTCGGCATCGCGGAGGCGTTGCTGCTCGCCCAGGCTGGTGGGCTCGACCTGGAGCGCACGATCCAGGCTGTCGACGGTGGCGCGGCCGGCAGCTGGATGCTGTCGAACCGCGGCCCCCAGGCGATCGCGCGCGACTGGCGGCCTGGCTTCAGCATCGACCTCCAGCAGAAGGACCTCCGACTGGTCCTCGAGACCGCGGACACGCTCGGTGTGCCTCTGCTCGCGACCAGCAAGATATTCCAGCTCTACCGGACGCTGCAGGCAGCCGGGCTCGGGCACGAAGGCAACCACGCGCTCGTCAAGGCCCTGGAGCGGCTGTCCGGCATCACGCTCGGCGCCCCCGCCCCCCAGGCGCCGCCCCAACGTCCGCGAACTTGAGTTCGCGACCAGGCGATGTCCTGGCATCCGAGGTCTTCCTGGTAAGAGTGCCCGGCTCAAAGTGGCGCCGCCGTTGCCCGCGCTCGGGCGGCTGAGGCCCCGGCGGCTCGCGCCTGTTGAATCCCGCCTTGGTGGCGACGACGCGGAAGGGCGGCCGTCCCAGATGCCGGGACGAGCGTGATCCCGGATTCGGGTGACGGGTCCGGAGTGTGGAGCGGCCGACAGTCCGCGATCTTGAGCTGAAACAGCGACAGCACGGCGTGTCGCCGAAAATAGCTCAAGATCGCGGAGCCGGCTCGCCTCAGCCGCTCCGGACGCGCCCCCGGATGGCCCTGGGAGAGCCGGAGCAGCAGCTGAGCACTGCGCGACGGCGGCGGCAGGGGAGGGCGACCTGCCGGCGCAGCGGCAGCCGGCCGGGCGTCAGGTGCCGGGCGGCGCCGGGATGATCACCTTGACCCACGAGATTGCCGCGCCACGCCGGGTCCGTTCGGCGTGTCGGCGTTATCTGGTGGGCGATTTCCGCACCGGACTACTAAGTCACCCGAACAGCTGCCGCCGTCGGCGCTCGGCCTGCTGCTGCTCGAACACGTGGCGTCGGATGGTCCCCGCTTCCTGCTCGGCCAGGTCGTAGGCCACCACGACGTCCACGCCCAGGCTGTCCTTCTGCCGGCGGGTGGACACGACCTCCGCGGTGGTCTCGACGAATCCGGCGCCCACCGCCAGCCGCACCTGGACCACGTCGCCTGCCACGTACGCTCCCACCGGCAGCACGCAGCGGGCACTCCGCTCCCCGATGTCGGCGATGATCCCGGTGACGACGGTGCCGTCCCCGGCGGGGTCGACTCCGAACAGCTGGACCGGCTCGCCGCTCGAGCTCCGGACGAACCTGCGGCGGTTGTGGCGGCGCGCCCCGGTCAACGCAGCTATCGTCAGGATGTCCCCCTCCGCGTCTTCCAAGCGAGAGCGGTAGACGTCTATGTCGTCACCGACGAGCACGTCGAGCGGGCTGTTGATCCCAGGGATTTTGGTCACATCGACTTATCGGCCGGAAGCAGGAGCGGTTGAGCCCTTGCGGAACTACCTGGTGCTCTTCTGCCGCCGCCGGTAGGCCGCCACGTTGGCCCGGTTTCCACAGGTCTGGGGGTCGCAGTAGCGGCGGTTGCCCGCTTGCGAACGGTCGTAGAACGCCTTGCCGCAGGCCGGCGCCCCGCAGATGCCGAGCCGGGTGAGGCCGCTCCGCGACACCAGTGCCGCCAGGGCGACCGCGATGTCGGCCATGACAGCGTCGCTCATCGACGTGTTGCCGCTGGTCATCGACAGCTCGGCTTGCCCCTCGGCGTTCGTGACCAGCACCGGGCGGGCGTCGCTGCGCTCGAGGAACTGCGAGATCAGCCGCGCGGCGGCGGTGAACTCGGGCGCCGCCAGCAAGTCGTGGAGCTGCGCGCGCATGAACCGCAGCGTCGCCAGGTCGAGGGTGTTGACCTCGGACCGGTCGTAGTCGTAGTCGCCCAACAGGGCGCGGACATCGGCGAGCGCGCGCTCGTCGGCCTCGTCGACGCCCGCGCAGTTGACGAGGCCGACGACGAGGTCGAGAAAGCGGTCTGACCGCGGGGTCAGGACGCCGCTGCCGATGACGCTGATCACCAGATGAACCTCCGAGCAACAGGCTAACGCCCAGGGGCCTCGCTGAGGTCCCCCTGCCCCTTACCCAACGCTGCATCTGGCCCTGACCACAAGCGAGTTTCGGGGTTTCGGCCGGGCTCAGCGCAGCTTCGGGTCGAGCGCGTCGCGCAGTCCGTCGCCGACGAACACGAATCCGAGCACGGTGAGCACCACGGCGATGCTCGGGAACAGCCAGAGATAGTCGCTGGTTCCTACGTATCCGCGCCCGACCGCGATCATGTTTCCCCACTCGGGCACATCCGCCTTCACGCCGACGCCCAGGAAGGACAGCGACGCCTCGGCGACGACCGCCACGCCGACGTTGAACGTCGCGAAGACCAGCACCGGCGCGAACGAGTTCGGCAGGATGTGCCGGGTCACCAGCCGCCACCCGGTGCCGCCCAACGCCCGCGCGGCCATCACGTAGTCGGCCTCCCGGGTCGACAGGATGGAGCTGCGCAGCAGCCGGGCGACGGTGGCCCAGGAGAAGATGGCCAGCGACAGGATCACCGGCAGCACCCCCCGGCCGAGCATCAGGATGATCACGATCGCGCCGATGAGCAGCGGGAACGCGAAGAACACGTCGGCGACGCGCATGATGACGGTGTCCCACCCTCTCCCCAGGTAGCCCGCCATGGCGCCGAAGATCACCCCGATGACGGTCGACAGCAGGATCGACGCCAGCCCGACGATCACCGCGATCCGCGACCCGAAGACGATCCGCGACAGTTGGTCCCGCCCCAGCGGGTCCGTGCCCAGCAAGTGGTCGCCGGACGGCGGCGCGAGCGTGTTGGTCAGATCCTGGTCGTAGGGGTCGTACGACGTCAGCAGCGGCGCCAGCGCGGCGGTCAGGAACAGCACCGCCACGAGCACCAGCCCGACGATCGCCAGCCGGTTGCGGGTGAACAGATGCCAGATGTCGCGCCACTGGCCGGCGCGGCGTTGCTCCTCGTCGGTGGGCGTGGTCGGAGCGGTCGTGCCGGTGGCCAGTTCTTGGCCGACGAGCTGGGTCATGGGTCCCCTCCCGCTACGACAGCCGGATCCGCGGGTCGAGCGCGGCGTAGGCGAGATCGACGATGAGGTTGATGACGACGAAGATGACCACGCTGTAGGCCACGATCCCGACGATGATCGGGTTGTTCTGCTGCTGGATCGCGACCACGAGGGCCAGCCCGATCCCGTCCCAGTTGAAGATCGCCTCGGTGATCAGCGCGCCGGACAGGAAGCCGCCGAAGGAGATGCCGAGGTAAGTGAGCACCGGGATCACCGCGTTGCGCATGGCGTGCCGGCTCAGGACGGTCCGCCGGGGCAGCCCCTTGGCGATCGCGGTCCGCACGTAGTCGGCGCGCAGCACCTCGAGCAGCGTGCCGCGCATGAGGCGGGCCACCAGCGCCGCGTCGACCAGGGCGATGGTCGTGGCCGGCAGGATGTACGACTTGATGCCGTCGTTCATGCCGAAGAGGGGCAACACGCCGAACTGCAGCGCGAACGTCTGCTGGAGCAACAGACCGATCACGAAGACCGGGAAGCCGATGGCGATGGTCGTGAGCAATGTGATGAAAACGTCCCAGAAGCTGTATCTGAGCACCGCCGCGATGATGCCGGCGAAGATGCCCAGCGCCACGTCGATGAGGATCGCGACGCCGGCCAGCTTGGCCGAGTTGACGACCTTCGGCCCCAGGATCTCGTTTACCGGCCGCCGTTGCGCGTAGTCCTCGCCAAGGTCGCCGTGCGCGAAGTTCCAGACGAAGGCGCCGTATTGCACCAGCAATGGGTCGTCGAGGTTGTACCGCTGCCGCAACTCCGCGGCCACAGCCGGGTCACGGGCCCGCTCGCTCCCAGCCAGAGAGGCGATCGGGTCGCCGGGGAGCACGAACAGGCAGGCGAACAACACGAAAGTCGCGCCGAGCAGGACAATGACCATCTGAATGACACGGCGGATGATGAACGTGACCATGGCACTCTCCGCTCCGTGCGGCTGGCCGCTGGCGGGGCGTGGAGCTCGGTAGGAGGCGATTCTCGCGAGCTCCACGCCCCGTCGCGGGTTCTCACTTGAGTGAGATGGTGGCCAGGGGTGGATACTCGTTGAAGTCGAGACCGCCACCGGTGAACTGCTGGGCGTTGAAAAGGCGGTACTGCGATCGGTTCCACAGCGGGATCAGCGCCATGTCGTCGAGCGCGAGCTTTTCCGCCTCCTTGATGACGCGAACCCGCTCGGCGTCGTCCTGCGACGCACGTTCCTGGTTGATGAGCTGGTCAAAGCGGGGGTTGCTGTACCGGCCCCGATTGTCACCGTTGACGGTGCCGCCGTCGTCCTTGTTGATGGAGGCCGTCGCGAGCAGCGGGAACAGGTAGTTGTCCGGTGTCGGGTAGTCGGCCCCCCACGCGAATCGGTAGAGGCCGTGCGCTTTCGGCTGCCGCTGCTCCTCGAGCATCTCGTCGAACGGCTCGCCGGCGTAGTCGACCCGCCAGCCGAGCGTCTCCTCGAGTTGCGCCTTCACGGCCTGGGTCCACAGCTCGTGGCCGCCGCCGGTGTTGAACGCGAGCCGGACGTTGGTGCCCGGCGGGAGCCCGGCCTGCTGCGCGAGGTCCTTCGCCAGCGTCGGGTCGGGCTTGTCGCAGGACGTGCACAGGCCTTGCTGGTATGCCTCCTTGAACACAGGTGGGACGATCGTCGTCGACTTGGTCTGGAAGCCCTTGAAGACGCCGTCGATGATGGCCTGCCGGTCGATGGCGTAGGAAACCGCCAGCCGGGCCTCCTTGCTCGCCATTTCACCGTCCTCGGTGATCGGGAGGAGGTAGTTCATCCCGTTGGTGTCCTCATGCAGCCACTGGCCCATCGGCTCGTAGCGCGCCTTCGCGGCTGGGAGCTGCTCGGGTGGCATCCGGGCCCAGTCGAACTGGCCGGCCTGGAAGCCCTGGTACTCGAGCTCTGCGGCGTTGTTGGGGTTGAGAATGGTGAGCTCGACCCGGTCCAGCTTCGTCATGCCAAAGCTGTGCTGGTCATTACGGACCAGCGTGATGCTTTTGTTGTGCTGCCATGGCTCGGCCATCTTGAACGGCCCGTTGCCGACCGGCATTTCATTGAACCCGGCATTCGTCGCCTCCCCCGCGGCCGACGGAACCGGGCTCATGACAGTGTGCGAAGTCTTCTTGTCGAACTCGCAGTCGGGCGCCGACAGGGTCACGACGAGCGTGTTGGGGTCGGGTGCGGAAAGCCCGGAGAAGGTCTGCGCGCTGCCGTCCTGGAGCTTGTCGAAGCCCGCGATGCCAGCCATGTGGTACGCGACGTCGGAGGCCGCGCTCTTCTTCCCGGCTCGGGTCATGCCGGTGATGAACGAGTCCGCCGTGACCGTCTCACCGTTGCTGAATTTGGTGTCCGGGGTAAGCGTGAAGCGCCACTCGCTGCAGTCGGCGTTGGCCGTCCACTCCTTGGCGACGCCCGGCACCAACTCGGCGGCGTCGTTCACGCCGGTGAGGCCGACGAAGAGCTGCTTCGTGACCAGCCCACCCTCGGATTCCTGAGAGTTGTAAGGGTCGATGGCCGTGGGTTCGACAATGCCCAGCCGGAAGGTGCCCCCCGCCCGGCCGGCCTCGCCGGGCGGTTCGCCGCCGCCATCGCCTCCGCAAGCTGCGGCCACGGTCGCGAGCACGGCCAGGCTGGCGGCGATGGCCGTCCCGCGCAAGCGTCTCTGCATCCGATGCTCCTCACGTACGGGCCGGCTGTTGGCCAGCCACGGTGGAAGCATCGTAAGGAGCTCACGAGGCTGAGAACATGATACGACGGCCATGGGTGTCGGTTTGTTACGTGACTGTGACGTGCTACTTCATCACTGGTTGTGGGCGCGTCATGACCTGGCGGGACAGGGGATGAGACCAACGAGGTGGGCTTAGAGCCTGTTCCGGAACAGGCTCTAAGCAGCTCTCGGCCGGGCTGGTGCCGGGATCAGCGCTGGATCATGCCCAGTTCGTAGAGCGGCGCGACGTAGGCGCAGCGGAGTTGGTTCTCCACCCGGAAGTCGAGGTCGCGGCGGCGGCGGAAGCCGATCCGTTCGTACAGCGACATCGCGGCGGCCATCTCCGCTTGCGTGGACAGTGCGGTCTCCTCGAGCCCCATCGCGGCCGATCGCTGCAGGCACTCCTGAACCAGCGCCTGCCCGACTCCGCGGCCACGGGCGCCGATGCGTACCGCGAGCGCGCTGATCTCGGCCCGGAGGGCGCTGGCCAGCTCAGCGAACGGGCTGCGCACGGTCACCAGCGCGACCGAGCCGAGCAGGTTGACCGACCGGATGTCCTCGGCGATGAGCAAGGTGCTCGTCGAGGCCTGAAGGCGGACGCCGTCTAGAGTCGGCCCGCTACCGGAATCGCCGAGCCGGCCTTCGGTGACGAAGACCTCGCGGAGAAGAGCAGCGACGTCGGGGAGGTCCCGATCGTTGGCGTCGCGGACCACGAAGCCGCGCCGAGCCCACCGGCGCTCGAGCGAGCGTGGCCGGACGCCTCCCACGTAGGGCACGGTCGCACGTGCAGGCCACGCTTGACACCGCTTGCTGCTAACGATTTGGACACGGCCGTCCCCTTACCTGGCTGATGCCAGAAATCGGACCGCGCACACCGCAACTGATTGCTGGCTCAGGAGGGTCACGGCGAAAATGGTCCCCGTGGGTCATGCCGCAGTGGAAAGATCGGTCGTATCTTGCGCCTGGGGGCCTGATCGGCCAGGGATCCGGATAGGCCCCCATTGGGACCCGAGCAGGGCCCGAGCACGCGTTGCCACAGCCGGGGTGGGGAAGAGGGAGGTGGAGCAACGTGGTCACGAAACCCGACGCCCGGGTGCAAGACGATGATGCGCTCCACGAAATCGAACTCTACGGCGAGTTGATCATCGCGGCTTCCGCCAGCGACGGGCCTCTTGACAAGGCCGTCATCGACGGCGTCCTCGGCGTCCTGCCACTGCAGACCGGCGTCGACCGGGCGCAGCGTCACCCGATCACCTCATAACCCGCTTCGTCGATCGCGGCGCGTACCGCCGCGTCGTCGTAACCGTCGCCGAGAACCGTCACCTCGCCATTTCCGAGGTCGACCCGCACGGCCGTTACGCCCTTCACCCCGGTTACCTCGCGGGTTATGGACCGCACGCAGTGGTCAGTGGCTATCCCCACGACCGAGTAGGTTGTCTCGGTCATGCCTCCCATGCCCTGACGCTACCGCCTCGATCAAGGCGATCCGGGCCGCGTCCTCGGGATTGTCGACCACCGTCGGTCCCGCGACAGGGGCGCCGGCCGGACCGCGAATGTCCCAGCTGTCGAGCGCGACGACCGGGACGCCGGTGCGCATGGCGAGCGCGATCTCCGACAGCGTCCCCCAACTGCAGCCGACGGCGACCACCGCGTCGGCCGCGCGAACGACAAGGGCGTTGCGGGCCTCACCCAGCCCGGTCGGGATCGCAATGTCGACGTAGGGGTTCGCCGCCGACCGGTCGTCGCCTCCGAGCAGGCCCACCGTGGTGCCGCCGGCCTGCTTCGCCCCGCGGCAGGCGGCCTCCATCACTCCGCCGCGGCCGCCGCATACCACGACCGCTCCCGCGCGGGCGAGGGCGACGCCGACCGTGTGGGCCGCGTCGAGCACGGCGGTGTCGTCCGGGTCGCTCGGCCCCACCACGGCTACGTAGCGGTCGGTCAACTCGCCCCCAACCCGCGCGACTCGTCGACGGCGGCGAACGCGTCGAGCAGCGACAACCAGGCGAAGAGGCCCAGCGTGACCATGGCGGCGAGGATGGCGACCAAAGCTCGCCGATTGGTGCCCTCCTCGCGAAGCGGGACGTCGCGGGCCATGACCATCGCCGCGGCGGCCAACGGCACCGTGACGCCGATTCGGAACAACGCGAGGCTTAGGCCTCCCGCACCGGCTGTGACCAGGGCCGCCCGCGACCCACCTCCTGGCACCGCCCAGCCGAACAGGACCACCGTGGTGATGACGGCGATCGGCACAGAGAGGTAATACCACGTCGAATCAATGCCGAGGTCGGGGGTGGTCAGCCCAGGAAGGGAGCCGAGAATCTGCACGACGCAGCCGAAGACGGCGACCCCGAGCCCGCGGAAACGCACCCCCAGATTATGGCCCCTGGGCAAACCCCCAACCCCCTGACGCCCCCCCAGCCATCCACCCTCCATCCCCCTC